>Ga0208563_1001458_pt1 | contig 15927 bp, 10 predicted proteins | sample June2015DPH_17_1_2_FD_184717 | JGI IMG/M metagenome (GOLD analysis project Ga0208563, IMG submission 184717) | Peatland microbial communities from SPRUCE experiment site at the Marcell Experimental Forest, Minnesota, USA - June2015DPH_17_150... | ecosystem: Environmental > Terrestrial > Soil >... | reverse complement strand
GCCGATGAAATAACCAAGATCATCCGCGAGCAGATTCAGAACTACGACCGCGGCGTCACGGTGACCGAGGTAGGCACCGTCACCTCCGTGGGCGACGGCGTGGCGCGCATCCACGGCCTGGATAATTGCATGGCGGGCGAATTGCTCGAGTTCCCCCACGAAGTCGCCGGGCTCGCGCTCAATTTGGAAGAAGACCAGGTGAGCTCCGTGCTGCTGGGCGATTACACGCAAATTGAGGAAGGCGATACGGTCAAGCGGACAGGAAGAATCATGTCCGTGCCGGTGGGGGAAGCGCTGATTGGCCGCGTGGTGAATGCGTTGGGCCGGCCGGCCGATGAAAAAGGCCCCATTCTGACCGACCACTACAATCCCATCGAGAGGCTCGCTCCCGGCGTTGTCGACCGCCGACCTGTGCGCGAGCCGCTCCAGACCGGGCTCAAAGCCATCGATGGCATGATTCCCATCGGGCGCGGCCAGCGCGAGTTGATTATCGGTGACCGCCAAACCGGAAAGACCGCCATCGTCCTCGATACGATTTTGAATCAGAGAGGCGGGGATGTGATTTGCATTTACGTGGCGATCGGTCAAAAACGCTCGACCATCGCGCAAGTGATTAAGACGCTCGAAGAATACGACGCGATGAAGTACAGCATCGTGGTCGAAGCGGGATCGTCGGACCCGGCGCCGATGCAATACCTTGCGCCTTATGCCGGGTGCGCCATCGGGGAATACTTCCGCGATAGCGGCCGCCACGCCCTGTGCATTTACGACGACCTCTCAAAACACGCCGTGTCCTACCGCGAAATTTCCCTGTTGCTTCGACGGCCTCCGGGACGCGAGGCGTACCCGGGAGACGTTTTCTATCTTCACTCTCGCCTGCTGGAGCGCGCTGCGAAGCTGAATGCTGAATCCGGCGGCGGATCGCTCACCGCACTGCCCATCATCGAGACCCAGGCCGGAGACGTCTCCGCCTACATCCCCACTAACGTCATCTCAATTACGGATGGGCAAATCTTCTTGGAGACCGACCTGTTCCACTCCGGCATTCGCCCGGCCATCAACGTCGGCATCTCGGTTTCGCGTGTGGGCGGTAACGCTCAGGTCAAGGCCATGAAGCAAGTGGCCGGCACTTTGCGCCTCGACTTGGCCCAGTTTCGCGAGCTGGCCGCGTTCGCTCAGTTCGGCAGCGATCTCGATAAGGCCACGCAAGCACAGCTCAACCGCGGCAGACGCTTGACGGAAGTTCTAAAGCAGGACCAATACAAACCGCTTGCGGTGGAAAAACAGATTGTAATTATCTTTGCCGGAACTAATGGCTTCCTGGACGATTTGGCGATAGAGGACTGTCTGCCCTTCGAGCAGGGTCTCTACAACTTTATGGACTCTTCTTATCCACAAGTGGGGAAGCAGCTCCTGGAGAAGAAACAACTGGACGAGGCGTTGAGGGACGAAATTCGCAAAATGCTGGAAGAGTGTAAAGCGAAGTTTGTAGCCGAGAAGAAGGCAGCACAAAGTACCGTTAAGAGTTGATAGTCGATAGTAGAGGGAACGCGCAACCTGCTGTCGCTCTTTAACTATCGACTATCAACCGTCGACTATCGACTCAAAAATGGCCAACCTACTCGAGGTCCGTCGGCGCATCCGGACCGTAAAGAACATCCAGCAGATCACGCGGGCCATGAAGATGGTAGCGGCCGCCCGGCTCCGGCGGGCACAGGACCGGGTCATCAACGCGCGCCCTTACGCCAACCAGATGCTCTCGGTGCTCGGCAGCCTGGCGGCGCGCGTCGAGCAGCGGGTTCACCCTTTGCTGGCTGAGCGAGAGATCAAGACCATCTTGCTGGTGCTGGTGACGGGTGACAAAGGACTCGCCGGCGCCTTTAATACGAACCTGATCCGCGCCGCTCAGAATTACATCGCCGAGCACCAAGGCCAGAAGATTTGCATGCTTGCCGTGGGGCGCAAAGGGCGCGATTTCTACACCAAGCGAGGCTGGTCGCTGGTGGGTGAGTACGCCAACATTTTCAGCCGCCTGGAGTTTTCTCACGCTCAAGAGATCGCGCGAGTCATCGTTGACCTGTACACCAGAGAGGAAGTGGACGCGGTCGACTTCATCTACAACGAGTCCAAATCCATCCTGGTTCAACGATTGACCGAGGAGCGATATCTCCCCATCAAGCCCATCAAGCCGACAGAGGGCGAAGTGCTGATCGACTATATCTACGAGCAGCCGCCAGCGGAGATCTTCAAAGTTCTGCTGGAGCGATATATCGAGATTGAAGTCTATCGGGCATTGCTCGAATCAGCAGCGGCGGAGTTCGCGGCGCGCATGACCGCGATGGATGCGGCCACCAATAATGCCGGCGAAATGATCGACTCGCTAACTCTGCACATGAATCGCGTGCGCCAAGCCGCGATTACGAAAGAGATTATCGAGATCGTCAGCGGAGCAGGAGCGCAGGGGTAGGGTGTGTCAGTCGGTCAGTACTTCAGTTCGTCAGTTAGAAAGAGAAGGGAGCGGGGATGGATGGGGTCTTTCATGTTGGTCTGCTACTTCCAACTCCCTATTCCCTACTCCCTGTTTTCTGACTGATTGACTGAAGCACTGACTCACTGACCCACTGAATCGAAAGGAATCCGAATGGCAGAAATCACTGGAAGAATTGTGGAAGTGATTGGGCCGGTGGTGGTGGCGGCATTCGAGGGCGGCCATCTGCCGCCTATTTACAACGCCCTGCGCATCACTTCGGACGGGTTCACCGTTCCGAATCCCATGAACGTGATTGCTGAGGTAGAGCAGCACTTGGGCGAGGGACGCGTGAAAGCCGTTGCCATGGAGCCCACCGAGGGCTTGGTGCGCGGCATGAAGGTGATCGATACGGGCGGGCCAATTACCGTGCCGGTGGGCAAGGGCACGCTCGGCCGCGTGATGAACGTGATTGGGGAATCCGTGGACAAGCTCGGCCCCATCCATGCTGAAACCCGCTTTCCGATCCACCGGCACGCTCCCGAACTGGAAGATCAGAATACCAACCTGGAAATGTTTGAGACCGGGCTGAAGGTGGTGGACTTGCTCGAACCGTACCTGAAGGGCGGCAAGACGGGCCTCTTTGGGGGCGCGGGCGTCGGCAAGACGGTGATCATCATGGAGCTCATCAACAACGTCGCCATGAAGCACGGAGGCGTTTCCGTGTTTTCGGGCGTGGGTGAGCGCACGCGCGAGGGCAACGACCTGTGGCTGGAATTCAAGGAATCCGGCGTCATTGACACCGAGCACCCCGAGAAGTCAAAGGCGGCGCTCATCTACGGCCAAATGACCGAACCGCCCGGTGCCCGGCTTCGCGTGGGCCTCACCGGCCTCACCGTGGCCGAATATTTCCGTGACGTCGCCGGCCAGGATGTTCTACTCTTCATCGACAACATTTTCAGATTCACTCAAGCCGGCTCGGAAGTGTCAGCGCTACTCGGCCGAATGCCCTCCGCAGTAGGCTACCAGCCTAACCTTTCCTCCGAGATGGGCGAGTTGCAGGAACGGATCACGTCCACCAAAAAGGGCTCCATCACTTCCGTGCAGGCGATTTACGTGCCCGCCGATGACTTGACGGATCCGGCGCCCGCCACCACATTCTCGCACCTGGACTCGACGACTGTACTTTCGCGCCAGATTTCCGAGCTCGGCATCTACCCGGCGGTCGACCCGCTCGCTTCCACCTCCCGTTTGCTGGACCCGCGCATCGTGGGTGAAGAACATTACAACGTGGCGCGATCCGTCAAATCCATTCTGCAAAAATACAAGGACCTTCAGGATATCATCGCCATTCTCGGCATCGATGAGCTTTCGGACGAAGACAAGCTCACCGTGGCTCGGGCGCGCAGGATTCAGCGCTTCCTTTCGCAGCCATTCTTCGTCGCTCAGCAATTCACCGGACTTGAGGGTAAATATGTGAAGCTTGAGGACACTATCCGCAGCTTCAAAGAAGTGGTGGAAGGCAAGCACGACGATCTGCCCGAGCAGGCGTTTTACATGGTCGGCACTATCGAAGAGGCCCGCCAAAAAGCGGAGAAACTGAAGACGGCGCCATAATGGACGTAGCAGCGCTTCCTACTTCAATTCATCTCGAGATCGTGACGCCGGACCGGCACGTGGTCCACGATTCGGTGACCGCCGTGACGGTGCCGGGCCAAGAGGGCTACTTGGGCATTCTGCCCGGCCACGCGCCACTGCTTTCGCTGCTCAAGGTCGGCGAACTTTCTTACACAAAAGAAAGCGTGACGCATTTCGTGGCCGTCAACTGGGGTTTCGTCGAGGTCTTGCCGGATCGCGTGATTATCCTGGCCCAAACCGCCGAGCGCGCCGAGGAAATCGACGTCGAACGGGCCAAACGTGCCAAGCAACGCGCCGAAGAACGGTTGGGCAAGGTCACCGCCGCCGACATCGACTTTGAACGCGCGCGCGCCGCACTGGCCCGAGCCCTGGCGCGGATTCAAACCGTCGATCGGACGCGAATCTAGCGCCGATGCTGGTTTCTCCATGGGGATTTGAGTTGGAGCAACCCGCGCGCGCAACTTTCTTGAAACGAACGGTCGTTGCCAGGCATCAGAAACTAACTGAGCCCTGCGAAATAGTCCGGGAATTGCAAAGAGCGCGGGGCGGCGTTTTGTCCGTTTGAAAACTGTGATCACTCCGACTTAGAATTCGGACAAAAAGAAGAGTCAAAACGCATGAACCACCGCGTCCGCATGTACACGACCCAGTGGTGCGGAGATTGTTTCCGCGCCAAGACATTCTTGAAACAGCAGCAGGTCCCCTTCGAGGAGATTCCACTGGAAACCACTCCCGGCGCCGCGGAATTCGTGATGAACGTCAATCAAGGCAAGCGGCGCGTTCCGACTTTCGAGGTGGATGGGCGCACCTTCCACTGCTCGCCCTATGATCCAACTAAGCTCTCCCGCGAGTTGGGCATCGCTTTAGCAAAGTAGGCAGAAGGCAGAAATCAGAAAGCAGAAAGCAGAAGGCAGAAAGCACTCTCCTTCGGTGGCGCTATTTTGCTCGACGCTGATCTGTTGTGGCTGATTTTCCTCTGTGCGCCGGACTGCCTAGTGCTTTCTGCCTACTGCCTGGTGCTTTCTAATTCCTACGCCGGCAAGGCGTAGGGTACGTTGACGGGCACGGGGCGGTTCTCGCGGGCCGCGCGGTAGATGGCCTGCATCACCACGACATCGCGCAATCCCTCATTGCCGTCAGGCTCGGGATCGCGCTGGCGACGGATGCAATCGGCGAAGGCATCGAGCTCGAGAGCGAACTCGTCCATCGCTTTGAACTTCTGCTCGAACCAGCGGCCACCGATCTTGCCGAACAAGCGGCGCTCCTCGTCGTATGCAAACGCGGGATCGAGCGCCGCCCAGCCTTTCTCGCCGTGCAGGTGAAGGAACGATGCTTGCGCGGCCCCGAAGCTGGCGGTGGCTTGAAGCACGAGACCCTCAGGAAAGGTCAGCCGGAAAGCGATGCTTTCCTCCACTTCAGAGAAGCGGGTCGAGTCCTTCGACCAAGCATAGGCCATGGCCTCGACGGGATCCGAGCCCGTCAGCCAGCGAGTCGTATTCACGCAGTAGACGCCAACGTCCACCAGCGACCCGCCTCCCGCCAGCTTCCTGTTGAGGTGCCAATTTGGCGCTTTCTTTCCCGCCGGCAAGAAAAAGGTGAAGGCCGAATGGATGAATTTCAACCGGCCCAACTTCCCGCTGGTGACCAATGCTTTCAGGGCCAGGCTGGCGGGCTCAAAATATTTGCGGTAGGCAATCATCAGCCGAACGTCGTTCACGCGGCAGGCCTCGATCATCCGCTGGCATTCTTCAACGGTATTCGCCATGGGCTTCTCGCACAGCACGTGCTTGCCCGCCGCGGCGGCGCGCTCGGCAAACTGAGCGTGAGTGCCGTTGGGGGTGGCAACAAAAATCGACTCCACGAGTGGGTGACTCAAGCAGAGAGGAAAGTCCTCGTAGGAATAATAGTCACTGGCGCCAAACTTGGCCGCAAGCTTCGCCGCTTTCTTCTCGTCGCCGCTCACCACGGCAACGAGCTTCGACTTCTTGCTATGGCGGAACGCCGGCAAGACCGCTGCTTCGGCGATGTGACCTAAGCCCACCACTGCGTAACCGACCCGCTTTGAACCTGCCATTCAGCCAATCCTTTCGCACCGGATATTCCGCCGCGTGCAGTATCGCTGACCGCATTATCAACCCGCTGTCAAGAGGGATCTCGTCGGCCATAGCCCACATTCTGTGATAGCTCGTTCTCGCGAAATTCGGGGCTTTGTCAATTGTACATAATATGTATACAATGTTTACAATCAATTGCTTAGCGCCGGCTCTGCGACCAACGAGGCAGGGCTTTTCGGCCCTTTGATCGAGTTTGTTCCCGGAGATTCATCTTTAGAATGAGTTGTTTAGCTCGAATGTCGCATTGCGCTGCCGTTTTTTCGCAACTTTCACACAGATATCACGGAATCTCGCTCACCGTCCTCTTCGTGCGCCGGGGTGCCAGGCCGGCTCTTCCCTGTTCGAGCCTCGCTTTCTCTGGCATGCCGACGCCTCGCGCGCGTTCGCCCGTGGAGCGCGGCGGGACTGCTCCGCGCTTCCTACACCAGGAGTCTCTTCTGGATTCCCAGCAACTGTTCTCCTTCTTTTTTGTTCCGCGCGCCCCGGAACGAGAGCTTCAGTGCTTTCTGCTGCTCCGGTGTAAGGGACACGTCGCGCGAGAGGAAGACCACGACGCTGACCGAAGCGTGTTTGGGCACCACCATCGACTGCACGGTGAAGGCGTTGTCATCCAGGCGGTGCATCCGATTGACGGTAAAGTCCGGCAAGCTATGGTTTGCCGGGAACCGCTGCTGAGGTACACCGCCGACCCCCTACACCGGCTCCTCCCCAATACTTTGCATGCAATGCCGAGAACGAGTACAATCCCACTAACTATATCTCGCTCCTGAGGATGCCAATGCGGCAAGTCGTCATCGAGAATCCGGTTATCAATTCTCCTTTCGAAGAGCCGAAGCGTCATTTCAAATTCACGGACGAGGGCATCACAAATGAGATAGTCGAGAGGCGACGCATCAGCTCTTACTTCGTCCCAATTGCAAAGCCCAAGAAGAGAGGCAAGCAGCTCATTCTCGATACCGAATGGACTCAGGACCGTGTCGAGGAAAACAAATTCGTCAATGAAGTTCGCGCCAAGGTTGAGAAGTGGCGGGAGGGCGGCCACGTCGGAGTCACCAAGACAACCGCGCACCTGTTGGAATACTGGCTCAATCCCCAACGTGACAAGAAGCTCTTCTTCTGCCAGATCGAGGCGCTCGAGACGGCCATTTACCTCAGCGAGGTTGCGAACAAATACGGCGATGCATGGATTGAAAACGATCTGCGACGCGCCAACGAGGACGCCAACCCGCTCTTGTTCCGCGTCGCCTTCAAGATGGCCACGGGCAGCGGCAAGACCGTGGTTATGGGCATGATCATCGCGTGGCACACCCTGAACAAACTGGCGAATCCACAAGATGCCCGTTTTTCCGACGCCTTCCTGATCGTGACCCCAGGCATCACCATTCGCGACCGCCTGCGCGTCCTGTTGCCAAACGATCCGCAGAACTACTATCGCGAACGCGACATCGTTCCCGAAGACTTGAGGCAAGAGCTCGAAAGGGCCAAGATCATCATCACCAACTTCCACGCCTTCATTCTTCGCGAGCACACTCCGGCTGCCAAGCTGACCAAGCAGATTATCAACAAGGACGCTGACACGAGCGCCTTTAAGGAAACTCCCGATCAAATGGTTCGTCGCGCCTGTCGCGAATTGGGCAACAAGAAGAATATTATCGTGCTAAACGACGAAGCGCACCACTGTTACCGCCGGCGCGTTGGCGAGGTGGAAGAAAAACTCACCGGAGACGACCGGAGGGAAGCCCAAAAGCGCGAAGAAGAAGCTCGAATCTGGATCTCAGGTTTGGAGGCTGTCAAGGCGAAGATCGGCATCAAGGTGGTCTACGACCTTTCGGCCACGCCGTTCTTCTTGCGCGGCTCGGGCTATTCCGAGGGAACCCTCTTCCCCTGGGTGGTTTCAGACTTCTCGCTGATTGATGCCATTGAGAGCGGCATCGTCAAAGTCCCGCGCGTCCCTGTCGCTGATGACAGCATGGTCGGCGAGCAACCAACCTATCGCGACATCTGGCTGCGCATTCGCGAACATCTCCCACGCAAGGGTCGAGGCACCGAGGCTGTAACCGGTGAGCCCAAGCTGCCCAAGGAATTGCAGGGCGCGCTCCACAGCCTTTACGGGAACTACGAGAAATACTACCGCCAATGGGAAAAAGCGGGAGCCCCAGGGCAAGGCCTGGGGTCCCCCCGCTCCCGCACTCCAGACGGCCAAACACCGCCTGTCTTCATCGTAGTTTGCAACAACACGAACGTTTCGAAACTTGTCTTCGACTATGTCGCCGGCTGGGAGAAGGAACTTCCCCATGGGAAGAAGGCTCTAGTTCCGGGCGCGCTCTCGATATTCAGCAATGTCGAAGGAGACCAGTGGTCCACCCGTCCCAACACCATCCTCATTGACAGCGAGCAACTCGAAAGCGGCGAGGCAATGAGCGAGGAATTCAAGAAAATCGCCAAAGTCCAAATCGAAGAGTTCAAAGCCGAGTATCGCATACGCTTCCCAGGGCGCGACGTGGAAAAGCTAACCGACGAAGACCTTCTGCGCGAGGTCATGAACACCGTGGGCAAACCCGGCAAGCTGGGCGAGCAGGTGAAATGTGTGGTGAGTGTTTCCATGCTCACAGAAGGCTGGGACGCCAACACGGTCACGCACATTCTGGGAGTGCGCGCCTTTGGAACGCAGCTTCTTTGCGAGCAGGTCGTCGGGCGGGGTTTGCGCAGAAGAAGTTACGTTGCCGAATTGCGCCGTTTGGAGTGCGGCGGCTTGCCGCCGCTTTCAAAAGCGGGAGCCCCAGGGCAAAGCGTGGGGTCCCCCCGCTCCCGCACTCCAGAGGAGTTTGAGGTGTTTCCCACCGAATACGCCGAGGTTTACGGCGTGCCGTTCTCTTTTATCCCCGCCGCGGGCTCAGCGCGCGATCCCAAGCCCGGCCCTCCGCCGAAAAGGGTCCGTGCGCTCGAGGACCGGATTCAGTGCGAAATCACTTTCCCGCGCCTGATCGGCTACCGCTTCGACTGGACCGCAGAGCGGCTGTCGGCGGTCTTTTCAGAAGCCTCCAAGCTGGCGCTCTCGACTGCCGATATTCCTACCAAGACCGAGAACGCGCCGATTGTCGGGGAAAGCAGCATTCACACGCTCGATGACCTCAAGAAGAAGCGCGAGCAGGAGGTGGCTTTTCTTCTGGCGAAGCTGGTGCTCGGAAAATATTTCCGTGACGATGACGGCAACATCAAGCAATGGATGTTCCCTCAGATTCTCGACATATCGCGGCGCTGGCTGGCCGAGTGCGTCACCTGCAAGGACAACGCGTTTCCCCAAATGCTGCTCCTGATCGAGCTGGCCCATGACGCTGTGGATCGAATCTACAAGGCCATCGTCGCCTCGACGCATCAGGATAAAATCCTGAAGCCCATTCTTCGCCCATACGACCATCTTGGCTCAACCCGTTATGTGGACTTCGACACCACGCGGAACGTATACGCCACGCGCGAGGACAAATGCCACGTCAACTATGTCGTCGCGGACACCGAGTCATGGGAGCAGAAGATGGCGCAGACCCTTGAGGACATGGACGAGGTGATTTGCTACGTGAAAAATCAGAACCTCGGCTTCACGATTCCATATACCCTCAACGGCGAGGAGCACAACTATGTTCCCGATTTCATCGTCCGCTTGGATGACGGCAACGGACGGGGCAATCCCCTGAACCTCATTGTGGAAGTCAGCGGCGAGGCGCGCAAGGATAAAGCCGCGAAGGTTTCAACGGCGCGTGACCTTTGGACTGAAGCCGTGAACAATCACGGCGGATTTGGACGTTGGCAGTTCATCGAAATTTCCGACCCGTGGGATGCTGCAAACACGATTCGTGCGGTGATGAAGCAGGAGGCTGCTTGATCAGCACCGCCACCTTGAAGCATCCTGCGAGCCCGCGTTCAAGCCAAAGTCCGGCAGAACGGAGGCACTCTGACGGCCCTGGTGAAAGAATACGGTGAAATGTGGGCTCGAAACGAGACGAACTTCATGTCCGTCCCGGCAAGTACGAGGGGCGGCCAAGGTGTTTACGTGCTCTACGATGGTTCCATGCCAGTCTACGTCGGCAAGGGAAATATACGCAGACGGCTTCGTGGAGCCAAGCGCAGTAGTCGTCGTGGTCAGTTTTGGGACCATTTCAGTTGGTACATCATTCCCGATCCGAGCCTTCGGCATGACATTGAGGCGTTCCTCCTGCGCAGGCTGCCATGGTACCTGCGCGGCCTCAACCAGCAGAGCGGCAAGTTCCGGGATGCAAGAAAGGTTCAAGAAAGGGACCAAAAGCCTGAACCCATTAAGCGTACGAAGCCCAAACCATAGTCATCATTGGGGCGCCACCCCAGCGAAATTACGCTTGACCATCCCGAGGCATGTGTTATGATAGCTATGAACTTGCTCCCCGCTCGATATGCCGCAAGGCCTCGGGCGGGGTTATTTATTTCAGGAGGTTTCGGTGCCTCCTGAACCCCTCGCCAAGCGCACCATCGTATTCGTGGACGGCCAGAACCTCTTTCACTCCGTCCGCGAGTCGTTCGGGTACACCTTCCCGAACTACGACGTTCAGGCACTCGCCCGGACCCTATGTGGCGCCCAATCATGGAACCTCGCCCAAGTGCGTTTCTACACCGGCGTGCCCGATGCGACCGATGATCCTTTCTGGAACACCTTTTGGGCCGGAAAACTCGCCGTAATGGGCCGTCAAGGCATTCACGTCTTCTCACGCTCGCTTCGCTACCGCAACAAAACCGTGAAGCTCCCCGACGGCACACTGCACACTTTCCTGACCGGGGAAGAAAAAGGGATCGATGTACGCTTGGCCCTTGACGTGATCCGTCTCGCGCATGACCGCTCCTACGATGTCGCGCTGATATTGAGCCAGGACCAGGACCTGTCCGAAGTGGCGGAAGAAATTCGATCCATGGCGCGGGAACAGGGACGCTGGGTAAAGATTGCATCTGCTTTTCCATTTAGCCCGACCACCCGCAATCGAAGAGGAATCCAGAAGACGGACTGGATTCGAATTGACCGGACTACCTACGACGCCTGCTTGGACCGGCGCGACTATCGCCCGAAACCGAGGACATAATAGACCCATGGCAGCACCTAAAGCACAGACCGATAAGCTTCATTCAATCAAGCACAAGGACAAACGCGCAAATATTCCTACTGAGGAATTGCGCGACTTTGTGGCGGAAGAAGAAAAGAAGCCCAAGACGATGCGGTATCCCCGCGACCCTTCCCTCGATCCGCAACTGGTGTGGAAAGGCAAAGACGAGCAAGACTCGAAGGATTTGGAAGTGCCTGTCGTCCCAGTTTACATCCAGGAAAAGATTCATCCCCAGGCGCTGATTGAAGACTTCAGGCGAACCGCAAGGGAAGGACAGCCCGCTCAGGCAGACCTGTTTGCCGATTTCAACGGACTGCCGGAGGACTTTGACAAGCGCGTGGACTTCTACCATTACGAGGGGAACTGGCAAAATCGCATGATTCTCGGCGATTCGCTGCTGGTTATGGCGTCGCTCGCCGAAAAGGAAGGGCTGAAGGGCAAAGTTCAGATGATTTACATCGACCCGCCCTACGGCATCAACTTCGGCTCCAACTGGCAGGTGTCAACACGCAAACGCGATGTGAAAGATGGCAAGGCCGAGGACATGACTCGCCAGCCCGAACAAATCCGCGCCTTCCGCGACACCTGGAAACTCGGCATCCATTCCTATCTCGCCTACCTCCGCGACCGCCTCAGCGCCGCCCGCGAATTGCTCACCGAAAGCGGCAGCGTCTTCGTTCAAATCGGGGATGAAAATGTGCACCTCGTGCGCAATGTTCTCGATGAAGTTTTCGGAAGCGAGAATTTTATTTCCCTCATTACGGTATCCAAGACCAGCAGTGCGACGACTGAATTAATTGCCGGAGTAACTGATTACTTGCTTTTTTATGCAAAGGAAAAAGGCCGCGTGAAATACCGAGCGCTCCTAAAAGAAAAGGCGATCGGCGGTGAAGGAGCGTCGGCTTATGAATGGGCTGAATTTGAAGACGGCAAGCGAGTCCGGGCTGACGCGGCAATTCGAGGCGGGGCCTCACCCGAAACCTTTCGCTACTTCCGATTGAGCGACATGAGGAGTCAGCGTCCGCCCGGGGACTTTCCCGTCACATTCCAAGGAACGACATTCCGACCCTCAACTGGTTATTGGAAAACAGGCCCAGAAGGGTTCGAGCGATTGATCCAAAGCAATAGAATTCAACAGAGCGGGAATACGCTTAACTACATTCGATACCTTGAAGATTTCCCTGCGTTCCCAATAACAAATCTTTGGCCGGACCTCGGAAGCAGCGTAGGCGGAGACAAAGTTTATGTTGTTCAAACCGGAACAAAAATTGTTGAGCGTTGCCTTTTGATGACGACCGACCCGGGCGACTTGGTGCTCGACCCGACGTGTGGTAGTGGCACGACGGCTTATGTGGCGGAGCAGTGGGGGCGGCGCTGGATCACAATTGACACCAGCCGCGTGGCTCTCGCCCTCGCCCGCACGCGCCTGATGGCCGCCAGATTCCCTTACTACATTCTGGCCGATTCCCCCCAAGCCGAGCGCAAGCTTTTGGAGTGCGGTGGCTTGCCGCCGCTTTCTGTCGCCGCAACTGGCGAGGGAGCATCCGAAAGCGCCAGCAAGCTGGCGCAGTCCAAAGCGGGAGCCCCAGGGCAAAGCCTGGGGTCCCCCGGCTCCCGCACTCCAAGCAACGACATTAAGAAGGGGTTTGCTTACAAGCGCGTGCCGCACGTCACGCTCAAATCCATTGCGAACAATCCCGAGATCAAAGAAGGAATGACGCGAACGGAAATCGACGCCGCCATCGCCCGCCATGCCGAAACCGAGCTTCTGTACGATCAGCCTTACGAAGACAACAGGCGCATCCGCGTGACCGGGCCATTCACTTGCGAAAGCCTCTCGCCTTATCGCTTGCTCACAACCGACGAGGAGCGGCCCACAAGCGAGGCCGAAGCTCGCAAGCAGACTTCCGACGGCCAGTTCCCGACCATGATTATTGAGAACCTGAAAAAGGCTGGCGTACAAAACACGTTTAAGAACGAGCGCCTTAGATTCAACCGCCTTGAACCATTCGCGGGGACTTGGATTCACGCCGCGGGCGAGTACACGGAAAAAGAAGCGGAAGACAAAGCGGGAGCAAGCTCCCGCACTCCAAAGACGCGCCGCGTGGCCGTCTCTATCGGGCCCGAACACGGGACGGTAGGCCCGGAGCAAGTGAAAGAAGCCGCCAAGGAAGCAGTGCAGGGTGTGGGTTTTGACCTCCTGGTGGTTTGCGGGTTTGCTTTTGACCCGCACGTTTCCGAAGAGGCCAAGCGCTACGGCAAGCTTATGGTGATGCCGACGCGCATGAATTACGACCTCACTATGGGTGATGATCTGTTGAAGAAAACCGGCGCCGGCAACCTCTTTATGTATTTTGGCGAGCCGGATATCGAAGTGAAAAAGCAGAAGGACGGGAAGCGTGCGGTGACGATCAAAGGTCTCGACGTCTACGACCCGACCACCGGCCAGATTCGCAGCCACTCAACGGACGATATAGCGTGCTGGTTTATTGATACCAATTACAACGGCGAAAGCTTTTTCGTTCGCCACGCTTATTTCACCGGCGCCGAGGAACCCTACGACAAACTGAAACGCGCCCTCCGCGCCGAAATCGACGAAGCTGCATGGTCGGCGCTCTATTCCACCACCAGCCGCCCCTTCGACCCGCCCAAAACCGGCAAAATCGCCGTCAAGGTCATCAACCATTACGGGGACGAGGTCCTGAAGGTTTACGAAACAAAATAGCGGGCCACCGCGTCCCCACGGCGCTTTTCACTCCCGCCCCGCCCAGTGCGGGGCTTTTACTTTCTGGACGAAAAAAAGGATCGCCCTGCGCGGGCAAGATGCCCGCACGACAGCGGGCGGGACGCCCGCGCTACTTCCGTTGCCACCAGCGGTTGTCACTTTTATGTCGCGCACTCTGAAGCCGGGCCGCCTTTGACTACGGCTCGCCGCTTTCGTATAGTCTGGCAAGATGTCCGAGCCATTCCTGAGCATCGTAATTCCCGCTTACAACGAATCACAGCGCCTGGGACGCTCGCTCGAAAAAATCCGGCATTACTTGGGATCGAAACCCTTCGACTCGGAGATTATTGTCGTGGATGATGGCTCGACCGACGCGCAGGGAGAAGTCTTGGGCGACGCGAGACGATGGTGCCCTTCGCTCCGGGTGATCCGCAACGAGCGCAACCGAGGCAAGGGTTTCAGCGTGCGTCGCGGAGTATTGGCAGCGGAAGGGGAGTTTGTTCTCTTCACCGACGCCGACCTTTCCGCGCCCATCGAAGAAGCCGACAAGCTGCTCGCCGAGCTCAAGCTCAGTCAGGCGGACGCCGCGGTCGGCTCGCGGGCACTGGAGCGACAGTTGGTTGGGATTCATCAGCCGCTCTTTCGCGAATACGGCGGGCGCCTCTTCAATCTGCTGGTGCGCCTCGCCACCGGACTTAAAGTCCACGACACTCAATGCGGCCTGAAGCTGTTTCGCCGCGCCACCACGCGCCACGCCTTCGAGCTGCAACGCGTAGAAGGCTTCGGATTCGATCCCGAGCTCTTGTTCCTGGTGGAGCGCCTGGGCGGGAAGGTGGTGGAGGTGCCGGTGCGATGGGACAATGACCCTGCAACCAAGGTCCACGTGCTGCGCGATGCGGTGCGCGCTTGCCTGGATTTGGCGGCGCTGCGCTGGCGCTGGGCCACCGGGAAATACCGAAATCCCTCCGCATCGCCATAACCCTGCGGAGCGAGTAACACAACGCATTTTGGCCCTGCCGCATCGGACTGAAGGTGCCGCGATAGAACCCGGAGCCGGGCACGGCCCTGTGGGGCGATGCAGAAAAGAGTGACGACTTTGGCTGTAGCAGGGTTCTCTGGGCGGAGAAAACACGGCGGTCGGAGAACGCCGCTACGATGACTGAGGCGGGAACAGCGTGGCGGAGGTGGATGGCGCGTGTTATACTAAGTTTTGGGGAAGAGGCCGGCGGCGGGACAAAAAGGCGTTGATGGCCGACATTGACTGACGCTGCGATGCCAATTCGCCAAGGCTGTTCATCGCATTCCTGAGGAGCAAAATCTTTGATGACCAAACGGATTCGCGTCCTATTAATTTCAATTTCGTGCGCTCTGGTATTTTACGTCGCACTAGGGGGAGTGCTGGGCAAGGGCAACTCCTCGAACGAAAAGACGTATCGCGACCTCGGCGTCTACGAAGAAGTCCTGTCCCGAATCAAGCAGGATTACGTGACCGAGCCGAACCTGAAGAAGGTGACGAGCGGGGCGGTGCGCGGTCTCTTGGAATCGCTCGACCCCTATAGCACATACTTCACTCCCCAGGAATTCCAGGATTTTCTGGCGCATCCCGACCTGGGCCCCGCGGAGGTGGGGATTTTCCCTTCTAAAAAGATGGGATTTACGACGGTGGTCTCAGTGCTGCCGGGAAGCCCTGCTGAAAAGGCCGGAATCAAGGCCGGCGACCTGATTGACCGCGTGGAAAACACACCGACCCGCGAGCTTTCCGTAGTTCAACTCGAACGGCTGCTGGCGGGTGCGCCCGGAACCACGCTCACCCTGGCCGTGGTGAAGGAAGCGCGCGGCGAGCCGCAGAAAGTTTCGATG
>Ga0208563_1001454_pt1 | contig 15973 bp, 13 predicted proteins | sample June2015DPH_17_1_2_FD_184717 | JGI IMG/M metagenome (GOLD analysis project Ga0208563, IMG submission 184717) | Peatland microbial communities from SPRUCE experiment site at the Marcell Experimental Forest, Minnesota, USA - June2015DPH_17_150... | ecosystem: Environmental > Terrestrial > Soil >... | reverse complement strand
TATGATTACGAAACCTGCACCGATGCTGTTTGCTATTGCCTCCAGCCTAAAGTGCTCTTGTTTTAGCTCCTTCTGCATCCTTTTGTCTTCTGTGACGTCTGCAACTAAAGCGAGCGTCCCTAAACGGTTTTCCTCATCATCGTTAATCGCGGAAGCTGCGATACTGGCGTAAACGCGAGATCCATCTTTGCGAGTAAACTCGTATTCAAAATGTCCTTTGACACCATGCTTAGATTGCCCCAAAAGTTGCTTAGTTTGCTCAATGTCCTTCTTATCCACGAATTCAAAAATGCTTCTTCCGACCATTTCACTTTCAGCATATCCCAACATCTGCGCCATGCGAGGATTAACAAAAGCGGTGCAGTACTCATTATCTAAAGCCCAAACACCCTCCTGGGCAAGCTCAACTAGTTGACGATATTGCGTTTCGCTTTTCATAAGGGCATCTTGCACTTTTCTGATATCGGTGATGTCGTGAAAAATGCAGTAGAGAAAAGTTTTGCCGCCTAATTCAACTGTCCTCGTAGTTACAAGGACATCCCTGACCTCGCCGTCTTTGGTACGGTGTTTAGTCTCAAACTCGCTTCCTCCTTCTTTCACCATTCTGCTTGTGTGTGCTTTCACTCCGTCGGCCGTTTCCTTGGCTTCAATATCTGCAATGCGGAGTTTTGCAAACTCCTCTTTGGAGTAGCCCAGTTGCCGATTGGCTACATCGTTGAATTCAACCAATGCGGTTGTTTCCGGATCGACTACTAAGACGCCTAATGGTGCCTGGTCAAAAAGTGCATGGTAACGCTTTTCGGCCTCTTTCAGCCTTTGCTCGAATAGCTTCTCTTCTGTATTGTCCCTGATTGTCCCCTGCATCAACTTCTTTCCGTTCAGTTCAAAAATAGAATCCCTGACCGTAACATCTCTGATTTCGCCTGTTTTCCGAACAATTTGCGTTTCAAGAGTGTTGGTTTGGTCTTTGAGGTGTTGTTTGAAAACTCTTGCAAATTCTCCATCCATTTGCTCGTGGGGAGTAAATATGGATTGATGCTGGCCCACCAGTTCGGACTTCTCCCTGCCAACCAAAGTTGACGCGGCAGGGTTGCAGTCAACTATTATGCCCGTCTCAACGTCTGCCACAAAAATGGCGTCCAGAGATTCATCAAACAATTTTCTGTACTTTTCTTCCCTGTCTTGAATCTCCTTAACCTTTTCTTTGACGAGTGCTTCCATTCGCTCAGAATATTCTTTGAGCCGCCTCGCGTTTTCTTTTCTGAGAGTAACGTCATGGAACACGACAAGGTTGGCAGGCTGCCCAGCATAGCTGACTTTTTTTCCTTTTACCTCAACCCATTTTTCGCCAGCTTTAGCTGTAAAACAAACCTCGTATGGCTTAACAGGAGCGCCCTGCATTCTCTTTTCCAGATTTTCTAAGAGAACTACTTTACTTTCTGCTGATAAAATGTCCAGTTTCAAGAAGGGGTCTCCGATTAATTCTTTCCGGCTTAATCCCGTTACTTCTAGGAACGCATCATTCACTATCAGGAAATTTCCTTTTTCATCAACTATGGCCGCGGGGTCAGATAGCAAGTTCAAAAGAACTCTGGCTTTTCCTCTACTTCTGTAATTCTTCGCGTTCATTCACTAAAACCCCCATTTCCACTTTATCGCCGTTTGCAGCTTCAAAGTTCTGCCGCATAAGACGCACGTACTCTTGAAATGTCATTTCTGGAACAATCCACTTTGACAAAGGCCATTCATACGTGGGCCATTTACAGGTAATTTCAAGTTTGGCGTGAAGATTTTTCATGAATAGAATCTTGAGGTGCTGGGCGCCTAAGCCAAAAATTCGTTCAAGAGCACTCGAAAAATCGTCGATGTTATACAGAATATCTTGTCTTGCAATCATAAATTTGTGCTCCAAGTAAAAGTAAATTGACGTTTTTGCACTTTCTCCTAACGTAGAGAAGGCTTCATCAATTGAGTCTAGCAGGATTTGTTCAAATTTTTTGTCACGATTGTTCCTATCCAAGTTCATCTCAACAGCTGCCTTTTTCTTTCTCCACAGGTACCTTGTGGACCCATACTTTTGGGTCGATAACTCTAAAATGAGGTAAAGAAAGTAAAAGATTATGAATTTCTAATTCTGACTGCTAATACACTAAGGTCTCTGTTAAACGATTAAGCAAGTGAAATAATGCTAATCATTCTAATCCGTCTTTTTTCATATTGGCAATTGAAGTCATTAAAAAGACTCTAAGATTATTGTCAATCCACGCGCTCCAAAAAGATGCCCCTATTTTTGAATATTCACAATAAATCTGAAGTCTATATTACAAATTAACAATCTTTAATTTACTAGGTTTCAATTTTTAATTTATTGATTAGGAAGATTTGCGAAGCATAAGTAAGTAAAAAAACTATAATATAGACATGAGCAAGCGAGCAAAGTAAATATGAATAGACCGATGGAAAAAGAATTAACAGCCGATGTTGCGATTATAGACACATCGACCAAGGAACCAATCGACAAAAATAGTTTACTTAAACTTCTCAAATCGCACCGAGTAAAAACTTCCTCCATTGAAAATTCGGAAATCTCTATAGAAGAAATCATTCCTACATTGAAGAAGGCTAAAGTGAACATACCTGAAACTTTTTTCAGAGACCTAGCTGCTCAATCAAGGCTGTCCTTTCTGGACCATTCCCAGATTAAAAAAATATACAAAAGCGAACAAAAAAGCAAGCTTATAACAATTCTACCATACCCAATCGTCAGCAAATACAAAATCATTCCATTAGAAATAAACAAATCATACGTAGAAGTGGCTGTAGACAACCCCTTAGACCGCCGAGTCATGGTCACACTCCAGTACCTGTTTGGGAACTGGAAGATTATTTTGCATGTAGCGTCGTCAAAAGCAATCGAATGGGCAATTGATAATATTTATAGCGAAATTCACAAACAAGAAGCAATACTTGACCTTTATAATCGAACACCTGATCAATCAGCATATAGGGTGCTTTTGCCTAAACAAAAATACTTCATCATATCATTACTCGCCCTCATCGGGATATGCGCGGTAATAAGCTCCGCAATCACATTCGCAATTCTATTCGCCATAATCAGCATTGGATACTTCATAGTTAACCCAATTAAAATCTACATTTCATTAAGAGGATTTCGAGGATCAAGAGCACCTACCCGAATTACTAAAGGAGAAATGCACTGGGTTCCAGATGAGGACCTACCAATCTACACCATTTTAATTCCCGTCTTCCACGAAGCACAAGTGCTCACGCAGAACCTAAAAAACATGTATCACTTAAACTACCCCAAAGAAAAGCTTGACATAAAAATCTTAATGGAAGAAAACGACGAAGAAACAATCAATGAAGCAAAAATGCTGGGCCTGTTTGGATCACCCAAAAAAATGGTTGAGGGCATCCCAAGCAAAGAATACACTGAATTCATAAAGCTTTTTGACCCGATAATCATTCCTTCCGCGAAAATAACTACCAAGCCAAGAGCGTGCAACTACGGATTATTACGAGCAAAAGGAGAGTACTGCGTCATATACGACGCTGAAGACAACCCCGACCCTGATCAACTGAGAAAGGCAGCCATCGTTTTTCTGCGCTCAGACACGAATGTCGTGTGTTTACAATCAAAACTTAATTTCTACAACGCAAACGAAAATATACTAACAAAATGGTTCTCGATTGAGTACGGAAACTGGTTTGAGTTTTATCTCCAAGGACTAGACTGGATCAATGCACCCATACCATTGGGAGGAACAAGTAACCATTTCCGAAAAAAGAGCCTAGACGAGCTTGGCAGATGGGACCCGTATAACGTCACCGAAGACGCCGATATAGGAATAAGGCTGGCACGCCGAAAACTAAAAACTGAAATGATAGACACCTACACATACGAAGAAGCCCCTACAGCAGTTGGAAGCTGGATTCGTCAACGATCACGATGGTACAAAGGGCACCTTCAAACGTACCTCGTTCACATGCGAAACCCGAGAAAACTACTCAAAGAGTTAGGAACAGAACAATTCCTGAAATTTCAACTCACATTTGGAGCGGGAATCTTCACTCCAATCATAAACCCTGTATTATGGATACTTACAGCGATAGCCCTTCTCATGCCGTTTGCTTTCAGCGGGTTAATCCCAAGTTATATGCAGTCAATATGTCTATTTAATCTAATAGCAGGCAATCTTTCATACCTGCTAATATACGTCATAGCTTGTGTAAAACTGAAAAAATATCGTTTAACACCACTAGCAATGCTCATGCCTGCGTACTGGGTGCTCTTGAGCATAGCAAGTTGGAGAGGGCTTATTCAACTAATTAAAAATCCATTCTATTGGGACAAAACCAGCCACGGCGTGTCGAAAGCGGCAAAGTCAACTTCATGGTCTAATACGTCCACATCTAACTTTTGAGAATGACAAGCTTTATGCAATTATTCTGATGAGAAAATCAAGAGCTCAAAAAATCAAAGCAGGATTCGAACGTCAGAGAAAAGGACGAAGTTAAACTCTTCAGGAAAAGGAAATAAGCCTCAGAGCAGTTTCCTCTACATCGCCTCAGGTTCCCGGTCTGCCGTACGGGGTCGTCGTCTAGCTTGGTTCAGGATACATGCCTGGGGCGTATGCGATCCTGGGTTCAAATCCCAGCGGCCCCACCACCTATTTTTCATAATTTTAGGCAGTACTTTTGCCTATGTTTGGTAAATATGCTTACCAAACCTTCCTTTGTTATTGTATGGAGCGCGCGCGCTAATCGACGCGCCGTCCTCTTGGCTAGGCAAAACGCGAAAAAAACCACACGTCCAACATCGAAATCCGCCAGGGCAACCTGTACGCGTCAGTTAGGGACCGCTGCTTCAACACTGTCCTTTCGAACCCGTCAGTAGCGCGCTGCCTTGTCCCTTTATTACGTATTGAAGTAGGTTGGTGAGACTGCTTTGTCTGGTCTTCCAATGTTCTCTGCTGCCTCTCTGTTCAGAACCAAGCACAACACGCTGAAGAGGGCGTACGAGGCGACGTTTTTCAAGCCTCTGACTTTGTTCATGGCTAGGTTATACTGTGTCTTCAGGAAGCTGTAGACCGCCTCTATGTGTGGTCTCTTGTGATATTCTCTTTTCTGGTCTTCCGGTCCATAGGTTCGAAACTTCCGATCCACTCTGAGAAGGCCTTTGACGTCTCGTTTCTGGTTTGCTCGATATGGAATTACTGCTTCTTCAACTGCGTTTCTGGAGTTTGTTGTCTTTCTTGTTTTGTACTAAGTACTATGCCTACGGTTGCGAATCAACCTTAGATAATATCGTTTTCTTTGATTACATTAATAATTGGAAGTTCAACATTAGAAACAAACAAAATCGGCATTTCTGCTCCAGTTTTTTGAGTTAAAGCTAAAAACAAATTTAATTGACATTTGTTGATGTAGATTTTACAAAAAAAACTTACCAAGCCTTCCGCACGAAAAAGCTTTCATCGTTCGTTGTGTTTGCTTGCAAGAGCTGTTCTACTGACCCGCAAAGAAAAAAAAGAAAATGAGGCTCTACGCTTGCCTGATCCAGATTAACTATCTGTTATGGGAGCCTATGTTCCTGTGTATGTTCCTTAGTGGATGGTCTTTCAGGCTAGTTGGAGCTGGGCTTCTTCTTTTGTATGCAAATACTGCGGCTACTGCGCTTGCTAAAAGTACGACCGCAAGAGTTAGTATTGCTGCTGGAAACTCTGGCAGAGATGACGACATGCTAAGCGTTGTTGTGGATGATGTCCCGGGTAATGCTGTGCTAGTGGAACCCGTACAATTGGGAGTGGGACTTTAACCTGCTCCAGTACCCGTTGTCCCGTTTTCTGTGCCAGTACATGCTCCTGAACTAGTGCCTGTATTAGGAGTAGTCGTTGGTGTAGCGCTGGGTGTGCTTATGTTAGGTGTTGTTGTGGTCGTTGTAGTCATGTTTCCGAACATGCTAGTTTGGTTTATTGCTTGGTTTAGCAGTTGAATTGTCTGGTTTTGGTCGCCTGTTATCTCAAAGTGCATAAACACCATTTTCGGTGTTTCTTCCAAGAAGTGATCGTGGATAGCCGTTATCGTAACGTTAGTTATCAGCGGATAAGCAGTCAGATTGCCAAACACTTTTTCAACTGCGTTAATCTCACTTTCCTTGAGTGCAAATTCACCCATTACCATCACCGTTGTATTGTTGCCAGTGGTTGTAGAAGTCCCTGTTGCGGTAGTCGCGTTAGGCATTGACATAAACTCAATCATTGATCCCATGGAGGCAAACTCACTGAGATTAATGCCTGGGAACAGTGCAGACGTGATGTTAACGTCCATCCTGGGCAACATTACGTCAACGAGGGCTGTCCCGTTAACCAGTGTCCCGTTTAATGCGTTAGCAATGTATGTTCCATTTAACGTTGTCTGAGGCGCAGTAGTTGGCATTGTACCACTGGTAGTAGTCGTGGAGTTGCCAGTAATGGTAGTGTTGCCAGCAATTGATTTGATGTCTGAAACTATGGTTGTCAGGTTACCCATCGTGGCCCAATGCAAGAACTGAAGCTTAGGTGTATCCTGTACACTGTATGGCGCCAGATCCAGAACGGTCCAATTATAGCTGACTACTTTTTGAACGACTAAGTTTGTTTCATTTTCAAGCAAACTGAAAAATCCTGTAGCGAACACCGTTTGATTATCAGTTGTCTGATTGCTTGGAACCGTAAACTCTACAACAGTATTCATCAACGTAAAGTTGTTGTCAGTAATTCCACCAGGCTCTGTTACAGTAGGAGATTGCCTAATCAAGATAGCACTTATAACACCAGTTTGATTGTTCGCTATGACGAGTGGTGTACCCAATGACTGCGAAATATACGTGCTGTTTAGCAACGAAGATGAAGCTGAAGATGAAGATGGCAATGATGAGGTTGGTTGGCCTTGAGCTGATAGCAGAAAGAAGGCAGCACTAGAGAATAGGGAAGCAGCGAGCGCAACAATAAAGACCAGAGCGATTGTTGATTTATTCTTACTATGCAATTCAATGCACCTTCAACACCTTCGATAAGTCAAAATCGCTAATAAATATTTGTTATTTCTTTATGATACAACAAAAAAACAAGCAATTAATAGCACAATTGATTTAGTATAGCTGCAAATTAGTTGTATAACATGCAAAATAGCGCTTAATTTACAAGCCAAATTGGCGTTACTTGTCTGCACCAGTAACAAACAGTAGCAAAGAAACAGCCAAGTTGAAACAGAATTTTCAAGGAATACCTAAAGAGAGTGAATTTGAACCGAATAAAACGATTAATTTGATAAACCTAATTCAGTTACAGTATAACTTTTATACTGAGATTAAAAAATGGTCAAGGCTAAATCTCAAAAAAAAGAAAAACGTAAACAACAAACTTGTTCCAAACATGAACGAAGAATATTATATTTATCAAACATTGATCGGTTGTTTCCCGTTCGAATGGACTGAATTGCCAGAGTTTACAAAAAGACTATCAGTTCACATGTCAAAGGCAGTTAGAGAAGCCAAAATAAATAGCACATGGGCCTCACCTAACTTACAGTACGAGGAAAGTGTAACCTCATTCGTTACCGAACTTCTCGAGCTAAACCAAAAAAACGCCTTCTTGCAGGACTTTATTCCATTTCAGAAAAAAATTGCTTTTTACGGTTTTCTCAATACCCTTTCACAAAGCAAGCGCGCGGCGCGCGAAGCGGCTACAGAGTGCTGATGGCGCAAAAAGAATGACGAGCAAAAATGCGGTTTTAGCCTAACGGCTTGCCGCAGTGAGGACAGAAATTCACGTTCTCAGCCATGATACTTCGTCCACAGGCAGGGCAGAATCTTGACGGCGTCTTTGAGAACGCCTGCAACGTGCTCCATAAACGCTCCATGGCTTGCCAGCCTTCTCGCCTCGGAATTCCGCCCATTAGAGCGGTAGCCGAGAAACTCTGCTCGCTAATTCCGTATACGCCTATCCAGCCTTCAGTTTGTGCGATTACGCCCCCCTGCGTTGGTAGGAAAGACACTTGGAAGTATTTGGGCGCAGTGGCTAACCCGACTCCCCAGCGCCCTTTAATGTAGTTAGGTTTGTTGTCAATCACTTCTACATCGTTTTCAGCGAACCACTTTTGAACAAGGACCCTTATTTCCTCAGCAGTTCGACCTGGAACCATAATGTCTTTCTTTGTTCTACTCATTATTTATCACCGAGTTTGATAAAAAGTAACTTTCCAAGGCAGCGCTTATAGACTTTATGGAATATCGACTGCGCAGCGAAGAGGACATGAAGCTGACCGAGAGAACCACCTGATTAAATGCAATAAACCCCTAGTTTTTACTGAGATTAGCGCGCGCTTGATTCCAGACAGATACATTGACATTTTCCGGGGTAGAGCATCGAAAAGTGTTCTTGCTAAACATTACAAGCCAAAGGGAATAAGGCTACTGAGAGAAATCTATGATAAGGCAGAACTGAAAACCCTTAAATACACATAGCTAAGTGATTCGAAACCAAGTCTTTCTGCAACTACGGGAGGTGAACTAATGGTAACATGGGGAAGAGCTTGGAGAGCCGCAGGTGCTTGGTTTGGCTGGAGCATTGTATGGGGTATGGCAGGACTAATATTAATTGGGGCAGGTGTTGCAGTAATCATCGGATCCATAGCCTCCATATCTTCCATTTTTTCAAATAGTTATGGCTACAACCCTAGCGGGATGCTTTCCAAGAGGCAAATTCTTTTCAACATTATAGTTACTTCCTTTTCTTGAAGATTTTAACATCACTGAACTCGCAGACGTATTCGAATCCTGCTTCAATTAGTTTTTGGGCGTCTTGAACCGTTTTAGCAGTAGCAGAGAAGAACTCATCGTTCTCAAAGCTAATCAGCTGAGTATAGAGCAACGTATTTTGAATGTTTCTGTGGCCAAGCATCTTCATGACGTGAAGGATATCTTTTGTTTTGGCGTATTCCATGGTTGCTTTCCAGTGCCGGAGCGTGTGAAAGTGGATTTTGCGTATGCGGTCGTTTTTGAGTTTGCTGGCGATTCTGGTTCTTTGTATTCTGAAGGTTCTAGAGAAGTGTCGGTGAGAACAATCTAAAACTAGTTAGAGGCTCAGGACTCATGCGAAAACACCCAGTAAGCATAGCCCCCTCAAACCGCATACTACAAAAAATAGATCAAGAAGCAACACGGCAGAAAAGGTCAAGAAGCGAATATATAGAGCTTCATTTTGAAACCCTATTCTTTCCCCAGCAATAATTAGAAAACTAACCCTTACTTGAAGGCCCATTCACCTTTTAGTCTTGGGGGAAAATTTAATGAAGAATATTGTTCCTTTTCCTGCCTCGCTTTCAAAGCTTATGGTGCCACCCAATGCTTCAATTAAGCGTTTAGTCACCGCCAACCCGAAGCCTTGACCTTTAGACTTAGTTGTAAATAAGGGAGTGAAGAGTTTAGGCTTGATTTCTTCAGGGATGCCTTTGCCAGTATCTTCAACAGTTATGGTTGTCTGGTTTTCTTTTTGTGAGGCAGTTATAGTTAATTTGCCACCTTTAGGCATGGCTTGAATAGCATTGTTGACTAAATTCGTTAATGTCCGCCTGATGAAGGTAGGGTCTGTTCTCATTTTTAGATGATCTTCAATATTTACTGTAAGCACAATATTTTCTGGAACCTTAATTATTGAAAATGAACTTGCAATAAGCTCAGGCAAATCAACTTCTTTAATTTCAGGTTTCAGTGTCTTAGCATAATCTTGCAAATCAGTAACAATTTTACTAATATAATCTACTTGTTCTTGAATAATACTAATACTCTCTAACGTATCCTGCTTGTTTTTGTTTTCAGGCACTTGTGTCATCGTTTGCTTTGCAAAATATAATTCATTAACAATAGCCTGCAATGGATTACGAATATCATGACCAACCATGCCTGCGATTTGACCAATAGTTGCAAGGCGTTCTTTATGTTGAAGCTGCATAGTTCGCTCTTCAACTAACTTCTCTAAATTCTTAGCGTATTCTTCAAGCTTAACTTGTGCATTTGTGAGCTGCTTAGTTTTTTCTTCAACTAAACCCTCAAGATTCTTAGCGTACTCTTCAAGCTTAGCTTGCATTTCTTTGTACTGGGTAATATTTTGCATACCACCAATAATGCGCACACGTTTTCCTGTCGTATCCTTTATAATTTTTGCTATGCCCCGAACAACAATATAGTTGCCTTTTTTATGGTGAATATGATACTCATTTACGATGTTATTCACGTTTTTTGTAGGGTAGAATTGTTCTTTAGCTTTAGGAACATCTTCAGGTAAGATTTGGTTTATCCACCAACCAACACTATATTGTACCTCTTCAGGTGAGTATCCAAGAAGTTCTTCTAAGCCACGGATGATGTTAATTTTGTTGGTTTTAGGATCAATTTCATATATCATCATTCCAGAAGCCTCAATTGCATAGTTTAGTCGCTGATTGCTTTCAACTAGCCAATCTGCTACGTTTACTCTATCGGTAATATCACGCATTATAGACATTAAGCCAACTTTGTTGCCTGATTTGTCTTTAAGCACAGTAACAACAGATTCAATAACAGCCTTTTGGCCTTTGGGTCTAACGTGAACGTTAGTGCCTTGATAGTAGCCTTTCTCTTTTAAAGACAAAGCAGCTTCCTGTTCAGCGTCGGGCGTAAACCATAACTGTCGATATAGGACTTTTAGTTTTAAGCCAAGGGCTTTGTTTTTATCTATAGCGTATTGTTCTGCAGCGGCTTTGTTTAGATAAATAAGCCTGTCTTCATTATCAACTGTTATTATGGCATCTGTGATTTGGTCTAAGGCGCCTGTTTTAATTAAAAAAGCCTCTTCGACCGCCTCTAAAAAATCTGAAGCCATAAAGAGCACTATATAACAACATATAACAACAACTATTTATATTATGTTGAAGCTTCCAAAGCAGCCTGTATTAGTTTAAGTTAGCTTATTTGAATTGTTATTTGTTTCAGGCAAGATAGCAGAGTATGTTTAATGGCATCTTACCATAAATAGATCAAGCTTCAAACCAGAAAAGGTCGAGAAGCGAGTGGATGGAACTTCACTTCGAGAATATGTTCTTTAAGCCACCACCAGAATCCGATTTAACTTGCGGTAAAGACACATTAAATTCTTGCGTCAAAGGCTAATTCATTTTTTGAAGACCAATTTACCGTTTATCTCTTCGGGGGGGGCAAACGTATCATGAATTTAGTGCCTTTGCCCTCTTGACTTTCAAATGTGACAGTTCCGCCTAGCGATTCAGTCATGCGCTTAACCACAGCTAAGCCAAATCCCTGCCTCTTAGATTTGGTCGTAAACAATGGTGTAAACAGTTTTTCCTGGGCTTCTTCAGGTATGCCTACGCCTGTGTCCGCTACGGTTATGATTGAGTCATTTGCTTCTTTGTAGGCTTGTATGGAGAGTTTTCCGCCTTCTGGCATGGCTTGAACTGCGTTGGTTACTAGGTTGCCTAAAATACGCTTTAGTATATCCGAATCTGCCATTACGGTGCCTGCTTCTTTTTGCACTTTGACTTGAACTTTGACGTTTTTCGGAACACCATTTTTGGCAAAGAAGCTGCTTTTCTTGCTTTTTTTTGCCATAGTTGGTGGTTTGTTGCGCGCGATTGAAACCATTTTTATATAGCTAACGATAATGATTGAGTTGGATACTACAAATGACACTTGGTCCTCGCAAAGAAAAGTAATAGCGGCCCTAAGCGATGGCAGATCACCAGCCACAGGGATATAGTTAAGCAGATTGGGTTAAGATAGAGGTCTGTTGAAGCCTATTGAAGAGACTTTGGGAACTGGTATTATTCTTCACACTGGGTCCTCGAACCTCTAAGCCAAAAATTTCAAACTAATTTTAAATCATCCAAGCTTAACTGTTCAGTACTGAAGTCAGTTTGTATAGTTTGATGAAACTGCTTGAATTGCTAATTTGGCTTGAGTAAATGGTATCCGTTTGTGTACAATTAATTCCAGGTGAATAGTTTGGCGCATCAAGAACATAAGAGCTCGTGAAGTTTCCGTTTATATTTTCGTAATCTTGTGCTGTTAAGTTTGTTCCAACAATCATCGTTATACCCATATCTCTTAGGATGTTAACAGGGTCAGAAAAAGATGAACAATTATTTACTATAACAGCACTATCAGTCGTCAAATTAGCGTTTATCCAGTTGGCTAAATCAAAATATGGTTTCTGCTGCGTTGACTGCTGTAAAAATATCCCGTCTGGCGTTGAAGGCTCCTCGAAAACTGGGTAAAAGGCGGCAAAAAGCAGAGTTGAAAGCAGCAACAGCGCCGCTAATCTTTTCTTTAATGACTTAAACGAGTTTGAAGAACGCCTTTCTAGCACGTCGTGAACAAATGCGCATGCAGCAATCACGGATGCAGACTGGTATAGGTACGCTAAGATTCTGTAGGCGATTTTTGGGTTCGTGTAGAATAGAAGGAGGTACAAGACAATTAAAGCTAAGTTCCAGTAGAGGAGAAACTTTCCCTCTTTTCGGTAGCGCGAAGCAAAAAAGTAGGAAGCAATGCCGTAGACTAACAATATGAAAAACAAGGCGTTTTCCGTAAAGGATGGAACATAAGCGATTTCTTGGGCAGATGGCAGCGAGAAGGTAAACCGCTCTGAATAATGAACGCTGTATTGCGCGTTGGGGTTAGAGTAAGTTTGATACCAGAAGATAGCGATAGGGGCTGAGATAGCAAGAACAACCATGCATGCAGATATAACATATGTCCTGTTTTTGGCGATTTTGTCCCAAAGCGTCTTTACATAGTTCTTGATGGGTACAGGTTTACCCTCTGGTTTGAAATAAAATACGATCACTAGGAGAATGTAGACGATAGCAGATGCGAGGTGAACATAAAGTAAGCCTAATGCCACAAGAACTACTAGAATACGTGTAAGCTTGGTTTTAGCTAAAGTTAAAAGATATAAACCCAAAGGTACAAGCGCGAGTCCAATTCCTGCTATTGGCGATAAGGCACCGCTTGTAAATTTTATGTTTTCACTTGTTGCTGTGCCACACGCTATAAGCAGCGCAGCTATGAGACTCTTGACTGTGTCTCCCGTGAGTTTTTTGGTAAGCAAGTAAATGAAGAGTGTTTGCAGAACGCCGAAAAGAAAGACGCTTCTTGTCAGAGTAAGCGGATCCACCTGCAACAACATAGCTGTTGCACCCATTAAGCTAAAGTAGCCTGGTGGAAACGGGTTGGGAGACGCCATAATCTGTCCATTTCTAACCAACCAAAGAAACGGCTCAGTAAGTGAGTATCTGCCGCTGCCTAGAAAAGCAATCAGGTGCCCCAGCGAATCCCAGCTGTCAATTCCCACTCTGTCTCCTAGCCCGAAGGAGACAAGTGCAGGATAGCTTCTTGCCTTCAGAGACAGCAATAAGGCTATTGTCAAAACTAGCACTGTTACAAAACCGGCCAGTTTCTTTTCGTTCCGGAACCGATAAATCAGAAGAGAAGTAACTAAAACCAACAGAACCAAATCTGCCAAATTATTGTTTGTGGCAAAGGAGTAAGCCAAGCCGTTGGACTGACCTGACAGAAATGGGTGGATGAAAAAGACAAAACAGACTATACCGACCCATAAAGCAATTAATGCGACCGAAGCAGGCTCAGAAAACTTAGTGCGCTTGGTTGAGGGTGGTTCCTCCCTTTTTGGAAATGAATTGCGGTCACCAAGGCGGAACCATGGTCCTTCGCTGAGTATCGAAAAGGCCAGCGAAAGACCGCCTAAGGTTAAAAGAACTGAAAAGCTGGAAACAACTAAGTACGTGCTTAAGATGGATGTAGCGATAATAACTATGACCAGGCTAAGACCTATGGATAAGCACAATTGCTCCAAAAGATTGTTTTGTGATGGCAAGTATTTCTTGATCAATTTAATAGTTGAATACCCTGTTAGGAAAAAGAGAAGAACTATCCCAGCTGACAGGACAAGAATTCTTGAAGGCAAGTAGTCATTTATCTGAGATGGAAAAACAATCCCTAATGAACATAGTAAGAGGACAAGGAGTGTCAGGCTAAAGGAATATGATGGTCGTGCCAAGTTCGTGTCCTCAAGCTTTTTGCTTGTCTTAGTGCTTCATTATTACTTAAAGCATTTTTCCAATTAAATAATTAAAGCTTTGAGCAAAATCGAATAACCCTCAAGACAGACTGCAATTATTACAATTTAACCCTTTATACTCTCATCAAATTTACTCCAACGAAAACTTTTTCCTATAGCCTCTGACCAAAAGAAGAGGATAGGCAACAATTTCCTTAGATTGGTGGTTCCCAAATTTTCTTCCGCTTGAAATCGAGATTATCGGAACTTCTACTAGCTTTAATCCACGCTTAGCAGATGCTATGAGTATCTCTGTGTTAAGCAACATGCCGTTTTGAGAGTAGCTTACGAGTTCAAACACTCTTCTTTTGTAAACTCTAAAACCAGACTGTGAATCCGTTAATTTCACTCTATAGAGAAGCATGAACATAAGCGTGCTTATTGCATTGCTGGCACGTTTTATAAAGGGCATTTTGACTGCCTCACCATTTCTTAGGAAACGCGACCCGAGCACCACATCAGCATTCTTTTGCTTTGCAGCATTCAGAAGTTTCGGAATTTCTTGGGGGTTATGCTCGCCATCTGCATCTAAAGCAACTATCCAGTCGGCGCCAATCTGCATCGCTTTTTCGACCCCTTTTTTCAAAGCGTTGCCGTAACCTTTGTTTGTTCCATTACTTATGACGTGTGTCGCAATTTCCACTGCTTTTTCGTATGTGTCGTCTATGCTACCATCATCTATTACGATTATCTTGTCAACATTAGGTATTGTTGCTTCAAGCACTTTTGTGATGGTTTTTCCTTCGTTATACGCTGGAATAACAGCAACAACAGTCATGTTATATCTCCCTGCAAAAGTCTCTAATTGAAACAAATTTAAAAGTCCTTAGTAGAGTTTCCAAATACCTTTTAGTTTTACCAACGTTATGAAAAGTGATGAACCTTATTGCAGGATTGAATTTCACGTTGGGAACAAAGGAATCCAACTCCCATGGGTGAATGTATATCGTGGCAGGCCAGCCTTTTGTGTTCATGTTAATTACGGAATTCGCCAATAAAAGCTGCCCAAGAAACCTGAGGTATGCTCCTCCACCAACAGGAATATTAGTATTCAAAAATCTCCGCGTTAAAATTGGAAACTCGATAATTTCGTCTTCTAAGTCATTATTCTTCTTGTCGGAGAAAGAAATAGCATGTGGTTGACATGGCTCGTTTGGAATACCATAAAATGGATGATAAGTCGGAAAAATAGAGCTATCAAAAATGTAACCATATTTCTTAATTATTTTGAGTCCCCAAAAAGTAGACTTAGTTATGCTAAAAATAGGCGCTCTGAAACTAAGTATCGGCGACCCGCAAATTTTCTCCAGCAGTCTTGTGGCTTTCCGAACTTCTTCATCAAAAGCGACCGCCCCAATCTCTTCTATATGCCTGTGTGAGAAGCCGTGGCACCCGACTTCATGACCCTCAGCGACGATTCGCTCTACAAGTTCAGGAAAATTTTGAGCCACTTCGCCTAACACAAAAAAAGTAGCTTTCGCCCTGTATTCTCGTAAGAGATCTAATATTATTGGAAGAGAATACTGCAATCTTGACTTAGGTGAGGGCACTTCAACATATCTAGATATACCATGATACCAGTCTTCAACATCCACCGTAAGTATGTTAGCAGGCGGATTTGACGCGCAGTTCATAAATTTACTATCAGTCATGCATTCTCAATTCTCGCTTCATTTCCAGTGGTTGATTTTTGATAGCCTAACTTGCCTAATCTAAGACTAGCTATGGCGCCGATTAGAACAATAAGCCATACAGCTAAAAACCTGTCGATTAATGCG
>Ga0208563_1001450_pt1 | contig 15982 bp, 8 predicted proteins | sample June2015DPH_17_1_2_FD_184717 | JGI IMG/M metagenome (GOLD analysis project Ga0208563, IMG submission 184717) | Peatland microbial communities from SPRUCE experiment site at the Marcell Experimental Forest, Minnesota, USA - June2015DPH_17_150... | ecosystem: Environmental > Terrestrial > Soil >... | reverse complement strand
ACGACGGCAACGAAAACGTGATGAACGGCAAACTCGATTGGGTTTACGAAGAGGAACTTGCCAATCGTGCCACCGGTCGGGCGTACGAGTGGTCGCCGGATGGGAAGAAGATTGCCTACCTTCGCCTCGACGACGCCCCCGTGCCTCGATACCCGCTGACGCATTACTTGTCCAACCACGTGGAACTTAGCGAGGAGCGGTTCCCTCAGTCGGGTGATCCGAATCCCATTCCTTCTCTCCATGTCGTTTCCGTGGAAGGCAGCGAGCACCAGAGCTGGACGTCGGCCGTGGCGAAATCCGTCGAATACTTCGGCCCCTGGTTTTCCTGGACGCCTGACTCGAAGGCAGTCGCCTTCCTCACCCTCGACCGCGCCCAGGACGAGTTAAACGTCCATCTCTGGGATGCTGCCGCAGGCAGCGATTGCCTTCTGCTCACAGAAAAGGATGCGTACTGGATCAATTCGCTCGAGCCGCCGCGCTTCCTCGCCGACAACCAGCGGTTCCTCTGGCTCTCGGAGCGAGACGGCTGGTTGCACCTCTATCTCTATGGCCTCGACGGGAAGCTTCAGAAGCAGCTTACCCACGGCAACTGGATGATCGATCGTCCCTTTTTCCAAGACCTTCCCATCATCGGCTTGGATGAAAAGGGCGGCTGGGCCTACTTCGCGGCCACTAACCCGGACCCACGCGAGCGCCAGCTCTACCGCGTGAGGCTGGATGGCAGCGGTTTGGAGCGCCTCTCGCAGCAGCCCGGGGTCCACGAGCTGGACCTCTCGCCGGATGGCCAGTTTCTGCTCGACCACTTTTCCTCACTCCAGGACCCGCCGGAAACCCGGCTGCTCAAGGCGAATGGGTCGGTCCTCGCCACGCTGAGCAAGCAGACACCCCATCTCGATGATTACGCGCTGGGCAGGACGGAATTAGTAGAAGTGAAAGCCGCAGACGGCGCCACGCTTTACGCGCGCCTGGTGAAGCCACCAGACTTTGACCCGGCGAGGAAATATCCGGTCATCGTCGAAGTGTACGGCGGCCCCCACGTGCAACTGATCCAGAACCGCTGGGGCCTGACTTCCCTCAGTGACCATCTCTTCGCGGAACAAGGCTTCATCCTGTGGTCGCTCGATAATCGCGGCTCGTGGGGGCGAGGACACGCTTGGGAATCAAGGGTCTTTAAGGACTTGGGGCACTACGAGCTTGAAGACCAGCTTGCCGGCGTCGCCTACCTGAAGTCTCTGCCTTATGTCGACCCCATGCGGATCGGCATCAGGGGGTGGTCCTACGGCGGCTATATGACGCTCTATGCGCTGACTCACGCACCTGACGTGTTCAAGTGCGGCGCGGCAGGTGGCCCCGTCACCGACTTCAAGTTCTACGACAGCATATACACCGAGCGCTACATGCGCACGCCCCAGGAAAACCCGGACGGGTACAAAACTTCCTCTCCGCTCGAGGCCGCGGATAAGCTGAAAGCCAAATTGCTGCTCATCCACGGCACCGACGACGACAATGTCCACATGCAGAACACCCTGAACTTCGTGGAAGCTCTGGTCAAGGCGCGCACACCCTTCGATCTCTACCTCCAGCCGGGAGAAAAGCACGGATTCGCTAGCGAGGCAGCGAGGCTCTACCTCACCCAGCGCTTGCTGGGATTCTTCAAGCAGAACCTCTAAAGAGGCGTTGCCTCAGACCGACGAGTCATGCCTCCTTCACTCAAGTCGCGGTATAACCTCCGCGACCCCCGACTTCCCACTCAGGAGTTTTGCGCAGATGGTCTCGCCTTTGCTGCCGGCCTGCGCCTCTGCTCTTGTCGCCTCGCCGGGGGTTTGCGAGCGCTAGAGGAAAATTCGCTTGACACCGCCAGCGGTTGACATTTAATATATGGATATGCCATATATGGATGCGAAACCATCTGATCTCGAGTGGAAGAAGGGCAGTGCCGAGCTCCTGATACTTTCCCTGCTGGAGGTTCGGCCGCGCCACGGCTACGACGTCAGCAAACTGATCGAGCAGCGTTCCCGAGGGACGCTCCGCTTCCACGCGGCCTCGCTCTATCCGCTGCTCTATCGCTTGGAAAAGCGCGGTTGGGTGCAAGGCCGATGGGTGGAGAAGAGCGGGCAGCGGCGGCGTCGCTATTACCGCCTGACGCCGCAGGGGCGAAAAGTCTTGGCTGCGCAGCGACGCGGCTGGCAAGTGTTTGTCGAGGCTATCAAGCGCATCACGGAGGTTGAGCATGCCTGAGTGGAAGGAAGAGGTTAGCAGGCGGCTTGCATCCTTGAAGCTGGCGCCGGCGCGTGAGGCAGAGATTGTTGAGGAATTGGCACAACATCTCGAGGATCGTTACCAAGAGCTGGTCGGCGGCGGGGCGACAGAAGATGAAGCCCGTCGCGTGGCGCGCGAAGAGCTCAGCGACGAGAACCTGCTGTCAAAGGGGCGGCGGCCGGTAGAGCAACAGACAACACAGGAGTCCATTGTGTCGGATGGAAGTAGGGGGAACAATTTTCTGGCAAGCATCTGGCAGGACATTTGCCACGGCTCGCGGCAATTGCGCCGAAATCGGGGCTTCGCTGCTGTCGCGGTACTTACTCTCGCCCTCGGGATCGGGGCGAACACGGCCATTTTCAGTGTGGTTAACGCCGTTCTCCTGCGCCCGCTGCCTTATCCGCAGGCAGACAGGCTGGACCAGGTCATGCGTCACTATCCATTCGGCAACGCAGGCGCGGTCTCCGCCACGAGCTTCGTCTTCTGGAGAGAGCACAACCGCGTGTTCTCCGGCTTGGCCGCGTACGACCTCCTGGCCGGTGGGTTCAATCTGACCGACAGTGGCCAGCCCGAGCACGTGGCCGGAATACGCGTGTCGGCGGATTTTTTTCGGGTCCTGGGTGTCAGTCCTGTGTTGGGGCGCGACTTCAGCGCAGAAGAGCAGGGGCCGGGCGGTCCGAACGTCGTCATGATCAGCGATGGCCTGTGGAAGCAGCAGTTCGGCGGGAAGGCATCGATCATCGGCGAGGCGATTTCGCTCAGCGGCAAATCCTACACTGTAGTTGGGGTCATGCCGTCGGGCTTCGAGTGCAATCCTGTTGCCCAACTATGGCTTCCGCTGCGTCCGGTTCTCGATCCCCAACAGCGGGCTAACCTGTTTCTCGTCGTTGGGAGGCTGAGACCCCATGTAACGCTCCAACGGGCCCGGATCGATATGGCGCGGGTTGGAGAAGAATTCCGTCAGCAGTACCCGAACCTGATGGATAAAACCGAGAGCGTCGCTGTGGAAAATTACCAGAAGAGCTTGACCGGCGATGTCCGGCCTGCCTTGCTCGTGTTGATGGGCGCCGTGGGGCTAGTGCTATTGATTGCCTGCGCTAATGTTGCAAACCTGCTGCTCACCCGAGCCATCAGCCGCGACAAGGAGATTGCCATCCGCACGGCGATGGGGGCGGGCCGTTCCCGCCTGGTACGCCAATTGCTGACGGAAAGCGTGATGCTCGCATTAGCTGCAAGCGGCTTAGGGCTGGCATTTTTTGAAGTGGGATTGCGCGGGCTCCTGACGCTCCTGCCCGGCAGCATCCCACAGATGACGTATATGCCGGGAAGCCTTCAGCGTATTGCGGGGGCTGCCCTGGACTCGCGAGTCCTCATCTTCACGTTGCTGGTGGCTTTTCTCACGGGAATCGTCTTCGGGTTGGCGCCGGCATTCCACATATCGGGAATCAATCTTAACGATTCACTGCGTGAGGGCGGGGGCCGCACCACGAGCGCCGGTTGGCACGGCCGATTGCGCAGCCTTCTGGTGATAGGAGAGATCAGCCTGTCGCTGTTGTTACTGGCAGGCGCGACATTGCTCATAAAGACCTTCGTCAACCTGCGTGGAGTCGATCCGGGCTTCGACCCCCAAAACGTCGTGACCATGGACCTGTCTCTGACAGATCCAAAGTACAACACCACGGTCGCAGTGACGAACTTCTTCCATGAAGTGGTTAATCGGGTCGAGGCAACCCCTGGCGTGGAGAAGGCGGCGTTTATCAGTAGCTTGCCGATGGAAGTCGGACCCGACCTGCCTTTCCAGGTCGCGGGCCGCAAGGATAACTCAATCGGTGATGCGCAGTATCGAGTCGTTACTCCGGGGTATTTCGACGCTATGAAGATCGTACTGCTGCAGGGCAGGACCTTCCGGGAGCGTGACGGTGCGAATTCTGCCGGCGTGGTCATTATCAATCAGACGCTGGCACATGACTTTTTCGCAGGCCAGAGTCCCGTCGGCCAGCACCTTACTATCGGCGTCGAAATGGGCCCGGAGTTTTCGGACGAAGCACGCGAAATCGTCGGTGTGGTGGGCGACACGAAAGAGCACGGTTTGGACAGTCCGGCCAGCGCCACAGTCTTCATTCCCTGGTCACAACTCCCGGACTCCATCAACCATTTCAATAATCAGCTTCTCCCCGCGGGCCTGGTGGTGCGCACGCGAGTGTTGCCCATGAGCCTCAGCACTGCCATTGCCAAGGAGGTTCTGGATGCCGACAGCGCGCAGCCCGTTTTCCAGATTCAACCCTTGGAGGCCATCGTGGGCGATTCCGTCGCCCGGCAGCACTTCGACATGATTCTGTTGGGAATCTTTGCGACTCTCGCACTGCTGCTGGCGTCGGTTGGACTCTATGGGCTGATCTCGTACTCGGTGGCGCAGCGCACACACGAAATCGGCATTCGCCTCGCGCTGGGTGCCCACCGAAGCGATGTTTTGAAGCTCGTTGTTGGGCAAGGACTCAAATTGACGCTGATGGGGGTGGGCATCGGCGTTGTGGCAGGACTGGCGCTCACACGCCTTCTTTCGGGTCTGCTTTACGGAGTCAAGGCCGCCGACCCGGCGACGTTTATCGTCGCTCCGTTAATTCTTACGGGTGTGGCGCTACTTGCAAGCTACATTCCCGCCCGCCGCGCCGCTCGCGTGGACCCGATGGTGGCGCTGAGATACGAATGAGGCAAGGCGCTTGCAACCGCTGGTGGCGCATACATGCCGCCTTTTGGCATGTATGCGATCAAGGCGCGGTCCTCCCCCTCGCCCCCAAGCGCCGCCGCCGGTAGCCACTCCTCAATCAGCGATTGCGGCCGCCTCAAGGACTACCCCCGGAACCCGTTGTTGGCTTTGGCCGATAGTCGCGACGGTCAAGGCAGGCGTCATACGTAACGCGGTCCACCTTGATCCAATCTGTCTTTTCAATTCCTCTTCGATTTCTCGTCGTCGGACTGAACGGGAAAGCAGAGGCGACCTTGATCCACCTGTTTTGCTCGCGAGCGATGGCGCGAATTTCGTCCGCCACTTCTGAAAGATCCTGATCCTGGCTGAAGATCAAGGCAACATCGAACTCCTCACGGTGAGCCAGGCGGATGATATCCAGGGCGATGCGTACATCAATTCCTTTTTCTTCTCCAGCCAAAAATGGGTGCTTCGTCCCGTCTCCTAAATTGACAACTCTGTTCCGGTAGCGTAAGGACCGTGCAAAGAGGTGGACGTCCTGACGCCCCATAACAGCGAGCTTCGCAGACCAGAAGCCATGCCAGAATGGATCATCATCTGGGTCGGGGATGCCAGTGTAAAAACGCGTTTGGGACAGTGCCCACCCCTGCGCTTGGCATACTGCCATCGCGAGGGCGGACACATCATAACTGGGCTAGGGATATCCGAAGGACTCGCGTGCTGCGTGGAATAGATTCTGCCCGTCCATGAAAGCTGTGGCGCGTTTGACTGCTGGCTCAGGGGGCATCGGCACGGCCTAAAATAAATAACCCCGCCCGAGGCCTTACGGCATGTCGAGCGGGGAGCAATTTCAATATAAGTCTACTATATGAAGTCCAGAAGTCAAGCACTTTCATTTCACAGCCTCGACCAGGATTCGGAAAGCGCGGACAGCACGCCTGCCCTTACTATTGCTAATCAAACCGAACCACCAAGACACCAAGGCACCAAGAGAGCCCATCCCCAAGCGATTGACCCATTGATTCATCGAATCATTGATTCATTGAAAAAACCAGGCAAGGGCCCTTCAATGAGTCAATGGATGAGTGATTCAATGAGTCAATTAAAGAAGTCCTGGGCTAGGTCCGTCAGCTGACGGATGGACACGATGTCTCTTGACAACGCCCCGCCTCTGTGGTAGCCTACCCATGTGAAGAGTCTAACCCGCGGGGAAGTCCTTTCCTCGCTATCCTAACATCCCGTCCCAGGAGGAACTATGTCCTTACGCAAATCACCCCAACTTACGCCCCAGTTGCTCGCCGCCGCGCGCCAGAATGCCCAGCATTCCACCGGACCGCGCAGCGCCGCCGCCAAGCAGAACTCCAAGCTCAATGCCTTGAAGCACGGCGGACGCGTCAGCGACGAAAATCGCTGCCTAGCCATGCTGGCGCTGGGCGAAGACCCGGAAGAATTCGAAAACTTGAAGCAGGAACTCATGAGCGCTTTCGGTCCCGGCGACGCGCTCTGGGAGAAGCAGATCGACGACTTGACCTGGCTCTACTGCCGCCGCGAGAGGCTGGAGCGCGCGCAAGCAGGCTTGAAGCGGCGCGCCTTGCAGGGGATCGACGACTGGCAACACCGCCGCCAGCAGGAGATGGCCCGCGTCACCTTCGACGCTTCTCAGCACGAGATGCTTAATCTCAACTTATCGGAGTCTACAGATCGAGGCGTGGCGCTGAGAAGGATGCTTTCTTTTCTTGAACTCGTACGGGAGGAGGTGAAGCAGCGCACCTTCCGGCCCCGCCAGTACGCCGTACTGGAATCTCTTTACGAAGGTGTGAGGGGGTGGCGGCAGGCGCTGATTTTCAGGCTGCTGCACCGTTTCAGTGACCCTCTCTACCTCGACGCGCAACAAGCCGACGAGGAAGAGCGGCAGTCCCTCCTGCGCGAAACAGGTGACGCCTGGGAGCCGCCGGGCGAGCCAGAATACCAGGAACTTCTGCGTCTGCTGGAGGAGGAAATCGCCAGCGTCCGCGAAGAATTCGAATACGCGGAAAAGGCGAATGAGGAGAGGGCGGCGATAGAACGGGGCGCCTGCCTTGCTCCGGAGGGGGAGACGTGGAAGATGATGCTGCGCCAGGAAGCCGCCCTGGACCACTCCATTGACCGCAAAGTGAGGATACTGCTGAGGCTGCGGAAAGATGCTGCCGACCGCCCGGTCGCCCCTGCCGGCCAGGATGATGGTGCGGGGATGGAGAACATCGAGGAGGTCCTCGCAAGCGACATTTCGGCCCAGACCCCGCAGAGCGCGGAAGCGGTGGAAGACTTAAAACTGAGCGACCGATGCGGGAATGTCATTGAAAACAAAGGACCGCTGTGGAAAACTGGGGGCGAAGCGGGAATGTCTATGAAAACAAATGCACTTAGTCCATTAAAGCGGGAATTCTGTTGAAAAGGAAGGTGGTAGGTGGTGTGCAGCGATGCTGGCTGACGTTTTTGCGCGAGTGGCGCAGGCATCCCGCCTTGCGGGACCGTTGAGAAGCCAGGACAGGCCACTGATAGGAGGCGGTGACAGGGATGTTGCGCGTTTTCGTGGGGCGCATACACGAAAGGCAATCGCATGTCACCTACGGCGTCGGTTATAATGCTCACCTCCGGATGAGACGGCGGCCGTCAGGCCGAAGCCGCTGGAAAGGCTCGCGGAAACGGAGGAGCACTTCTCGCAACGCAAACGGCAAATTGGCTATGGGCCACCAATCACCATGGGAGTTCGGCACAAGCCCTGAAGAGGAGCGTCAAACGTGCGGATCAGAAAGGCGGTCATCACAGCAGCGGGAGGGAATCAGCGGGCGCTTCCGCTACAGACCCTCATCCACGACGGAGCGGAAAAATCCGTTCTGAGCATCCTGATCGAACAGGCCCTCACCGCGAATATGGGCGAGATCTGCGTGGTGGTCTGGCCGGGCGACGAGACCCGCTACGCGCAAGCCGCTGGCAATCTGGCCGGCGCGGTGCGATTCGTGCCCCAGCAGCAGCCACCGCGGGGATACGGCCACGCCATTTACTGTGCGCGCGAATTCGTGGCCGATGAGCCCTTCCTGCACATGGTGGGCGATCACTTGTACGTGAGTGCGGCGAAGCCCGGCGTGCAGCGACTGGTGGAGTTGGCTGAGATCGAGTCGTGCTCTGCCTCCGGGGTCCAGCCCACCCGCGAAAGCCAGCTCTCCCGGTTTGGCGCCGTGGCGGGACGCCGAATGTCCGGCCGGGCCGGCGTCTATCGCGTGGAAACGGTCATCGAAAAACCTACGCCCACGGAAGCCGAACAGCGCCTCATGGTGCCGGGAATCCGCGCGGGCTACTACCTCTGTTTCTTTGGCATTCACGTTTTCACTCCCACCGTGCTGGAGATCCTGGGGCGGATGCTGGAGAGTGCGCCCAGCGGCGACCTCACGCTTTCCGCTGCTCTCGCCCAACTCGCCCGGCAGGAGCAGTACCTGGCGCTGGAAGACACTGGCCGGCGTTATGATCTCGGCGCTCGCTACGGATTGCTCACCGCGCAATTGGCCATGGCACTGAACAGCCGTGACCGCGATGAGGTGCTTACCCGCCTGCTGGAACTACTGGCGGAGCGCGAGATGACCACTCCGTCTGCCGGGGGCAAGAGGTGAGCCTGCTTACCGATGTCATAACCGCTCGCGATGCGGAGACTCGCAATCGCTCGCTGGACGCGCTGTGTCAAGCTGCCACACTGGAAGACCTGCGGCTCGAATGCGAGTCGCTCGACCGCTTCCGGCGCAGCAGCGACAATCTCTACGAGCGCGTGCGAGCCCTGTTTTTCCTGTATGCCATACATCGCTTTCACATCTCCAAACGCAAGTTAGCGGCCTCACACGCGCTGATTCCCTTCGCGGGTTACACCAACCTGCTCAAGCGCAGGTTCGAAGAAGCTCTTGATATCTTCCTAGCCGCGCAGGCCGTCGCCGGACCGAGCGCTGCCCTCTCCAGCGCGCTGGCCGCAGGCTACCGCGCGCTGGGATTTCAGACTCTCGCCGACCAAGTGCGGCGCAGCGTGCGTTCTGTCCGCGGCAATCAGTGGATGTTCCGCGCCGCTCACCCGGAAGAGGCGCCCCTGCGGATTCGCCCCGAGCTGCTGAAGCGCGAGACCCCCGATCATCTCTTCCCCATCCAGCGCGAGGCCACGCCGGTACGCATGGACCTGAGCCATAGCGGGTGGAGCGATATTTTCTTTCTGGGGATGGATTTCCCCGAAGGCGCCCGTGTGCTCAACATTTCCATCGACCTGAGCGTGCGCGGCGCGGGCGCCCCGAAGCCTCCCGTTGAAGCATGGTTCCGCGTCATCGATCAGCCGGTGCTACGCCTGGTCAGCGTTGACCTTCAGTGCAACGCTGAACTCAGCTCAATTGCTGAAGTTTTCGATTTCGCGCACGACTACCTGGGCTTGCTCAAGGCCGCGGTTATTGCCTCCGGCATCGTACCACCGGGGATGGAGGGCGCCATTCAGCCCCTCACCGACGTACTGACCCATTTGACAGGCCGGCCCGGCCACGGCATCGAAATCGTCAGCAAGGTGAACGATATTCCCCGCGGGTCACGCTTGGCGGTGTCCACCACCCTTCTGGCCTGCCTCATTTCCTTGTGCATGCGCGCCACAAACCAGATCCGCACGCTCACCGGCGGCCTTTGCGAGGATGACCGCCGCTTGGTGGCCGCGCGCGCCATTCTGGGCGAATGGCTGGGGGGCTCGGGAGGCGGCTGGCAGGATTCCGGCGGGGTGTGGCCGGGAATCAAGCTGATTCACGGGGTCTCAGCCCAGGAGGGTGATCCGGAATTCGGCATCAGCCGCGGCCGGTTGTTGCCGAACCACCAGATTCTTGGCCCCCGGGAGGTGTCACTGGAAACGCGCCAGCAACTTCAGCAAAGCCTGGTGCTCGTCCACGGCGGCATGGCGCAGGATGTTGGCCCCATTTTGGAGATGGTGACGGAGAAATACCTGCTTCGTTCAGAAAGTGAGTGGCACAGCCGGGGCGAAGCCACGCTCATCTTCGATGACCTCATTGCACGCTTGAGGAGCGGGGACGTTCGCGCTCTTGGCGCCTTAACTGAGCGGAATTTTAGCGGCCCCATTCAAACCATTATTCCCTGGGCCGGAAATCTCTACACCGACACGCTGATACGCCGCGTGCGCGGAGAGATGGGGGACGACTTCTGGGGCTTCTGGATGCTCGGGGGAATGTCAGGCGGAGGCATGGGTTTTCTTTTTGCTCCGCATTTGAAAGCGCTGGCGCAGGAGCGCTTGCAGGCCATCATGAGCGCCACTAAACGGGAGATGGAACATGCGGTGCCCTTCGCCATGCAACCCGTGGTCTACGATTTCGCGGTCAACGAACATGGCACTCAGGCCACGCTCCTCGAAGGCGACTCGGCGCTGATGCCGGCGGGCTACTACCAACTGGCTGTGCCCTCGCTTCTTCGCATGGAATCCCGTCTGCTTTCGCCCCTGCGCCGCATTGAGCTCGAACGCTTCACCGCCGCCTGCCACACCGTGCCGGAATTCCAAGGGATGGTGCAGCACGTCTTCGAGCACCTCATCCCGCAGAGCCCACAAAAAGCCGACCGCTCCCAAAGCCTCGATGCGCTGCTCGAAGCACATGGATTTGATCGCGTGGAGCATGAGCAGATCCAGGCGGACTTGCGCAGCGGCCGCGTGGGGCTGGCGCAGAATCGCCTTCCCATCAGCAGCCTGATCACCGAGGTTGGCGCCGAGGATCTCTTTGACGCCACCGAAGGTGTCGCACCGAAATACCACGAAATGGGCAAGGATGCCCTGGCGGCGGGACGGGTGGCGGTGGTTTCGTTTGCCGGCGGCGCGGGCAGCCGTTGGACGAAAGGCGCGGGCGTCGTCAAGGCCCTTAATGCCTTTTGCCGATTGGGCGGCAAGCACCGCAGCTTCATCGAAGTACACCTGGCCCGCAGCCGCCGCACGGGCCGCCTCTGCGGCACGGCTCTGCCCCACGTGATCACCACCAGCTACCTGACGCACGATGCGATCCAGGCGCACCTGCGCACCGAGCGCAACTACGACTACCCCGGCCCCTTACTGATTTCGCCCGGACGCTCTATCGGGCTGCGCTTTGTGCCCATGGAAAGGGACTTGCGATTTGCCTGGGAAGAGTTGCCGCAGCAAATGCTCGACGAGCAGGCGCAGAAGGTTCGCGACAGCCTGCGCGCCACGCTCATCGCGTGGGCCCGGCACATGAGCGAAGGCGCTAGCTATACTGATAACGTACCGATGCAATGCCTGCACCCGGTCGGCCACTGGTACGAAGTGCCCAACCTGATTCGAAACGGCACGCTCCTGCGGCTGTTACAGGAAAGGCCCCGTTTGAAATACCTGATGGTTCACAACATCGATACCACGGGGGCTGACGTAGACCCGGGGTTGCTGGGTTACCACATCGGGGAGGGGGCAGCGCTTACCACCGAGGTTATCGCGCGGCAGGTGGAAGACCGCGGCGGCGGCTTGGCCCGCGTCGACGGCCGCTTGCGCCTGATCGAAGGTCTCGCGCTTCCCAGTGAAGAGATCGAATCACTCCTCTCCTGGTACAACAGTGCGACCTATTGGATCGATATCGATCAACTCCTCACCATGTTCGGACTGACCCGCGATGATCTTACGCACACGGAACGGGTGAACAACGCGGTGCGCATGCTGGCCGCCCGCATGCCCACCTACATCACGCTGAAGGACGTCAAGAAACGCTGGGGGAAAGGTCAGGAAGACGTCTTGCCCGTGGCGCAGTTTGAAAAGCTGTGGGGCGACATGACTAGCCTTTCGGAATTTCCCTGCCGTTTTGTGGCTGTGCCCCGCACGCGTGGACAACAACTCAAAGAACCGGCGCAGCTCGACGGTTGGCTGCGCGATGGGTCCGCGGCCTTCGTCGAGTCCTTGTGCGACTGGAGCCATTGACTCCCCCGCCGCGGCGGATGGGCCACGCAGGCATTTCTTCTCACCCCTGCCCCGATCCGTGACCGTAGCCTATTTCATCACCGGCATCTCCAGAGAAATTTGGTGAGGCTGGGCATCGGCCTTCCGATAGATCCTGAGCGGCTTGCATCAGATTTTCCGGCCTGCCGAGATCACGCCAGTAATATTCATCGGCCCGAAAGGCGAGGATTTTTTCTTCCTGGGCGGCGAGATGCAGATAGGAGGTGATGATGGAGAAAACGCCTTCTTCCATCATCAGCGCAAACAGACGCGGAGAAATCACGTGGATGCCGGAAAAAGCCAGCGCCTGCGCCTGCTGTGAAGACCGCACCAATTCGATGTTCTGATCGCGCCCGGCTCGCCGGCCGCAGAGCTGGAGCTGCTCGTCGAAGATAAGGTGTCGAGAAGCCTCCCGGTTTTGCACCGCCAGAGTGGCGAGAGCCTGCTTTTCAGTATGAAATTGCACCATGCGGCGGAGATCGATCGTGCTGATGACATCGACATTGTGCACAATGAACGGCTCTTCAAGACGGTTGGAATCCTCGAGGAAAAAATAGGCGGCTTTTTTCAGGCCGCCGCCGGTGTCGAGCAAGACTTCCTCGCGAGAGACTTCGATGCGCATGCCGAAGTTATGGTTCGTTTTCAGATAGTCGAGAATCATGTCGGCGAAGTGATGCACATTGACGATGACCTCGCGAATCCCATAGGCGCGCAAGCGCGAAAGTGTGATCTTTAACAGCGTGCGGCCGGCGATTTCCACCAGCGCCTTGGGGCGATCGTCGGTGAGTGGCCGCAAGCGCGTACCGGGACCGGCAGCCAAAATCATCGCTTTCATTTGCCCAAATCCTCCAAGTCGCGATGCCGCACCACCACCTCCAGCCCGCTCCTTCCGCGCAAACGGCTCGCCAATTGCTCCGCCAGATAGACCGAGCGATGCTGGCCGCCGGTGCAGCCGAACGACACCATCAAGCTCTTGAAGCCGCGATGCTGATAATTGCTCACGCTGGCCTCCACCAGCGACATGACGCTGGCGAGGAACTGGTGCACGCTCTCTTGCTGATTGAGATAATCGATCACCGGCGCGTCTTTGCCGGTGAAAGTCTTGAAGCGCTCTTCCCGTCCGGGATTGGGGAGGCTCCGGGCATCGAAAACGAATCCGCCACCATGCCCGGTCTCGTCCGTGGGCAGGCCTCGGTGAAATGAGAAACTCAGAATTCGCACCGTGAGATTCTCTGATTCCGAAGCCAGGCTCTGCAATTTCTCCGAGCCCAGCATGCTTTTGAACGCGTCCAGCAGCGTCGGCAGCGGGATAGGCAGCTTGACGTTGTGAAGCAGCCAGCGCAAGCTCTTCAGCGCGTACGGCACGCTTTGCAGAAAGTGAGCTTTGCGCTCGTAGAAGCCGCGAAAGCCATAAGCGCCCAACGCCTGCATGATGCGCACGAAAACGTAGGCATAGTAGTGCTGCATGAAGACGTCGCGCTCGAGCTTGATGAAACCGGCAAGCGTGTCGAGATAATGATCGAGCAATTGCTGGCGCAGCTCCGGCGGCAGATCGGCCTTGCCATCGTACAAAAGAGAGGCGATGTCATATTGCAGCGCCCCTCGGCGGCCGCCTTGGTAATCCACAAAAAATGGATGGCCGTCGCGCAACATGACGTTGCGTGATTGGAAATCCCGATAGAGAAAGTAATTGCGGTCGGCGCTCAACAAGAACTTCGTCAAGCGCCCGAAATCGTCTTCCAGCGCTTGTTCGTTGAAGGGGATGGCGGCGAGCCGGAGAAAGTAGTACTTGAAATAATTCAAATCCCAAGCCATGGACTGGCGATCGAAGCTCGAGCGCGGATAGCACACTTTGTAATTCAAATCGCGGCCGGCTTCGATCTGAAAGCGGGGCAACACGGCAACAACTTTGCGATAGGCTTCAACGGCCTCGGGAGCAATGTTCTCGCCGACACGGTTTTTCGAGAGAAACTCAAAAAGTGTCGTGTCCCCCAGGTCTTCTTCGAGATAAGCGCCCTGGCTCAAATCTTCAGCATAAATTTCCGGCACCGGCAGACCGTGCCGGCGAAAATGCCTGGAGAATTCGAGGAAGGCGACATTCTCCTGGCGTACGTCATACAGAATACCAATGGCGCTGAATTGTTCACTGGCGAGCCGGATGATCTTTCGCCCCGAACCGCCGAGCTCGCCCTGAAGCGGCTGCACCCGCCCGACCGGTGAGTGGAAATGCTGCTCAAAAAGTCTTTTGAGAACGTCCATGGATATGACTTCCAGCGATTCAGTAACCGCTACAAAGATATCATCGAACGCGCGATGAGAGAAACGGTAAGGTCATCGTCAAGCGAAACGGCAACGAAGAGTCCCGGTATCCCCATCTGCCGCCCCTTCGTGCTAGCGAGGGTCCCGAGCACGTCGGGCGAGTCGCAATCACTTGGCCGCTCAACGCGCCATCCGCACATGTGGCAACGCGGTGCGCACCGATGAACGGCGAAATCTGACGATTCTGGACGAGCGGTCGCCGACACGGAAACTATTCTGGGCGCTGCTCGCAGCGCCTAATACCAGTTTGATAGTGTCCGAGTGCGCCGTGACTCGGGCTGAATCAGTAATCGACGGCGCGCTCCGTCGGTAAACACTTGGTGACTGCCGGGAGCTATTTCCTCGAACGCCGTTTCGGGGGATTTGAGATTGAGGGCCATTCGTCCGATTTGCCGATTACGCATCCACTTGTACCCGGGTCGGGCTTCGGAAGCGCACGTTCATGAAAGCTTGTTTCACAGGAACAATTCGGCTTGGGCGGTCAGAAGGGCTGTTCTGCCTCGTTGTCATGTATGGCAGTCGATTCCGCAACTGCGCATGTGCGGAACGGAATCGCATCGGAGGCAGACGTATGAAACGCGGGAGCCAAAGGCCGCGGGCGTCGTTACGGCGGGAAGTTCACGCGGCGCAAAAGGTCCTGGCAGCGCGGGGCGGTTGAGCAATAGGGTCTCAGGGAATATAGCCTCCTGTGTGCCCAATGGGAATCGAGACGTCACGGCAGAGGGATACGGTACAGATTGCGCTGCACGCTCCCGCGCGCGAACGCATACACCTCAGACCTGAGCCCGGGCGCAACGTCGAAGGCATCAATCACCCGCGCTCCCGGCAGTTTGGCGATCTCCGATTCCGACCGCCAACCTCCTGGCGGCACCTGGGGCAAGACTCGCCCAGGCGGCAAGGGCAGAGCGTAGGTGTGTCCCCGTCCCTCCAACATTGCGGTTGCCAATGAGATGAAAATCCACTTCCCGTCGCCGGACCACCTCGATCTGACGTCCGCGTTACCGACAGTGCCAGGGGCAATGATGTGAACCTGCGGATCCCCCCCGAGCGAGAACGCCATGGCGCCGGTCCCCTCACTTCCCGTAGCCGTGACGAACAACCAGCGACCGTCTTGCGAGATACCAAAAAAACCACCAATCGGCTGTTCGATCGCCTTGCGCAATCCCGTTCCGTCCTGATGGACGCGGTAAACAAAGGCAGAGGCCCCGTTAAATGCGCGGAAGAAGATCTCAGCGGCGGGCCCGAACTTAGGTTGCTGGCCCTCGACGTTGGGGATCTGGCGGGGCGGCGACCGCCGGTCGAGCGGGGCGAGCCACAGCCAGTGCTTTCCATCATGGCCAAGCACTGTCGCCACGACCTGCCGGCCATCCGGAGAGATGTCGTATGGCCTCCCGGGTCCCCCCACGATCGAAAAGCCCGGGAGCAATGACTCGTTGCGGCCGGAATCCAGGTCCACCACCCGCAACTCGCTCGGGTCGGACATCGGCAGGGCACCCTTCAGTATGCGATAACAGAGCCTCTTTGCATCCGGTGTAAATTTCGGGTCGTAGGCATATCCCTCCAGCGAAACCTGGCGCTCGCCGCTGGAATCGTGCAGCCAAACCGAACTTTGCCTGAGCCCCACGGCCGTGAGGAAGGAACGACCATCCGGCGCCATAGCGATGCCTTCCTCTTCGGTCGGTCCCGAGGTGAGCTGCTCCGAATGGCCGTCG
>Ga0208563_1001446_pt1 | contig 16008 bp, 7 predicted proteins | sample June2015DPH_17_1_2_FD_184717 | JGI IMG/M metagenome (GOLD analysis project Ga0208563, IMG submission 184717) | Peatland microbial communities from SPRUCE experiment site at the Marcell Experimental Forest, Minnesota, USA - June2015DPH_17_150... | ecosystem: Environmental > Terrestrial > Soil >... | reverse complement strand
GGCTCGAAAATGCCGAGTTCTTGCGCTTCGGGCAGATGCATCGCAACACTTATATCAATGCGCCAAGGCTGCTCGAGGCCGACCTCAGCCTTCGTGCCGCGCCCAACGTCTTCATCGCAGGCCAGCTATGCGGAGTGGAAGGATACGTGGAGTGCATCGCCACCGGGTTCCTTGCCGGAGCGGCGTTGGCTCAGCAGGTGGCAGGGGCTGCCTTCACGCCGCCCCCGCGCACCACGGCGCTCGGGTCGCTGCTCCACTATACTTCGCACGCCGACCCCGGCAACTATCAGCCTGCCAACATTTCTTTCGATTTGCTTCCCCCCCTGGAGAACCTGCCCAGGGTCATCGCGCGTGACCGTGGCGCCCGGCGCGCGAGACAATGTGAGAGAGCCCTTGCCGACCTCCAGATGTGGATTCAAACACTCTGTACTTATAATAGAATTCCAGGATTACAGGAACCTTGGGTAACGGTGCGTGAAAGTGGGTGAAGCGCTCTGGAGTGCGGCAGCTTGCTGCCGCTTTTGGTCAGGCCAGCTTGCTGGCCGTGCACAGGAGCGCGGTGCCCGGAGCGGTGGAAGTGCGAGCAAGCTCGCAGGAGGAAGGCGGCAGCTTTCTGCCGCTTTCTCTCGCCCCGCCGGCCAGCTTGCTGGCCGTGCACAGGAGCGCGGTGCCCGGAGCGGTGAAGCGCGGGCAAGCTCGCAGGAGGAAAGCGGCAGCAAGCTGCCGCACTCCAAAGCGCCTACGGCGTCACGGATGGTCGTCATGGATGAACTCATCGAGCGCTACGTCAACTACCTCCGGTACGAGCGGAATGCCTCCCCGCACACGGTCCGTAACTACCGCAGCGACCTCCTACAGTTCCGGGATTACCTGGCGGAGGGCCGCGCCACCGCCGCTGTTGATGTCCGATCGGTCGACGCTTTGCGCATCCGCGGCTTCCTCAGCATTCTTTTCTCTAGGCAAGAAAAGAAATCGTCCATCGCCCGCAAACTCTCGGCGGTGAGGGCATTCTTTAAGTTCTTGAAGCGCGAGGGAGTGCTGGCCGAGAATCCTTCCACGCTAGTCTCGACTCCCAAGCAGGACAAGACCCTTCCCAGGATCATGACTGAGGAAGAAATGAACACTTTCCTCGACGCCGTAGCCGAAGCCACCAAAACCGGAGAGCTCGCGATGCGGCGCGACCGCGCGCTGCTGGAAATGCTTTACGCCTCGGGCCTGCGCGTGAGCGAATTGGTGGGCCTGGATCTCCGCAGCGTGAACTTCGGAGACTGCATGGTGCTCGTCCGCGGCAAGGGACGAAAGGAAAGGATTGTACCGTTCCACTCAAAGGCCAAGCAGGCCCTGGAAGATTACCTCCCGGTCCGGCAAAGAATCCTCCAGGAAAGGAAGAAGTCCGGCCAGCAGGCCCTGTTTTTGAATGTGTGGGGGGAGCGGCTCACCACACGCTCCGTGGACCGGCTGGTGAAAAAGTACGTCCGGTACTACGGGCCGGCGGTAAAGGTCAGCCCACATTCGCTCCGCCATGCTTTTGCCTCTCACCTCCTCACGGAGGGAGCTGACCTGAGGGCAATCCAGGAAATGCTGGGGCACGCCAGCCTCTCAACTACGCAGAAGTACACTCAGGTCTCAATCAAACAGTTAATCGAGGTCTACGACAAAACCCACCCCAAGGCGTAAGGTTAAATCCCAAGGCAGAAGAGCAGGTGTCAGGTGCCAGGGGTCAGGTGACAGGTGCTAGAGGCTGGCCCTTGATGTTTTAGCGGTTGGCTCCGAGATGTTCCGGGACAACCCCTTCACACTCCTTCTTGCCCACTCCTGGTTGGTATCCCCGCCATTACCCTCATCAATCACCTTCTGGAGGGGCGGTTGAAGCGCGCACACTTCTGCCCTTTGATTTCCCTCAGACTCGCCTGGGTCTCTTTCATTTCGCGACCACCTGCAAGGGAACGCTGCTCGTTTGGTCGGAACTCGGTCCGACCATGATGTCGAAGACACCAGGCTCGACCACCCAGTGCATATCTTGATTCAGCATCTGAAGGTCGCGCGGCGTGAGCTTGAATTCCACCGTCTTCATCTCTCCGGGTTTTAGGCCGAGGCGCTGGAAACCTCGGAGTTCCATCACCGGACGCGTCACCGAGGCCACGCGCTGGTGAATATACAGCTCCACGACCTCATCCCCTTCCCTGCTGCCGCTATTGGTCACGTCCACTCTGACTGTAGTCTCTCCGCCCGTGCCGATCGCCGCGGGATCGACGCGCAGGTGGTCGAGCCGAAAGGTGGTGTAACTCAGCCCCCAGCCGAACGGGAATAGCGGCTTTCGGCCGTTGAACAGGTAGCTGCGGTTCAGGGAAGGTTTATGGTCATAATAGTCGGGAAGTTGGCCGACATTGCGCGGAAAGCTGATGGCCAGTTTCCCTCCCGGATTGACATCACCAAAAAGCACGTTGGCCGCGGCGGTTCCGCCTTCCTGGCCCAGGTACCAACCTTCCAGAATTGCCGGGACGTGTCCCGCGGCGTAGTTGATGGAGAGCGGGCGGCCATTGATCAGGAACACCACGGTGGGCGCGCCGGTTTCCACGATCGACCTGACTAACTGGTCCTGGTAGCCGATGAGATCGAGCGAGTCCCGATCCCCCAGGTGATTCTCCTCCCAGGCTTCACGATTAGTGCTTTCGTTCTCACCCACCACGACAATGGCGACATCCGCCTTCCGCGCCACCTCGGTAGCGGCTTGAATGCTCTTCAACTGGGACTCGGGATCTGGGAGTTTGACTTCATTCTGGTACCACGCTGACCAGCCCTGCGTCCCTTCCGTGATCTTGCAGCCCTCGGAGTAAACCACCGTAGCGGCCGTGCCCACGCGTTCACGGATGCCTTCCAGAATGCTCACGCTGTGCGCCGGCTCCCGGCTGTAGCCACCCAGGTGGACATCCGCCGCGTTGGGACCGATCACCGCGATGGTCTTCAACTTCGCCAGGTTCAGGGGCAGCAAATTGCCCTGGTTTTTGAGAAGCACGATGGCTTCCTGCGCGGCCTTCAGCGCCAATTGCCGATGCTCGGGACTGTTCGTAATGCGCTGAGTGTAGTCAGGATCAACATAAGGGTTTTCAAAGAGCCCCAGGCGAAACCTCGCAGCCAGGACCCTGGAAACCGCGCGGTCAACTTCCCACTCCGGAACCTTCCCTTCTTTCACTTGGTCAAGGACCGTGCGGTAAACCGACCCGTCACTCAGGTCAAAATCCACGCCGGCCGCCAGGGCCTGACGGGCCGCGTCCGCATTATCGGCAGCGATGTGGTGCATCGTCACCAGCATCTGGAGCCCGCCGCCGTCGGAAGTCACGTAGCCGCGGAATCCCCATTCCTGGCGAAGGACTTTGTCCAGCAACCAGGAGTTGACATGCGAGGGAATGCCATCGATCTCGTTGTACGAGGCCATCACGCTGCCCACCTGGGCCTCCTGCACCGCGGCGCGGAAAGGCACCAGAAACGATTCGCGGATGACCCGCTCGGAGTAGTTGCCGGGCGCCGTGTTGGTTCCCCCTTCCGGTTCTCCATGCACCGCGAAGTGCTTGGCAGTGGCCAGAATGTGGTGTCGGTCGATGAGGAAATTCGGGCCCTGCAATCCTTCAATGGCAGCGACGCCGAGGCGCGAACCCAGGTAGGGGTCCTCTCCGTAGGTTTCTTCGGTCCGGCCCCACCGCGGGTCCCGCGCCAGATCGAGTACGGGCGTGAACGCCTGATTATCACCAGCGGAAGCCATTTCGTCGGCAGCGGCCGTGAACACCTGCCGCACCAGTTCCGGGTCCCAGGTACTTGCCAAGCCCAGCGCCTGAGGGAAACTCGTGCTCCCGTTTTCCATGAAGCCGTGCAGCGCTTCGCCCTGGAAAATCGCCGGGATGCCCAGGCGTGTTCTCTCGGCCAGGTACCTCTGTACGGCGTTGCGCAGGACGGCAGCGTCGTGCGGGCTTATCTTCGAATCCACGCTGAACAACGCGCGGAATGCTTCGAGGGCGTTGCGATCGTTAAACTTTCCAGTCGTGTCCAGGACGCCGGGGCGGTATCGTCCGCCGAGTAGCTCCACCTTCTCCTCGAGCGTCATCCGCTTCAGCAGATCAGCTACACGCTTCTCAATGGGGAGAATGGGGTTGCGGTAATCGGGAGCAGGCGTTTGAGCAAAGGCATTCCCAAGAAATGCAAACAGCAGGACGAAGCCAAATAGGTAACGCATGGTGTTGTCCTTCGATAGTTCTGGACGGTCTCTAATTCTGTTTCGGATTGCTTCAGCGTTGGACGGTGACCGCCGTGCCGCTGTAGGAAACCGTTTTATCGACTGTCCCGGACGGGCTCACGCCAACGCCGTGACCCGGCCCCACCCAGACAATATTGAACGTGCGGTGCTCGAGTATGCCTGGGAGGCTGCCCTGGCGCGCGCCGATTGTGAGCGTGTGCTTGGCGTCATCCCAGTGAATGGGAATCGTCGCATACGCGCCCTTCTCGTACTCGTAAGTAAGGCCATCGTCTTCGTAGAGCGTGAAGTCCGCATCCGCTCCCGGATAGATGCGCAGTTCGACGGGGTCCTCCGGTTTTTGACTGCTGTACTCCATCGCTGGCCCCAGGGGCAAAATCGAACCGGCACGCGCAAACAGCGGCAGGGTTTCGAGCGGCGCCGCCGCCATGATGAACTTGCCCCCCGAGAAACTTTCGCCGCTCCAGAAGTTGGTCCAGGTGGTGTTGGGCAGATAGACGCGCCGCTGGTCCACTCCATAGTCGGTGACGGGACTGACCATCAGCGCCGGCCCGAACAGAAACTGATCGCCGATGTTGCGCGCCGTTACATCCTCGCGATAATCCATCACCAGCGGGCGCATCAGGGTGTAGCCCGCGTGCGTCACCTGCCACGCCAGCGAGTAGATATAGGGCATCAGGCGGTAACGAAGCGTATCGTACCGGGTCAGAATCTCCTGCGCGTCGGCGCCGTAAGACCACAGCTCGTTCTGGTTGGTGGTGCGCGTTCCATGCACGCGGAAGATGGGGCAGAACGTTCCGTATTCGAACCAGCGCAGGAACAGTTCCCGGTAGGCGGGACTGTCGGGATTGCCATCCGTAAAACCACCAATATCGGTCGTCCAGTAGGGAATTCCGGAAAGCATCAAGTTCAATCCAGCGGGAATCTGCCGCTTGAAGGTTTCCCAATCGGAATTGATATCACCCGACCAGGCCGCCGCGCTGTTGCGCTGGATGCCCGCATACGCCGACCGCGAGAGAATGAAAACGCGCTTCTGGTCGGTCACACTGCGCTGGCCGTCATAGACGGCCGAGGTGGTCATCAGTGGATAGAGGTTGGCGTAGCGGGCGCCGTTACCTGCGGCCACCTTGTCGCTCACTAGGATGTTTGTTTCACGCCCCTCCGTCTCCGGTTCCGTCGTGTCGAGCCACCAGGCATCCGCGCCAATCTTGAACAGCACGTTGTCCATCAACTGCCAGTAGAACTTGCGGGCAGCGGGATTGAAAGCGTCATACAGGGCCATTCCTGCAGGATGAAAGGCGGCTGCCTTGGTGCGGTCGATAAAGTAACCGCGCTTGTCCACCTCCTCATAGACTTTCGAGCCGGGATCGAAATAGGGCCATACCGAAATCATCAGATGGAAATGGTTGCGGTGCAGGTCGTCGATCATACCCCTCGGGTCGGGATAGTGGTCGTTGAATTCGAAGTCTCCTTTGATTTTCCACCAGAACCAATCCTGCACGAGGTTATCGACGGGGATGTGCAATTCGCGGTACTTGTGCGCCACCTCCAGCAGCTCTTTCTGCGACTGATAGCGGTTCTTGCACTGCCAGAAGCCGTACGCCCATTTGCCGAACATGGGAGCCGCGCCGGTCAGCTCGCGGTAAGCGGCGACGATCTTGTCGAATTCCGGGCCGTAGAGGAAGTAGTAATCGATCTGGTCGGCGACTTCCGAGCTGATATACAGCGACTGCATGAAGCGGTTGTTGAAGCGGCTGCGGGAAGGGTTGTCCCAGAACAGGCCGTAGCCGTTGGTTGACAGCAGCATGGGGAGGGAAATGTTGGAGTTGTCCTGCGCGATGTCCACCGATTCTCCCCGGTAGTTCCACACCCCGGCCTGATGCTGCCCCAGGCCGTAGAAGCCTTCCGGCGAGCCCCACAGCGCCACGAACTCTTCGGCGCGGTAAGTCTTCTCACCGTTGACCACGACGGGAGTCATCGCCCGGCTGCTGTCCTGCATCAGCCTTTTGCCCGCCGCGTCACTGAAGACAATCACTCCGTCCTTGCGGGCCACATTGACTCGAAGTTGCGCGGTGCTCAGCGTCACCTCTTTGTCGGTCGATTCCACCGAGAAGTGCGCTCCAGGCCAACTCGTTTTGGTCACGGCAAGATGCTTCACATCCGGGAAAGAAGATGTGGGCGTATAGAGAACGCGGACGATGGAATCCGAGCAGACCTCCAGCCGCAGCAGGCCGGTCTGCATAGTGAAGAGCACGCCGTCGGATTGCCTCTCGATACCCTTGGCGGGATTCAAGGGATTCCATTGGGCAACGGCGTTCGGCGCCAACAACAGCAGTGATAGTAGAAGGGCGTATTGTTTTATTCGTGTGATCATTCGTCTCCTGAGTTCACGGAACGGCGGATGCCGGATCCGTGTTTGATCCCGGACTCTTCTTCCGGCTGGTGCAGCAGGTGGCTGCCATGGAACCCGTATCATACGCCAGGTTCGTCCAACCCGGACAGGCTACCAGAACAAATAATCGAACCTCGGTCAAGGAGCATCCCATAGAGAGGTTTTGGGCTTAAACTTATGGGTGCAGTGTTACGAGCTCGAAAACATAGGGAGGCGCTCTTGCGTTGCCAGATTTGCCGATTGGGGAGGGCGCCGCACAGTGCGGCATTAATGTTCTCCTCATTGCGTTCTTCGATCGCGGGACTTGGTCTTTTCGGGGCGCTATCCATCCTGACCTTCGCCCTCGTTACCTTTGCGCAGGGACCTGGTCCGCAACAGCTCTTCCAGGATGCGTACGCGGCCCAGCAGCGCGGAGAGACGACGGTGGCCATACGCAAGTATGAGGAACTCATTCGACTTCATCCGGAGATGACCGCGGCGCGCGCGAATCTGGGTGTCGTACTCGCCTCTCTGGGCCGCTTCGACGAGGCTATCGTCCAGTATCGTGCCGCACTCGAGCAGGTCCCCGGCAATCCGGCCCTCCGCCTCAACTTGGCGCTCGCTTACTACAAGAAAGGTGATTTCCCCCTTGCGGCTGGCGAGTTCAGCTCTCTGCACGAAGCTGAGCCCGGCGATGTGCGGGTCGCCACGTTGCTAGGCCAATGCTATGTGCGCCTGGGCCGCGACGCGGAGGTCATCTCCCTTCTGATGCCCTTCGAGAAGGCTAACCCCGGTAATCTCGACCTTGAGTGGGCACTGGGATCGGCGCTGATTCGCTCCGATCGCACCGAAGAGGGCGCGGAGCGAGTCGAAAAGGTCGCAGAGCAGGGACACAACACCGAGGCGTACATGCTGGCTGCACAGTCGTATCTCAAGCTCGCTGCCTTCGACAAGGCGCGGCGCAACTTTGATGCGGCAATGCGTCTCAACCCGAATCTTCCCGGCCTTTACACCCTGGGCGGCATGATCATGGACAATTCCGGCGATTCCCAGGGGGCGGCGGGCGCCTTTCAAAAGGCGCTTGAAGCCAACCCTAATGATTTTGAGGCGCGGCTGCGTCTTGGCGCAGTTCTGTACGACCAGCGCCAGTTGGATGCCGCCCAACAGCAACTCGAGCGGGCGGTCGAGCTCGACCCCGCATCGGGGGTCGCTCGCTATGAGTTGGCGCGGGTCGAACGCGCGCAGGGTCAGCTCGACGCTGCCGTGAAAGACCTCGAAAAAGTCGTGCGCAACGAGCCGGACTGGCTGCCACCGCACGTTGAGCTCGTCGCGCTTTATTACCGCCTGAAACGGCCGGAAGATGGTGCGCGGGAGAAGCGGATCGTTGACCGACTCAGCGCCGAGGAGCAGCAGCGCACGTCCAAGTCCCGCATTATCGCCCCGACGATTCCTTCACATTGAGCACGCGGTCGGCAGCCACGTCCCGGAGTGTCTGCACGATGCCCGACGGCCAGCGGATCTCGACTTGTCCAGCCTTGTCCTCCGCCCCAAGCCCGAAGTGCACCGGCCCGTGGCTGGACGAGGCGTAGCCCACGCTGGTGGTCATGTGATTGTACTGCGCCCCCGCCTTGGTCACGACTTTGACCACGGCGCCGATCCCGTCGCGGTTGCTCTTGGTTCCCTCAAGCTGAATGTCCAGCCAGTGGCCGGCGCCCTCGCTTCGATTCATCCAGATCTCCGCCTCCCTTCCCAGCGCGGTGACCACTACATCGACCCGGCCGTCGCCGTCGAAGTCGCCGAAGGCGCAGCCGCGGTGGCGTGCGGGAGGAGAGGCGTTCAGCCCCGCTTCCTCGGTCAAAGCCTGCCATTTCCCGCCCGCGCCCAGGTTCCGAAAGACCGTGTTGTACTGCTCGATCTCCGTGCCGGGTTTCGGCAGCGCCTCCACATGCCCGCGCGTCACGAACAGGTCCTTCCATCCATCGTTATCAAAATCGAAGAGGCCCGGGCCGTAGCCGCTCATCGACCGGCTAAGCTCTCGCATTCCGCTTTCATAAGTAATTTCCTCAAACCCGCGCCCGCCCAGGTTGCGAAAAATAGGAAAAGTCTGATTATTCAGGGCCACGGTCACGATATCCGGGTAACCGTCGTTATTGAAGTCCCGAAAATCCAAACCCATCCCCGAGATGAACGCCCCGTCTTCCGCTAAGGCAACGCCTTCCTGAAGCGCCACCTCCTCGAATTTCTGGCCGGTGTTATGAAACAGGAAATTGTAGTAGGCGTCGTTGGTCACGAAAAGGTCGGGCCGTCCGTCCAGGTCGTAGTCTGCCATCCCAACGCCCATTCCCTTGCCCACATGAGCGCGAATGCCCCATTCCTCCGATACATCTTGAAAGGTTCCATCGCCCTTATTCAAAAATAGCTGATTGGGCAGGCCCTTGTAAAACCTCGGGCTGCAGTAATCATAGGTATCGGCGAAGCCGCAGAGGGGTTCCTTCTGGTAATCCCATTGCAGGTAGTTGAGCACGAACAGGTCGAGCAGTCCGTCATTGTTGACGTCCACCCAGGCGGCGGTGATGGTCCAGAGCTGGCCGTACTCGGGGTCGTTTGAGCGGTCCAGACCCGCCTTGGCCGTGATGTCGGTGAAGGTTCCGTCGCCGTTGTTGTGATAAAGGGTGTTCCGGTGAACGCCCGCCACGAAGAGGTCGGGATATCCATCGTTGTCGTAGTCGCCGACGGCCACGCCGTTGTCGTATCCGCTGCCCGCCAGGCCCGCCTGCGGGGTGACGTCGGTGAACACCCCGTGACCGTCATTGCGGAAAAGCCGGTTCGAGAACTTCGGCGAGTCTTTCTTCAACGTGGTGATATTCGCGCCATTGGTGAAGAAGATGTCGGGGCGGCCGTCCTTATTGTAATCAAAAACGGCGACCCCGCCCGCCATCGTGGCGGGAGCGTGGGGAGCAGCGAGGGTTTCATCATTCTCGTGGCGGAAAGGCACCCTCTCCAGTGAGAATCGAATCCGCGGAGACGAGCTGCTGGGAGCACGCTGAGAAGCGCGGCTGCGGGCACGCGGCATCCAGAATGCCCCCAACAGCGCCAACATCTCACGCCGGGTGAAAGTGCGCCGAATTGTGGGCAAGGTGAAGCCGTAATTGCCGATAATCAAGGTAAATCCTCTATTGCAGATGGTGTTGGTGACACAAGTGTTGACCTGAATCCGGCGTGAAAGCAACTGCTAAGAATGCGGTTTCGCGCCCCGCGGGGCATTGTGCTGAAACCCCACTCTTCGTGGGGTCTCAGCGTAAGGCGCAGCATACCTGTTTCGCCGGCTTTCAGCAAGCCTTCGGCGAGTTCTGTGTCGACGAGTTCTTATTTAGCTGGTGGCGCCGGATTCAGATTAAGTCGTCCGCCTTCGGGCGAGGCCTAGGGGACGTCGTCCGGGTGCACCGGTGTGGGTCACTCCCGTCAAGGCTTGCTGGTGGAACTGGCCCTCGCTTCCGGCTCGGCGCTGGTCACGCCGCCACTCCGCAAAACCTCCGAGATCTTCTTAGCGCTAGTAGCGTACGGCCCTTGCGGGCTTAGGCGCAGGTAGGTGTCAACCTCGGCCAGAGCCTTCCCGTATTCGCCCGTCTTCAGGTATGTGTTGGCAAGCTTGGCGTGAAACTCCGCCGGCATATCAGGATGGAGTGACTGCGCGGTAAGAAAATCCCGCGAGGCCTTTTGGTATTCCCCCCTGGCAAAACGGACCGTTCCGAGTTGATAGTGAAAGAGCCAAGCATTCGGCGACAGCCGCAGCCCCTCGCGAAGAATGGTCTCGCTGTCTTGGGGCTTGTTCTCAGTCATATAAAGCCGCGCCAACGAGTAAAAGGCATCCAAGTAGGCGCCGTCACAGTGGATGGCTTGCTTGTACCTGGCCTCGGCCCTGTCCAGTTGGTGGTCGGCAAGATCAACTTCCGCCAGAGCGGCCTGCGCGCGCGCGTAGCACGGGTACTCTTCGACTGCTTTTTCGAGGTGGTTCCGGGCTTCCGTCAGCTTGTTCTCCCGCCAGGCGTGCGTTCCCTTCTCAAACTCCTTGCGGGCGTTTCTCGGAGCCGCCTGATCGGTCAGCGAGGGCAGAGCGCTGAGCTTGACTTTGGATTTGTCAAGGGGCAAAAGGACAATCTTGACGCTGTAGAAGATGATCCAGGCATGGCTAAGGTCGAGAGACTGCTCGTAAGGTTGAAAGTCGCCAGCCTTCGCGGATAGGTTGTAGTTCCCGGCGACGAGCCCAGCAAACTCAAAGTTCCCGCTCGAATCCACCGCAAGGCTCATTATGGGCATGCCCTCTTGCGTCTCAAGCGTAACGGTCACCCCCACAGGGATCACCTGCCCATCCCTGGTTCGGACCTGACCACGCAAGGTGATGTTGTGCAGCTGCCCGGGGGAGGCGAACGCCACAGAGAAGAGCACCGCGCCGCAGACCATTGCTGTGCAAGAAAAAGAACAACTCCGCACCATGGCACATCTCCTTGGCTGGGATTTGGTCTTGTCTACCCTGACTTGGTCAACTTAGCACGAAACGGAATGCAAATCAACTGTCCCCAGTCTGTGGAGTCTGTGGTGCCTGACCCGCATTTCTCACCACGGGTCTGGAAGGGCGGGGCTTCAGCCCCGCCGTTACGAGGCCTTCCTGATTGGTCCTGTGTCCCGCGCCCCGCCTCTGCGCCGAAACACATGACAAAAAAAGGGGGATGGCCTTCGCCATCCCCCCACTTGCCGTGCTGATCGTTCCAGTCGCCTCAGAAGGTGTACCTGAGACTGAATTCCAATACGCGGCGACCCGTCGTGTACATGGGCTTGCCCGTGAGGCTGGTGTTCGTGTTTTTCATGCTGAGCGTCCCGTTGTTGTTAAAGCTCAAATCATAGTCGTTGCCATTCAGGGTGAAATCCGGCAGCGGATGGTTCAGGAAGTTGAAAGCCTGGAAGCGGAATTGGATACCCTGCCGCTCGGTGATCTTGAAGTTCTTGTATATACCAAGGTCACTGTCGAAGTAGGCGGGGCCTTTGATGTACGGCCAAATGATGTCTCCGATCACCCCTTGTTGCGTGGGTGGGGCAAAGCAGTTGGGATTGAAATATTGGCCGGACGCCAAACCCTTCCGAGGATCGCAGGTCAGCATAGGAGCGAGGCCATAATTGTTGACGCCCAGATTTTGTGTTGTGCCTATGCCGGGCCCCAGGTTCGCGTTCAGAGTGCCGCCGGTGTTCGGCTGGATCGGTGCGCCGCTCTGGAGTTGGGTCACGCCGGAGATCTCCCATCCGTTGGCGAACCCTTTGGCAATCTTCTCGCCGTATGAGTCGCCATGGACCGGTTCGGGAAGGCGGAATACGTACGCGGCATTAAAGATGTTCGTGTGGTCGTAGGCAAGCACGCCGTAGTTATTCTTCAGGTTGTACCAGTCGAGGAGGGCGCCATTGCCGTTGCCACCGTTGTCGGTTTGGCCGTCGCGGATGCCCATGATTTTGCTCCACGTGTAGTTCGCCATGATGGTGACCCGTCCGGCCCGCTTGTTCCACGAAATCTGGAGGGCATTATAGTTGGAGTAGCTGCCGTGGCCGTTGACATTGATGCCGCTGTAATTGTACGGCTCGTAGTCCACAACCGCGCTGCCGGGGATGCCACCTGTCACACAGCCCGCGGGTTGGTAGAAGGGTGCATTGCAATAGGCGATCCCCGTCACGGGATCCGGTTTGAAGTACGCGCCCAGCGGCATCCTGTTGACCTGGGACGCGTTGGCGGCGATCAGCTCGTTGCGGCTGGCGTTGCCAACATATCCGATCTCCAACAGCGAGTTCCATGGCAAGCGCTGGTCAATGAGGAAGTCCCAGTTCGCCGTATAGGGGGTTTTGTTATCGCCGAACGCCATCGCGCCCTCGGAGAGGCCGCTGTTCGATGCAGGAAGTGCCCCGGTTGACGTAGTTGGCAGGCAGCCTGGAGTCGCGATGGAGGCCCACCCCTGAACGTTGCAGGTGGTCCCGAAAATCTGAACGCCCAGCGGAACCTCGCCTCCGTTAACGTCGTTGTACGCGACCTGGTAACGGTAAACGCCGAAGCCGCCGCGCAGGACGGTCTTACCATTCCCGAACATATCGTACGCAACGCCCACGCGCGGGTCGTAGTAGAAAGTCGGCGAAATCCAACCCGAAGTGGGAATGCTGGAGTTGATGGCATGCCAGGTGAAACCTGGCAGGTTATTCCCAATGCACGTAGGCCCTACGGACACGCTTGCGCACAATTTCGGATTAAACACCGCCACTCCTTGATCACCATCAGGAGACCACTGGCCTAAGTGGTCGAGACGGAGGCCGAAGTCCAGTGTCAGCCGGCGGCTTACTTTCCAATGATCCTGCGCGTAAGCCGCGATCGTGGTGAACCAGTCGTCGTGGACCGGATCCAGGCTATACTGGTTGAAGCTCGCGGCGTTGCCAAGCAGCATGTCTGCCAGGGTATTCCCGGTTGTATAGTGAGCCCAATTGTCGAACTCGAAGCTCCCCTGCGGGAAGCCGCTATTGCCCTCCCAAGTACCGTCAGTTTGCTCGTTGCCCCACCGGGCCCAGTAGAAGCCGAATTTCAACGTGTGCTTGTGCACTACCCAGGCCAGGTTATCCGAGAGCGAAGGCACCTGCTTGAGAGCGCCGAAAGCGCCGTTATCAAAACCAGCGGCAAACCCCGGAGCCCAGAACATGGGCATGGAGCCTACGCCCCAGCCGCCGCTGCTAAAGGTGTTCGGGATCATCGGCGCGGTGCCAGCGTCGAAGGGGAGCTTAAGGTTGGCTAACGCTCCCAGGTTGGCGGGATTAGCCGCCGCGGGGTTCGCGAATTTTACGGGGTTAATAAACGAGGTGTAGTTAAACGTCGTTTCGTTGGTCAGCGAGGGTGTGAACACGCGCGTCAGGCTCGCGGACCAGAGGTCGGAGATTTGGATGGCCGGGAAGGCCGAGGGGTAGGGAACGGTTCCGGCCGGTATCCACCAGACGCCCAGGTTGTTTTGGTCTATTTCGTGCTGGCGGTTGTAAGAGACGTACAGCCTCGTATTCTGCGTGATGTTGTAGTCGCCGCGTACCTTAATCTCATAGCGGTCCACCGGGGGAGCGTTGATGAACTGGTAATCGTACCCGCCAGTAGCGGCTGGACTAACGTTGGGGTGCGGGAAGAGCTTCATATAGGCCAGCCCGATCGGGTCAACCAGCGACGCGGGAATCTGCCCGTTGGCTACCATCGACGCCGCGGCGGGAAATGCACTGTTGTTGCAGAAATTGTTGTACCACCACTGGCCGCTTTGGCTGCTAGCGCAGGGCGTAACCGACGTATTCCAACCGGTGCTCAAGGGGGGGAGCTGGCTTTGACTGAAGTCATAGTTGCCAGCCGAGTTCGGCGTCAGCATGCCCGCAGTGGGCACATAACTGTTTAACAGCGAGCCCTCCGGGTGCTGGACCATGTACTCGAAGCCGCCAAAGAAGAACAGCTTGTCACGGCCCTTGTTGAAGTCGGTGAAAGGCAAGAGCACCGGGCCGCCAATATCGAAGCCGGGGTACAAATAATGGTCGTTCGGCTTCTTCGCGCCATGCGACTTGAAGTTGGAATCCTCGGCGTTGAGGGCTCCGTTACGCATATAGGTGTAGAGTCCGCCATGGAGTTGTGATCCCCCACTCTTGCCGGTAGCGTTGACGGTGACAGGTCCGTTAGCGAATTCGGCGTCGAAGGCCGAGGTGCGAACCGTCAGCTCAGCGGTCTGATCCTGGTTGATGTTCGCCGTCTGCGTACCCTGGTTCCCCGTATCGACGATAACTCCACCGTCCACGGTCAACTGCAAGCCGCCGTAAGGCTGAGTCCCGCTCGCCGAATACTGGCCAACGGGACCGCTGTTGGTTGCCGTGGTTAGACTGTTCCATTGACCTTGGCTCAGGCCGTTGGCCATCCCCATGCCAGGCATGATCTTGATAAGCTCCGCCGCATCGCGGCCCTGGATCGCCAGTTCGCTCACCATGTTCTGGTTCAGGGACGTGCTGTTTTCGCCAGTGTCCACCGGCGCCAGGGCGGCGACAGCGCCCACGACTTCGACGGTCGTCGTCGCCCCGGCCACCTTCAGGGCGATGTTCGGCAGCGTTCTGCTGTCGTAGGCGTTTAACACGATGTTCCTTTGCTCCCAGGTGGTGAACCCCTTCGCCGAAATCGTCACCGTGTATGAGCTCGGCTGAAGGAGCGGGAAGCTGAAGACACCAACGCTGTTCGAAACCGAGTTCTGAGTCGCGTTGGTGGCCTCGTTCTTTAGCGCCACGTTGGCGCCGGGAATAACCGCGCCCGTCGTGTCAACAACGGTGCCGCTCAATGAAGCGGTCGCCACCTGACCGAACGCGGGCAGTTGAGAAAGCACTAGGACTGCAATAAACAGCACTACATAAGCTGCCCCGCATCTAACTGGGCGCGCTCCCAGAGCCCGCCTAGGATGGAGACAGCCGGATTCGTGCCGATGATGCTTTTTCATGTACCTCTTCTCCCTTCGTCTCTGATGGGACCCAAGACCGACAAGACTTACACACGCAGCCTTCCGCCGCGCATATACCAAACAGGTGCGCAGTAACACAAGGTTAAACCTGTTAATTTTCCGTTTACTGCTCGTTACTTCAATAACTGGCTTGTTTTCAGTACGAAACGGCTGCGGTTTCAACTGTAACGGGTAACGCCCCGTGTCCAGCCTTTTAAGAACGTAACTTTCCCGCGAGCCATCAATCCATCTAAAGTCTTACTCGAGATCCATGCCTTGTCCTTGTCGTTCAACGGTCGGGAGAGTTGAGGGCTGGCTAGGACGCGAGGCTCGCGATGGACTCAGCCTCCGCGGCGCCAGCTCGTAAATGGCCTCCCGTCTCTCCTCGATGCGGCAGTTCAGCTCGAACGCATTCACACTTGCCTGCTGGCCCCGCAGTCCTGCCAGCGCCACCGCCTCACCCACCCCGGAGAAGCTGTGAAAAAAAAGACAATCATATCCCATTTGCTTCGCCGTCCCATGCTAACTCCCTCCCCGGAACTGCTCCCCTGGGTTACACTGCGGACGGCTTGACGGGACCTCACCGGTAACATTTAACATGACTCGATGTCTGCACTTTACAACCAATGGCGCTTGGTGATATCTTTCTGCCAGATTTTTGCCTCTGGTCTACGGATATGGCGATGCTGGTTCACAACCACGACGAGAGGGGCGAGCTCGAGAATGTTCTCAGTTCGGGCATCTTCGCCAAAGCCCCTGGGCAGGCCAAGCTGCTCAAATACATTTGCGACGAGTACTTCCTGGGCAGGGCCGACCGAATCAAGGAATACAATCTCGCCACGGAAGCCCTGGGAAGAGCAACGGATTTC
>Ga0208563_1001444_pt1 | contig 16027 bp, 10 predicted proteins | sample June2015DPH_17_1_2_FD_184717 | JGI IMG/M metagenome (GOLD analysis project Ga0208563, IMG submission 184717) | Peatland microbial communities from SPRUCE experiment site at the Marcell Experimental Forest, Minnesota, USA - June2015DPH_17_150... | ecosystem: Environmental > Terrestrial > Soil >... | reverse complement strand
TTTGTCGTCATCTTCGTCATATATCATGTCAAATGACGACTAATATGTCAATACTTTTTTTTGAAACGGATCCCTGACGCAGCACATCCGTGGGGCTTTTTTCCTTATTCAGTCGGCTTACAAATCTCCCGGTCTCGGTTGTTCCCCGACTCAGTAACACGGGGGCTTAGAAATGAGTAAATTTGTGTCTCGTGATTTCACCTGCAAGGCATTACCGGGGCTATTTGAGAACTGAGGATTCTGGATTGGAAGCGCGATAACGGCTCCGGGCATCAACTGCGCTTGCAAACGAGTGGGTTTTGCACCCGCTTGTTGACTCCTTTTAACATGGTCTTGAAGGTTCTAAGCAAATTCCTTTTGAATAGATATCCGGTACGTAACCGCTATGGCGTTATCGTGAAAGCACCGGAGCTCAATTGTTTGATAACTGTCTTACCGTTGTAGGCAACGACCTTTATAAGACATTTGGTGGCTCTTGTAACGGCAGGAACCGACCACGAGTAATTGGGGCTTGTTAGTCCGCTTACAATAGCCTTCCAAGTCAGTCCACCATTGACCGAATAATAGGCGCTATAGGTTACTAAGTTAGAAGGACCATTCCATTGGATCAGATAGGGTGAGTCTGATGATAATATCGTAGTTCCTGCCAATGGGGCCACAAGATTAAACTGCGCAAAGTTTGCGGTCACGTTATAAGGTTTACTCATTTTCACCGAAACCGGAGTTTTTATCCCGGTAACGTCTCCAGTCCATCCAAAAAACGTATAACCAGAACCTGGCTTGGCTGATATTGATACAGAGGTGTTTGCGTTATGCCAGGTAGGACCTGACGGAGAAACTGTTCCCGCTCCTGAGGCATTCATAGTAAGTTCATACTGCGTATTAAAATATGCTGTATACGATTGCCCACCAACGGGCGGCTTGGTGAAGGTAAGCGTTGGCGACGTAGCACCGTTACTCCAATGGGTGAAGATAACCTGACATCCTGGTGAGAGACTTTGAGGGGAAATTGCCTGGACAGAGACCAGGCTCCCTGTTTCGCACATTAACTGCACCGGAGTATAATAACCGTTCCCGTCAGAAGAGATCTGCAAACCAGACGGAACAGAGTAAACGTTTATGATCGGAACATGTTTACCAATGTTGTAAAAATATGAATAATACGCAAAAGATGTGTTACCGAAGAGTTCGTCATAAGAGATCCAAAAGTAACCGTTTTCTCCCCATCCAGTGCCCCAACTGTTCTTAACGTGAAAAGCTTGTTGATTGTCGTCCCATCCCACAATTTCGATCGCGTGAGAACCTTGGTACCCTCCCCCCCAGTTAGGATCACATGAGTAAATTCCGCTCTGGTAGTAAAAAAAATCGTCATAGACATCCATTGTGCCAACCACTGGCCCTTGGTAGAGAAGGTTCTTCATATTTTGAATCGCGGCAGCGTAATTTCCCGACACGTTGTAAGTCGGAGAACTCACAGACCAGCTATCAATATAGTAGTTACTTGACGGGTGGCTAAAATATTCGGAGCAGGCATTCGCGCAATATCCATCGGTTGTCGTATAAGGATAACAGCTCTCCAGATTCGTTCCAGAATGAACGAGGAAATTTGCAGCATCGGATGGATAACCACCATTCTCACAATTATCTGTGCCTGGATTCGTGCAGGACAACATAATCTGTTCGGAAAGATCAAGGCTTAGACCCGGCTGGTTAAGAGAAATTAATGTGTCTGATTCAAGAACTGCAGTTGACCCAAAGGCCCAACAAGAACCGCACTGCCCTTGGTCCTTTACCTTTGTGACATAGCTATGTCCGTTTCGGTTCGTCCAATCGCAGACACTATCGGTGTCCGAACATGAAGGAGAAGGCGTTGCGGCGAAAGAAAAAGAGTTGCCTAACTTGGGTCGTCCGGATACCACGTGACCTTCTAATCTCTCAGGAGTGTCATACTTCAAACCGCTAAGCCTCTGCTTTAATTCTACAGGAAGCTTGGAAACAGAAGTTTCTCCTGCAGCCCATTTTGCGCCCCTCGCTTGAATGGCGGCATTGAGCTGGTCAATATCTGCCGAGTAGGAAATCCCCATGAAGAGAAGAAATGTACTGGCCAAAAACAAAGCAAATAAAGCAATCGTTTTCATTTTTGCCCTCCTTCCCACCTCTTCATTGAGTTTTAGTGTCTGAATGATGGTGTATAGGTCTTTGGTGGCGGCGTATAGACCCTTGGCGGTGGTGGTGGCGGTGTATAAGTCCTTGGTGGCGGCGGTGGTGGTGTATAGGTCTTTGGCGGAGGAGTAGGTGGTGGCGTATACGATTTTGGAGGAGGTGTGGATGCCTTCACAGACATATTTGTTCTTGGCGGGGGCGTAGATGCCTTGACAGAAGTATTTGTTTTTGGAGAAGGAGTAGTTGTCTTCGAAGATGTGTATGTTTTTGGAGAAGAAGTAGGCCCCTTCACGGATGCATTTGTTTTTTGCGGAAGGGTAGATGCCTTCGAAGACGTGTATGTTTTTGATGGAGGCGTAGATGCCTTATTCACCTGAGCATCGTGATGGATTTTGCCCTTTGGATCATTCCTCAAGATTTGTTTGTGGGACTCCTGCCACCGATCATGAAATCCACTCCACCCATTTCTCCAATGATTCTGATAATGGTCCATTTCGCCGGGAGGGCATCCATGATGAAATAACAGTTTATGTGAGTCACCCGGCGCTTCATAATAAAACCCTCCACCGTAAAAGTATAAGGGTATGCCATCGATCTCGAAAGGCCCATCGTAATAGACGCCGTCTCCCTCAGGAGGACCTTCCATGCCGACATTAAGGCTTACGATCGGATCGGTCTTTGGCGGATCGGCAGATACCTGATCAGCAGATACCTCTGGTACTTCTACTTCTTCCCGAGGTAATCGGGCCGTTCTCACGTTTTTCTTCATAGAAGGCGAAGGTAACGGCGATACGGAGTTGACATTAAGGCCCGCGTCTGGATCATCCTTCGGGGGATCAGCGGACACCTCTACATCTTCATGACGTGGCCGGGCGATTCTCGCTTGTTTCTTCATAGAAGGCGAAGGCAGCGGTGATTGATAAGGCTCCCATGTTTGACTCTTGGAGAGAATATTTCCGGCGCTGTCACATGTTAATGTTACGTCTAACATGCCGGAACCTCTCCGGCCTTCTTTATTGAAAGAATAATAATAAATGGTATATTCGTCTTGTTGTTCCACCCTTGCCGGAGGGCCCCATCTTTGCTCAACCCTGTCGATGGTGTGAACACATCCGAATAACCCCAGTAGAGCTATCAAAGCAAATAACGAAATCGTTTTCATTTTTGACCTCCTTGACTTACAAACTCGGGAGTAAATACCCCCATCTTTACTGTTACGTAGAACCATTCTCCCAGGACCATAAAAGAAAACCGGATTACCTGTTTAACAAAGCCACGGCAATCCGGTTCCATTGTCCTTCGGCAACCCGGCTATCCCGTTGGGACCCGTGGCTTTCCGTCCCACGATTACTCGTGGTTTGGCTTTGTCGGCAGTATTTTTTAAGCCAATTCTTCTGACTTACTCTGGAGGGAGCAATTTCAATGCCAATGGACTTTCATCGCCCCAACCAATTGATGTTAAAAGATTATTAAAAAAATTGGATTTGGATGGAAAATAAAATAAGTGACACTTCTTGTTACAGGAAGATAAAGGTTTCGTAGATGCCATTTATTAGCAGAACAGCCGCAAAAGAGATTCCTCGTGTACGGAATCAGTCAACCGTGTAGACGTAGTGCAATACGGAGGAAAGAGACAGGGGTAGGCGATAGAGGGACGAAAAATGACGCGCGATCAGAAGCGTAAGGCGCAAAAAAACTGGGCAATCCTGAGTGGGCACCCAGTTTTGGGGGTATTTGCCTCTCCTTCGTGGACTCATTTCGAACTTTTATAGCCTCTCCACCTGATGAATTCCAGGAAACCCTCGGGACCATCCAATCTTGACATGATTTTTTGTCAAAAACTGTAATCCTATAATATTGCATTGGCATGTTTTTTTTAGGGTTCCCTTCGTGGACTCATTTCGAACTTTTATAGCCGCTCCACCTGATGAATTCCAGGAAACCCTCGAGATCATCCAATCTTTCTTTTCTTCTTGAATCTCTGCAAAATATAAGAAATAGAGGATTCTTACAAGCGAAGCTTGCGAGAAACATACCCCGATCTACCCAATTATTGACATTCATGAGGGTTATCGTAAAATATCCTTAAATCCTGAACAAAAGTATTTGGAATTTCCCCGATGCTCTTCCCCTCTCCCCGCAGGGCAGGGAGAGAGTGTTAGAAGAAAACTCTCAGATTTAAGCATGTAGGAATCCAGCGAGGACATTCTGAGATGGTCCGGCAATCAAACACAGGAGATGATTTTGACGCAGAAACCGAATTGATTAGGATAGAAGCTGAAGGAATTGCAAAGCGGCACGGAATAGATACTGAGCGCGTCATAGCCATTTATAAACGAAGTCCAGACATTAGCTTTTTTCCTGTTCTTGCCCCATTTCAGACCAATTTAGACCGAGCGATTGCCATCCTTGGAAACAACAAGGCACTTCAACTCTTTGAAACCGAGGATCTCAGCAAGCTTGACGAAAGGGTTTTCTTGGTTGATCAAATTAATCACTTTCTACCTCCACTTTACTCCCTTGATGAACTAGCACAGGTGACAGAGGATTTTATCTCATACTTACTGAGGAATCGAATTCCTTTACTCAGGGCGGGGCAGCCACTAACGAAATTTGATCGATCGCTTTGGCTGGATTGGCAATTTGCCAAGCTTTACCATTTTGACTTTCCGCCAGGCTTTCCATCACCCCCAAAGGAGGACAGGGTCCACTTAAAAGCAGATAGGGGGAAATTACTTGATCTTAAAGTCGCCATCCTCAAGATATTATCTCGAGCCATAAAGCGTCAAGCCTCAGTGAACACATGGGAGGACTGCCTTCGGGTATTGACCGAAACAGTTTCTGCAGAAGAAGCCGAATTTTACCTCCGCATGGATCACTTTTACATGGGTTATGACCTAACGGACAGAGGAGCGCCCGAGGAAATTCCCGGCTTAGATCGCCCTGGAGGATTCACCGACTTGCTGGAGGTCATCGGGCATTTTGAGAAGGAACTCACCATTGGAACTCTTGCCGAGACGCGTAACGCAATAGGAGACATGTTAAAATTGGATGAGTTCAATCGTCCGAGATTATTCTTGAGGAATTATTTCGAAGCTATCAACCATCCGTTGAAAGACGTTTTGGATTCTGCCCTGGATCTATTTTCATCTTTAGAGTCTAAAGAGAGTGATTTTTGGAACAATTACAGGAACCGTGTGAATCAGGCTCTCGAAAATGATTTTTATGAAGAGATTCCTGGAGAGAAAGTAAAACGCAAATTTATGCACTCCTTTGAACCACTAATGAAAAACCTTTCAACATTGATCAAAACCCACCTTGAAGCCACTGGTAGACTGCCTCGGATTTCAATTTCTGAAGATGAAGATACAAAAATCCAAGACCAATACGTTTTTCGCCAAGAGGGTCAAATTTGGACAACCATCTACAACGGCATTACGAAAAGATTCGAAGACGCTAAAGGATTTCATTACATTGCCCATCTCCTCAGCAACCCTGGAAAAGAAATTGATGTATTAGAACTGGTGGCAGCAGTTGAAAAACAAATCGATCAGTTCTCTGGAAGCATCTACAGCAAGATGACCGCGGAGCAGCTGGAAGAACTTAATTTAACACCGTCACACTTGGATGATGGAGGAAAGATTATAGATAACAAGTCCGAAATAGCATATCGGCATCGTTTAGATGAGCTTCGTGAAGAATATGAAGGTAGTATAGGTAATCCTGAGAAGGCCGCCGAAATCAAAGAACAGTTAGACTTCATAGAAAAGGAATTATCCGCTGCCAAAGGTCTGGGTGGCCGGACCCGTAAATTTCCCACTCAAAAGGGAACAGCCCAAAAAGCAGTATCTAAGGCCATTTTACGAAGCCTGAAAATCATTAAAAACCATCATCCAGATCTTTACACCCATCTAAACAACGCCTTGAAGCCAATCAGTGCCCCGTTCCGTTACAACCTCGATCGACCAATTGATTGGATCACCGAATAACACGAAAATAATCCTCCTTCTCATATTTTTTTAATTTGAGACGCCAATTGTCACACCCGCCCCTCCATTTGTCGCGCCACATTAATTGAAAGGAATTGAACGTTTGTAGGCGCAATAATGGGAAATAATAAAATCATACTCGATCAAACAATGCATCTGTGGAGAAGCAAAGCCGGAAAATCATTTTCCAAGGAAGACGCCATAGAAATCATTACAAATATGGTTGGTTTCTTCGGAATCCTAGCTGAATGGGATCAAAAAGCCCATAGCCAGGACTGCCATCACGAAATACCGAGGCAACGGCATAGCAATGGGAGAATGCAGAAAAAATGATTATTAGTGGGTTTGAATCAAAGCCGAATGCCGTGGAGCGCCATATGAGTTATTTTGTTCACTATTGTGCACTGTTAAATTTTCATGTCGCACACTAAAATATCATTACATTTCAAAGAGTTATAAAATTTGTGCACATTTGCATGATGTGCAAGAAGGAGGTTCAGTATGACCAAAAAAGTTGTAAGAACTGTAATCGATCTGCTTAAGGAACGAGTTTACTTCCCCGATTTTCTTCGTTACGTCTTCCTCTGTGTATATGTGTTTTATACGCACATCTATGATGTCTTCGACCAAACTCCCTATATCGGAGTTTTCGGCCCACATGGATCAGGAAAATCCCGCCTGGGAGATGTACTTGAGGGCCTCTGCTTCAGGGCAACTCAAACCTGCAACATCACTTCAGCTGCTCTATTCAGGTCCGTTGACCTAGAAAAAGGAACCGTTATCATTGATGAAGGTTTACACAATCAAAACAGATCCGACAACCTCAACAGAATCCTACGGTCTGGGTACCGGAGAAGCGGTCGAGTAAAGTGTTGCGACCCAGGCGGTTCCGTTGTATCCTTTTCAACTTACTGCCCAAAAGTGATCGTCGATATCAACGAACCTGGTGACCCAGCTCTATCAAGCCGTATCATTTCTATCTTCATGACCCGTACACCACATCGTATGAAGAGATTTCGTGACTCCGAATCTCAAGTTGCCTTCAGGACTGCGAAAGAACTCATCAACGCATTCTGGGAAGAGAATCGTTCGGCCCTCTTTGAGAGGAACAGGCTGTCCGAAGGGTTTGATGACATTTTAAACAGGGACGAAGAATTGTGGACCCCTCTGCTAATCGTTTCGCAACTGTTGGATTCCACATTCGACAGGCCTTTCTTCTTTGAAAAAATGCTTTGCCTGGCTCATAAGGTGATCGACTCCAAAAAAAGAAGCGAACTAGAGAACAATCTCGATCTTCAAATCCTTGAAGGTACCAGGGCCTTTATTGAAGATAAAGAAACGAAACCTCTCAAAGTAGGTCTTTATGTTGCTTTCCAGATCAGAGATTTTATCCGGAAGCGATGGGATCTCCGTGGATTGAGTACTAAAAAGGTCGTTCAGACTTTGAAACTTTACGGTGTTTGCGGTGAAAGGAAAAGACCCCGCATTTTGCTCTCTGGAATAAGCCAGCCAGCTTGCTACCCTATTGATACGGGCACACTTTCTGAAATAACCGAAAAATATTTTGATGGAGGTGAAAAATGAACACATCCGATTTCAGATCAGTCTACAGGCCTAAGAAATTCTCGGAGGCGATAGGCAATAAGTGGTCAATCCAAACCCTAAAGAACATCGTCATATCAAACCGCATCCCCAATGGGATTCTATTCCATGGGCATCCCGGGACCGGGAAGTCTTGTCTATCCTACGTATTCGTGAAGGCGCTTAACTGTTTGAACTTCAAAGAAGACGTCTGTGACGTTTGCAAAAACTGCTTGTTGATGGAGAAATACTATCCTCACGGATCATGGTTAGCTGACTTTCATGATTGCACCATTATGAAAGAGGATCATCTTGAATATCTAATTAAAAACCATTTTACCGCTTTCCCTCAGAACAGACCTGATAAAAACATCCATGTGTTTGATGAATTTCAACGCACAAGATCCTCATTTCAGGAAAAGCTGTTACGTCAGCTCGATACAAATCCAAATCTCTTGCTGATATTTCTTTTGATTGACGCATCGCACGTTGAGGATGCCTTCCGTCAAAGAGTACTAGTTCTAAAGACCGAACGACCGGAAATTCAAGAGGTCATCCCCTGGCTCCGTCGCATATGTGATTCAGAACAAATTGCCGTAAAGGATGTCCGGGCGTTAAAAGAGCTTGCCATCACCGCTGGCTTACTTCCGCGTGAATGTCTGAGTCTCCTCCAAAAGGTTTCCTATATGGATAACATTCTGACAACGGACCTAGTAAAGGAGGCAGCCAGGGATTATCGAAGTACTACTAAGGAGACTCCGTCGTACGTATTCTCAGAGGAATAGATCCAAGCAGTAGTCGTGGCTGTACCTTTCGTATAGCCCACTAGATCGATGCCAGGGGTGAAGGACCGAGAGGACCTCGATGGGGAAGACCATCCACTCAATCAAATAGGGGCCGAAGATTGTTGGTTTAAATGATTCCATAAGGGGAGAGTCTTATCGAGAGACGAAGGTATTGAGACCCTCCCTCATGACTGGCTCCTTTTAACGTAGCTGCCAAAGAACCGGTGATGCCAGACGCGCACTTGGATAAGGAACTGCCGTAGTGCCATTACAGTCCACTTGAGCAGATGGTTGCAAGAAGAGAGCTTGAGGTTGCTTGAACGATTAATAATGGGAACTACAATCGCCCGATAGAGAGGATTTGATAATTTATCAGGATGAGTCTCCTGACAGGGCTGTAAAAACTGAACAAGTCAGAAAGGTTTTTGTTAATTCTTAAGAAAGAGAAAGAGATGATGAAGAAAGATAAAAATAAATAAGGAGATGAGTTGGGGATGTATTTGAGAAAGATAAAACAACCATGAATCACTGACGGCAGAACATGATCGTTGGAATCAGATTAACAAAACACTTTCGGGACCAGGCCTTTAATATGTCCTATTTCAAAAATCCCCGAGGGGGCACACGAAGCCTTCCCCCCTCGGCAGTGACCGAAGGTCCCATATAGTGGGTAATTACATGCAGGGATCCAACTCATATAAGGTCGACCTCCATCAACAAGGAGAGCTTCAATCCGAACTAAAAAGAGCCGGCTTCAGATTCTCCAGATCTCAACATTCCTTCTGGAGGGCAACTGATGGAAGGTACACCCTCACACTCTTTAAGAGTTCGAGGCTTCTCATACAGGGGAAAGACCCTGGCAGGGTCGCCCTTTTGATTTTTATCAGGACATCAAGGCGGAATGGAGACCCCCGGGCGAAAAGGCCCCAGCTGTAACAGTAATTGCAGATAATAGAGCGGTTACTGTCCCTCAAGATGAAGAACCTGGAAAAGAGGCGCGAGTTCCAATAGGAGAGGTCACCGCGCATACGGAGATTCAATGGAAATTACTTAAACTTGGCAATGACATGGGGCTTGATGTATGGGTAGCTAGAAACGATAGAAGTCGAGAAATCCGAGGAAATCGATTTGCCGACCTGGCCAGAATCAAGAAAGAGCTTCCGTTACAGTTTGATGAAGCTACAAACCGGACCATCGAGCTCATCGATGTAATATGGCTCAAAGGAAACGCGATTGTCGCTGCTTTCGAAATTGAGAGCACCACTTCCATTTATTCTGGCATTTTGAGATTGGCTGACTTAATTTCTATGCAGCCTAATCTAAACATACCTCTCTACCTGGTAGCGCCTGACGAACGTAGAAGCAAGGTGATTTTGGAAGTAAACCGCCCTGTTTTTTCTCATTTATCTCCACCAATGAGTGAGCTTTGCAGATTCATTTCATTTTCTGCCTTGGACGAGCAAATTTCAAAGGCATCCTCTGTTGTGAGATACCTAAAACCGGATTTCTTAGAACATTTATCAGAATCATGTGAAATAGAGGAGGACCAAGATTAGAAATGGACGTCCAGCATGAAGGACTCGAGTGTCAGGTCTACACTATTCACAGGTGTCATGCCTAAAATTGTGGGGGTGAGAAATGAAATATTGGTTTATCATACATAGTCTTCCAGCTTATAATGCGCATAATGATTATATTGGAAAAGAAAAAAAGCGCGCCGGAAAAATCGAGAATGTCAAAAAGGGTGACAAAATTGTCTATTATGCCACCGGGGATTCTGTGATAGTGGGTACATTCGATGTTATCACCAGTAAAAAAGAATGGACAGATGACGAACACTGGAAGGGCCCTCATATCTGCATGAAAATAAAGCCCCGTAAATTGGCCAAAGCTCCCCATTATATAAGAATTCAGGACTTATTAAGGCAAATTGAAACGCCTCTTTCAATATTCCGCGACAGAAAATTCAAGGGCATAAAATTTAAAGATCGAACCTCAGTGGAGATCACTGAGAAAGATTTTGAGTCTATAGAGAAATACATAAAGTCATGTAAGTCAACTGAGCCCGAGTTATTCAGAGGAAGGGCAAACGACGAGAACTTAGGAGAACCCTTGGACCTTGAATTATGCTCCAACATCAGAACAGGGGGTTGTGGCTTTATTCGCTCACTTTATGGGCAGGATAAGAGATCATAGGTTCGTCAAAATCGAATTTATTAGACAAGGTTTTCCAGATGCTTGCGCGATTGAGAAGGACAGGAGCGGGTATTCGAGAAAATATATCGAATTCGAATTTAAGGCTTCAAAATTTAGAGAGCACATGAAAAAATCATCACATGCGGATATTAGATGTGACTATGTTGTTTGCTGGGAAAATGATTTTTCTACGTGCCCAGTGCAGGTAATAGAATTAAAAAAGGAATTCGCGCCGCTAAATCGCGTGTAAGTGGTTTATACTGTTGATAGACCGATAACCAGACGAGAGAGAAATTCCCGAATCAGAAATTTTTGGCCTTTGTCTATAACCTTAATTTACATCTTAGGACCCGACACCTTTTTCGTCCGTTGTGGGTCCTCTTTCTGAGCGTACAAGGTAGGTTATTAAATGGGTATCCTTGACAAGACCAAGCCAATTCGCTTTTTTCTCAAAATTCCACCTTCAAATGAGGAAACCTGCGAGATACATCGTCATATCGGAGAGTTACCCTGCCCGTGGCCTCAGTGCGAAAAAGGCATTGAAGATGAAACGATTATTGGGATGTATCAATTTGGCATAAGAAAAGAACATCGATTCGAGCGCAAACGATGGCAATCGCATGACGGTGAAGACCGCTTTTCGTGGATTGATCTATCCCTCCCCATTCACTCCATGTCGAGCAAAATCATTAAGGAAGAGGTAAGACGTTCTTTAGGGGTCGATCCTCCATTTCCTAATGCGATTTATCATTATACGAACATACAAGGTTTACACGGGATAATTAATTCAAAAGAATTCTGGCTCACTGATCATTCGTACATGAATGATTCAAGAGAAATTGAATATGGATTGGACATAATCAGGGCAGCGGTCAAAGATCTAAGCAGTAATCCGAAGTACTCTGAGAAGCTCCCCATAATTGGAAAGTGGGAGAAGATTCTTGACAGCAGAGAGTCCTATAGAATTTGCATTGCATGTTTTTCTCTGGAAGGCGACAGTTTGAGCCAATGGAGAGGTTATGGGGGCAGAAGCATTGGTATTTGCCTCGGCTTCAGTGTCGAGAGCGCTATGTTTTGGCATTTCTTAGGTCTAAACCTACAAAGAGTCATTTATGATAAGGAGAAACAATTCGCAATTGCTAAGATCATCCTCCATATCTATCTTACCATCATTGAATGGACCCAGCAAAAAGGTATGGATGTTGATGAAGACATTTTTGGAAGCAGTTTGATTACAAATCTCTACCAACAGCTTGTCTTTTTTAAGAACCCAGCTTTTTCAGACGAGAAGGAGGTTCGTTGGGTGTATACCGAAGACAAGAAGATGTTCCCGGACGATGATGCTTTAGCTCCTAAACACTTTCGTTTAGATCCGAATATTCTTGTACCGTACGTCACTTCTACAGATGTCATTAATATGTTTAAAGCGAAAGGATTTCCTGTGGGAAATGCCCAGTCCAAGTTGTTGCCTCTCCAAGAGGTCATAGTGGGACCGCAAGAGAATGAGGACTTAGTCAGAAAAAGTATTAGTGAGTATCTTAATGAGAAGGGTTATGGCTTCGTAAAGGTAAGGAATTCAGAAGTCCCGTTCCGGCCGAAGCAATCAAGGTAAAAACCCTGGGGTCAGATAAAAACTCCGGTAAAACGAAGGCTTTGGGGGGCAGCCCTTGACACGAGACAAATTGATTAAGACCTCCATATCCTCCATCAAAAAGTGGGGCGGCAATTCGGGCGTTGAGTCAATAAGCTATGGACTGATCAGGCAAGTGGTTGAGTCGAGAGTCATTAAGTAACAACTGATTGAGTTATGTAGTCAACGGGTCCAGAGTCTCTGACTGAAAAATTCAGTCAATTTTTAAATAAGAGACACGCCTTAAGAAGGCTGTCATCCCTAAAAAGTTGGTCATTTCACTTTATGGTAAAACCATCGGGTGGATTTGCTAAACGACTACTGGCCCATCACCTTTTACAAGAATAGTCTTTGTTGCCCTTAATCAGTTAGCCTCCAAACAGAAATTGAAATGCAAGGAGTCAGGTCTACAAGCTCCTTGAATGCAATAAAGAAGTTGCCGCCCCCAACAAATCACCTTATCGCTTCAGAACTCCCCATATATATAGAGAAGCAACTCAAATCTCACTCTCGTTACATTTTGTGTTACAAACACCTCCTCAATCAACATCGGAATACTTTCGTGAAACGAGACACGCTGATTGACACGGAACAAAGGGTCGCCCTTATTCTCACGGCAATGGAGAAGGGGTTTCGGATCGAGTTCCACACCCTGATGAATCTCAAGAGAAGTTATGAATCGACCCTCTTCAACCTTAGGGAGGAAATGCAGGGAAAATTAGGAAGCGCCATCAGGGTGAATTCGAACAGAGACCTTGGAAACCTGCTTTTTAATAATTTGGGTCTATCTCCGTTAAGGAGGACGCCAACAGGGAATTCCTCCGCCTCTATCGATGTTTTGGAGAGGCTTCGTGATTCTTATTCCGATGTTTATCCTTTCCTGAAATCGGTGATCGAATTTAAGAACGCCCAGTCATTAATCAAGTCCGTGAAAACCATCTCAAAGAAACTGGACTTGCAAGACAGAATTCATCCCGAATTTAATCATTCAACTTGTCCAACTGGCAGAATCTATTCTTACATCCAAAATCTGCCCAAAGAAGTCAGGAAGGTTCTAATTCCTGACGAGGAAGGGAATGCCTTTATCGAACTTGACTGGTCTCAACAAGAGCTGAGAATTCTTGCTGCTCTCTCTCAAGAACCCGTATTCCTCGATTGCCTCGACAGAAATGAGGACCTACACAAGAGGGTTATCTCGGAGATGTTCCATAAACCTATCTTTGAAGTGAAGGATGAAGAAAGGAAGATTGGAAAGACAATCAATTATGCTCTGATCTATGGTCAGGAAGCACCAGGCCTCTCCTGGAAGTTAAACATCCCTTTAAAAAAGGCACAAGAATTGATTGACCAGTACTTCTTATCATTACTGATGATCCGGAAATTCAAGGACGAATCAAGGGAGAGATTTTTGAGTGAAGGCTATTCAGAAACAGCCTTCGGACGAAAGACTCAACTGGATCTTATAGGATCAAAAAGGGCGAGGGAGCTCAGACGAGGGTTCAATCACATCTTTCAGGGAACCGGTGCAGACATCTTGAGAATGACCCTTGTCAGACTAAACGAAGCCCTGGTGGGCCAAATGGCTAAGCTAAAGTTCTGCGCTCATGATGCCATCTACATCGAAGCCAAAGAGGAGCTCTCAGAAGAAATAGGAGAGTTGGCGAAATCCATCATGGAGATCGAGTTTAAAGGAGTCCGACTTCCGGTCACAGTGAAAATCCACAACAACCTCTCCATGGGGGATTAGAGCACACACATGAAACACAGTGGTTGATCAGGAAACATGTCATGCCGACTCCGCTGAAGAATACACCTTGAAACCCGCAAATACGAATAAGGCAGCGCCATTTCTGACTCTGTATCCGTTCTTTGTCAGTTGACCATGGATTTTCTTTTTGGCGACTATAACTACGGAGTTTGATCACACTGTTTACTTAGTTTACACTTATTCAATCTATCGGCTTCGCTTTCCGAAAATCTATATCAAACACCTCTAAGCAAATAGCATCCTTATAATCTTTTTCTACTTCTCTGGCTTTCTGCTGAAGGTCCTGCACTAGATCATTAAATGCCAACTTCCGGCCATTTTCACTCTTCAACCAATAATTTTTCTCACCTTTATATCCCAGGACGTAGATACCATAATTCGAATCAGGAGCTCGGAGGTACTTTCCGACTAATTGATCGGTAAGCCCCTCTATAAGGTCATTTAATGAACAGTTGTCAGCCCATTTGACCTCAATAGAAACAGGAGCTATGCCAGGAGCTTCTATCCGTAAATCCGGTTTTTGTTCTAGGTCGATTTCTCCTTCTTGAGGAACATTATATCGACCCCTTGAACGTAAACGAAGCTGTCTTGCCAACCAGCTGCGTAATCTATCTTCCTTATCATCAGGATGGAGGTCGTAGCGTGAGCTAATATCCCCTTTTTCAACTTCGTCTTTGATTGCGGTGAATCTATTACATGCGATTTTAAAAAGTTCACGCGAGGAATGAGGGGCATTTTCATATTCTTGCATAAAATCTCGAATGTCTTGAGGGTTCCATGGTGGAGATTCAGATAGTTGCTCAGCCCTTTTTTCAACTAGATGTAGGATGTAATCACGGTATCGCATGAACATTGGATCCCCGGAAAGTGAGCGCAAAACATCATCTACCTCCCGTCCAGGTACACGCGAAAAGCGTTCGATCAAACCGCTTCTGAATTCTTGAGCATCATCTCGAGCGGTAGGAGTGTAGGCTCCACCATGAATTCGGTCTATGTCTTCTTCGACGTCTACATACCGAAAGACCAATGGAATAAATTCGATCATAACCTTTGCACTTAAATAATCTGGGTTTTCAATTAGAGGATACTCACGATGGAAACGGGTACTTAGTCCTGCACAAATCCCCACCATAAGGCCAGTGGGATCTGAAGTTTCGGAAAGCACGTTCTTTAGCTTTTTCAATGCAACATTAGAATCGAGTTGGAACAATACCACCATCCATAGAATAAAACGAGGGTCGTGGACGGTATAATTTACAAGCCGCTGTGTTGCAAGGGTTGCAAGAGCCAAGCGTGGCGGATTCGGTAGACTCATTAATATAGATAACGCCTCTTCTAAGACATCGTAATGCAAAGGATCACTCACATTGAACTGTTCTAAAATAACCTCTGCAATTAAAAAACATATATCTTTTCCGTAATAACGAATAGAGCTTAATACCCCATGGACATGTTCACGATCAGCAGGAATGTTCCATTCACCGCGAACGCATTCGGAGAGCACATCTCTTACGGCATCTGGACGATGTTCGGCAAGAGCTGACAACCATTTGGGAAACCCATTCATTTCATTGACCGCATACCGGCAGGCAAGGCGCGCCTCATCAGATGGCATTGTAGGAAAGTCTAATTCACCATCTGCCAAAGAGATATTGATACCACTAAGACCTACAATAACTCTGTGATCCGTTTCGTTCGGTTTAGGTTTCTCATGAGGAAGCGGTGGCGTCCACTGTCGCCAGGCAACCTTCCACCCCGTGGCTGCGGCGCGTGCGATAATGACGCCTCTTTTGACGCCAAGCGGCAACCAACTGTTTGTCCCCCAACGCTGGCAGTCCTCGGATGCGGCTTCTCTAGTCAACTCTGACAGGGCATAGATAGCCTTACCATTACGAAGGTTCTTAAGATTACGATA
>Ga0208563_1001438_pt1 | contig 16097 bp, 22 predicted proteins | sample June2015DPH_17_1_2_FD_184717 | JGI IMG/M metagenome (GOLD analysis project Ga0208563, IMG submission 184717) | Peatland microbial communities from SPRUCE experiment site at the Marcell Experimental Forest, Minnesota, USA - June2015DPH_17_150... | ecosystem: Environmental > Terrestrial > Soil >... | reverse complement strand
CTGGGGAATCCGGTGGAAGGTGAACGCGATTCCGCTCTGGAGCCGAACACGATTCCGTTGTGATTCCGAACAGCATTCCGGTCTGAAGGTGAACGCCCATTCCGGCGGGAAGGCGAACAGTTTTTGTCGCCTAGCGGAATGGCGTTCGGCTTGGAGCGGAATGTTTTCCACAGACCAACAGCAGGAGGTGCAGCGACGCTGGACAATCACCCGGCATTGAAACTCCATCAATGAAGGAGGACAGGGTGCCGGCCAGGAGAAAGTCCATGCGGAAAGTCAAAGAGGTCCTGCGGTTGAGGTTCGAGTTGGGGTTGGGGCAGCGCCAGATCGCACGCAGTTGCGGAATGGGGCTGGGTACGGTTCACGAGTATCTGGAACGGGCAGTGGCAGCCGGGATCGGTTGGCCGTTGCCGGAGGGCTTGGGCGAGGAAGAACTGGAAGCCAGGCTGTTTGGCAACCAGCCCGTGCAGGCCGGAGCGGTGCAACAGCGGTCCCAACCGGATTGGAATACCATCCATCAGCAACTCCAGCAACATCGTCATCTGACCCTACAGTTGGTGTGGGAAGAATACCGGCAAGCGAATCCCGAGGGATATCGCTACAGTTGGTTTTGCGAGCGCTATCAGCACTGGCGGCAGCACCTGGATGTGGTGCTGCGCCAGGAACACAAGGCCGGGGAAAAGATGTTCGTGGACTGGGCGGGGGCAACGATTCCCGTCTATGACACTACGACAGGACAAGCCTGGCCGGCATCGCTATTTGTTTGTGTGCTGGGCGCCAGTTCCTACACCTACGCAGAAGCGACTCGGGATCAGCAACTGGAAGCCTGGATTCAGGCGCACATCCATGCGCTGGAGTTCTTCGGCGGAGTTCCGACACTCGCGGTACCCGATAACACCAAAACGGCCGTCTCCCGAGCCTGCCGTTACGATCCGGACCTGAATCCCACCTACCAAGAGTTCGCGGTGCATTACGGGATGGGAGTCGTGCCTGCACGTCCGTACAAGCCACGAGACAAAGCAAAGGCGGAAAGTGCAGTTCAGGTCGTGGAACGCTGGATCGTCGCGGCGCTGCGGAACCGGAAGTTCTTTAGCCTGCCGGAACTCAACCAGGCGATCCGCGAGCTGCTGGTGCGATTGAACGAGCGTCCTTTCCGCAAACGGGACGGATCGCGGTCGAGTCTGTTTCACAGCCTGGAGAAACCGGCTCTGGCAGCGTTACCGGCCGAGCGCTTCGATATGAGCGAGTGGTCGCGGGCCACCGTCAACATTGACTATCACGTCGCCTTCGACGGGAACTATTACAGTGTGCCGTACATTTTGGTGCAACAGGTCGTGGAAGTCCGCTCCACGCCGACTACGGTGGAGATCTTTCACAAGGGCAACCGGATCGCTTCCCACCTGCGCGATCGCAGGCGCGGTCAAGCCATCACCCAGAACGAGCACCGCCCCAAGAGTCATCAAGCCCATCTGGAATGGCCTCCATCGCGGATGGTGAACTGGGCGCGCAGCATCGGTCCCAACACGGCCCAGTTGTTCGAGCGAATCCTGAACGAGAAGCCGCACCCGGAGATGGGCTACCGCTCCTGTCTCGGCATCATTCGCCTGGCGCAGCAGTATTCGACGCAACGCATGGAAGCTGCGGCGGAACGGGCACTCCTCGCTCAGGCTTGTCGCTATCAGAGCGTGAAGTCGATCTTGAAGAACTCGCTCGACGTGGTTCCCTTATCTCCACCACAGCCCGGCTCCCCACCCCTGACCCATGAGAATGTCCGCGGCGGCGAGTACTTCGACCAAGGGGGACAGACCTCATGCTGAACCAACCGATGATGGAAAAACTGCTGGCCATGCGGCTGCAGGGCATGGTCGAGGGGCTGAAGGCGCAGGAGCAAGATCGAGCGGTCAACGAACTGAGTTTCCTCGAACGACTCTCTCTGCTGGTCGATCAACAATGGACTTGGCGCGAGAATCAGGCGCTGGCGCGAAGACTGAAAGCGGCCAAGCTGAGAGGACCGGCCTGCGTGGAGGACATCGACTATCGTGCTGCGCGTGGCCTGGACAAGACGGTAATGCGTGCCCTGGCAAAAGATTCTGCCTGGGTCCGCAACCACGAGAACATTTTCGTGTTGGGTCCGACCGGCGTGGGCAAGAGCTTTATAGCTTTGGCGCTTGCGCACAAAGCCTGCCGCGATGGTCACTCGGCTCTTTATCTGCGGGCTGCCGCCTTGCTTCGTGAGCTGGCCTTGGCCCGAGCAGATGGCAGCTTGCGTCACTTCCTGGCACGACTCGGTCGCATCGATGTTCTTGTCATTGATGACTGGGCCATGGCGCCGCTGAATGAAAACGAGCGCCGCGAAGTCTGGGAGATCTGTGAGGATCGCTACCAGACTCGTTCCACCATCCTCACTTCCCAACTGCCGGTCTCGCGCTGGCACGAGCAGATCGGCGATCCCACCATCGCCGATGGCATCCTCGACCGTCTGGTTCACAACGCCCACCGCATCGAAATGCGCGGCGAGTCCATGCGCAAGAAACGCAATCCGCCACAGGACGAGAAGAAGGAATGAACCGAAGCCAGTTTCGGTCTGATGTCTGAGTTATGACACCAACTTCCCAGATGAGGACTGCGGGATAACCTCGCACAACCGCGAACCCGTCGTGCCGGGCAAGCATAACTTCAGGGTTGCCTGTCACTCGGGGGCAATCCCGCAAGCTCCCGACGATTTCCGTGCGTGCTGTCAGTTCTGCCAGTTACCGAGGCAGTACGGCTCTCCTAGACTAATGAGTCTTCATCCTCCCGGTTCTGGTTGGATGGTCGGCAACCGGAAGTTGGCCGGAACGGGGTTCCCACTTCAACTAAAGCAGTTGCATGTCGAATGCTTCATTCTTTTCGCAGCCGGTTTACGGCCGATGGACGCCCCGTATCCTTTCTCGTCTCGTTTTCGTCCTTGGAATAGGAGGTCGCATATGTCCTATCTCAAGCGCATCGGCCCAGGTTCCGCCTTCAAGGTTGGCGCGGTCGTGTATGGATTGGTCGGGCTGATTGCTGGCGTCTTTTGCAGCCTGTTTGCCTTTGCCGCGCCGGCGGCGCATCACGCACTCGTCCCCTGGGTCAGTCCCGCGGTCAGCCTCTTCGCTGTCGTCTTGTGTCCAATCGTGTATGGAGTCATCGGCGGCATCGTCATGCTGATCAGCGCGCTCCTCTTCAATCTCGCTTCCGGCTGGGTGGGAGGACTGGAGGTGGAAATCAAGTAGGTGAATGAACCCTCAAACACGATGGCGGTCACCAGCGCAGGTGACTGTCGTCACGGCACTACCGGCATCGGTGGATAGACAATGGCGCATGCAGCCGGTCTGCGAAGCCCCCGACGTGGCAGCGCTTTTCCAGGCTTACCGCGATCGGATATACCGCTACATCCTTCGCATGGTGAGGGATGCTACCGAGGCGGAAGACCTTACCCAGGAAACTTTTCTGCGGGCCCATCGACGGCTGTACTTGCTGCGTCATCCCGAGGCGGTCGGTAGCTGGCTCTACCGCATCGCCACGCATGTCTGCCTCGATCGATTGCGCCAGCGCAAGCCGCAGGATTCCCTCGAAGAAGAGAAGACCGCCAACCGCGTCGACGCCACGGTCCGCGCACGTCCGTCTCCGGCGGAGATTGTCGAGCGGCGGCAGACCAGCCTGTGCGTGCAACGCTGCCTGGACTACCTGCCCGACGACTATCGCGCGGTGATCTTGATGTACGAGATCCACGCACTTACCGCGCCCGAGATCGCGAGTCTGCTTGGCTTGCGCCTGTCTACCGTGAAGATGCGGCTGCATCGGGCCCGCCGCATGTTGCAACAGATTATGGAATACGGCTGCGCCGTCTCCGACGACCATGAAGGCCTGCCCGTCTGCCAGCCCAAGTCGCCCAACCCAAAGCCGTAATCGCCGTTGCGCAATTCGCGGCTGCGTGTGACGAGGCGGGAAGGACGGTTATCCCAGCTCAAGCCCAAACAGCTTAAGTTAGCGCTTGTGCGGGCATTGCCCTTGGGAGCGCCCCCCATGAATCCCTTCTTCTATAGCGAGGAAGCAGGGGCAAAGGGGCTGCCGCCCCTTTCCCCTGCACCCCCAATCCCCGCCGAACCTGCCTCCGCTTCGCTCCGGACAATTTCGCTTGACGATTCCGAACACTTACTCCACAATCACCATGCCAGCGTCGCTTCGCTCCGACTGCTGTTCACCTTCGCTCCGGAACGCCGTTCGGCTTCCTTCCGGAATCGATGTTCACCTTCACCGGAATACCCACTATGAGCCGATAGATGCCATAAACGATGAAGAGTAGTACAAAAACGCCATTCCAGCTCATAAATGGGAACCTCCCGTTCAGCACAGATTCGCTCGGATTTTGCCCGAATGACGGGCAAACCGGAAGTGGTCAGCGTCAACTGACGCTATCAGGCCATTACACTCAAAACCCCTCATCGAAACAACAATAAACCCTCACCACCACGCCCTAAACGAGCTAAAAAGGCGCCTCTATCGCGACAACGGTAAGTCTGTGGGCTATTCAACTCGATACGTCTTATTCGTAGGCAGCTCGGTAACTTTCTAGCTCATAAGGGCAGTGTAAGTGCAACTAAAGAAAGCACATAGCATCTAATAATACGTATATACAAATGCGTACGGATTTAGATGATCACATGTTCACAGCTCGATCACCTGTACAGATATCCGGATGTCATGTGGGCGAAACCTGTCTCGGATAGGTGGGTTTTTCTTTGTGACGCTCTTCGGCAATACGATGCCCCGCTGGGGCGTTTGGCGGTGCCGAGGGAAAGAAAGTGGGAGCTGGTTTCTGCTCTTCAGAAATCGATTCGGCGAGGAGAGAAGGAGATGGCATTACATCTCCTCTCGGCAATCGACGGCATGCCGGAGGAGTATGCCTACTTTTGGAGACGGCTTTGTGTCATCGCCTGTGAAGACGTGGGACCCGCCGATGATGTTCTTGCTGCTTTTGTAGTCGCCTGCTCTACTGTTTTTCCCCCGAAGAAGACTGGCAATAAGAATTATGACCTGCTCTGTTTTCTTGCAGAGCAGATGTGTGATCTCTCGACTCGCAGCCGTGTTTATTGCAGTTACAGCGTGATTGAGCCTGCGGCCATGAAGTCTGACTTGCCCGAACTTCGAGCGGAGGACAAGCCGATTGTTTCGGCGATCATGCAGCGGAAGGCGTCGGTGCAAACGCCGACGAATACCTGGCAGGAATGGCAGAGGAAGAATGATTGGCGGGCTGAAGGGCTGTTGAGATTTCTCGGCCTGCGGCTCCCGCTGGAGATGACCGGAGTACAGACCCCGGTACCGCCGCACAAAATGCTGTTCGATTTGCCCAGCTATTGCTTTGACATGCATACCCGTGCGGGACTGGCGATGCTGAAGCGGCTGGTGCAAGGGGTCGAGGGAGCAGACGGTATCAAGGAGCTGTTTCAGCAGAACAAGATCAAGGGTGCTCATCGGGCTGTGGGGGAGGCGCTATTTTTTGAGGAAGGCGGTCGCATTGAGGGCGAGCTGATCTACGAGCCGTTGTGCGATCTAGAGCAACGCCTCTCTGCCTATAAATTTGGCTTGCCCCTGAAAAGGTGGTTAGAACTGCGGGTTCTGGTGGAAAAAGCCCTGGAAGAAGGTGTAATCGACGGGATCAGGGAGGAAGTTTTGCACCAGTTCTATGGCAGAGAAAATTGCATTCAATTGCAAAAAAGGAGGCCCGACCTGTGATGCCAGAAGGCCAAAGGGAATACATCAAACTAACCATTCTGGTGCATTTTTGAATGATTGTGTAACAAAACAAACGACTTAACGAACTTTCCAGACCTCATTATTTGAACATAATGTTGCATTTTAAGGATATTCCAATGGCAGAAACTCCTAGAATCCGCAAACAAACGATGATTCACCTCGAACCGGCTGAGGTGCTCTCGGTGCTCAGGGCGGCAAGAGCCAAGGGCGCTCGGGAATGGGCCATGATCGTCGTGGCGTACAAGCACGGTATGAGAGCTTCCGAGGTCTGCAATCTTCGCTTAGATGACATCGACCTGAAAAACGGCAGCATCGTTGTCGAACGGCTCAAAGGCTCGCTTCGAACTATGCAAGCACTCACCGAGCATCGCGGCGAGCCGCTGCTGAACGAACTCAAAGCCCTTCGCGAATGGTTGCGGCAGCGTCTGAATGACGGGTCTGATTATCTCTTTACGAGTCAGAAGGGCGGACGGCTTGATCGCTCTCAGTTTTTTCGGTTGTTCCGGGCGATTGCCAGTGAAGCTGGAATCCCAGCGGAAAAGCAGCATCCCCACGCTCTGAAACATTCGATTGCCAGTCATCTGGTTTCTGCAAATGTCAATCTCGCGTTAATTAAACAGCAGCTCGGTCACAAATCGATAGGCTCTACGATGCGCTACGTCACCACGAGCGACCAGCAAGCATCAAGGGCTACCGCAACTGCCCTGATGAAGATTTATTGAGAGTCTTCGGCCTTGAAGGGAGGGTCGTCACGGTGTGATCACCGTCACAGATCACGCGCCTGCAAGAGCACTACGATCATTCGTCCTCCGCTTTGGCGCAGCTCCCAACGCCGTAAGCTGGCTGCAATCAAGTCCGTTCATAACGCCCCAGCTTGCCCCGTGGAAAACATCGCTGAGTTCGAACATTTAGAACTTTCGACAACAACGGAGAAAAGAAATGAAGAAAGCCACTTCGCTGCTTCTGTTCCTTCTGGTGAGCATCGTCTCGCTGGCTCAAGACAAACCGACTGCGGAAATCACCGGAGCCTACCAGTTCACTCGGTTTTATGGCGTGAACGTGCCACTCGGTTGGGACGCCAGCGTGAACATACCAGCCAACGATTGGGTTGGTGTGGTCGGCGATTTCGGTGGTGCCACAAAATCAGAATCTGGTTTCACTGCAACGCTCCTCACCTATGGGGGTGGCCCGCAGATTACTCTCCGTACCCGCAGCGTGCAGCCATACTTTCGCGTTGTCCTCGGCGCGGCGCACGTCAGCGAGTCTGGTTACGGCTTCTCAGGCGGGACAACCGCATTTCTTGTTGCCCCCGGTGGTGGTGCAGACTTCCGCATCTCAGACCGTGTTTGGCTGCGCCTTGGAGCCAACTATCCGCTCGCAACAAAGAATGGCGTAACAGTGGACGGTATCCAAGCAATCGCTGGCATCACTTATAGGTTCGGTGGGACCAGAGAGGTCACCCGTGCGACTGAGCACGCTGCGTCTTTGAACGAGCATACTGTGCCGCTTCTAGGCATCACTGTCGATTCCAAAATGAGCATCATTCGACTCTTTCCCGACAGCGTGCTGGCTGGGCACCTTGAACCGGGGGATGTCATCAACTCCGTTGATGACAACGGTGTCAAAAGTCCGGAAGAGTTGACGGCTGCTACGGCCAGCTTGACCAAGGGCACAAAAGTCAAGATCGGCTTTCTGCGTCGCGGTCAGTGGCAAACGTGGATTTACGTCCAACTGTAAAGAATTTGTAGGTCTTGGTGAAAAGTATTTCGGGGAAGGAGGTCTTATATGTTTCGGATGAATGGACATGTGTCTTTGTGCTTGATCATCGTTGCCGCCACGGTGTCAATTCTTTGTGGCGGGTGTGGCAGTGGCGGTTCCAACAGCAACGGCATGTCGCAGGCGCAGGCGCAAGCGGTGATAGAGCAAGTCTCAGAGGCTGTCGCTCAGGCTCTGGAGAATGCATTTTCCTCGGGCGAGGGTGCGGTGAGAGGCGTTCGTCCGAGTCTGTCGACTGTGGTGAGAAGCATTCAGCCGGATCAATCGTCTGGGTGCACCCCGAGCGGGTCTGGGGAAAACTGCAATTGGCCGATCTCTTACGACGGGGCATGCCCCCAAGGGGGGACAATAGCCGTCGCGGGTGATATCGACGCCACCCTGAACGGAGCTGGCAGTGGGTCTGTGAGCAGCCAAGTCACGATAACACCGGCAAATTGTGCCGTATCCAGCCTAGTTATTAGCGGCGACCCCAACATCGGTGTTGGCATTAACATGAACTTCACCGATTCAGCTCCCGTGTTTCCGATAACCCTTACTGAAGCTGGGGGCATCTCTTATGGGCCAAATCCATCCGGAAGCTGTAAGCTCAATGTGATATACACGATAACCTCTGAAACTAGCTGTACGATTACCGGGACGGTGTGCGGGCAATCGGTCAACGGAAGTTGCTAGCAGGTGTTCCTGAATGCTGCTCTTTCAGAAACCGCACGTTTGGGAATAGCTCGATGAGGCGTTCCAAACACCGAGCGTCACCTATATCCACAGCAGTTCTCGAAGAAACCGAAAGCACAAAGGCCAAGGACTGCCGATAAAATTCTTCAAACGAAAGCGTCCCCTTCAGGTCGTTGTGCTTCCAACAACAGCCCACGATATTGCCGAAGGTGTATCCCTTCGCCGAGTCCATGCGGTCAATTCCGTTGTAGACGTAAGGGTTCTTGAAAGCGCCTGCGACCTTTTTCGACGGTGGGGCTGCACAAAAAAAGCATGGCTGACTGGTGAGTTCGTAGAAATCCTGTTCGGATAAAGTGAATTTTATCCCCTTCTTCTTCGCACGGCTTTGATAACGCTTGTAGAGCTGCTTTAAGCTAGACGAATAGCCGTCACGTTTAGTACTCAGTAATGGGTTCGGGCTTGTCGGCTTCGAATAGCCGAACGGGTAGCCGTCGATTTTTGTCAGATGCGGGTTTGGTGAGTGTTCACATCATACGGAGGTCGGACGAAACCGCTCTTACGAACGGGTGAATTCTGTGCAAGAATGTCCGCCAATGGCCAAGATGTGCCAACTGCCCCGGCCCAACCGCAGGGAATTCTCTTCCCATTTGGTCACGAACCGTAACCTCGATGTCGCAAAGGTTTTTGGTCGCCGCTGGATCAAGTTTTCCGCCAACCATCAATTGCTCAAATTTCATGTTTTTAACCGGGGCTACATCCTCTCCCTTGATGTAGTGTCTAGTCTCTGGCTTGAGTTCCTTGCCCATTAAGGAATCGCTGTCGATCCAGAACACGGCACCTGCCTTGCTGTATTTGATGCTGTCTAAGGTGTACAGTTTTGACCCCGCACGGTTGCGAATATCAAAACTCGGGGAGCACTGCAATCCATTTGTGGCCCAACACCAACTGTAGCCCACGGTGACATCCGTCAGACGGAAAAACCATCTCGTTACCAAATAAGCAGCGAAGACAAGTATTGTGACAGTCAATCCCGAAAGGGTATTGATGAGAAAATCTGTCCAGAAAGGGTGTTGGTTGTGGAACGTTGTCACCCAATTGGGACTTATAACATGACGAACGTACCACCACACAGTCGCCATGGCTATTTCGCGACCCTTCCTTTCGCCCCCACAATCAACCAACTCCAATGGCTAAGAGTCTGTCCACCGAGTTTGCCACGGCACTTGATGTAGTCATCAGCCGGAAGCTGCATTCCAAGCCTGATGTCAACGTGTTCCGTTTGCAGCGGTGCGATTGAGATTCGCTGACGATAATAGTGCTGCTGGTCGTCTCCGGTGCGTATGATCTGAAATGTAACTTCCGTGACGTTCCAGCCCTCCAACCCATTGTGAATATCGCAGGTCACATTGTTTCGCGTCACGTCTGTCCCGCATACTCCGTCAAGAAGCTGATCTTGCGGTCCGTTCTGAACAAAGCCGCCGTAGGTGATTCTTAGGTCTTGCTCTGGAGTCCCTTTGGGAGCCGGATCATTAGGCTTTGTTTCCTCACAAGCTGAGGACATCAGCAAGAGGGAGATGGCAAGCCTGGTGAGAATGCTCCGCATTGGCACGGCGAGATTATAAGCCTTATGATTGCGTTTCGGAATCACGCCCCACCGCATGACAAAACCTGAAATCATCGGCGAGATTAAGAAGGTAAAGCAGGTTCATTCGGACAGCCGAGTCAGAAATCAACAGGCTCGGTATCTATCCGCGAAATCCTTGGATGTACCCCTTCGACATTGTTGGCTTGGCGCCGTGCCTGGTGCAACAGCGTGCGCATGCATCGCTCTATTAACTGGGGAGCATGTTCGATTTCATCTTACGGACGCGGCTGCGGCCAGTCAACGAATGGCGGGGGGTACTATGACCTGAGGGGATTTTGCTACACCCTACCCCCGGGGGGTATGGGAGCGGGGTTGTGAGGGACGTGAGAGTGGGGCGCGCGCGCGCGAGTGGGGCGAAGCGGGGGAGTGAGCGAGCGAGGCGGGAAATCCAGCACGCGAAAGAAGCTATGAAGCTACCGCCTAATTGATCTTCCCTGCCTTTTCCTTCCAAGCCCAGTATTCCGCCGGAGTGATTTCACCTCTTTCATACAAGGCGTACATCAGATTCCGCGTGTTCTTGATCTCCAAGGCCTCGTACATGGACCGCACAAGGTATCCGACGTTAGCCGACGTCCGCCTAGTGAACAGATCTTTCTGGAAAAGATGCGCGTGCACTCCGTTTCTTGCTTCTCGCAGCTCGTGGAGGCATGTTTTGAGCGGTATGCCCTGCGTCTTTTTCCAGTAGCGAAGTGCATCATGCGGAATCCAATGTTTTTTGAAGGCACGGTTGATTAACCCATTCAGATCGCGGCAACGATCTTTCGGCTTTCTGGTTTCAACTAAGTCGAAGATTCGCAGTAAAGCCTCTAATTCACAACCTCGGGCGACCAACGCACAGAAATACGCTTTGGCTTTGTGGCATTTCTCGGCTTCTTTACGATAGAACCTAGCCGCCTCCCACATCTTCTTCTGATAGACACGCCTTATCTTCTTCTTCTTCCGTTTCACGCTCTTTAGTTCCTCGTCGTCTGCAGAGGTATTATCCTCCGGAACGTCAAGCGCCCACGCGCTCAAAAGGCCCATGCTGGAGGCCTGCCCGCTGTGAGAACGCGCCCACGGGCTTCCCAACGCAAATTCTGGGGCATCCCGCGCAAGAAAAATTAGCTTAGAATGAAGGCGCAATGGAAAAAGTCTTTCTCTATCTTTCAATCGCGTTGTGCATCGCGGTCATCGTGGCTGCTCTGCGTTCTGTTTTTCAGCGCACATGGCCTTTCCTTCGCAAAGTTGACGAAGAGAAACAGGCTTACGCTGTTCTGATTATCGCAGCCGTTGCAATGTTTACCTGGTCTCAATACAGCACGAAGATGCACTTCACGTCCGTCGAACTTCTAGGGATGAAAGCTCAAGTTAACCAAGCAGAAGAAAACGTGACAACCCTCTCAAAGGAAATGGAGACCGTCTTCGCGGGGAAAAAAATTGAAGTATTCGACAAGAAAAACTGGAGCCGGATTCGGAGGGTTGGGAAGTCGGAAGGCCACTTCATTTTAGAGGTCACTCTTGAACACGAGCCTATACCAAATAGCGTGGAGGTTTTCGAGGGAGTGTTGCCGATGCCGGAGCAAGATTACAGCGTCAACGGTCCTGTACTTCGATTCCCGGCTAACACGGACAGACCGACAGAAGGCATAACGATTAAGTACTATCCCCGAGCAGCGCCGCCAGCGCATTGAGAGCAGACTCACCCGCTCATCCTTGGTACCCGAAAAATTTTCTGGGCACGGGGGCGCGAGTTTTTGCCCGCGCTGGCAAGAATCGGTTCGCACGATCTGGGCTCGATCCGTTTTCCAAACAACTTTAATGTTTTTGCGTGGCGCGCGGCGCGTTCGCGTGGCGTGCTCTGCGCGCGCTCGTGACGGCGCAGTGCGCGAATCGCGTTTTTTGCCTCCCCGAAGGTTCGTATTTCGCGTGTGCGGGGCGCAATCGGTTGGCACGATCCACGCGCGGTTGGTTTTCCAAACAGCTTTAATGGTTTTCGCACGTGTAAGGGGCGGGGCTATTGAGCGAGATGGGGTGCCCAGTGCGGGTTCTGACTTGGTGCAGGAACCGGAGGCCGCGTTTGCGGGGATGTTTTTTTCCAGGTTTCTTGGACGGCTGAAAAAACGGTAGATCGGATTTTCGCGCGTGCGGGCGGGAATCGGGTGCGCACGATCCGCGCGCGATCGTTTTCCAAGGAACTTGATTGTTTTCGATTGTGCGCGAGGGCATGCTAGGCGAGCGGAATTGGCGCGGACCCGCATGGTTAGCGGGGACGGCGCTTTTGCAGAAAACTGGTGGGGTGTGTTTGCGGGATGGTTTTTTCCAGTTTTTCGGGAAGGCTGAAAAAACGGTAGAGCTGATTCTCGGTTTGCCGGGGCCCGCGCGCGAGTGAGCGAGGCGAGCGGGAGGCGGGCGTTCTGCGCGTCGAGTGAAGAGGCCCCGCCGATTGACCCGCAGGACTTCACTTCGTCACCCGCCGTTCGCACTGCCTTCCATCGTTTGAGATTACCCCCGACATTGCTGCACAAATGCTGAATGCCCCGCCAAATCCGAATGGCAGGCCCAACTCGGATGTCGTGCGTCCTTGGGTTAATGCAACGGACCTAACTCGAAGACTCCGTGGGATGCATATCATCGATTTTGGGGTAGACAGAACAGAGCAGGAAGCGGCTTTGTATGAGCTTCCCTTTGAGTACATCCGGCAACATGTGTATCCAGCGAGGAGTCAAAACAGACGTGAAGGCCGAAGAGATAGCTGGTGGCTTCACGGCGAGACCTATCCAACGATGAGGTAACGGCTCTCTGCACTCTCTCGATACATCATCACCCCGCGAGTTTCGAAATACAGAGTGTTTTGTTGGGAAAACCCGAGGACATTACCTGATTCAGCGACTTGCGTGTTTGCGCGCGAGGACGATTGTTTCTTTGGCGTCCTTCAATCTAGGGCCCAGGAGATCTGGGCGCGTGCACAAGGGACGCAATTGCGAGAGGTTGAGAGCGGGTTCAGGTACACTCCTAAGTCCATTTTTCAAACCTTCCCTTTCCCTTGGCCCCCCGGAAGTGAGCCGCAAGATTCTCCGCTGGTGGAGGCCATTGCAGACGCAGCGCGCGAACTGGTAGCCAAGCGCGATGCATGGCTCAATCCGACCGGCACAAGCGCGGAAGAACTGAAAGCGCGCACCCTCACCAATCTCTACAACGCCCGCCCCGCATGGCTCGCGGATGCGCACCGCAAGCTAGACGAAGCCGTCTTCGCCGCCTACGGCTGGCCCCCCACATTCACGGATGCCGAACTGTTGAAACACTTGCTGGCGCTGAATCACCAGCGGGCTGTCATTCACGACTGATTTGCTTGTGCTCAGCGGAGTGAACCGGACTGATATTTCAGAAAGGCATCTTGAATCCAATCGGCGGTAATAGCATCTAGAGACACACCTCCGGCAGACCCCGCCTGTGATCCAGTCGAAGTGTACAAGGACAAGTTCCTATTGCCCTTCTCAAATGTGAGCCTAAATTCGGGTTTCATTGGACGATAGGAGGGGTAATCGTCTCCCGACATATCTAAAGTTATGCTCGGAGAATCAGTTCCGCCTCTGTCATTCGGGCGTTCGTCCTCTTCTGATATACGGACAGCGATTCCTCTCGCTTTATATAGATCGGCTATTTCCTGAAATGCTGGCTTGATTACTCCCTCTTTCTTAGCCAAGAAATCCGCGAGATTCTTGGCTTCCGCCTTCTGTCGTGCAGTGGCTTGAGTTGTGGCCGCTTGTTTCTGTTTTTGGCGGCTATCCAAAATAGCCCCTAGCTGTCTTGCTGTCTCAGGTTTCATCTGTTTTCGGCACCTCTTCGTCATGCCCTCTGCGTTCATTGTGCGCCAATCGTTCGCGTCTTACAATGAAGTTTGCGGAGGTGAAGCGCCATGCTTCAAGGCGAGAAATACCCGTATGAAATAATCCGCCACAACCGCCGAACCTACGCGGGGTCACAGACAGTTGACGTTGTGCGCGGCCTGAGCGCGGCGGAAAGCGCCGTGGACTTTCACAACCGGAAGCTCACAGCCGAAGAGAAAGAAGCGGGCTGGAGCCATTATTCGCAGAGGACCACGAAGACGCCTTGGCCGAAACCTCCGCGAACACGCGCCTACAAGTCCGGGGGATATAAAAGGTAGTGATTACGCCCGTATGTGGAACCAATGGAGCCCTAAGCTTCAATGCCTCCGTCAATGGCATAGCCATCTACCTCGACAATTGGGCGATAAAGACACTTGCGAAAGGTGATGCCTCGCTACGCCAACGATTCGTTGCCGCGCTCCACGGCGGTGCAGACATCCTTTTTTCGATTGCTCATGCTGCCGAAATTACTGGGGCACAAGGGGCATCGTCAGTAGCCTTCAGAACTTTCTTGGATGAATTGGGTCCTCACTGGTACCCGGTTGAATTCTTGGTGTTTGAGGTAGTGAAACGGGAATCAGACGGCTCGACACCGGACAAGAGCTGTTTTGCGGAAGGCATGCTTAAGGCATTCTTCGTTTCCCGTACAAGTGAATACACGCCGGGCAGCGGCAAGGTGATTGACTTGTCAGAACGGTTCTTTAAGCTGGGCGATTTCGTTGACTGGTTGGCGCCGGAAAGAGACTCGACTCTCAGGTCATGCGCGGAGCTTGATGACGTTCTAAAGGGGTGGATAGATCGCCTCCGCGCTAAGTTCAAAAAAGATCCAGGGTGGCTTGATAAAGCTCTCCCTAAACAGCAACTCAACCCGTCCAGAGCTGCCACCTTCGCCTGTTGGAGTCTTATGCGAGGTCTGATTTCTGACAGCGGTTACCAAATGAAGAAAGGTGACGGGATTGATTTCTGTCACGCGGTCATGGCTAGCGCATTTGCGAATTTTGCAACACTCGATAAACAGTGGAAACGCCGGGTTGAGAGCTTGCCACAGCCCAATAGAGGGACGCGCATTTACTACGAGCCGGAACTCGGCGCGATGGTGGATGACATTGAATCCGCGCTTGTACAGCTCAAGGCCTCCCGGAAAAGCCCCTTAGCGTCCCCTTAGCGTTATGAACGCACACCGCTGCATCACCGCTTCCAGGTGCCCGTCACTAGCGATTTGAGCCGGTCTTGCCGCCCCTTGACCCACTTGGCATAGTGGCGCTCCGTGGTCTTGATGGGGCTCATGGCCCGCACCCCCGTTGTGGAAAAGTATGTGGAGGATGCGGGGAAGCCCGGCGAACAAGGAAAAACGGGGCGTTTCGCCCATCCAGTTCTCACTCTGGCTCGGGGATACGCTAGTTCATCCCCGGATAATGAGCGCACCGCCTCCGCACTCCGACGCTCCAGAAAGCATCCGAATTGATTACGAAGAGGCGCGCGCAGTATTCGGTAGCTCGCCCCGTAGCAGCGCAGCTCTTTTGAGACTTGCGATTCAGAAGATTTGTATCGAGCTGGGTCTGCCGGGCAAGAACCTGAATGAAGACATCAGCAAACTCGTAGAAAAGGGCCTTCCTGTTCGGATTCAGCAGTCTCTTGACATCGTGAGGGTAGTTGGGAACGAGCAAGTCCATCCCGGTAGAAGACGCGCACGGGAATAATCCTGTGTACGTGGAATACATCATGGGGCAGAGACGCGACACGCTGGTCCTAAGGGCAGCATCCATCGCACGAATGCGCGACGCGGAGCGACCAAGTGCCCCCGTGGTATCGCGCAGGGCGTCGGGTGGACCTCTGATCCTCCAACGTGTCTACATTGACCCCACGATTGATCCTGTGCGTGCTGTGGGCATCGTGGAAGAACAGCATCACAACGGAAAGTGACAGTTGGCATTTGCCAAAACCACTGGAACGGGTCATGCTGGGGTTGTAGAAAATGGCGGCGATAACACAAATCGTCAGAGAATACGCGCGCATGTGGCCCCGAGAGGTTTTCTACCAGTTGGGGCCTAATACGAGTGGCAAAGGGAGGAATGTTCACCCTTTCAGGGGACTAGAGCTTGTCAACGAACCGGGCGTGTACGTTCTCTACCGTGATGGCATCCCCTACTACGTAGGACAGGCAACTAGGCTTCAGCCACCGCCTTGCGGACAGTGGCGTTCGTCAGGCCGAAGATTTTGTCTACTGTCGTCGCTTCGGTGGGTATTCCGGTGAAGGTGAACATCGATTCCGGAAGGAAGCCGAACGGCGTTCCGGAGCGAAGGTGAACAGCAGTCGGAGCGAAGCGACGCTGGCATGGTGATTGTGGAGTAAGTGTTCG
>Ga0208563_1001428_pt1 | contig 16162 bp, 10 predicted proteins | sample June2015DPH_17_1_2_FD_184717 | JGI IMG/M metagenome (GOLD analysis project Ga0208563, IMG submission 184717) | Peatland microbial communities from SPRUCE experiment site at the Marcell Experimental Forest, Minnesota, USA - June2015DPH_17_150... | ecosystem: Environmental > Terrestrial > Soil >... | reverse complement strand
CGAGATGCAAGTTGCAAGCGGCACAGGCCGAGCCAGATAGAAACTCGCGACATCGAGGTCAGCGCAACGAAGATCCTTAATCGCGATCTCTTGCCAAAAAAAGAGAACATCGTGGAGATCGTCGAAATCTCCTGGGCCTTTCGGCCAGACATACTCTATTCAGAGAGCTGCAATGATCCAGCAACTTGCGGAAGATAGCCAAATTACTGCGAAGGGCTGGCGAGTTTAACGTCACCTACAGGACGGTTGAGTGTGTCCCACTGAAATCGCTTGACGCATCACTGGCGGATTACGAGGCTTTTAAGCTGAAAAAGGGGCGCACGATTGTCCACTCATTTGTTCGCCTATTGTTTGTAAGCAACAGAATCAGAAGACAACGGCATGTTGATTTGGTATTGTCGCCAGATGCTGTCCCGGAATGGGTTTTGGGAGCGTTTTTTTTGTGAGCAGAGTTCTTGGGAAGCTTTGTGCGGTTACGATTGTTGCCTTCGTGGCTGCTTGAAGCAAAAAAAGCTACCTTTTCAGCGCTTCACGGCCATTTCAAGAAAAGCAAAAGGGTGCTGCAGGCGCCGATCTACGCAATGGCAGGTGGGGTTTTATATGGATTCTGCTACATAGTAACTTGATATTCGCCTCTGAAGCGGACAGGCGCATATCTCTCGATATCGTCGCTCGAAGGGCGGGATCCTTCGTGAATCAGCGTGCGTGTGGCATCGATGTGCCCAAGCTAGGCGCGTACGAAGGGCATTGACGCCGTATTTGCCGGTTCACACGACGAACAGAAAGGCATCTTTGATCTCGTAAACGTTTGGTCAGAAGTTTGTCGGAGAAACCCGCTAGCACGGCTGGTGACGTGTGGATATATCCGTCTGGAGGTTGAGCGAAAACTGCCACGCAGAATAAAAGAACAGGCACTCGCCGGAAACCTGCAAATGCTCGGTTCAATCGATGATAACAAGAAACTTGAGCTGATGAACTCCGCGCAACTCTCATCCTACTTAGCAAGAACGAAAGTTCTCACGGTCATTGGCGAAGCGATGGCGACAGACCTTCCTGTGGTAGCTACGACCTTCCAGCACTTCGAGAGATATGGGACTGTCCCGCTTATTTCGCTCGGCCCATCGGTGATATCGATGGGATCGTCGACGATGTCATAGCAATACTGTCGTTGCACAGTGAAGAACGACTAGCATTGGGCAACGTTGCTAAGGCACGCGCTATGGTCTACAGTTGGCAGGCGTCGCTCCAAGAGAATAACATAATCACTCAAACGGTGGAATGTCTCTGTATTACGTAGAGGGATGAAGTTGACCGTGGTCTACGTTGATATTGGCGAAGCTCGAAAGGTTTACGGATCGGCTGCAGCTTTGTCTCTCAAGGGACACCAGGCATGCGTCATAAAACCAGATAACAACCTTGGCTCCATCAAATCAGGTTGCAAGGAGGTCGAAATAGGAACTGATTTAAAAACGAAACGAGTTAAGGTCAAAACAATCGATGTGCCAAAGGACGTTCTCGGAAAAACTGAGCTGCATACAAGTCCGAAACAATTCCTGAGCGTCGTCCGATCATTAGACCCAGAAGTGTTGATAGCCGGTCGTCATTCTTGGTTTGTTGCTAAGAGTGCCGCAAAGAAGCTGGATATTCCTTTGTTGCTGTGGGATCCATCTGGCTATTCAATATTCAAACTTTTTCTGTACCTTCCCAGCAGGGCTTACTTGAGATCGCTGATGACGCCGATTGGTTTTGTTCACCTGACGTACATAGCACGACATTCAAGTTATGTAATGACGAATGATATGGTCACCGCGAGAGTTATGAAGAGACTCGGGATAAAACACGTAGAAACTATTTGGCCGACTTATACGAGATTCGTGAAGAAAGACGCGTACGCGGAGTTTCTTCCGCAGACTGATTGCGTCCACACTGACAAGGCCCGCTGCTCAAATCCGTACATCTTGTCACTTATAGTGCTAGACTCAAAAAGCCCGGTTTACAAAACCGAGCTGCGCAGTTTGAAGTTTGTCAGAAGCGTGGCATTGGCCATGCCGGACACAGACTTTGTCGTTATTGGTGCATCGAATGAAGCCATTCAAAACCGTCTGGACTACGCAGAAGTAAAGAATCTTAGACTTATTGGTCTGGTTTACGATGACGTTCAGATGTCTGAGTTATACAGAAATGCCCTTTGCTTTTTCTATCCCTATCGAATACCTGGGTTTTCGAACAGGCTGATGGACGCTTTTTTTTATGGAAAGGCTATCGTTACCACCTCTTTGACTAACAAGTACTATAACGATTTCGTGCCTAACCGTGATGTCGTGTTCGCTGATACTCCTGACGTTGCCGTCGAGGCGCTCAAGAAGATTAGTTCAAGTGAATACTGCAGACGAAAGTTCGAAGATGCCTCTCACTTGTACTACTTAACGCATTATTCGCCGGAGAAGCATGCCAAAGCAGTTGAACGAGTACTCCGGTGGGTGGCGTGCAAAACGCGATGAGAATTCCGATCTCAGAGCAGGAGAGGCATCCGAAGGGGTTCCATAATCCCTCTAATATAGTTTCAACTCTGGCCTGAAGCTTAGAAACGTGCGATGAGGCCAGCATTTGGTCAGAACGTTTACCGTAAGCAGGCCGCCTGAGAATTCATCCCAATTTCAGCCATTATCTGCCGAGAGTGATTAAGTGTCTTGCAATTGCCAAGACGATCCTCCTCGATTCGCTGTCACACGACGTAGCGAGCTTCTATTATCTCCAAGGATTCGATTATATCTTATGCAGCCTCTTGCCCCGTCTCACAAAGCCTACAGCCCATGCAGCTCTATTTTCCTTTGAGCCCGTTGTGGCTGAAGCCTCGATAAATACGTGAAGCTTTTCATCGTAATGAACAGGCAGATGGGCTATTATCTAGCTGATTCTGGAATTTCAAAGGATAAGATCAAACTTATACCTCCAAACTGATGTGCATTATTACCAACCTCTGGATCAGAATGAGTCGTCACAACGATATGGGGTGCCGCCGGTAAGTTCGTCGTGTTATATCATGGAAGGCCGACAACAGTCAACTAGCGACCCGCAAGTAGGTCCGCGCAGTGATCGGATAACGACTTGGGAAAGGTAGTAGAACGTTATGGAAGACTATACCAAAGCCTCACGCACGTGAGCAGGCAGACGCAATAAATACTATTCACTTGAACATTCGTAGCGAAAGAAGGAAGTAAGAGGCGCGATACCTTTTGCTACACGTTCAGTCGAACTCTCTGCCTTGCGAAGAGTCGGCGCCCTCATCTCGAGCCGAAACGTGGCTCTTATTACCATCATTAAAGTAAAGCGATAACTCAGCTCAAACGAACATCAATCACCGCACGATTTAAACAGAAAGGCCCGAAAAATGGCAAAGCAACCCAGTTTTGGCAAAATAAGGCAATGTTGAAAAATTCAAAGCATCCTTTATATCGATGAAGCGTTAAACTGTTGCTGAAGTGCTGGCATGTCAGGGGGCAGCGAATCAGCGGGAAGCGAATGTGCACGTGAAACACACGTGCGTATTGATGCCCAGCCGGTGTCGAGTGAATTCGTGCCAAATGTTTGTTTGCCGCAGTCGCTTGGTTCGCGTGCTGCTCAGTTCAAGCATATTTTTCTTGCGTAGTAGATAACCTGTACTTGTGGCTCATCGGTGAACCCCGATAGATCCCTCGCATAGCTCAACTGGAACCGGTTACTTGCCTAAGTTCTGGATCACTCATCCTGCTTGCATTAAGAAATGTATGGTGTGCAGTTCATGAGCTTTGCAATCTCTCTAATCGTCCTTGGAATCAACGCTTTTTGCATCTACCGCAGGCACAAAGACGCACGCAATAACTTCATAATCGCGATTGTCGCCATAACGAATACTCTTTCTAACGTAACATCGTTTCTGAGCATAAGAGTCACGACTGCGCAGACTTCTCGGGGTGAACGCGCCTACTGGGCCTTCCCCATACGGCGGCTCTCCCTCTTTCGCTCGTGAACAATAGGATGACGTATGAGGCCTTGTAGTTGGTATTTTTCTAATAGGCTCATTCGCCGTCGGATCGCTTGCCACCGTCAGATCGCCCTTGGATTTTGCAGAAGAATGCAATGGTCATACCAAGACAAAGAGATGTATGAATCGAGCCAATCGCTCAACAAAACGTCTGCTGGATTTGCCGAAATTGCAACTCCGAGGCGGGTGGTTCTCACTGGCGGCTAGTATTATAGGAAAGAGCAGCCCGTTGCTCTCATTTTGGTTATCACAATAAGAGAAGGACACGCCGGCCTACTTCTCGCGACGGTAAAGCAGAATATATTGCTGAAGCGGTAATCAAAGCGGTTGTTTTATCTGACAGAGAGCTTGTACGAATTGCTGCAAACGCAGAAGCACGGGGTCGACGCACGGTTCTCCTTACACCCTTTCGGAAAAGATTAAAAAACATCCTCTCTTAAACCCTCTACAAACGATTCCCAGGAGATTGAATGAATAGATCGGAGCAAGGAGCATGGCTGATTGCGGCGTTATGCTCGCTCGTGCTCGTAGATGGCGTCATTTTGCTTGATGTCCCGCTCTGCAGGCCGCTTTTCGCCTTTACGTACTTCTCAACTGTTCCGGGTTTTTTGCTTTTGAATACGCTGAAACTGGACCGACTTAATGCGTCAAAGCGATTTGTTTTATCTGTCGGCCTTAGCATCGCATTTTTATGTTTTGTTGGGCTAGGCGTGAACTTCTTAGTTCCAATAGTGGGTATTACAACTCCGCTGTCAACATCAGTACTTGTAGGAGGTTACAGCGCTGCCCTGTTTGCACTTATGCTCCTCTACAGGCGGAATGCCGTCTATCTCGGCTTTGACTTCGGTACTTATCTGTATCGGTTGAGGTCTATATGGGGCGAACTCGTGCCCTTTGGGATCATAGCGTTCACTTTTCCGGTATTGATGTTAATGGCGGTTAGAATGATTAACACGGCGCAGGTCAATATCGCCATGCTCATCGTGCTCGCACTGGTGCCTGCGTATGTCATTTTTATCTGGCGCTCCAAACCTCCCGTGTCGACGACGACGTATGTGGTGGCTACGTGGATGATATCTCTCGCGATGGTGCTTGCGCTACCGCTGAGGGGTATCATCGCCGGGGGCGATTTTGATGCCGAATTTGGTGCTGTTCAGGAGATGATACACAGCGGATGGTGGACTTTCAATCTTAGTAGTCCCGTTTATTCCTCTCTCACCTCTACTTTTCTCACCACCGTATACCATTTTTTGCTCGGCACTAGTGCGCTTGAGACCTATCAATTTGTCGGCCCGATCTTACTGTCTATTCTCCCAGTAACGATCTTCTTGATAGCGAAGCGCTACGTTTCGAGCTTCTCTGCCTTTTTGTGTGCGCTTCTGTTTGTGTTTCAAGTGACGTTTTTAGAGGCTGCGGTTACCAGCGTGCGTTCGCGTATGGGTCTTTTGTTCCTTGCACTGATCCTCCTCATTATATTTGACGCAGAAATAGATGGGCAAAAACGGCAGGTCCTATTTCTCGTCTTTTTGTCGTCCATGGTAGTCTCTTACTACACTTTCTCTTACCTCTTCGTGTTCCTCTGCCTTTGCACCGTCATCCTATTAGCGACTCGTTGGAACCGCCCCCGCTCAAAAAGGCTCCACCCTGAACATACCCTCTCTCTTTCCATTCTCGTGTTGTCTGCGGCTTTGGTATACTTGTGGTGGGGCATCGCGACACAAGGCAGTGCCACCGGCTTTATTACAGCGTTACATAACTCGATCAGCAGTTTGACGCAAATAGCCAGCTTAGAAGCCCGTACGGCCACCGATCAAAAAATATACGCAACAGGGCTTCAAGGGCCCGCCGAGGTATTGAATCTCATAGCGTATTATGCAACTGCTGCGCTTGCTGTCCTAGGGGCTGTAATAGCAACGTTAAGGCCCAAGGAAACCAAGTTCGAACGTGAATACCAATCTTTGATGATAGGCAGCCTGCTCCTATGGGTCTTCGTTGTTGCAATGCCCGGTCTCGCTTATTTCGTCAATACAGTGAATCTGCTCGCCTTCACATTGATCATCTTGCTCCCGTGTATCCCGTTTGGGGCTGCAGTAATCACAAGGGCTCCGCAGCTGGTCAGCACAGTTCTTACGCGAAGTGGACTGACAACCCTCCGAGGTCACGAGAATTCTTCTTTACGTGCGCTCAGCCGACGGAAAGAGCAGGCGCAAGCAGTTGTTGTGGTGTTGTTCATATTAACGTTTTTAGCGAATACCGGGCTTAGTTACCAGCTCTTTGGCCAGCCGCGGGCTGTTCTCTTGAACTCGCAAGGACAACAGTACGACACGTGGTACGTTCATCCTCAGGAAATTGCAGCAGGTACTTGGCTTTCCACGCACGAAGACGCAAACATTCATATATATGCTGATGGGTACGGATCGCCGCGACTTAGTATAGCGTGGGAGTTGCTACCTGTGACGCAACAAGGCAGCCCGCATCCACTGGTATTTGTGGTTCGGAATGGGCAGGGGGCAACGTCCGGATATTCTTTCTTGCGGTACGAGAACGTGGTAGATGGCACCGCAATCCTATCAGGACAAACCGTCACCAGCGTATCACAATTGTACACTCCAGTTGCTAATACCAGTTTGCTTTCTGGAGATAGAATCTACTCAAATGGCGGCTCTGATATTTACTACACATATAGAAACACTTGAAATCTCGGTTAATCTATAGGCTCCGTATATAATGCTAGCGTCAAGCTGAGACAACGGCCGTGCAAATAAGCTTTCTTATATCTGATTTTAACGTACGCAACAGCAAGCTGGTAATCTGGAACCACGATCACCACTCAGGATAGCGTTTCAGACGTGAGTTGGTAACGCTCACGTTCGTCACTTTCGCTTTTTTCGTGTTATTTCACGTTTATGAGCTTGACATTCTTCTTTTCGTAGTTATTGAATTCCATGATTCACTCGCTTCTTTGATTTCTTGTCCGCTGAAACTTCTTCACCCTGACGACTATGGGCTGCAAAGTCCACTTCTCGCTCTCTCCTTGAAGACCGTCTGTGCCAACAGATCTTGAGGGTTAACACGGAGCCTCAGACGCCGCCGTATTTGTCAATCAAACGAGATCGGGTCGAAAAGAAGCAAACCTTGCGAAATTTGCGGGCAGGAAGATGACTTTAATGCGCTCAGACAAAATCAAGGCCAACTCACGCCCGCGCGAATGCTTGAAGGCGAACACGTTCGCATTCAGATGGACCCTCTGTTCAATGTTCAAGAGTCCGAAAATTGAGGGGATTGTTGATGCACTTTATATTCTACTGTCGGGTGGAACCATTCGACAGAAATACACGCCCCTTTTAGTATTGTTGCAGCGCGAAAGAATTGTGGAACGAACCTGAAACACGCGGCAAGAGACGCAACGATATGGGCGCTAAGCGCTGTCGCGAACTTGAACCGCTTTGAATCACCTCTGTTCTTGTAAAAACTGGCTCTCTAGTTCTCGTCAGTGATTTCGGCAACACAACACGGTTCTGAGCGGACCGTGGGTTGCCAACGCTGTGCATTTCCGCGGCACACGGCATCCGATAGCATAAGCACGGCGAAAGATGAGGGGCGACGACAGAAGCGGATGGCGAAACTCGCAGCTCTTTTGGCATTTCTCAAGGACACCTAAGGGACGGAGTTCGCTGAGACAGACTTCTTATTGGCCGCGACACGAAGTAGGACAGCCATCCGCTCTCAGAATCTAACAGAAACTTGCTGATACCTTATGCTCGCTCGAAATATGGTACGACAATAAAACACGGTTGCTAAGGGACGCGCATATGTGCCGAAGCGATAACCACGCCTCTGATGGCCCCGACACCCTGTGCGATCAAGGGACGCAAGTCTTTATATGCTGCGTGATCGCATACCAATTGGGAAATGGCATTCGAAAGCTTAAACCCCGTCCAACGGTTCGTATACAGCCTGTTTGTCTTGTTTCTTGTGACGATTCTTGTACTGATAGTTTTCAGCCTCTACTCGTTGGAGATCTTCGCAATGGTGATAATAATTGAATTTCTTTTCGTCGTTCAATTGACGAAACCTGCTCATTTTCACGCGCTCTGGAGAAAGAACATTAGTTTCTTCGTGCTGCTATCGTTCATCCTCTTGATTCTTATCATCTTCCTGAGCACGCCAGCTTTGTTTAAGTAGACCATTCCAATGTAATTCTTATGTTCGAAAGTTTCACGTGTGCGAGGTAAAAAATGCTTGGAGGCTTATTTTGCAAGCCTTTTTTGTGTTCATTGCGTGATGACCATATAACTCCGCACTAGAGACACCTACGCACGCACAATATCTCGTCGGCCTGCTTCGTGTGATGAGTGGTGGAGCATAGGGTTAGTAGCGAATCGACCAGCACCGCTTTTTGATCCCGCGCCAATATTCGCCGTGATCTGCGATGTGTCCGTGGGCAACCACAGTTCAGCCTTCTGTCTTAGCAGCGGCTTTCGTTGTAGTATTAGGATAGAGGCTTATGCCCAGAATTAGCATTACTTTTTTTATCTAATTCATCGTACTCGTAGTCGTTACTGCGACTAAACCATAAATTTTTTATCTAATTCATCGTACTCATAGTCGTTACTGCGACTAAACACATAAAGTGTGAAAGCTGAGGCGTTTCGAGGTAGGGTGAAAGGTTGAATTCTGTCCGTCTCTTTTTCGTACTATTAGTTGTGGCTGCGCTGCTTGGAACGGCTTATACTGCTCGTGTCGTAGCGAGCCCCCCTTCCCAGGTTGAGCCTCCCGCCGCAAGTGGCGGAGTTAATTTTCCTGCACAAGCTCCTCTTTTTATCTCGCTTGGAAATTTGTCTGAGGCCTTAATGGCAAACGTCACTAAGGCCCAATGGACGAATGCTAGTGCCAACTATGCAGATTACACTAACCTCACTAGGGACATTACGAGCTTGGTGGGTACGAATGTGAATGAGACAGGTGTAGTCCAAGCTATTCAAGCATCGGACGCCGACCTCGGGCTTATTATTGCAGAAGCTCAAAACTATTACGCTCTCAACACTTCAGAGCAACCGTTGCTAAACACAAGCCCCCACGGAACCGCGTCTCAAAACAACGTCCTTGGGATGGCGGCGCTCGCTTCCGGAATTCAACAGCGTAGTAACAATCTTGCCATTCAATACAGCACAATATCGGCCTTCGTTGCACCATACGCACTAGATAATTCGTCGTACTCAGAGACAACCAACGACTCACATGCTTACGCCACAACACTGGGCAACAGTTTTAGTTCTGTTTCAGCGCGAGTTTTCAACGACACAAACACCACTCTCGATCCAGTTCCCGCGAAAGTCAAATACGGCGACACCCTAAACGTCACCGGCGTGGTTAGCTCAAATCACACGGCTGTTTCGAACGGAACCGTTGACATCTTGATCGACGGTAACTTAACTGCGCAAGCCAACACAAATGCCTCGGGCTTTTATGCAGCTTCATTTGCGCTTGATAATCTTGCTCAAGGTAAGCACGCTGTTGTCGCTGAGTTTACGCCGACTAATGTGCCACTCAACCCATCCAGCAGTCCGGTACAAAACCTGACGATGGGAACGTCAGCCGTGCAGAATAACCTCAGCATAGTAGCCCAATCACCGCTCTTCAACCGCGTTTCCTTTTTGGGCACCCTCACGACGGACGGCGGTGCGCCCGTCAGAAACGCAACGGTACTTCTGTACGTCGATAACGTGTCGTACACGGCAACACACACAAATGCAAATGGCTCATATTCCGCTTCCTACAGTCAGGACATTCCAAGTTTCGTTAGATCGCTGGTCGCGCCACCGCAATCGCACGCGTACACAGTTTTTGACTCCGCTGGCCAACCGCTTGAAGCTGCGCAGAGCAATGTTATGACGGTGTCCTCTGGATCGTCTGTCGCGTACGTGATCGGCGGTATCTTGGTAATGATTGCGCTCCTTGCTACCTACATCGCATACGAGTGGCAGACCCGAAGGGCGTCTGGAGTGCTAGCGCCTCTCGCCGAGCCAATGACAAGTCTTGCGGCTGATGAACAAGGCATGCAGCCGATTCTCACTCGGTCGCCGGCAATCGATTCGATCAAAGACATTGAAGCTGGTGTTGTGCGGGCAAAGGAACTTTGCCGCGACGGACAGAACGATCGCGCAATTTGTGCACTCTACGGAGCGGTCGTGCTCGCGCTTAGCACCGCCTGCGGCATTACCTTCACACCGGCCCTGACGACACGAGAGATTTTCTTCCGAATCATTAGCGCCGTCCCTGAACAGCGCGCTCCATTGCGAACACTTACGTGTCTTTACGAGCTGGCCAATTACGGCGACCGATCGACCCTGCAGGCTCACGTCCTAAACGCGATAGAGTGCGCTCTATACACAAAAACGCTAATTGAGGCTGGTGGTGCCGAAGCTCCGTGAAGCGTCATCACTTCATCATCATTGCCAGCGTGTTAGTCGTCACCCTTGTGATTGCAGTCAGTTTTAACTATCCGCAAGAGGACTTCAGCGTGTACAACACGCAATGGAACGGGGCGTCGGACCTCCAGTCACTCGTTCACAACAACCATCCATCAGACGTCATCTTTAACGAGAACGGCCTTAACGGCAAGGATCCAGCGGTTGTGTTGTTACTCAACCCTGACGCGGGCTCGCCTTTCTCGAGCGCCGACCTCGCTTCGATCAGGTCATACGTGGAAAACGGCGGGTCGATTGTAATTGCGAACGACTTTGGGAACGCGAACCAGTTGCTCGATGGGTTAGGCATTGGAGGTGTGGTACGATTTAATGGCTCTTTACTGTATGATGACTACAGCAACTGGGCGGGCGCGGCGTGGCCTACTATTACAACATTCGCCAACTCGAGCATCACCACCGGCATCGGAACCCTGTCGTTCAACTACGCAACGACTCTCGATATCGGATCTCCTGTTAAGGGCACCGCTGGCGGCGAGGCCTCCCCGAGCGTCGGCAACGTCACCATACTTGCGAAGAGCTCACCTGCAAGTTACCTTGGGGATTACCCTCCGACTGGTGTCCCCCCACCCAACGATACGCGCGGCGCTAAGCCCGTAGTCGCTTCCCTCATTTACGGTGAAGGCAAGATTATCCTGCTCTCCGATCCAAGCGTGCTTATCAACAGCATGATCGGAAAGGGGGATAACGAGCAGTTATTTAAGAACATCATCGCTAACCTCACCAACGGTGATCCGCAGGCGCCGGTGTTCTTCGACGAGTCACACCGCGCGCAAAAGCCGCTTTTGACCATGGCGTACCTGCAGATCAATAACGACGAAACACTGAAGTACTTGACTGTGCTAGCAGCAGTGGGGACGTTCGCCGCGCTACTGACGGCTATGCGAATCAACCGAAGCAAACGGAAGGGCATCGATGTCAGTCAACTGGAACTCACCGATGAAGCGGTGTTCTCTGATGTCGCAAAGCGTCATCCTCAGTGGAGCACGACGCAGATCAGGAAGCTCCTGCGGGGCACGCGCGTGGGCAAAAAGAAGCAGTGATGGAGGAACTTTTTCCTAGCAAGTGTTACTGATGTATTATTTTGACTCGCAGTGTATTGACAAAGAATATTAAACACCACGTATACAGGGCAGGTAATACACTACAGATACACAAAGAAAAAATCACCAAAAATGGCGCGTATTAACATCACTTTGCCCGGTGCGATTGCGAAGAAGCTCTATAAAGACGCGAAACGTCAAGACATAGCGCGCTCCACGCTTATCGCGCAACACATTGAGCAATACTATGGAAGGAAATCCGAGGCCGACTTTGAGGCTGAGATACAGCAATCGCGCACCGAGGGGGCAGAGATTATTCAACGGGAGCGCGATGAACACGAACAGCGGCTACAGAAGCTTATCGCTGAACACGAGGCTGAAATGCAGCAGGTTCGTGCTGACTATGGGAAGCAACTTCAGCAGATCAATGCGGATAACGCCGCGACCACTCAACAGTTTGAAGATGAGCTTGAACGGCTAGCGATCATTGTAGAGAAGCTGGACATTGATCTGAAGACATCGGCGGAGCGCGAAGCGTCAGATCTTGAGCACCCCCCCACCGAACCCTCTCCAGAAGTGCCCCCCATCGAACCAGCGCCTCAGGTACCTCCCACCATCGACACTGACCTCGAACAGCGGCTAAAGAAGGCCGGGATTCTCGCCGCGCGTGGCGTTGTCAGGCACCCCCCCACCGAACCCTCTCCAGAAGTGCCCCCCATCGAACCGTCAAAACAGCCGGCCATTGAACAAGACCTCAAACCTCCCTCCATTGAAATGGACGAAGCGAACAATACTGAACAGTGGCTGCTTGACGATCCCCGACATCAGGATGTCGGGCGCATCAACCACACCTTGCAGCTCATCAAGGATCAGATTCATCGGGTCGTCGTCGGCAAGGACGATCTCATCGAAGACCTCTACCTCTGTTTGCTCGCCGAGGGAAACGTCCTGCTCGAAGGCTATCCCGGCATCGCCAAGACGCGCGTTGCCAAGCTCTTCGCACAGACGCTGGGGTGCAAGTTCAACCGGCAGCAGTTTACGCCTGACCTCCTCCCTGCCGACATCACTGGAACCTATGTGTTTGACCGCAAGACGAGCGAGTTCTACGTCCGGAAGGGGGGGATATTCTCCAACATCGTCATGGTGGACGAGATTAACCGCGCGACCCCTCGCGCCCAATCCGCACTCCTCGAGAGCATGGAGGAGCGCGCCGTCACCATCGAAGGCACGACGTTCCCCCTTGAATTACCTTTCATGGTCATCGCGACCGAGGCCCCCGCCGGTTTTGAAGGAACGTACCCGCTGCCCGAGGTGCAGCTTGATCGCTTTACCGCCAAGCTCAAAATGGACTATCCCGACGCCGACGAAGAACTGGAGATCATTGACATCAAGGACCGGGTCGAAGAGAACACCGAGAGCGTTACCGACCGAAGCGACCTCTTGCAGATGATCGCCATCGCGCGACAGATCTATGTCGGCGCCGCCGTCAAACGGTACATCCGTAACATCGTCATGAGTACGAGACAGCGCAATGATCTTGTCTTGGCGGCCAGCCCGCGCGCATCGATTGGGCTGCTGCGGCTGTCAAAAGCCCTTGCCGCGGTTCGCGGAAGGAGCTTTGTGATTCCCGACGACGTGAAGGCAGTCGCTCCTATCGTGCTTCCGCATCGGCTCGTTGTCGCCCCCCGGTTTGACCTCGAAGGTGTTACTCCTGAGACAATCACAGAGGAAATACTCAATACCGTGGAAGCTGATGACCTGAGCGTGCTGGTGCCGCCTCGATGAAGATAAAGCCTCTCGCCTGGACTCTGATTGCCTTTGCCGCGCTACTCAGCGGCCTGGGCGCCTTCATCAGCTCGTGGTTTTACGCCCTTGGTGGCACCGCCGTCTTGCTGTGCGTTGCGTGGCACTATCTGACACTCACGTCGATTCGCTCGGGCCTGCGGATAGGGGTCACGAGAGTAGCCGACAAAGCGGTGGTCGGTCTCGGATCGGTCGTCACTTTTGACGTTACGATAACTTCGAACATGGCCGTCAAAGGCATCTATACCGACGTGCTTCCCGACTACGTTGCCCTCATTAAGGGGCGCAATTCCAAGGCGGTATCACTGGCTCCGGACGCGAACGAAGCCCTGCGTTACACCGTGCAGCTCACAAGCCGCAGCGACGTCGTTATGGAACGCGTGCAGTTTTCCCCGAATAACGATCTCTTCGTCGCAACGATCGATTTCGTGGCGAGTCCGGTCGCACTCACGCAGCCATCGGGGAAACTCACCATTGAAAAAGGCGCGGGCGCGAGCACCGTTGGCACCGGAATCGAAAGCAGCTCGGTCGCTGACCTCTACCGCCGCCGCGAAATTGGCAAAAGCATGGACGTCGTCTATGAGCGCGAGTACATGAGCTTCGACCCGGCGAAACTCGTCAACTGGAAAACGTCGGCACGGACGGCCGAACTGATGGTGAAAGAGATGATGCCCGAGTTTGAGCGCGGCGTGCTCGGCGAGGGCACGCCGATCACCTTGATCGTCGATCAGACCCGCGGCATGCTGCGCGGTGTCCCAGGGCAGACCAACCTCAACCTCGCCGTCAGTTTCGCGGGACGCTTCATTAAGGCCGGCCTGCAGCGCGGGAGCCCGCTACGCCTGGTCACCTACGACGACGAGGACGTTGCGGACCTAGAGCTGGGCGATTCGCCTCTCCACGTCACAAACATCGTCGACAAGCTTAACCGCCTTGAGTTTGACGGCCAACAGAAACATCGTGAAGACAAGGAGACTCCCCCTAATTGGAAGCCGGGAATCACGAGCGTGGACCTGCAGAGACTCAAGGGATCTTTCACGCTCACGGAAGATGAGAGCGAAGACGTTCGACGTTTTACCGAGATCATTTCGTGCGTGTGGGCACACGAGGAGGGCTATGCGCACGAGCTGGAACAATCATCCGCCTTTCGAGCGATTAGCACGTCGCTCGCCCGTGATGCCCGACAATCGGTTCTGGTCGTGCTCTCTGGCCTCGAGCACGACTTGGATCCCCTCATTGAGGGCATCCGGCTTGCCACGAAGCTCGGCAACGAGGTCTACGTGGTCGCGCTCTTTCCCGACGCATTCGAGACGTTCGAAGAAGCGCTGGTCAACATCGAAGATATATACGCACGCTATGAGAAGCATACTTTAAAGATTAACAGGATACGTGAGATCAGAGGCGTCACCGTCTTCGACGTCGCAATGAGCGACGTACTCGAAAACGTCCCCATTGAAAAATCGCTATTGGCGACGCGCTGACTGCACAAAAAACTCGAAGGTACGCAACGTGGAGATCAACAAAACGCTCTTCATTGTCGCGATTGCTGCGCTCGCAGCCATTAACATCGCCTCTCTGACGATCGGCGGCGTGATCATCGCGACGTTGCTGGTTATCCTCGCGTTCACGGTGGTGCGTCGGAAGAGCATCCCCGACTACGGTCTTTACGGCTTACTCGTTGCTGAGGTGAGCCTCCTCGGACTGCAGGCTCCGATTTGGCTCGCTTTCCTGTATCAGGCCTTGTGCCTGCTCCTCCTTGCGGCAGCGCTGTCGTCCTTCGCGTTCACGCGCCCGCTGTCCGAGTACCGCTCGCTTCTTGTGGAGATTATCGCAGCCGCTTCCGCGTTCGTGGCTGTGACCGGTGGCACGTTGTACGCGGCGCCATTCGATCTGAGCGGCCCGCAGCTTCTCGCGCTAGTGACAGGAGGTGCTCTGCTACTATTCTGTCTCTTACTCGCGATCGAGCACTTCTCCGTGCGTCTGCCGATGCCGAACCTGAAGAACTTTTGGACTAGACCATGAGCTCAGCACGCGTTCTCACACGCTCACAAGAAAACACCAGTCCGAGCGACATTGACACCGCCTCCCTCGTGCGCCGCTTATACGAACTGGAAGCAGAAAACGCGCGCTTCAAGAAGAGTGAAGAGCTCACGCGCAAGAACGAGTTCAGAGCCACCGGCGTTGTTCTGCTTATTCTCGGGGCGGTCTTGACGCTGATCGCGTATCTCTCGTACAACACCTCGACGACGTCGAACGTGTTGATGATGGTCGGGCTGGCCTTCCTTTTCCTTGGCGCCATAACGATATTCCTCAACACGGAGAAATTCGTCAGCCAAAAAGTCGCTGAACGCTTTCACTTAAGCACAACGATCGTGCTTGACGACCTGCTTCGCGATCTCAGATTGCGAAACAAGGGTATCTATATCCCCGCGTCTCGTACGGGGTCCGGAACGAAGGTCTTCGTCCCGTTGAGGCGCGCGTACAAACTCCCCCCTCAGGCATGCCTCAAGGACGATCGCACGTTCCTTATCGGCCTTTCAGACACCGCCGAGGAGGGCGTTTTGATGCAGCCCTTGGGATACGCCCTCTTCACGTATATCGAGGAGGACATGGACGTTCAGTGGAAATCGCTTGGCGCCGACGGCGCAGAGCACCACGGCCGATCCGAGCCAACGTCCGAGTCAGAGCAGCTCAGCAAGAAACTACAGGCGGTGCTCGTCAAAGGGCTGCAGCTTGCAGACTCTGTGGCTGTATCAGACCGCGACGGAGAACTGCGGGTCAGCTTGCAGAACTCAAGCTATTTCTCG
>Ga0208563_1001418_pt1 | contig 16260 bp, 14 predicted proteins | sample June2015DPH_17_1_2_FD_184717 | JGI IMG/M metagenome (GOLD analysis project Ga0208563, IMG submission 184717) | Peatland microbial communities from SPRUCE experiment site at the Marcell Experimental Forest, Minnesota, USA - June2015DPH_17_150... | ecosystem: Environmental > Terrestrial > Soil >... | reverse complement strand
TGATGGCGTCGGACATGCAGTGGGGGTGAAAGTTAAAGTGAAAGTGAAAGTGAGGGTGAAAGTGAGGGTGAAAGTGAGGGTGAAAGTGAGGGTGAAAGTGAGGGTGAAAGTGAGGGTGAAAGTGAGGGTGAAAGTGAGAGTGAAAGTGAGAGGGACGTGACGGTGAAGGGGAAACGCAGCCGTGACCATCGTCCATCAACCTGGGTCGCCCCGCAATGTTTTGATGCTGGCGGATAGAATGCCGATGATCTCACCGCAAAGGGCGACGCGTGCGGCGATGATTGAGGATGGCAGCCAATGCTTGAACCGCTGGTATCGGCCGGCCGTTTCCTGCACCGATCCGCGCGAGATGATCAGAAAATGCGCGAAATCCCGCCGTGACTCGCGGCCGTATCCTTCTTCGATGTTGGAAGCGACAGAATCGGCGCTGGCGTATTGCTGCGAAATGAGCCGATGGAGCGCCGGATTCTTGACCAGCGGTTCCAGGTCGGAAACGACCTGCTCGAACAACTCCAGTGCCTTTTGATCGGCACCAAAGTTTTTCAGATTATCGCGTTCCGGCATGACGACTCACTTTCACTCTCACTTTCACCGTCACTCCCTAGATGACATCCGCGAACGCCGGCTTCATTTTCTTGAAGAACCAGCCGCCCAGCATGAAAACGGCCACCCCGGCCGCATAGGTATAACCCAGATGCCGCAGATCGACCGGCAGGTTCCAGAGCAGTGCGTTGCGCGCCTGGTCCACGGTGTGCAGCAGCGGATTCCACTTCAGCACCGCCCAGTACTCCGGCGGGATGATGTGGATGGAGTAGAACACCGCGCTGGCGTAGAGGATGATCTGCGCGACAAACTGGATCACCTGCTGGACGTCGCGGAAGAACACACCCAGCGCTGCCAGAAACCAGCCCAGGCCCATGGTCAGAAGAAGATGGGGCAGGGTGATTACCGGCAGCCAGAGCAGGCCGCCAAGCGGCACGCCCCGTCCGAAGGCCGTCATCCCGATGAGCAGCAGTCCGAGGCTGATGAGGAAATTGAACCAGGAGGCGCCGAGCTGGGCGAGCGGCAGCACCTCGAGGGGGAAGACCACCTTTTTCACGAGGTTGGGGTTGCTGATGATCAGGGTGGGCGCCACCGAAATGGTCTCCGCGAGGACATGGAAAAAGATCAGTCCGAGGAAGACGCCCAGCGCAAAGTCCATCCGGGTCTCGTCCGGCAGCACGCGGAAACGTCCGCCAAAAATGACGCCGAAGACGAAGAAGTACAGCGTCAGCATCAGCAGCGGGTTGAGCACGGCCCATAGCACGCCGAGGTAACTGCCGCGGTGCTTCATCTCAATGGCGCGCAGGGTGAACTGCCACAGCAGGTCGCGGCGGCGCGCGAGATGGTGCCAGGCGGAGGGAGGAGGTGAGGCGGCAGGCATGAGGCGTGAGGTGTCAGGGATGGACACGGGAGCAGGGGGGATGGGGGACGGTCTATTCACTGCGGGCGACGGACCGGGCGCAACGCGCGATTCCACAGCCGGGCGAGAAATATCTTTGGTCTGACCGACAACATGGGGGCAGGCGTCAGGATGCCGTCACACGAATTTCAGTTTGCGCGCGGCGAAGAGCACCATGCGCAGCAGGAGCCAGCCATGGTGCCAGCGCTGGATGTTGGTCGTACCGTAGCGGCGTTCGCTGTAGCGGATGGGGACGTCGGCGATCTTGAGGTTGAGTTTGGCCGCGCCGAACAGCAGGTCGAAATCGCCGAAGGGATCGAAGTCGCCAAAATAGGCCCGGTTGGCGGCGATTTTCTCGTAATGCGTCCGGCGGAGCGCCTTTGTGCCGCAGAGCGTGTCCTTCAGCGGCTGACCGAGCAGGCAGGTGAAAACGAGGCCGAAGGCCTTGTTGGCGCAGAGATTCAGAAAGGGCATGGCATTTTCATCCAGAGGATAGACGAGGCGGCAGCCATTGGCGAACTCGGCGTGATCGCTCGCCACGACCGCGTAGAACTTGGGCAGCTCCTCGGGCGGCATGGTCAGGTCGGCGTCAAGGACCATGAGAATATCTCCGGTCGCAACGGCCAGCCCTTCGCGGACGGCGTTGCCCTTGCCCGTGCCGGTTTGTTGCAGGATCTTGATCCTGCGTTGCGGAACTTCGCGCTGCACGCGCTGGATCTCCGCCCAGGTGTGGTCGCGGGAGTGGCCCTCGACAAAGATCAGTTCGGTGCCGGCGCCCATTTCCGGCGTGCGTTCAACGGCTGCCTGAATGTTGCCGGCCTCGTTGCGCGCCGGAATGATCACCGAAACGGCCGGCGTCGGGAGGGATTTCGCGCGCCGGGCGGGCCGGGCGACGAGGTAGACGGTGAGGCAAAGCAAGGGCAGCAGCGGCGCCAGCCAGCGGTTGAACAGGGATTCGAGACCCCCGAGACGGAAGGGGCAAAGCAGACGGTGCTCGATCCTGACGGTTTCCCAGTCGGCGAGGGCGAGCAGGTTGCGGATATCGGCGGTGGAAAGCCAGTTGCTTGCCGGCGCTTCGGCACGAAGGCCGAGGGCGCGCCCGAGTGCAAAAAGGGGACGCCAGAGATTGGAATGGAAATTCAGGATGAGACGCGTGCCGGGCACCGCCGCGCGGTGAAGGCGTTCAAACAACGCCTGCACGTCCGCCGCATGGTTGACGGTATCCGAGACGATGATCACGTCGTAGGTTTCCGCCAACTCGACAGACTCGCCCGCCTGAATGTGAAACGAGCCATGCGGCACGCGGATTCTGGCCCGGGTGATTTGGGCGGCAGAGAGATCGATGCCGGTGACGTTGCGGGTGTGCAGACGGGCGAGCAGTTCACCCCCGCCGCAGCCCACTTCAAGCACGCGCGCGTTTTCCGGAATCAACAAGTTGTAGTAGTGCGCCAGCAAATCCCGGTAACCGAGTGCCGTGGCGGTGGGCCCGGGGGCCGTGTCAAAGAAACGCCGGATCATCTCCCGATGAGATTCGACAAGACTTTGGTCAGCAGCGGGCATGGGGTGATGACTCAACGGCACATGGGAGCACGACGACGACCGGCGAAGCAAGCTCTACGCTCCTGCATCAGCGTAAGGCTGGAGGTGAGGGAGGGTTTACCCGTGGCGCCCGCTCAAGTCAAAAGCGGAACAGCTGGCTCCGCCTTGGGTTGGTGGAATGCCGAGCCTCAGATCGTCTGAATGAGCGCCAGGCCCAAGAACGAGTTTAATGGTAACCTAACACCAAGCCGTCATGGACCGTCAGCCCTTGATCGGTGAAACCGATCTGCATTGCCGGTGGGCCGAGTTTGGTGCCAATCTCCAAGTGCACCATTTGGTTCGCCTCGGGTTGAGGCTCTTGGAATGTCGTACCATTCACATAGTCAATGCCGCCAAACGGTGCGCCTCTTTTCCACTACTGAATGAGTCCGGCTGAGCGCCCGCCTCCGCCTCCGGATGATGCTAGAAAGATTCGCGATGAATCTCCCGTCGTCTCCGCTCGATGCTCGCTCGCTCGCCCGGCGCCTGGAACTTGTGGCGTTTGCGCTGCTGCTGATCGCCGAATTCTTGGTGTTCGACCAGGTGGGCGCGAAGCACCAGGCGAGGGTCTATCCGCGCTGGAACGATCAGATCCAATACCTCACCGAATCGTATCTCGGATTCGAGCAGTTCCGCCTGCACGGCCTCGGGAGCGCCCTCTGGCAGGGCCTCACCAAACGGGCGGCCCAAGGGGTGCTGCACGATTTCTTTGCGGTGCTGGCGTTCAGCGTCGCCGGTCCTTCGCGCAGCGCGGCCCTTGCGGTCAACGCCATCGCCTTTCTGACGTGGCAGGCGGCGCTGTTCCTGGCCGTTCGTCGCGCGTTCGGGTCCCGGCCGCTGGCTTGGACCGGAGCGGGGTTGCTCCTCGCGCTGGCCTCGCCGTGGACTGTCCAACAGGGCTCGGCCTTCGACTTTCGTCTCGACTGGATGGCGGCCAGCGCGCTGGGCGTGACCTTGGCCGTCGCACTGGGCACCGAAGGCTTCCGCCGGCTCGGTCCGTCCCTGCTGTTCGGCGGCGCGGTCGGGGTCACCCTGCTCATCCGTTTCCTCACCGGCAGTTATCTTGCCCTGATTTTCGCTGCCCTGCTGGTCTGGATTCTCGCCGGCGCGGAGCGCAGCCGCCGCGTTCGCAACCTTTTGTCGGCCGCGGCCGTCGCCTGCCTCGTGGCCGGGCCCACGTTGTGGAGCAATCGTCGCACGATCTTGGACTACTACTGGATCGGCCATTTCTTTGGCCCCGAGAGGCCGATCCGCGATTCCCATCTGGGGCCGGGATCCTCGCTCGTATGGCTGGTGCAGACCATTGGCACCCGGCAGCTGGGTCTCTATTGGGTCGCCTGGGTTCTGGCGGTCTCGTGCCTGCTCGCCGGTGCGCTCCTGTTCTTCCGCCGGTCGCAACCGGTCCCTCCTGCGCCGCCCCGCCTTCACGCCGCCGGCATTCTGGGGGCACTCTTTGTGCTCGCCCCCGCACTCGTGCTCGCCGCGCAGCCCGAAAAAAACTTCGTCGTGCTCTCCGCCCTTCTGCCCGGGGCTGTGGTCACCGTGTTGGCCGGATGGCACCAGCTGCTGCGGTACGCCCCGCGCCGCCTGCCGACGGCGGTCGCAGGAGCCACGCTCTTGGCGGGTGCCGGCTTTTTTGCCGTGCACATGTGGCACAACTCCAACTCGCCAGAATTCGAAGCCGGCGCCCGCAAGGTGCTGGCGTTGAGCGACCTGATCTACGAGCGCGCCCGCTCCGCCGGTCTGACCGCCCCTCGCATCGGATCCGATCAGGTGACTGATTACCTCGACGCCAAAGTACTGCAGGTAATCTGCTATGAGCGCAAACATGAATGGATTCCGTTCCAGATGACGATGCCGCTCGGTATCGCCCGGGCGCCGGAATCGCTGATCATGGATCTTCTGCAAAACACCGACTTTATGTATATCACCGTGTCTGGTCCAATGATTGGCTATCCGTGGGATTGCGAACTCCGCGCCTTGGTGCCGCAAACCAAGGCCTGGTGCGACGCCCACATGCGGAAAATCGACGAGTTCGACCTTTTCGGGCGGCACATCATTCTCTATCAGCGCATGGATTCCTCCCCGCAGAGGTGAGACGAACCATGGCGCGGCGCGATAAATCGCTATTCTCGCTCACATGAAATCTCTTGAACCCCCAGAGCTTGGCTTAGTGATTATCAGGTCGGCTTGGTTGCTGTTGTCGGGCTTGTATTTTTTAACTCCGGTTTGTCCAACTTTAGCCGCTTACTATTAGGTGCCGCGAGGCGACGGCCCAGAAACTCAGTCACTGTGCACCAAGCTACTTCCTGCCTGTCACGATTGCCATGGAAACGGAAACGGGACCGATGAGCGTGGTGGATCCATCGGTAAACCGGCGGCTCAACATCGCCATCGGATGGCTCATCGCCCTGGTTGTGCTGGCTCTTTTATTGGGGAGTTCCGCGCCACAAGACTATGAAACATTTTCGGCCCCTCTTGAGCTCAAAGTTGTTTTTCCGGTCGGCATAGAAGGATTGACCGAGCCGCTTGTTACGACCGGGAAGGCTGGGCAAGGGGACTTTTTCGCGGTGCGGTTTATCGATTCGGACACTGCAGTTTTTGTCTACGATTCTTGGAGCTCAGGCGGTCCCGCCTCCGGTCCATTTCCAGTCAAGGCAGGGACGGCGCACCGCCTCACGTTGCAGTTGCCATCAGTCCCGTCAACGGCGCCGCTCCCGGCCGGCGGAATTGGTCTGCTCCGCGTCTTCCTTGATGGTCGCGAGGTGATGAAGGAATCGGTGGCGTTTCACCATCGCGAGTCCAGTCAACTCTACTTCGCGACGAACCCCATTGGTGGAACCACAGCGGACGGTTCGTTCCGCGGGACCCTCTCCACCCAGCAGGGTCGACTCCTGCGGGGCGGTGCCGCTGGTCTGCTCAGTTGGCCAAAACGCGTCCGCTTGTTGGCCACGAAGCGCCCGTGGTTTTGCCTGGCCGCCGTCCTGTGCGCTGTCGTCACGGCATGGACGGTTCAGCGTCTGTTGTGGTGGCTCGCCCGCCATCCGCTGGCAAAAAATCCTTCGCGCCGCTTTGTTGCGGGCCCCGAGCCCCCCCATCGCTGGTTCATCGGCATTGCCGCAGGCGCCATCTTCATTTTCGCGGCGTTAATCACGGGCGGAACCTTTCATTTTCTCGCCGCCGACTCCTTTGGGATCTTCTATGACTATCAGGCCGCGAGCCTGTTGCATGGCCGGCTGGACGTTCCCCAATCTTCGCTCGCGGGCGAAGCGTTCATGGTCCACGGGAAATGCTACGGCTACTTCGGGCTTACCCCAGCCCTGCTGCGAATGCCGTTCGTCGCCGCGGGGATCGCCTTTGGCAAACTGAGCCGTCTCTACATGTTAACGTATTTTGCCATCGGGCTTGTGGCTGTCTATGGGCTGCTTTGCCATGCGACCCGAATCGTGGTTGGACCCGGCGCCTGGCCTTCGCGCTGGGCGGTCACGGTATTGGTGTCAGCCGCATGTCTGGGGAGCACTCTGCTGTTCCTCGGCAGCCGCGCTTACATCTATCACGAGGCGATCCTCTGCGGTGCGACTTTCGCACTGTGGTCTGCTTGGTTTTCTTTGCGTTATTTGGAGGCGCCGGAGCGCCATGCTTGGATTGGGGCCTTGGCTTGTGGGTTCATCTCGATCCAGGCCCGCCCGCCCTCCGGCCTATTCGCGTTATGCGTGCTCGGTTGCGCGGCTTTGACGCACGTACTGCGCGGCAAAATGACCGGGAGCAATTCCGGGGCCCTGCGGCATTTCTGCATCGCTGCGTTGGCTGCCTTGGCCGTCCTGTCTTTTCATGGTGTGAGTTACCTCAAGTTCGGAACCTTCGACAGCGAACCACTGCGCTACAACGTGCAATACACGCCGGCCCGATTAGCCCGTTTTCAGGGAGTGAATTTCCATCTCTCGAATCTGCGCCACAACATCGACGCCTATTTTTTCCGCCCGGATTTCCACTTTGAGCCGCATTTTCCGTACTTTGCCTTTGGTGGCAACGAGCGGGCTTATCCTGGGTCGATGCTCGATCTCACCGAGCCCACCGTGGCCTTTCCGTATGCGATGCCCGGTCTGTTCGCGCTCGCCACGATCGGAGCAGTATGGGCGTTGCTCTTTGCCCCTACCGTGCGGAAACCGCTTGCCGTTTTGGCACTCGGTAGCGCCCCCATGGCCCTGGCGTTGTTCACGGCGATTGCGACGTCGCACCGCTATACGGCTGATTTTTGTCCCTGTCTAATCACCCTGGGGGCTTTCGGACTTGCCGTCGCTGATGCCGAAACTCCTCGCTGGCGAAAAGGATTTCTTATTGGCTATAGCCTGCTTGCGCTGACGTCGATGACGGCGACGCTGGCGTTGGCGCTGCGCTATCAGGGAGAGATGATATGGGGCGTGCCCGATGAGATAAAACGGAACTACCAAGACCTCCGTGACCGCGTGGACGTCTTCTTCAGCCAAGCGCATCGCGACTGACCAGGCCCACCATGGCTGAGGAATAGCGAATTCTCACTCGGCAATACGGCATTTGCCCCAATGCCAGCCCAAAATCTTGGGAAAGTGGGTCCTGAGCAAGCCGAGATCGTCGCAGCGCAGCAAACGCTTTCGACTGAGGTACGCCGTGCGCTCCTGACCTTGCTGCGTGCGGCGCGGTAAGGGACCCGCCATGAGCCCCTTGGCGGAGGGGTAGGAACGCGACGGCTCGCGGCGCCGGCCGGTGGAGGAAACATTTGCCTTGGGGCCAACTCCCCGCTGTAAGCAGGTCTGCGCAATCATGAAAGTAGTCATCCTCTGCGGCGGCAAGGGCGCGCGGCTTCACGAAGAAACGGAGTTCCGCCCCAAACCCATGGTGCCGGTCGGTGGCCGTCCCATCCTCTGGCACATTCTCAAAATCTATTCCCACTACGGATACCGCGATTTCATCCTCTGTCTCGGCTACCGCGGGGAGATCATCAAGGAGTACTTCCGCAATTATTGGTGGCATGCGTGCGATGTCACCCTCCGTTTCGGTCGGAAGGCGGCCGTGAAGTTTCATGACCGGCCCGAGAACGAGGACTGGCGCATCACCTTTGCGGAAACGGGCGAGCAGGCGCAGACCGCCGATCGGGTGCGAAAAATTAAGTACTACCTCGGTGACGATCCTGAGTTCATGCTGACCTACGGCGACGGGGTCGGCGATGTCGACCTTGCGGCGCTGCTGAAACATCACCGCAAAAGCGGGAAAATCTGCACGATCACCGCGGTGCATCCGCCCGGTCGTTTTGGCGAGCTCACCCTGTCCGGCAGCTCGCACGTGAACACGTTCAACGAGAAGCCCCAGACGGAGAACGGCTACATCAATGGCGGCTTCATGGTGTTTTCCCGCCGGATCTTCGACTATTTGCCCGAGACGCCGGCGATGCTGGAAACGGGACCGTTGAAACGTCTGGCCCGCGAGGGGCAGCTGAATGCCTACCGGCATGATGGCTTTTGGCAACCGATGGACACCCAGCAGGAACTCACACTGCTCAACCAGCTGTGGGAAAGTGGCCGCGCCCCGTGGAAAATATGGTGAGGACGATGTTTGCGGGCGCATACCAGGGGCGGCGGGTGCTCGTCACCGGTCACACCGGTTTCAAGGGTGCCTGGCTGGCGCGATGGCTCGTGCAATTGGGCGCGAAGGTCGCGGGATACGCCCTGCCTCCTCCGACCGATCCCAGTCTCTTTGCCGCCCTCGATTGGGAAGACCGGCTTGACCATAGCCTCGGTGATGTGCGCGACGCGGCCGCGCTGGCAGCGTTGATCACGCGCCTTCAGCCCGAGGTGGTGTTCCATCTCGCGGCCCAGCCGCTCGTGCGCCGTTCCTATGCGGAGCCGGTGGAAACGTTCGCCACCAATGTGCTGGGGACGGTTCATCTCCTCGAGGCCGTGCGCCGGCAGGGTGGGCCGTGCGCCGTGGTCGTGGTAACATCGGACAAATGTTATGAGGAGACCGAGGGACTGCGGGAGCGCCGGGAGGAGGATCCAGTCGGGGGACGCGATCCCTACAGCGCGAGCAAGGCCTGCGCCGAAATCGCCGCCGCCGCCTACGCTCGGTCCTTTTTTCAGAAGAACGAGCGGCTGGCGCTGGCCACGGCGCGCGCCGGCAACGTGATCGGCGGCGGTGACTGGGCCGAGGACCGGATCATGCCGGACTGCATGCGTGCGTTGAGGGCTGGCCGCCCCATTCCGGTACGACGTCCCGATGCGGTGCGCCCCTGGCAGCACGTGCTGGAACCGCTCAGCGGTTACCTCTGGTTGGGGGCTCGTCTGTGGCGGACGATATCGGCAGGACAGACGAAGCCATCAAGCGCCTACAATTTTGGCCCTTCACCGGAATCCCATCGGCAGGTGCGCGCATTGGTGGATGAGGTTCTCCGGCACTGGCCGGGGCGTTGGGAGCAGGTTTCCGCAGCCGGCGATCCGCACGAAAACGAGTGTCTGCGCCTGTCGATCGACCGGGCGGCGCGCGAGCTCGGCTGGCGGCCGGTCTGGGATTTTCCCACCGCGGTCGAACGGACCGTACGCTGGTATCGTGCTTTTCCGGGCGAAAAGCGGGCCATCGTGGCCGATTTGGTGGATGCGGATATCGAGGCCTATGTACAAGCAGCCCGCCGGCGAGGCCTGCCTTGGATGGAGGAGTCATGAAGGCTGGGTCATTGAAGGCCGAGATTCTCCGACTGGCACGGGCGCATGCGCGGCAAACGCACGCGAGCCGTCGTCCCGGCGGACCCAGAAAATTCACGCCCGGCGTGACACCCGTTCCCTATGCCGGCAGGACCTTTGGTAACGAGGAAGTCGCCGCAGCGGTGGAGTCCGTGCTGGAGTTCTGGCTCACGCTCGGTCCGGAGGGAGATGCCTTTGCCAAGGAGCTGGCCACGGTGCTCGGCGTACGCGCCAGCGTGCTGGTAAATTCAGGTTCTTCCGCGAACCTTCTGGCTGTCGCCGCACTGACCAGCCCGAAGCTGCCCCCCGAGCGCCGGCTTCGTCCGGGGGATGAGGTGATCACGTGTGCCGCCGGGTTTCCCACGACGGTGGCGCCGATTGTGCAGCATGGTGCCGTGCCTGTTTTCCTCGACAACAACCCTCTCACGGGAAACCTCGACTGCGTGAGGCTGGAGGAGGCGCTCGTGCCGGGAAAGACCAAGGCGGTGATGCTCGCCCATGCGTTGGGCAATCCCTTCGATCTTGCCACCGTGCTGGCATTTTGCCGGAAACGCGGGCTCTGGCTGATTGAGGACAATTGCGATGCGCTGGGGAGCCTCTACGCCATGAAAGGGGAGCCCCCGCGGCCGACCGGATCGTTCGGTGATCTCTCGACACAGTCTTTTTATCCGCCGCACCACATCACGATGGGCGAGGGCGGGGCGGTCAGCGCGGTTCGCGAAATGCGCTTCAAATCCATCCTGGAAAGCCTTCGCGACTGGGGCCGCGACTGCTGGTGTGCGAGCGGCCACGAAAACACGTGTGGGAAACGCTTTGGCTGGCAGCTCGGCGAACTGCCGGCGGGTTACGATCACAAGTACATCTACAGCCATCTGGGCTACAACCTGAAACCACTCGACCTCCAGGCGGCCATCGGACGGCGGCAGCTGACGCGACTGGATGCATTCGGCCGGGCACGTCGGGCCAACTGGAATTACCTGCGGCGCGGACTGGATGATCTGGGGGAGTTTTTCGAGTTCATGCTGCCCACCCATGCCCGGGCTTGGACAAAGACTGGATTCCGCTGGGACGATTCCGGTTGCCGGTCCGACCCGAGTTGGTTCGGCTTCATGCTGCTGGTGCGCAAGGGAACGCCGTTTTCACGCCTCGACCTTGCACGCTTTCTTGAAGGGCGGAAGATAGGCACGCGGATGCTTTTTGGCGGAAACCTTGTCCGCCAGCCTGCGTGGGTGCGTCTGCGTCGTGACCATCCCCACGCATTTAGAATCGCGGGGGAACTCGCTGGCGCCGATCAACTGATGGAGAGCGCCATGTTCGTCGGCGTCTATCCTGGATTGAGCAAGCCGATGCTCGATTACATGGTCGAGTCGGTGCACGATTTTGTGAGGGGCAAGAAACGATTCTGATGACCGCGGTGCTGAACGGACCGGTCTCCCCAGACATTGAGCACGTGCTTCAGCATACGGCCGATGCCTGGCCGATGCTGGCCGGGCGGCGGCTCTTCATCACGGGCGGCACCGGGTTTTTCGGCTGCTGGCTCCTCGAGACGCTGCTCGCGGCAAACTGGAAACTCGGTCCAGGCATCGAAGCCACGGTGCTCTCGCGCAATCCGGCCGCGTTTGCCCGGCGCATGCCGGACCTGGCCACAGCGCCCGGTATCCGCTGGGCGAGGGGATCCGCGATTGACTTCACGCCGGAATCGGTGGCGCGGGCACTTGGCGTAGGCGGGGAGCGCCTTGCCTTTGACGCCGTCATCCATCTCGCCACGGAGGCGGACAACGCACACACGGTCGCTGATCCCGCGGCCGCCATCGACACCATTGCCGGCAGCACACGGCGGGCGCTGGAGTTTGCGACTGCCGTCGGTGCGCGGCGGTTTTTGTTCACGAGCTCCGGCTCGGTCTACGGCCGTCAGCCTCCGGAGCTGGAAAAAATGTCCGAGGATTTTCCGGGCTCATCCGAACCCGCGCACCTGAACGCCGCCTATGCCATCTCCGGGAAGGCCAAGCGTGCCGCCGAGAATCTATGTGCCGCTTTCTGGCAGGAACGGGGAACAGAAGTGGTCATCGCCCGCTGTTTCGCCTTTGCCGGTCCTTACCTGCCGTTGGCCGGCAAGTTCGCCTTTGGCAATTTCGTGGCCGACGCGCTGGCAGGGCGCGACATCGTGATCAAGGGCGACGGCACGCCGGTGCGCTCCTACCTGTATGCCGCCGATCTGGCCATCTGGCTCTGGACGCTGCTCGCCCGTGGTGCGGCCGGGCGCGCTTATAATGTGGGTTCGGAGCATCCCGTCAGCATCCGCGAGCTGGCAGAGACCGTGATCCGCCTGCTGGCGCCAGCGAACCGGGTCCGCGTGTTGCAGGCGCCGAATCCGGCGGCCCCTGCGGAACGTTATGTCCCGGACACGCGGCGGGCGCGGGAGGAACTCGGGCTCGCCGAGCGCATTTTGCTGGAAGAGTCCATCCTCCGCACGGCCGCCTGGGCGCGGGGGGCTTACGCCGATGAAAGAGGAAAGAGGTAAGAGGGAAGATTATGCCGGTCTCCGATTCCTGTATCTGGCCTCCTTTTTTCCGGATTGGCGCTCTGCCCCCAGCTTGGTCCCTCTGCAGTTCCATCATGTCGAACTGCGGGACCGGTTGCGTTTTTGGTTTTGAGTTGGCAATCGACCTGCGACTTTAGACCTTCGACTTCTTCCGATACACTCACTTTCACCCTCACCTTCACTTTCACTCTCACCTTCACTTTCACTTTCACTCTCACCCTCACCCGCCGTGCTCTTCATTCTCGAGATGGCCAACAACCACATGGGCGACATCGCCCATGGGCGGCGCATCATCCGCGAAATGCGCGAAGTGTGTGCCGGCTTCGACTTTCGCTTCGCCATCAAACTACAGTATCGCGATCTCCCCGATTTCGTTCACCCCGACTACCGCGAGCGCACCGATTTGAAGTTCGTAAGGCGCTTCTCGGAAACGGCATTAAGTTGGAACGACTACCGGCGACTCAAGGACGCCATTGTCGCACACGGCTTCCTCTCGATCTGCACCCCCTACGACGAAGCCTCGGTGGACAAGGTGATTGAGCACGGTTTTGATTTCATCAAGGTGTCCAGTTGCAGCCTGACCGACTGGTCGTTGGCGGAAAAGATTGCCGCCACCAGCCTGCCGCTGGTGATTTCCACGGCGGGCGGGCCGTTTGAGGAGATCGACCGCATCGTCAGTTTTTACCAGCACCGCAACAAGCGGCTGACGATCATGCACTGCGTCGGTGAGTATCCCACCGCCGATGCCAACCTGCAGCTCAACCAGATCGAACTGCTCCGGCGCCGCTACGCCGACGTTGAAATCGGCTACTCCACGCACGAGGCCCCTGATCAATACGAATCCGTCATGATGGCGATCGCCAAGGGCGCCACGGTTTTTGAAAAACATGTCGGCGTGCCGACCAAGAAATACCCGCTCAACGCCTATTCGGCCACGCCGGCGCAGGTACATCGCTGGCTCGAGGCGGCGCAGCGGGCCGTGGCCATGGCGGGGGTCGCCGGTCGCCGGCACGAGTTCTCCGTCGCCGAGCGCGGCACGCTGGCGGAGTTGCACCGCTCGGTCTTCGCCCGCAGGACGATCAAACCGGGCGAGGTCATCCGGCTGGAAGACGTGTTTCTCTCGATCCCCGGACGGCCGGGGCAGCTGGTGGCCAACGACCTGTCGAAATACACCGAGTATCGCGCCACGCGCGCCTACGCACCGCGGGAGGCGATCATGCACGATGGCGTCGCCGTCACTGACACGCGCAGTCTGGTCCACGGCATCGTGCACGACGTGAAAGCACTGCTGAAGACATCGGGCGCCATCGTGCCGGCGCAGCTCGAACTCGAACTGTCCCATCACTACGGTCTCGAGCGGTTTCGCGAGGTGGGGTCGGCCATGATCACGGTGATCAACCGTGAATACTGCAAGCGGCTCGTCCTCCTGCTACCCGGCCAGTGGCACCCCGAGCATTGGCACAAGCTCAAGGACGAAACCTTCCATCTGTTGCATGGCGAGATCGACCTCGTGCTCGGTGGCGAGCGCCGCCGGTGCGTAAAAAACGACGTCGTGGTCATTCCCCGCGGTGTCAAACACGAGTTTCGCAGCGACACGGGCGCGGTGATCGAGGAGATCTCTTCGACGCATACGCGGGACGACTCCAGTTACACCGATCCCGTCATCAGTCGTGACGAACAGCGCAAGACGTATGTCACCAACTGGATGGATTAGGGCGGCGCGCGCCGCGTCGGTTTTGGGTTCTGAGTTTTGCGTTTAGGGTTGGCTTTCAGCCTTCGACCTTCGACTTTCGACCTTAGACTCCTTTTCTTTCCGCTTTTCACTTTTCATCTTTCGCTTTTCGACGCCCTTCCTCCCTTGAAGCTTTCCGATTACGTCGTCGATTTCATTGCGCAGCAGGGTGTCCGGCACGTTTTCATGTTGCCGGGCGGAGGAGCCATGCATCTCAACGATTCACTGGGCCGACATCCCGGCTTGCGGTTCGTCTGTAACCTGCATGAGCAGGCCAGTGCCATTGCCGCCGAAGCGTACGGTCAATATGCGGGTTTGGGCGTGGCGATGGTAACGACGGGGCCGGGTAGCACGAACGCCATCACCGGCGTGGCGGGTGCCTGGCTGGAATCCACGCCGGTACTGGTGATATCCGGTCAGGTCAAGCGGTCGGATCTTGTCGGAGGGCGCGGGGTCCGTCAGATCGGATTTCAAGAGATCGACATCGTCAGCCTGGTTAAACCGATCACGAAATATGCAGTCACCGTACTGGAGCCGCGGGAGATCCGTTTCCATCTCGAGCAAGCCCTCTGGCTGGCCACCCATGGCCGCAAAGGCCCGGTGTGGGTGGACATTCCGCTCGATGTTCAGGCTGCGGAAATCGACGTTGCCACCCTGTCAGGATACACCCCCCCGCCCGACGATCCGGGCGCGGGGCTGCGGATAAGAAAGGCGGCGGCTCAGACCTTGGAATTGCTGGCCCGGGCCCAACGTCCGGTCGTCCTGGTCGGAAACGGAGTGAGGCTGGCCGGGGCCGTCGATGTCTTTCTGAAGTGGATTGAACAGGCCCGGATTCCCGTGCTGACGACTTGGAAGGCACTCGATTTTTTGCCGGACGGCCATCCGCTTTATGTGGGCCGGCCCGGTGCGGTGGGCCAGCGGGCGGCCAATTTTGCTCAACAGACCAGCGATGTCTTTATCAGTCTGGGGGCGCGTCTCGATGCCGGTCAGACCGCTTATAATCATGCCCATTTCGCTCCCCGGGCGAAGCGGGTGGTGGTGGACATAGACCCGGCGGAGATCGCCAAGCTGCAGATGGAGATTGCGGTCCCATTATCGGCCGACGTGGGAGTATTTCTCCGGGAAATCACCGGACTCACCGCCGGTTGCCGGCTCCCGGACTGGAGTGCATGGCGTTCCCGGTGTGAAGCGTGGAAGGCGCGTTATCCGGTGGTGCTCCCCGCGTATCAATCCGTCCCTTCGGGGGTGCATAATTATGTCTTTGTCGAGATGCTGGGACATCTTCTCGGTGACGGTGATCTGCTGGTTCCGGGCAGTTCGGGTGCCTGCAGCGAGGTTACCTGTCAGGCGTTGCCCACTTCGCCGGGACTGCGTTTCATCAACTCCCAGGGGCTGGGAGCGATGGGATTTGGGGTGCCGGCGGCGTTGGGGGCTTGTCTGGCCTCGGGAGGCCGGCGGACGGTTTGCATCGATGGCGACGGGGGATTCCCGATGAACGCCCAGGAACTTGCCGTGATCTCCCGCCTCAATCTGCCCATCAAGTTTTTCATCCTGAACAATGCGGGCTATGGCTCGATCCGCACGACCCAGATCACCTACTTCAACCGGCGGTTTGTCGCTTGTGATGCCGATTCCGGTCTGGCGCTGCCCGATCTGCAGAAGATGGCTGAATCCCACGGAATTTCATTCCGGCGCATTGCTTCGCAGGATCGTCTCCGGGACGATATTGCCGCGGTACTGACCCTCCCGGGTCCGACCATGTGCGAGGTGCTGATGGCTCCCGATCAATTCACCCAGCCGAAAGTTTCATCCCAGCAGCAGCCGGACGGCCGCATGGTCACAATGCCCATGGAGGATCTGTGGCCGTTCCTCGACCGGGCGGAGTTCGACGCCATCATGGGGGAATAGGCGGGGAAAGTGAAAGTGAAAGTGACCCGCCTACGCTCTGCTTGCCCAGCAAAGTGCTGGCCAGCAGAGCTACGGCGCGGCAAGGAGTGAAAGTGAGAGTGAGAGAGAAAGTGAAAGTGCGAGTGAGGGTGAGGGGGGAAAACCGCGCAGGCCGGATTACACCACGGGGGGATCGGGGCATGTGACCAGGGCTCTGGCGTATCGATGTTCGACCTTTGGACTGAGATATGACCAAAAGTTGTGGACGGCTGGGCTGAGAAGGAAGCTGGGGAAGCGGGTTCAAGCAGCCTTCTCGGCGACGCCATCAATGAAACGGCCGCCGTCGATCAGTTTATGGATTTGTTCACGG
>Ga0208563_1001414_pt1 | contig 16318 bp, 14 predicted proteins | sample June2015DPH_17_1_2_FD_184717 | JGI IMG/M metagenome (GOLD analysis project Ga0208563, IMG submission 184717) | Peatland microbial communities from SPRUCE experiment site at the Marcell Experimental Forest, Minnesota, USA - June2015DPH_17_150... | ecosystem: Environmental > Terrestrial > Soil >... | reverse complement strand
CTGTGCCGCCACTTGAAACATACAGAGTCGGCGGAATGACAAACAGCGGCAATCCCAATTCTGCAAGTTCTACTTCTGCTCGTTCTCTCTGGCCTCAGCTTTTGCGTGGCGAATTTCCGCAAGGAACGGCTGGGCTGCGGCTGGAACTGGCACTTCGCCCAACAGCAACGCCCGGGTTTCGACGTTGTGTCCGTACATCGCGTGCCGGGAATCACTGTCTTGGCGGAGCGACGCACCTTCCAACGTTAGCCCCGCGAACGCACCCTTGGCACGGGAGTAGGTCAGGATCTCTGTATCCAACTTCCAATCCGTACCGGCCTCGGCATGGCGTCCCACTGGACCCGCTGCCGCGGAGGCGTCCCCTCCAATTTGGAAATTACTGGAGAGCAGCCTTTGCATCGCTTTGTCATTCTGAAAGATCATTACCACGTCCACAGCTTCCACCCCGATCTGCAGCCCCCAGCTTCCGCCCGAAATCGTGATGAACGCCGGCGCACTCCAGCCATTCGCCGTGCGGCAGGTGGCTACGCCTTTGCCTCCTTTAGCTCCGAAGACAAAGCCGCCTTTGACCATGTGCGGGATAACCGCTATGCACTTTGCGTGCTGCAACACTTCGTCCGGGATTCCCTTGTCTGGGATCCCCATAATTTCGTGCATCACACTGGTCGCGTTGTTCAGCCGGTCGGTGGCATCTTCCCGCGCCGACCCTGCCCAGCACAACGTGCTGAGACTCAACATCGCAAGTACGAACATTACTTTTTTCATGGACAACCTCGTTTCTGTTGCCTCTGCGCCGCGTCTCTTGCTTGCTTCGTGCTGTGTGTACAGTCGCACACAGTTCCGGGTAGACATTCGGACGCACCAGGTCGCTTCCGACCTTAGCAAATCAGGATTCAAGAGGTCTGAGCAATTCTGTACACTCGTATTGCCGACAAATTGACGTGAAGAAATCTACCTTTGTTTTTTCCGGGATGAAGCCGAGGCCCGTTCCAGAGGTGGTCAATTCTGCTCAGACCTCGGAAAGCCGGGAGATTAAAAAAGTGGCAGCCCTCAAAGTGGCTCCGAAGAGCCACCATCCGCGCTTTACGAGGGCGAAGGAGAAATATGAAAACCAGCACGAAAGACAAGCTCAAGGGCAGCTTCCACGAAATGAAGGGAACCATCAAGGAGGAGGTCGGAAAGGTTACGAGTGACCGCAATCTGAGAGCCGAAGGGAAAGCCGAAAAGAAGGCGGGCAAAGTTCAACAGCGGATAGGCGATGCTAAAGAAGCCGTCGCAAACTTGAAAGGACAGCTGGCAGAGTTAAAAAAAACTGGATAGGCCACCTGCCGCATGCCCCTGAACTCGACTGCCTGCTCCACCGCGCCGTTGACCGTGTGCGGGGTGATGCCTGGCTTCAGATCGCTGGCCAACACGAAACGCGAGAAGTCGTCCAGCACCAGAATCGAGTGGATGCCGATGCCGCCCGTGTCCGGGCGCTGGCCGCCTGATGCTGGAAGATCGCTTTCGGCAGATCTGGGTACCGAGCTGGGAGAATCGAGATCTGCGGCAACTGCTGTGGCAAGAAGAGGTTGTGGCGGGAGGCCGGACGGGAGCAACTGGAGCCGTTCCGGTTAGCGCCGTGGGCGAGCCGGCGACGGCGCGACCGGCTGGAGTTGCTGGACCGACTGAATCCGACGATTGCTGATCTCAGTCAAGCGATTGAGCAGGAAGTGGAAAATGTCCCGAGGCGCAGCGCTTGATGACGCATCCCGGGGTCGGTCCTCTCACTGCGCTGGCCTTCGTGCTGATCATCGGAAGGGCGGAGCGGTTTGGCTGCGGCAAGCAGATTGCTCGTTATCTGGGACTAGTGCCGTTGGAGGAGTCGAGCGGAGAGCGGCGACGACTGGGACACATCACGAAACAGGGCAACTCGCGGCATGATCTGCCCGAGAGGCGGCTGGACCATCAGAATGCCCTGGTTTCGGCTGTTCCTGAATGAAAGCGACTTTTTCAACGGCCAACCCTTTTTATAGCAACAAGTTATGCGCAGTTACCAATTTGCGCTAAAACCCGCAAAAAGAGGATAATGAATGTAGAGCGATGGGGATCCTTCGCAGAACTCCCGAAGTTGAACCTTAAGTACCGTGTCTCGTTAGGCGCGGGGGAAGGAGGGAGTGATGTTCATTCGCAGAGTCTTTTCACTCGTTGTTCTCTTCCTTTGTCTTGCCGTATTTGGTGAATCTCAGCAAAGGCAGATCAAGTATGCGCCGGTGAAGCCGACGTCGCCTGCGTCGGGTCAAGAGATGTACACCGCATATTGCGCCGTCTGCCACGGCAAGGATGGCAAGGGAAACGGTCCGGCTGCTGAGGCGCTAAGAGTCCCACCACCGGATCTCACGATTCTTGCCAGAAAGAACGAAAACAATTATCCATACGATCGCGTTAGAAGCGCGATAGCGGGTGACGTACGTTTGCCGGCACACGGCTCGAAGGAGATGCCGGTTTGGGGCGAACTCTTCTGGTGTATGAGCCAGGGACACTCCTCCGAAGTACAGTTGCGTATCAGCAACTTAGATAAGCACATCGAATCGATGCAGCGAAATAACTGAAACCTGTTCTGGGCGGCTCTGATTCTGGCGGGGCCGTCCACCAGGAACGTCTTAGAGATTTGGAAAGAGGCCGACCCTTCCCCGAGCGAGCGGCTTCGCAGAGCGATTCTCGCAGTCTGATCTTGCTCGATGGGTGCCTAGAGGCGGATTCGAGTGAAAGATGCCGCGTCAAGGCAGAGGTCATCTTATCGTCCATTTCATGGTCCAGTAATTGTTTCCGCAGGTGCTAAGACTGCTTTTGGGAGCCATCCGTGTCGCATTGTTTCAATTACTTACAAGTGAATCGTTCGCTGTCACGGCGGAGGCCGCGGGTTCGAGTCCCGTCGTCCTCGCAAATTCTTGGGGACTTCAATTGGGCCGTCACAGCGAAATGGGTTGGGGCTTTTCTTAGTTGGCTTTTGAACCCACGATTCCAACCCACGATTAGCATGTCTCTCACGACTTCTCAAGGACTTAGGCGGCCGCCTGGAGTCACGTAAGTTGTTTAAACTGCAGAATAAGCACAGCCCTCAAAAGGCTGCGCTCTACCGTTCTGTTCATCACGCCGCTGGTATGGGTGAATAAACGAGTGGGTTTTCAGCAATGAAAGTACCCGCGACCAGGCAGATGTCCCCGGGCTCGGCTTGGAATCGAAAAGATCGTCGGCGGTCTCAAGGTAACGCGTCACCAGAATCCCCGTCACGGTTGCCAGTACGCGCTTGCGTATGTGACGGTAGCACCAGCCGCGCAGGAAACGGAGCCGATCAATTACAATCCCTTGCCGACCGGCATCCGCATCCGTCTGATTGCGGGCCCGGCATGCGTAGGGGAGCGCTCCTAATCTTTTTTGTCTGCGGCCGCTGCCTCGCGGTCCACCAACATCTTCATGAGGTTCTGATACGACTTGGGCATGGTCACCGTATCGCGCATGGCGACGGTGATCGGGTAGCGCGTGCCGCCCTTGTGCGTACCTTCCAGCCCTTCGATGATCTCCTGCGCATACGCCCAGGGGAAGGCGAAGGCCATCTCGTTATCCTGGGCCATACCGAACACGCGATCGCCGTTGCAAGGGAGGATCACCTTGGGCTCGTTGGTGGTAAGGGTCTGGATGACGATCTCGGCGCAATCCAGGCGGCCGCCGCTGGTCGAGACCACGCGCCCGCCGCGCTTATAGAGCGAGGCATGGACCAGCCGCAGCACCTGCGCGCTATTGGCGTAGACGGCCACGACGTGCGGTTCGAAGGTGGCCCGGTTCAGCGGCGCAACACAGACGTAGTTGTATGTACCAGGTTCGAATCTCCAGGTGCTGGCTTCCAGGTTGGCAGCGGCTGGCTCGTCCTTGCAGTACATCCCGACGGAAATGGACCCTTTCAGATACTCCTCGTTGGGCTTGCGGAGCCCAAAGGCGATGGCCGCCAGCGGGCAGATGACATCGTCTTTGCCCACGGCTATGCCCCATCCGTAGCGCCGGGCGACCCCGAACGACTGGCACACGATCCATTGCTCGCCCATGGTTTGGCTGGGGACCTTCACGCCGTCGGGAACCGCTTCCCCCGGCTTGAGCATGCGGATGGCCAGGGGAAAGGTGTCCGGCCGAACGTAACGCGCCAGCGCTTCATCGAGCAGCCGCAAGGTTGAGGCAACATCTTCGTTCATACGAAACTCCTGGACAGGCCAAACTTGCCCGCGGTGGATGAAAGCAACAGGCTAGCAGAAAGGGCAAGCAACTGGGGAGTGGCTCAAGCCAATGACCCAGTAGTCGCCGTAGGACGGCCAGAAGAATGTCACTTTCAGTTTGGCATTGGTCTTTTTGTCGACAACCTTGGCCGTGCCCCGCGCGGTTGTTACCTTCCCATTCTTCTCACGGTACCCATTCACGACTTGGACCTTTCCGTCATCACGTAGCGTGTAGACAGCAGTCGTGTCGGATTGACAGTTACGCTGGAAGCGGTTCGGATAGCGAGCAATCTCGTACCACTTGCCGGCGTAGCGGGGAGGTCAACATTATCCACTCCGGTCAGTGGAGAAGTGGAGGTGGCTTGCGCAGAGCCGTGCTGTGCCCCCAGCAAGAAACTTGCAAGAAATACGAATGCGCCCAACACGTTCACGGTATTAGCTTCTTCGATGCGAGCTTTCCATACTCATGCAGCAAGCGGATTCGCCTTAAGATACTCTTCGATCTCGAGAATCTCATCGGAACTCAAACGGAATTCTGCCGAGCGCACGATCTGCTTTGCCTGCCCGGCAGAACGCATACCCACAATCGCTCCGGTGACGACTGGATCACGCAGCGTCCAGGCAATCGCGACCTCGCCCGGCGTGCGGCTGTGACGCTCACCGATCCCGCGTAGCACCTCCACCAGCCCAAGATTGCGACTCAGCAGCGGTTCCTGAAAGCTGGCGGTTCTCGGGCGGAAGTCGTCCGGCGGCAGCGACGCGATGCGCTCGCGTGTCATTTTGCCGGTCAGCAGTCCCGACTTCATCGGGGAGTACACGATGACGCCGATGTGCTGCTCACGGCAAAACGGCAGAACGTCCTTTTCGATGTCGCGGGTCACGATGTTGTAGTTCGGCTGCAGCGAGGTGATGGGCGCGATCCTCTCGACCCGCTTCATCTGGGCCACGTTGAAGTTCGACACGCCAATGTAGCGAACCTTGCCTTCCTTTTGGATTTGGGCCAGCGTCTGCCAACCTTCTTCAATCTCGGGCTCTGGATCGGGCCAGTGGATCTGGTAGAGATCGATCACATCCACCCTCAGCCGCCGCAAGCTTGCTTCCAGCTCGCGGCGCACGGAGGCAGCTTTCAGGCTGTGCCCGATCTCGCGCTGGTCATTCCACACCAGGCTGCACTTGGTAAAGACGTAAGGACGGTGTGCGCGTCCCGCGATCGCTTTGCCGACGACCTGCTCCGAGTGCCCCAGTCCGTACACGGCCGCGGTATCGATCCAGTTGACGCCCGCATCGAGCGCTGTGTGAATCGCTGCAATCGATTCATCGTCCTCCTGCCGTCCCCAGGAGAAAGCCCAGTCGCCGCCGCCCATTGCCCATGCGCCAATACCGATGGGAGTGATCTCCAAGTCGGAGTTGCCTAAACGTCGAGTCTCCATATGTTTTCTTGGATGATTTTAAACGCAGGAAGATGATCTGAGTTGCTCTCGCCCGGCGTTTCTCCCCTGCTGCCTATCCCGGCGAGATCTCTAGCGGTGTAGGAAAAACAAGAATCCATTTCAGAGGAACGAAACGGCTGAACGAGCATCTTTAATTGCGTGTGGCCACTGAGAATGGAATTGCTCTTGAAACCGAGAAATCGAAGGGAGGGCGCCAGAGAATCTGCCCGGCGAACGAACGGCTGCACTGTAAGATACCGTCAATGTCGAAAGTCTTATCGGTCACGCAGCTGTGCAAGACCTACGGCGAGATGGTCGCTGTAGATGGCATTTCGTTCGAGGTAGGGTGCAATGAAATAGTTGGGCTCTTGGGTCCAAACGGAGCAGGAAAGACCACCACCATCAATATGATTCTGGGCGTTCTCGCGCCGGCTTCGGGGAGGATCTGTATCGAAGGGGTCGATATCGCTACGCACCGCTCACGAGTGCTTCAACGCACGAACTTCGCGGCCGTCTACGCTCCACTGCCAGGAAACTTGACCGTCCAGCAGAATCTGCGTGTCTTTGGGCTCTTGTACGGAGTGAAGAATCTCGCAGAACGCATTGAAGCACTGCTCCAGCAGTTCGATCTAGAGAAATTTCGAGATGTGAAGTGCGGCGTGCTTTCTTCGGGAGAGCAAACGCGAGTATCACTTGCCAAGGCGATGCTCAATTCTCCGCAGCTTCTACTTTTGGACGAACCGACGGCATCGCTAGATCCCGCAATCGCCCGCGACATTCGCAGCAAGATCAGGGATTTTGCAGCACAGGGAACAGGCGGCGTGCTGTGGACCTCGCACAACATGTATGAGGTGGAGGACGTTTGCGGCCGCGTGCTCTTTCTCTCGCGCGGAAGGCTTCTGCTCGAGGGCGACCCGAAGACCCTGCCGCGCGAGCATGGCAAGGCGACGCTGGAGGAGCTTTTCATTAGCGTAGCCCGCGAGCCGCTCACACTTAAGGTCGAATAAGCGTCATGTATCTCACCCACATCGCCGCCGTTGTGCTTCGTCAGTTTTATCTCATACGTGGGAGCCTCTCGCGCGTATTACCACTATTCGTGTGGGCTGGCATCGACATCGTGCTCTGGGGATTCATTACGAAATACCTCAATACGGTCACCTCCGCAGGCTTCAATTTCGTGCCATCCCTCCTTGGGGCTGTTCTCCTGTGGGACTTCTTGATCCGCGTGATGCAAGGAGTGACGATGGCGTTTTTCGAGGACGTGTGGTCGCGCAATTTCCTGAATATTTTTGCGACGCCGCTTTCCATATCGGAGTACCTCAGCGGCCTCGTGCTCTCCAGTATCGCGACGAGTTCGGTCGGGCTCGTCGTCATGGTCGTCTTGGCGACTACGGTTTTTGGTCTTTCCTTCTTCGTTTACGGGTTGATGCTCGTGCCGTTCTTCCTGGTGCTGTTTATGTGTGGCATCGCGCTCGGCATATTTGGCAGCGGTGTAGTGCTCCGCCTCGGACCGCCAGCGGAGTGGTTTGTCTGGCCTATTCCCGCCATCATCTCGCCATTCGTAGGGGTGTTTTACCCGTTATCGACCCTGCCGCGATGGATGCGATATATCTCGCGCGTCTTACCGCCATCGTATGTGTTCGAGGGCATGCGGGCAATTGTCTCCGGCGGCTCGACTTCACCACATGGGCTGCTTTGGGGGGCGTGTCTCGCCGTGCTATACATTCTGCTTGCCTGCTGGTTCTTTACACGTGTGTATCGATATGCCGTGCATACGGGCCTCATCGCCCGCTACAGCGCCGAAACCTTAAGTTAGAGAGATTCGGACGCCAGTGCTTTTAGCACATCAACCGTCCAACGGCGCAGCAATGCTCGGTCGTTAGGCTTCCGTACATGGTCGCTATGGTGGTACAAAAGGCTCCAGCACTTGTGAAACGCTCCAGCCGCCCCTCCCCCCCCGGCAGCCAAATCCGGCAGGATCGGCTTCCTGAAAGGCATCCGAACCCAGCCGCATAGTCGCACAGTGCGGTCAATTCTTCTTCGGCGTCGGTTGACTATCTTGCCCGTCTTTCAAACGGCTCTCACAGAGTTTAGTAAAGGCGGAAATGAGGTCGCTGATCCGGGTGCAGCTTGTCTCGAACATCGCCAAAGCCACGCTGAGATTGCCGACGCCTATGCGCTTTGTGCTGTCTCCTTCCGGATATTTTGACCAAAGTCAATCGGCTTTCCGGGTCGTTTTTGGAATAGAGAAGAACGGTTCCGGCCCAGTGGGGGTGTGCGTATTCACTGAGGATTCCATACTGATGGTTGAAGCCACGTCTTCGGGCACTATTCGATGGTTGGAAACGCCTTGGGGCGCGCAGACTCCGACTGGTCGATCAGAACACTAACACCTTCGTTGCTTCCTGTGTCCAATTGCGAAGGTCGTCCAAGGTGCGGCGGTTGATGCCAGCGACGAGCGAGGCATCATCAATCCCACGCGCCTCCAAACAAGTGCGGCAGGCACCGATTGAGATACCTTGCGCGGCCAAAAGCCGCAGCATCTCCTGAACGTTATAGGACGCATCTGCCGGGGACTGCCTCCGCAAACCGCTCACCACCCCGTCGCCCAGCAAGAAAATGGAGACTCCCCTGGTTGCGTCCTTTGCCAGCGCGCCGGCCAGGCGGAGTGCGTTGTAGGTACGCTGACTTCCGTATGGTGAATCGTTCAGGACCAGTAGGTACTCCATCATTCCTCCTTGGCACTCTTGCATGGTTTTCTCCGCCTGCTCCGCCGCCAACGGAGCAGGCGTGTTAACGTGCGAAATCCTTCCGTACGGCCTGCAGGCAACGGCTGAAGGCGTTTGTCCTTCTCTTGGTTCCACGCGCCAGAGAGCCTAGCTCGCCATCCGTACAAGAAATAGTTTCCCGACTGCGGCAGTTGTTGGGTGGAAACTGGTGCCCCCGACGGGACAACTTTAAACCATTGGAGTGCGGTAAGACACAGAGACGTTTGATCGATCGGGGAGGTTGTTTAAATAGCCGCCAAGTTGGACAAGCGGATACCGAACGCCAGTTCGACTTTCCAGAAGTTGTAAGCCGAATTTGTGCAGCTGGAACAACGGTGGTGAGTCGAACCGAAGATTACAAGTGTAACAGGGCTCCGGGTTTCGGGGGTCGAAGGAGTGGGTCAGCCGGGTGCCCAGGGTCTTGCGGTTTTCGAGATCTCGGAGCGGCGGCTCCTGCTCGTTTGCCCATCTCTACTGCGATGGATCGGAAGGATGCGTGAAAAAGCTACGACTGCAATCGCTCCCACTGCAGTACCTGTTCACGGAGCGTATTCAAACTGTTCGTCATACGATCCGTTTCCTCATTCACCAGCGCATAGCGAATCATCTCGGAGTTCGCCGAACGTACCAGGCGATGATGATCCTCGCGAAGATCGGGCAGGTCCCGGACAACCACCTTTTCTCCTCGCAGCGCCGACGCCAGCAGCTCGAGAGTCTCTTCCACATCGCGCTCGAAGTCTCGAAACTCCTCGCGCACTGGCTCGGCTCCAACTGGCACCGCTTCCAATGCCATGATGGCGCGCACAAAACGATACGAGTTCGCGAGCATTGCCGTCAGCAGATCGATCTGCTCTGGGCGGGTACCTGGCTCCGCCCGCAGCCGGTCCGCGGAGGCCTCCATGTTCGATCGTGCCAACCGCGCCGCAAGACGCACGCGATTCAACTCGGCTTCATTCCGCCAATTGCCTTGCCGGTGTGCTTCCGCCACAGCATGAAAGTACGCTCGATAGGCCTCCAGCATCTGCGCCAGCACCTGCCCAACCCGGGTCCGTTCCCACGTGGGCCACACCAGATACGCGGCCAGCGCAATGAGGCCGCCGAGGCATGTCATTTCACCGCGTGCCAGGATGACTGCCTTGGGGGACACTCCGGTGAACGCAACCATCACCACGATGAGGGCGCTGACCGCGATCGTGAACACGCCATAATTTGCCGCTCCCGCCCATCGCAGCAGAAACACGAATATGCCGACCAGAACCACTTTCATACCAATGCCCGGCGGAAAAAAGTGAAAGAGCCCAGTCGCCAACAGCAAGCCCAGGATCGTGCCGCCAATCCGCAGCAGACCGCGGCTGAAAGTCGCGGCGAACTCCTGCTTCAGCACCAGCACGATCGTCATCGCCAGCCAATAGGACCGACCGATGTGGAGCTGATGAGCCACCACTTCTCCGATGGCCAGGCACAACGCCATGCGAATCGCATGGCGAAACGCCGACGACTGCAGTGTGAGATTCGCCCGCAAGGTCGCCAGCTTCCCGGTAATTCTGCGCGGCCACGGCTGCATCGCATCGCGGCTTGCCAACGCCTCAAATCCGGCAGGTGTGGTTTCGCTTACGCTACGAACGGCACTGCGGAGTTGACCGATGAGTGCGTCCATCTGGTAACGGGCATCCCTGGTCATCGCCGAAAGAAAAGCTGAAGCTGGCTTCGTTTCCTCGTCGCGCAGACTCTCCGCCAACGTCTCCAGCTCCCGCAGCTTCTCCCGAACTTTGTCCGTCGCCTCGCCCATCGACAACGACTGTCCGATCCTCGCCAGCACGTCGGCCGAGACATCCAGAAATTGTTGCACCACGTCCACTCTGGCCGATACCTCGGCGTCGCGCTCCATTCTCCTGCGCAATCGGCGCAAGGTTAAAAGGCTCAGCCGAATGCGTTCCGCCTGATTCAAGAGTGACCAATAGCGCCCTGCTTCCAGGCTGTTATCGTTACCGAGTCCGGCCAGTGTTTCTCTCGCCACAGTGCTTTGTTCGCTCGCCGGCGGACCGCCTTCCGGGCCCGTCGGGACGATCGCCGCAAGTGAAAGCTGGCTATACAAGTCAGCTAGGGCGCGCCGCTCCGGCTGGTAACGGCGTACCGGCCAAAGCATCAGGGCCAATGCCGTTTGCAACAAACCTCCGCCGAGAGCAAGCAGACCTGATAGAAGTGCTCTTTCCGGCGTCAGCGGCTGCGCGGCGTAGATGATCAGCGTCACCAGGCTGATCACGCCCAAACTCTCTGCCGTGGGGCCAATGCACACCCCGAGTCCCGCGGCAAAAGCCCACAAGCTTGGCACAATCACCGCCAGGACGAGGTTTCGTCCCGCCCGCCCGCCTGCCACCACCGCAAGCGCGCACAGTAATGTTGCGGCCAGCATCCGTTTGGCGCGCTGTGCATAGGGGCCGTGCCCGTCCGAATATGAGACTTGCAGTGCTCCCGTACTCACCGCAAGTCCGCCGAGCGGCATCCCCAGCGCGACGCCAACCGCCAGTGGAAGCGTTACTCCAATCGCATTTCTAAGCGCAACCCATGGCTGCATTCGTCCATGGTCAAAATGAATGACCTTACGCCACTGTTGCCGCCACGCATTCGGGTGCGCCTCGTCCGCAGCCCCGATCACCGTGGGTTCCAACTCGCTCAATTATTACTTCCTCTCTCCAGGCGCCAGAATATGGAAGAAATCAGTTTATCAACCGCGGAAACTTCGCCTCGCTAAGTTCTCGCACCGCTTACAAAGACAAGATAGGGGCCGATTTGGTCAGTGCAGGATTAGTCCCACCGATACACGGCGAAACAAACACACAAGTCGCGTGTGTATGAAACTGAAGTCAGCGGGGAAATGCGTGGCAGGACAAGCAGAGAGACGTGGTGTTTTTGTATTTCGTCAAAATGAGGTTGGAAACAGTAGAGTGGTGGGGCTCGTGGCAGGTGAGGCAGGTGATGGGCGCAGCATCCTTGCCAAGGGCGACGTTCGGGCCAGAGACAGGATGTCCCTAGACGGGTGATTGACCTTGTGAGTTTTGTCTAGGTTGAGGTAGAACCACGAATCCATTTCCTTGAATGGGATTGTGGTGCCCCACGGGAGAGTGAGGGTGTGCGCCTTCCGATTCACCTTCATGAGACCTCGGACGTGGCAAGCCATGCAGACGTCCTGCGCCGAGGCGTACAGATGCGCCAGAAACTTACTGGCGTGGGGAGAGTGGCAAAAGCCGCAGTTGCCGTCCTTGTAAGGGGGATGCTGGACCGGGTCCGTGGAGAGATTGTGGCAGGTGAAGCAGAGTTGATTAGCGGGAGACGAGGGACTGACGTACGTGGAGCCCTTCACGTTGGCGACCGTGTGGCAGACGGTGCAGCCCATGGACACGGCGGTGTGGACGTACTTCCCTGTTGCCTTGTCTTTGTGGCACTCGATACATTTCGAGGGATCGAGGTTGGCTGGCAAAGCGACGGGATGCTGGTGAAGGTCGGCACGCGAAGGAGAACGGCGCTAGGCGCTCCAAGCGAATCGGCACCTTGAGCCAACATCCCACGAAGGCATCAGCATGGCGGCAGCAAAGCCGTTGCGTGATGCAGTCGAAAACCAAACGCAAGTCAGCACCAGCGCAGTACCAACCGTCAACACGCTGGTAGAGCAATACCGGGAAGAGAAGATGCCACAGCGCTTCAGCACGCGGCACGGCTACAACGCATGGCTGAACAATCACGTCATCCTGAAATGGGGAGCATGTGAGATTACAGACGTGCAAGCGCGTCCCGTGGAACTGTTGCTGCAATCGCTCACGCTGGCACCTAAGAGCAGGGTTGCCATTCGTGGTTTGCTCGGTATCCTGTGGGATTTCGCCATGTGGCGCGGTGACGGGCCGACGCAGAGAAACCCGATGGAGCTTCGCCGCCGCAATCCGGTTGGGCTTGGCTCTGGTTCCTGTTCCCGCTCATCGAACCGGACTGGCAGATTTCCCGCATCCGGCTCTCGGAAAAGACGCACGCCCCATAAATAAATGAATAAATGAAGCATGTGACGCCGTCTGCAACTCCTGAACACACGCTGGTGGTGGCTAGACTCATCGTCAATCTCCATGTCCTTCGTCGCTTCTTGCGCCAGTCTTTAACTGAGGCCCCTTCCCTCCGCCGGCGTTACCCGGCTTCATCGGTACTGCGAGCCTCTCCGCCACCCCATACGGCCCGGCCTGTCTCTCGCGAGTTGCCAGTTGATCCCTACCGCGATCTCCGCTGGGGCTTCCCGTGTTGCGTCTGGTCTCCTCTGCGTACATGCCGTCCCCATTACCCCGGCAGGTTCCATGGAGCTTGTTCGCTCGTCTCTCTCCATTGTCAGCGGCCTTCCCTGTGAAAAAGTCAGGTCGGCTCCTGCAATTGTTTTTTCGAGGCCTGCTCAGCGTTCACTCACGTTACGGCCTGCACGCTCGCCGAGTCGCCAAGCGACCCTCTCCATCGAAAGCTCCGACAGCTTCGTTGCCTCCGCTGCCGCTTCGATTGCTACCGGGTGGAGCGAACCAGTTCCCGGGCGGGACTCGCACCCGCTGAAGTCCAGCGCCTTTTCACGGCGCACTTTTTCACCAACAATCGCATAGTTTCCGGTTAAGCTGACCCACGACGACTAGCCGGCCCGTTCATCGGCCGTCACGCAAGAAACACCCGGAAGCTTTACCATAGCGGCGTGCGATCCGAGGAGGAAACGCCGATGAAATGTGCCTTGATCGTGTCTCTGGCATTCTTGCTGTTCGTGGCGATGGCACTTGCCCAGAATTCCGCGACCGAAACGCAGCCGAAAACACAGCCAACCGCCAGTCAAGGCGCTGGAGCCCAGTTGTTCAATGTCAACGCGGCGGTCGAAGCATATCTGGCCAAGATGCCACCCGCACAACACGCCCGTTCCAATGCCTATTTCGAAGGCGGCTATTGGCTCCTTTTATGGGATTTTCTTTCCACGATCATCGTGATGTGGCTGCTGCTCCGCTTCCGGTGGTCAACGCGCATGCGCAACCTGACTGAGCACATAACCCGCATCCGCCCTTTCCAGACGGCACTCTACTGGATTCAATTCATTGTTGTCGTGTCCGTGGTTACCTTCCCTCTCACCGTGTACGAGGGCTATTTCCGTGAGCACAAGTATGGCCTTTTGAATCAGACTTTCGGTCCGTGGATGCGCGATCAGATTGTGATGCTGGCTGTCACCGTGGTGCTGGGGGCAATACTGGTAATACCGCTCTTCGGGCTTGTGCGACGCTTGGGAAAGAGCTGGTGGGTGTGGGGCGCGACTCTGACGATCTTGTTTTTTGCGTTCGTGAGCCTAATCGAACCCGTTTATCTCTCCCCACTATTTAACAAGTACACGAAGCTGGAGGATCCTCGAATCAAGGATCCGATCCTCAGCATGGCTCGGGCCAACGGGATTCCCGCAACCGACGTCTATGAGTTCGACGCATCCCGGCAGTCGAATCGAGTAAGCGCCAACGTCAGCGGGTTCGCAAGTACCCAGCGAATTTCGTTGAACGACAATCTCGTGAAGCGCTGCACGCTGCCCGAGATTGAAACGACCATGGGACACGAGATGGGTCACTACGTTCTTAATCATGAATACAAGGGACTGGTCATGATTGGCGTCGAGGTAGTGATCGGGTTTGCGTTTCTGAGTTGGGGCATCAACTTCTCGCTCGCGCGCTGGGGAGAAAAATGGGATGTCCGGGGAATCACCGATGTCGCTGTCCTGCCGTTGTCCGTGATCGTGTTCTCGTTCTACTTCTTTCTCATGACGCCGGTGACGAATACCATCACGCGCACCATGGAGTACGAGGCGGACATGTACGGTCTGAATGCAGCCCAACAGCCCGATGGGGAAGCGAACGTGGATCTGATGCTGGGAGAATATCGCAAACTCGACCCGGGTCCAGTCGAGGAGTTCATCTTCTTCGACCATCCCAGCGGACGCACCCGCATCACCGCCGCCATGCGCTGGAAGGCGGAGCACCCGCAGTCCGCATCCCCGGAGGAGGTAGCGAGACCAATCTTCAACTCCCAATAGCACGCTACCCAGTATGGAGCCGATTCCAATCAGGGACGGCAGTGACGCCGCAGTTGGTTCGGGAGTCAGACCCACACAGTACCTTAGCGAAAACAGGTCATGAGCGCCCAGAGCCGGGCTGTGGTTGGGATAGAACTCGGACACGTTTGCTTTAGGCGGAGGGCTACCACTCTCACCCTTTCGGTTGCGAGGTGGGTTCGCAATTCCGCCATGGCCACGTTTCCCGAGGGCCGAGTAGGCCCGGGGAATTGCACCCCGAGCCTCTCACAGATCCGGACGTGAACCTCTCGATTCATCCGGCTCGTGCCACCCCAAGAGAAGGCTGCCGCCTTCCGCCAGGACCAGAAGTTCCTCCGGTTACCCGTTGACTCCATCCCAACGTGGGTGACCTGCCCCCTTCGCTCCACGGGCATTACCCCGCTTCTTCGCTACTACGAAGCAGTGCGCCCCTGATCGGTGCTTCAGTACTTTCGGCCTCGTGGGTCGTCCACTTGGGCCTTTTCCCTTCGCATCACCGACCCGGTTCTCAAGTTCCGTACGAAAGCCTGGATAAGAGTCATGCCTCTTCTACACCGGACACCGCAGGGCCAGTAAGTAGGTACCTTCCCTGCTTTTCCCAGGACAAGGGGGAGACCCTGGTTTTGGTGTCGTCTAAGGCATTATTTCGATGCTTGATCAGAGGTTCGTTTGCACTCATCTCTCTTATCCACACATGACGTGATCTTAGTGTCACGCCTTTTAACCATAACGTTCACCACCACGGCCTTTAGGACCGCAGCAGCTTATGGCAGTTTGAAGCCTCCTCCTACAAGGCGGCTCCGAAGGGCCCTCCTCCATCTTTCGTACAGCATGACGATTTCTCGTCTTCTTGACACAACCCCCCTATAATGCCGGACGGCCGAATTTCCCAGGTCCGGTTTGAAGCCTTGGCATCTCTTCCGGGAACCTTCCCATTCGCCACGAGGTTCAAGTGCTGGTGCGCATACGCCCCGACGGCGAATGGTTTGCTCACAGCTTAGTTCCATCTCATGCGTACGGCTCCTGTCGGCTCTGTGTCCGACCACCGCGCTGAAAATGGAACCACCAAGTGCCCAGAGTCCCTTTGCCTGATGTTGGCGTTACCTCCATCAGGGAGACGTGGACCGCCTCCTGCGAGGACATTACTCCCCGGTCATGGCTCTTACAGACTCATTCGTCAATCCCGCTAGGCTCTCCTCTCCTTCGGCCTAAGCCTCGTTCGAGGAGTCTCTGCAGGTTGCTACCAGCCCCTGCTGCCAGCGGGACTTTCCCGACGTTATCTCTGTGAATCCTTCCCTGGGTGCCTGGGCCCCTGCCACGGCGGTACCGCGGAGTGCACATGCCTGTTTCTTCCTCCACGTCATCGGCCTTCCCCCGTACACTATCGAGGTCGGCTTCCCGCATGTTCCCGTCGAAACGATTTCATGACGGATCGCTTTTTCGAGACTGCAGCCATTTCGTTATGTTCAGGCCCCCAAGTTTGCTCGCCTCCCAGATCGTTCCCGCCGCTGCGACTTATCGCCGCAGGGCAGCCGAGGCTTTGACATCCGACAGAACATGCTTCGTTGCCTCCGCATGCATCGGATCTGCTAACCACCCGCCCAGGCAATTGGTGGTGTGGGGACTTACTCCCCACGAGATTCACAGCCTTGTCGGCTGCTCCAGTGTAATTGCTCCAGTGTAATTGATTCCATGACAATGTCGGCTCCCAGCCCCGGATAAACTTTGGTGGTGCACACCAACCAAGGCCCGGAGAAAGGAGCCAACATGATCATTGTA
>Ga0208563_1001410_pt1 | contig 16330 bp, 15 predicted proteins | sample June2015DPH_17_1_2_FD_184717 | JGI IMG/M metagenome (GOLD analysis project Ga0208563, IMG submission 184717) | Peatland microbial communities from SPRUCE experiment site at the Marcell Experimental Forest, Minnesota, USA - June2015DPH_17_150... | ecosystem: Environmental > Terrestrial > Soil >... | reverse complement strand
TGGAAGGATTCTTGGTTACACTGTGTAAGCAAAAGGCTGTCCTCCTTCTTCGGCAGAAGTCTTTCTCGCAACAATACTTATGCCAGAAAGAGACAGCCTTTTTCAATTCTTCCGTGAGAAATGCGGGCTAGTCGTGGGGCCTGAATCCTACGGCTGCCTACTTCGACCGGAAATCGAAGGCAACGTAAGTGCTCCGCGGCGAGCTCCGGCGTAATGTGAGGGCCCCCGAAAGGCCAGCCGCTGCCCAAGGTCATGTCCATGCGCAGGCCAAGCTGCTGCGCGGCGCACGCCGTGGACCGGACCGCGTCAAGAAATTCCGGGGATAGGTAGCGAAGATTCGCGAGCCCTTTGCCGGGATCGTCGAGGGTAAGCGGATAGACCGGCTGAACTTCGAATCCGCCGATCCCGGCTTCTTTCATCAAGCGCATTTCCCGGTTCAGTTCCTCGGTGGTCACGGCAGGCCCAAACCACCACCAGCGCATCATGAGCTTCGAGTCTTCGGGAGGCTTACGAAAACGCTCCTGGAGGTTCGCGACCGCGCACTTCCCGGGAGAGTCCGAGGCCTGTGCGCCCCCGAATCCCTTGTGGCAAATGCTGGCGCCCACGAGGGCCAGCAGCACGATCGCGAGCGATTCAAGATGTTTCACAGTCCGGAGACGAATGGTGACCCCCCGCTGAGCTCCTGAGGTTTGGCCGATAACCGCGCTGGCGAAAGCGTGGGCCGATGTTCTGAACCGGCTAAGATTCTATCCTTCTGGCCCAGCGCCAGCCAGGAGATTGCATCCCTGGGGAAGTGAAGCTGGGAGGGTGCACGCGTTGCCTTGAATTCCGCGCCCTGTCAAAGTTGGGGGTCTGCACCGAAACAGCTCGGGAATTGCGCGATGCTCAAGTCGGGCGCGTACTCCTCGCCGGTGAAGGGAGGAAGCGGAGAGCGCTGCCCGATGGAAGTGCGGCCGATGCGGAGGAGGGATTAGGGTTGGGGTCCTTGATGTGGGAGCCTGTCGGAGATGGCACGCGCGCGTGCCTCCACCTCCTCGGCTTCCCTGCCGCTGCCGTCCTTTCGGAGCAGCCCGGCATACCTCTGCAACGTCCCGGCCAGTTGGGGATGGCTGGGGCCGAGGTTTCTCTCCTGGATCTTGATGATCTGCTGGTAAAGGGATTCGGCTTCTTGATATTTGCCCTCTTCCTCGTAAACGGTTGCGAAGATGGTCAGGGTCCGAGCGACGGCGCTGTGCTCCGGCCCCAGATACTCTTGCTGCAGTTCTAACATCCTCACGAAGAAGGGTTCGATGTCGCTCAAACGCCCCATCTCCCGGTATAGGTCTAGCAGACGGTATAAAGGCGATTCGCCCACCTGGCCATGATTCTTGGGGCCGGCGGCTTTGTCGCAAAGGGCCAGCGCTCTTTTGAAGACCGACTCAGCCTCCGCGTACCGCTGTTCCTCTTGATACATTCTGCCGAGATCCTCGAGCAGGTTGGGAAGCAGGTTGGCCTCGTCCAGCCCTCTCACCTTCTCCACCGTCGCGATAGCCTGCTGGTAAGCAGTTTCGGCCAAGTCCAGGGATCCTTGCTCGCGAAAGGATTCCGCCGCAGTTTGAGATCGAAGGCCTCAGCGAGATCCGGGTCCTGGAGGGAGCCTTGCTTTGCAGCGGGTTCGGCAAGGAGTGTTTCGGATTCCGCTTTCTTGCCCTCGGCGGTGTAGACCGAAGCCAGGACGTCGCGGCGCCGCTTCAAATCAACAGCGCTGGCGTACGGCGAAGCGCTGGCGATTTCCAGCGCCCGCTCGAGCAGGGGCTCAGCGTCGGCGTAACGATGCTCCCAGAGGTAGAGCTGGGCGAGATTGTCCAGCACGACAGTCATTCGGAGCACGCGGGCCTCAGGAGATCTGTCTTCAATCTCCAGGGCGCGCTTATAGTATTTCTCAGCTTCGTCGTTCCTCTTCTCGGATTCATAGATCGCGGCGAGATTGTTGAGATTGCTAAACACGCGAAGCGAGTTGGCTCCGTACGCCTTCTCATTGATCGCCAGCACGCGTTTGGACAAGGCCTCGGCGTCGGCAGTACGACCTTGTCCCCAATAGAGGTCCGCCAGTCCTTCCAGGACCATGGGCAGTTGCGGGTCTTCGGACCCCTGGTTCTCGAGTTGGCTGAGGGTCGAAAGGTAAATCTTTTCGGCCTCGACTTCGTGTCCAGCCCCCCAAGCTTCCCGAGCTTGGGCCACGAGCTTGCGGACGGGAACTGTCTGTTCCTGCCCGAAGCCCAACGCACATCCCAGGAGAAGTAGGGGAAGCAGCAGAGGCGTTCTACGGTTGGCAGTTACAGCCATAGCTTTCGAGAAGCGATGACAGCCTGGAATCTCCGTTTTGGCTTTCCGGCGTCCGTAAGTATACACCTGCCCGTTTCCGAGGAGCCCATTCAACGCGGGTGATGCTCCCTCCAAGCATGAACCGTCCTAACGGGGTGAGGCTCCGCCAGCGCCGCGCTCATCGAAGCCTGGGCCAGCCAGAAGAGTTTCAAGCCCCAGGCGGGGGGCGAGGCGGAACCTCCGGCGGAGGGCCGCAATCCCGAGGTGCACCTTCGCGGGGAGAAACGCCGCAACGACATCCATCCGTCGACCACCGGCCCGGAGGCACGGCTGTACAAGAAGGCCCAAGGGCAAGAGGCGAAGCGGGGTTATCTCGGCCCTGTGCTGATGGAGAACCGCCACGGCTGGACGGTGAACACGCGGCTGACCTTGGCGACGGGCCCGGCGGAGCGGGAGGCGGCGGTGGAGATGGTGCGGCGGCGAGGGAAGCGTCGGGTGACGCTGGGGGGAGACAAGAACTACGACCCAGAGGATCTGGTGAAGCCGTTGCGTCAGCAGCGGGTGACTCCGCACGTCGCTCAGAACAACACCCACCGTTCCAGTGCCCTGGACGGGCGAACGACCCGACCCGCCGGTTACGCGGTGAGCCAGAGGAAACGGAAGCGGGTGGAAGAAATCTTCGGCTGGATGAAGACCCTGGGGTTGATGCGCAAGGTTCGGCATCGAGGCCGGGAGTGGGTGGAATGGATGTTCACTTACACGGCGGCTGCCTACAACTTGATGCGGACGACGAAACTGGTGGGGGCGAAAGCGTGAACGCCCTCCCGAAGCGTTACGGTCTGATCCCGAAAGCCGCCAGAACCCACCGAATAAGGTGGGCGGGAGGGGTTCCGTACCGATGCCCCTTTGGCTCCATCGCCGACTGGAGATACGGATTGCTGTTAACTGCTATTTTTCAGCGACCTGCTAAGAGCGGTAACCCCTCCGGGCTATCCCGCCCCTCGAGCGGCCATGGAAATCTGCAAAGCAAGCCGAGGCGTCAAGCCGGCCGCTGTAGCGACAGGCCTGAGAAGACTCAATCCGTAGTAGCGCTGGATTCAGCCTTCGTCCCCTCACCGGAGCGAATCCGCATACCGTAGAACGACCGGTAGACGAAGAAAATTGACACGGCGAAGAACGCCAATGCCAAGGTGTGCGCCAATCCGGAGCCGCTCGTCACGGTCAGCTTGACCGCCAGCTCTACCGCCAGCAAACCGAACAAGGTGGTGAATTTGATGACCGGGTTCAAAGCCACCGAAGAAGTGTCCTTGAATGGGTCCCCCACCGTGTCGCAGATGACGGTCGCGTCGTGGAGAGCGGTGCCTTTCTGCTTCAGTTCGACCTCCACAATCTTCTTGGCGTTGTCCCACGCCGCGCCGGCGTTCGCCATGAAGATGGCTTGATAGAGGCCAAAGATGGCAATTGAAATCAGGTAACCGATGAAGAAGAAGGGCTCGACGAAGGCAAAAGCCAAAGTGGCGAAGAATACCGCGATGAAGATGTTCAACATGCCTTTCTGCGCGTACTGCGTGCAAATGGCGACGACCTTCTTGCTGTCCGAGACGGAGGCCTTCTCAACGCCTTCCAGCTTGATGTTGGCCTTGATGAACTCCACCGCACGGTAAGCCCCCGTGGACACGGCCTGCGTCGCCGCTCCTGTGAACCAGTAAATCACCGCGCCACCGGTGATCAGTCCGAGGACAAAGGGCGCGTGCAACAGCGAGAGCTTGTTCACGTTCTCCGCGAGGCCGTGGGTAAGCGCCATGATGGTTGCGAAGATCATGGTCGTGGCGCCGACCACCGCGGTACCGATCAGCACCGGTTTGGCCGTGGCCTTGAAGGTGTTGCCCGCGCCGTCGCCTTCTTCCAACATGTCTTTAGCACGATCGAAGTTCGCCTCGAAGTTGAATTCGTTTTTGATTTCTCCCTTGATGTTCGGGACCTGCTCAATCAGTGAAAGTTCATATACCGACTGGGCGTTGTCGGTCACGGGGCCGTAAGAATCCACAGCAATCGTTACCGGGCCCATTCCCAGGAAACCGAAAGCCACCAGGCCGAAGGCGAAGACCGCCGGCGCGAGCATCAGGTTACCCAGCCCCATAGTGCTGACGATCGAACCAATGGACATCAATAACACCATGGCCAGGCCCAGGTAATACGCCGAGAAATTTCCGGCCACAAAGCCGGAAAGAATACCCAGTGAGGCCCCACCTTCCTGGGCCGAGGTCACCACCGCCCTAACGTGCCGCGACTCCGTGGAAGTGAAGACCTTGACGAGTTCCGGGATGAGCGCGCCCGCCAACGTTCCGCAGGAAATGATCGTCGCGAGCTTCCACCACAGTGAGGGGTCGCCACTCAGGCTGGGAATAATCAGCGCCGAGGTGATGTAGGTGAGGGCAATCGAAACGAAGGAGGTGATCCAGACGAGTGAAGTCAGCGGCGCTTCGAAATTCATCCTTTCCGCGTTGCCGTAGCGAGCCTTGGCAATGGCGCCGTTGATGAAGTAGGCCGCGCCGCTCGCCACCAGCATGATGACGCGCATCACGAAGATCCACACTAGCAGTTGCACCTGGACGGTCGGGTTCTTTACGCCCAGCAAGATGAAAGTGATGAGTGCCACGCCCGTCACGCCGTAGGTTTCGAAGCCGTCGGCGGTCGGCCCCACCGAATCGCCCGCGTTGTCACCCGTGCAGTCCGCAATCACGCCCGGGTTGCGCGCGTCGTCTTCCTTGATCTTGAAGACGATCTTCATGAGATCGGAACCGATATCAGCGATCTTGGTGAAGATGCCACCCGCGATGCGCAGCGCCGCCGCACCCAGGGATTCGCCGATGGCGAATCCGATGAAACACGGTCCGGCATAATCACCCGGCACGAAGAGCAGAATGATGAGCATCATCAGCAATTCGACGCTGATCAGCATCATGCCGATACTCATGCCGGCGCGGAGAGGAATCTGATGAATGGGAAAGGGCTTGCCGCGCAGGCTGGCAAAGGCCGTGCGGGAGTTCGCGAAGGTGTTGACCCGAATGCCGAACCACGCCACTCCGTAACTGCCGGCGATTCCCACCACGCTGAAGAACAGAATGAACACCACACGAATCGCCTCGTATTTCAGCAGCACGCCGAAATACAGCAGGATAATAGCGGCGATGAACGCCCAGAGCAGCAAAAGGAACTTACCCTGCGTGACGAGGTACGTCTTGCAGGTTTCCCAAATCAACTGGGAGATCTCCCCCATGGCGCGGTGAACGGGCAGGTTCTTCAGGCGGCTGTAGGTGATCATTCCAAACAGCAACCCGAAGATGCAGAACAGGATGCCGATCATCAGCAACCTGTGGCCATTCACACCCAGGAACTGCACCTGGGAAAGATCTGGAAGCTTCAGATTGGCCTCGCCCGCGGCCTCTGCGGGAGGCGCGGCGTACGCTCCGGCGGCCGACAGCAACATGAGGACTATGCCAGCGCCGAACGCCGTGGCAATCCGGCAGCGTCGTGCCCAAGCATGGGTGAGCCAGTTCTTCAGAACCTGTTGGGAAAACGCAGAAATTACTAATATAAGCACACTGAGACTAAGAATAACGGAAACGTGCATCGAATTTCCTCCGATCGAAACTCCCTCTTCGCATCCCCGAGGTGGGTCTGGTTGGCTTCTCCGAAACGCAGTCTTCGGGATAACTTGCTAGGAGAGCTTGCGAATGACTTGTAAAAGCGGTGCATGATATCACGCGCCAAAAACAGGCGTCAAGAAAAGCGCCGGTAAAGAGACCATGAAGATCAACGGCTTCTAGTCCAGCCAGTCGAAAAATCCCCCGACTTTCGATCCGCGATCGTGCTCCATCGGGCGAAAAGGGCTCAAGTGTAACTCGCAAGCAATTCTGTGTCCCATCTGTCTATGGTAGAAACGCGCCTTGTCGGCCCTGCGGCAGCGCGTATAATCAGCCGCCGGGCCAGTGCGGACCTGACTCACGACCCGCAGCGACGTTCTCCCTCAGGAGAGACGCTTAGGCTCCCAGCGGCCCAGCCCTTGAGGTCATCTGCCATGGACGGTCAGTGTGAGGTCTTCTGCGTAGGCAATGCTGTTGCCGACATTCTGGCGCGGCCGGTGGACCATCTCGCGCCCCCTGGGACGAGCCAGCGACTCGACGACGCTGCTCTCGGTCCCGGTGGCAATAGCATCAACACCGGCATCGCCCTAGCCCGCCTGGGCGTGGGGGTACGCATTGCGGCCGCGATTGGCGACGACCGCTTTGGCCAGTTTCTCCGCGAGCGAGTTCGCGCGGAAGGCATCGACGACTCGAGCCTGGTCACGCTGGCAGGCGCCAAGACCTCCACATCCATTGTGCTCGTGCAGGCGACCGGCGAGCGCCGCTTGCTGCACCTGCGCGGCGTGAGCGCCTACTTCTCAGACCAGAACCTGGACTGGGGGCTGGTCGCAGGGGCTCGCCTCTTTCACTACGCGAGCGCGTTTGCCCTGCCAGCCTTCGACGGTGCGCCTCTGGAGCGTACACTCAAGCACGCCCGCGAGCTGGGCTGCCTGACCTCGGTGAACATCTGCTGGGACGTGCAGGGGCGCTGGCTCCCGCTTCTTCAACCCGCCCTCGCTCGCACCGACTTCATTTTCCCCAACCGTGAGGAGGGACAACAACTTACGGGGGAATCTGAACCCACAGCTATCGCCCGCCGTCTGCGCAGCCGGGGAGTGAAAACCGTCATCGTCAAGCTGGGAGCAGGGGGCTGCTTCGTGGAGTCCCCCGAAGGCTTCTTCACCTCGCCGGGTTTCGCCGTGCATCCCGTTGACACCACCGGCGCGGGCGACTGCTTCGCGGCCGCGTTTCTCGCCGCCATCTGCCGTGGCCACAGCCTGGCCGAGGCCGCCCGTTTTGCCAACGCCGCCGGAGCCCTTGCCACCCTCGGGATGGGCGGGGCCGATTCCGCACCCACTGCCGGCGAGATTGAAGAATTTCTACGGCGCCAGACGAGCATCTAGTCCCGTGACCGCCTAAAGAAGTCCCGAACCCGCTCTGCCCACGCGCCGCTTTGGTTGACTGCGAACGCTTCCGAAAAGAACCTGACCAGGCGGGCACGGGACTAGCGCAGGCCTTTCTGGGGCCGACGATCCCGCAGGGCAGGACTGCCATACAGACGCGCTTTCCCCCGCACGCCGACAAAGTTCGCGTCAACCGTCCCTTCCTTTCATTGACCTCCCTCCGGCCTTGTGGTATCAACCGAACTTCAACCTTCGCTGGGGGAATTCCTTGAGCCGACCTAAGGTCTTTATTACACGGCCGCTGCCGGCCCAGGTTGTCGAGCGTATCGCGACGCGATGCGATTTGAAGATGCATCCGGACGATGTGCCGCTCCCGCCTGCGCAACTGGCGGAAGCTTGCCGCGAGGCCGAGGGCCTGCTGGCCTCCGGCGCGAGGGTCGGTGCCGAATTGCTGGAGCAGGCCCCGCACCTGCGCGTGATCGCCAACGTGGGCGTCGGTTACGACAACATCGATGTGGCCGCCTGCACGCGCCGCGGCATCGTCGTGACGAACACTCCCGGGGTGGTGACGGAGTCGACGGCCGACCTGGCCTTCGCGTTGCTCATGGCTCTGGCGCGCCGTCTCCCGGAAGGCGACCGCTACGTCCGCGAGGGGCGCTGGCGCCACTGGCAGTGGGGACTGCTATGGGGCACGGACCTCCATGGCAAGACGCTGGGGCTCTATGGTTTTGGACGCATCGGCCAAGCCCTGGCGCGCCGCGCCCGCGGATTCTCCCTGCGCATCCTCTACTATTCGACCGAGCGGGCCACGGAAGCGCTGGAGCAGGAACTCGGCGCACAATTCGTGGATCGCGAGACCCTGCTGCGCGAAGCGGATTTCCTGAGCCTGCACGTCCCCCTCACACCAGAGACGCACCACCTGATCAGCGCCCGCGAGTTAGCCATGATGAAGCCCACGGCCTTCCTCATCAACACGGCACGCGGTAAGGTCGTGGACGAAGCCGCACTGGTCGAGGCGCTGCGCTCGAACCGGATCGCGGGCGCTGGCCTCGATGTCTTCGAGCAGGAGCCGCAGATCCACCCGGGGCTCCTCGCCCTGCCCAGCGTCGTCCTGACGCCGCACGTCGGCACGGCCACTTGCGAAACTCGCTTGGCGATGGCCATGCTGGCAGCAGAAAACCTGCTCGCCGTGCTTGACGGCCGTCGCCCGCCGAATCCGGTCAATCCGGATGTGCTGGACTAGTGGAGAACAGTAGGCAGTAGGCAGTTGGCAGTTGGCAGTTGGCAGTTGGCAGCTGGCAGTAAGCAGCGAGCGCGTTGTGGAGTCCCGGCGAAGCGTCTGGCGCGGACCGAAGTTCGCGGGTCGGCGGTTTTTCTTGCACGAAAGTGATCGAACCTCGCCTTGAAGATTCAGAACCGCAGACCCAAAACCATGGGTCTGCGCTACCTTGCTTGTTACTCGCTTATTTACGGTATAATCATCCCATAGATTCCTCTCAGTGCGCGACAGCCTCGCGAGGTCGCAATGAGATTCCGAAAAACGCCGATTCTTTTCTTGCTGGCGATGGGGCTGGTGTTTGCCCTGTCTGCCTGGGCGCAACAGAAGCCCTTTACGCAGGTGCAGGTCAGTAACATGGTGCGCGCCGGTCTGGGAGATGACTCCGGCGCAAAGCTGATCGAGCAGCGCGGGATTGATTTCCCGCCCAGCGAAGACTACATCCAAAGCCTCAAGGCCGCAGGCGCGAGCGAAGCATTTCTTAACGCGCTGCGCACGGCCAAGCGGCCCGAGCCCGCGAGCGCGAAGAAACCGCTGAACCAAGTACAGGTTTTCGCCTTGCTGGTGGGCCAAGTGCCGAGCCACCGAGTCACCATGCTGGTCCAGGAACGCGGAATCGATTTTGAGCCCACGGATGACTACCTCCAGGAAGTGCGCTTGGCTGGTGGCGAGGACGAACTAATTAGCGCGCTCAAGGGTGCCAAGGTGACGAAGCCGGAGAGTGTTGATGCGGCACTCCAGGCGCGGCAAACGCAAGTCCGGCAACATCTTGCGCGCGCGGGGGAATTTTACCGGGGCAAACGGTACGCTGACGCCGAGGCCGAGCTTCGCGCGGCGGTTCGCCTGGCCCCTGAGGACGCGGAGTTACACGACGACCTCGGGGTGGCGCTTGGGAGCAAGGGCGATTGGGATGGCGAGATCGCCGAAGAGCGTGAGGCGCTGCGCCTAAACCCCAAGAATGCGAGCGCGCACGTTAACCTCGGGGTGGCGCTTGGGAGCAAGGGCGATTGGGATGGCGAGATCACCGAAGAGCGCGAGGCGTTGCGCCTTGACCCCAATAACGAAATGGCGCACCTCAACCTCGGGGCAGCGCTTGGGAACAGGGGCGACTTGGACGGAGCGATCGCCGAAGAGCGTGAGGCGTTGCGCCTTGACCCCAACAACGAAAAGGCACACGCGAACCTCGGGGTCGCGCTTGGGAATAAGGGCGATTGGGATGGCGAGATCGCCGAATATCGCGAGGCGTTGCGCCTTGACCCCAACAACGAAAAGGCGCACGTCAACCTCGGGGCGGCGCTTGGGAATAAGGGCGATTGGGACGGCGAGATCGCCGAAGAGCGTGAGACGCTGCGCCTAAACCCCAAGAATGCGAGCGCGCACGTTAACCTCGGTGTGGCACTTGGCAATAAGGACGATTGGGATGGGGCAGTCGCGGAATTTCGTGAGGCGCTACGCCTAAACCCCAACGACGAAAAGGCACACGCCAACCTCGGTGTGGCGCTTGGCAATAAGGGCGATTGGGATGGTGCGATCACGGAATTCCGTGAAGCGCTGCGCTTGAACCCCAACAATAGCTCGGCGCACTTCAGCCTCGGCATGGCACTGGAGGTGAAAGGCGACCGGCGGGGTGCTCTGGAGGAATTCCGCGCGGCCTACATGCTCAACCCCAAGAGCGCGACCTACAAGCAGAACTACGAGCGCCTGTTACAGCAGGTGAATCAATGACGACCAGCGCGTGGCAAGGAATTGAATTTCCGCTTATCCGACCGCACAAATTGCATGAAGCGCAATGCATGCGCCACCCGGAGGTCAATTTGGAGGAGAAAGATGCAACGCAATATCACGATTGAAGAGGTGCGAGCTGAGTACGTTTCTCTGATGGGGAGCGATCTGGGGCGCCTATGTTATGAGCTGCAGGATGATTTGGAGTGGTTACGGTACAAGTGGGGCGAATTTCTTGAGCTATTCGGAAAAGGACCTGACCGCATCGAACTGTTCAGCAAAGTTGCATCCAACTTTTTCTATTTCCTGCAGAAGCTGCTGTATGAAGATGCCATGTTGCACTTGTGTCGCCTCACCGACCCGCCGGGGAATCGATGCCAGGAGAATCTCACTCTTCTGAGACTGGCCAAATTGATCCCTGAGCAGGAATTCAGCGCACAGGTACGGAAAGATGCAGAGGAAGTACGAAAGAAATGCGAATTTGCCCGCAAGTGGCGGAACAAGCGATTAGCTCATACCGATCTGATGAGCTTACGGAACGAACGTGCCTCACCTTTGCCGAGCGTGACCAGTCAGGACGTTGAGGGTGTGCTGGAGTCCATGCGCGCGCTGCTGAATTCCGTCGAGCAACATTACGATATTCCCCCGTCCGCGTTGGCTCACGATCCTTTCGGGGCAACGTCATTGGTGCACTTTCTGGAACAAGTCGTTCGTGCAAGGGAGAACGGGGATCACCGTTGGATCGAGCTCGATGGGCACGCGTAGCCGGTGGCGGCTGTAGCCCGTCTTAGCCGGTGAGCCTGAGCACTTGATGAAGTTCATCATAGTATGCGTTCACGACAGCAAGTTCCGGTTCACGCTGTTTTGCCCACTCGCGAATCAGTTTTCGGTGAGCGTCCGACATGTCCTTCCCGAGAATCAACCGCGTCAACCAACGCGGTTCAATCCTGACCATAGGGTTGCTGCCACGCGGTAGAAGAATTCGCACCTCTTCTTCGTTGCTCCAGTCTTGGCGCTTGCAGAAGAAGAAATACGCCTTTCCCCTCTGGTGCCGATCGGTGAGGTCGAGTGTATACTCCCCATAGGTCACTTCCCACGCAGATGCGAAACAGCCTTTGTTTGCGAACTCCAGGCAATAACCGCAATGGTTAGCTGAGTATTTGGCCCACAGATTCAGATTGTCATAGCGCTTGGATAAGGAGTAGATGCGGTAATCATCCAATTCCGTGTAGAGCCGTTCCGCCATCATTCGCTGAAACGGCTCCGGGCCGTGGATTTGAACGAGGGACCGGATTTTTACTGCTTCCCTTTCCTGAGCGTCACGTGGCAAATCCGGATGCCGCCTGATGAAGTCGCTGTGTGCGAAGGAAACCATCTGATCGATCGACAACGGTAGGAGTTTGGGCCGTCCGTCGGCTGGATCGTTCAACTGACTCGGGTTCGGAAAATACAGCTCGTGTTCAAGGATGATGACCTTTAGCCGTTCAAGGTGCTCGGGGCTTGAATACTTGTAGAAATGGGAACCGGTCGCCTTCCTTGGTGTCGGCATCGTCATGAATCTACCTTGGTCTGGGCTTCGAAATATGCTCCGCGTCGATGCACCCAACTCTCGCTGGCTGGCGCGGACCTATTTCCCAAGGTCTGCGGCTCTTCTCACCGGTCGCACCCAAGGGCCGCGGACCTACAAGACAGGTCTGATGGCATAAGGTCATCGGCTCCTCGACGGGGAGAGTAGACTGGCGGTGTCAGGAAGCCAGTGACTCTACGAGAGGAGGAGCCGAGACATGCTCATTATAGGTTGTGATTTTCACACGCGCAGCCAGCATATTGCGATGCTGGACACGGAGACGGGAGAGGTGGTGGAACGGAGGCTCGAGCACGAAAATGGGGAAGCCCGGAGATTCTACGAAAGTTTGAAAGAGCCCGCCTTGGTGGGGATGGAGAGCACGGGGTACTCGCTGTGGTTTGCCGAGATGCTGGCGGAGCTCGGGCACCAGCTGGTGGTGGGCGAAGCGGCGAAGATCCGAGCCATGGAGCCGCGCAAGCAGAAGTACGACCGGCGAGACGCGGAGCATTTACTGAACCTGCTGGTGAGGGGAGATTTCCCACGGATCTGGCTGCCCAGCGTCGAAGACCGGGACGTGCGGGTGCTGCTTGAGCATCGGCATCAGCTGGTGCAGTTGCGGACGCGAGTGAAGAACGGGCTACAGGCGGTGGCGCTGAACTACCGCTTGGCGCGGCGGGCGAAGTTGTGGACGGCGCGCGGTATGACGGAACTCCAAGCGCTGCCGTTGCGGGAAGGGATGGCGCGACGACGCAGCGATCTGCTGCCTTTGTTGGCGCAACTGGACCATTGGATTGAGGAACTCGACCAACGGTTAGAGCGGGAAGCCGAGCAGCGCGCCGCGGCGCGACTTTTGATGACCCACCCTGGCGTCGGTCCGCTGACCGCGCTGGGGACCGTGCTGATCCTGGGGCCGGTGGAGCGCTTCCCGGACGGCCGGCACGTGACCAGTTACGTGGGGCTGATTCCGAGCGAGGAGTCCAGCGGCGGTCGGCAGCGCTTCGGCAGATAGATTGACGAAACAAGGGAACCGCCTGCTGCGGTTCTTGCTGGTGGAAGCGGCGCAGTCGGCGAGCCGGTCCGATCGCGATCTGAAACGCGTCTACCGACGGCTGACCTTCCGCAAGGGCAAGGCTTCGGCGAAGGTGGCGGTGGCGCGCAAGCTGCTCATCCGGCTCTACATCATGTTGCGCGATCAGATCGATTACGCGGAGTTTTGTCGGCGCGGTTCGCATGCCGGGATGCTCGGGCAAGTAGCGCTGGCCTAACCATGGCCGTAGGTCCGATTGAGCTACCGGCCTCCTTTCGTTCCAGAGAAGGGAGTCAGAAGCCGTCATCATGGCCTGCACCCAGGGTCGAATAGATGCGTGGTGGAACCTCGCCACCGCACGATGAGGAAACGATGCCGAACCAGGCAAGCGAACGTGCCGACCGCGCCCTGTGATCTTGTAAGAGGGCGCGGTCGGCAAGAACGAGAACCAGAACTGGAAGGCGCCGCTGGGCAGGCCGCGAAGCCGCGCGCCGCCCGCTGAGGACAGTAAAGATTGAGGGAGAGGAGACGCGTGTCACGCGTCCTGCGCGCTGCGCTGGTGTCTCCAAAAAGAGAACTGCCGCCACCACATTCTCTCTTGACACCGCCGCTGACCTTATAGATGCGCCAGGGTTGCTGCGCAATCACGGGTCTGCGCGCTGCTGTCAGGATTGGCGAGTTGGCAATCAAAGGTCTTCCGGCTTCAGGCCGGTGTGCTTGGCGATGCGGGCAAGCATTCTGGGCCCGATCTCATCCGAGTCATGGAAGGCCCAGGTGAACTCACCCTTCGTCGGGTGCGCAAGCTGAATGTGCGAGGAACCTTTTTGCGCCTTGACGGACCAACCACTTCGGAGAAGCGCACTGAGGACTTTGCGGGCTTTTGTACTCGGCCAGTGACTCAAGGGGAGCAGGCGATGGAGATGTCCAGAGGTCTGTCCTTCTTCTCGTTTTCGATCTCGTCGGCAAGCACGCGCAGGGCAAGCGCCTTAACCTTGGCTACTGCCTCTTGCCTGCTCTTGCCGTAAACGAGGACCCCGGGAAGTGATGTGATCTCGGCAATCCAGCGCCCATCCTCTTCCCGGTCGAGTTCAATCTGAAACTTCACTCGGCTCTCTCCCATTCGGTTTTCACTAGTGTCATCGTAGAGCATAGCAGGCGGCGGGTCAATGTTGAAATTTCAAAGCGAGCGCAGACCTGTTTGGCAAGCTGTGCCGCTCTTGTCGCCGGTCGCACGCAAGGGCCGCGGACCTACAAAACAGGTCCCCGCTACGATTGCTCACGCTTCTGTTTTCGAGTTTCGAATTTCGTTTCTCCTCTCCTGCATCGCGGCTTCTAACCTCTGACTCCCGACACCGGACTCCGGACCGAACTCCCTTGCGTTTCCCCGTCAGCTTCCCAATAATGGAGGTGTGCTGACACGAAACAACATTCGTCTGACGCTCGAAGGGGCACGCGCCATTCTGTCCGCGGCAGAAGCGAAAGCACGCGAAATCAAAGTTCCGCAAAACATCGCCGTGGTGGATGAAGCCGGCTACCTGCTGGCGTTTGCGCGCATGGACGGCGCCAAGCTCATCGCGGTGGAAGTGGCGCTTACCAAAGCCCGGGCCTCAGCACTTGGCCGCGTTGCCACGGGTCCTTCGCCGGCGCGAGAGCCGAGCGTGATGCTTACCCTCGGCCTTTCCCTGGCCACCGATGGCACGCTCACCTGCATCCGCGGCGGGCTGCCGCTTTTCGTGAACGGCCAATGCGTGGGTGGCATCGGAGTGAGTTCCGGCACGGAGGACGAAGACGTCCTGGTGGCTCAGGCAGGCGTGGACGCGCTCCAGAAGTTTTCCTGATGGACACTTCAATACAATCCGCCGCCCTCACGAACCTGGCCTATGCTCACGGCAAGCAACTGGCCCAACAGATTTTCCTCGAGACCATGGCGACCATCGAGGTGCGCCATGCCATGCTCGCGAAGCTGAAATCCGAGGGCGGTGCTCTGGTGGCGGGCGGAGTTTCACATCCTCTGATCCGGCCGCCGCGCGTGGTGGCGTTCGGCAAAGCCGCCAACCGGATGGCTGCCGCGCTGGACGAAATCTTGGGCGGCCGCATCGAAGCGGGCGTAGCGGTGGCGCCGGCAGAGCCCCCGAGAAAACTCGCGCGCTTCCACTATTTCCTCGGCGGTCATCCCTACCCCACGACCGGCAGTTTGGAAGGCGCGCAGGCCGCGCTGGAGCTCGTTTCCAACCTGTCGTGCGACGACTCGGTTATCTTCCTCGTTTCCGGGGGAGGCTCCGCCACCCTGGCGCAACCCATCGATGCGCGCATCACCCTCGCTGACCTGATCGAGTTTAATCGCGTGCTGGTCACCTCCAGCCTGCCCATCGAGGAGATCAACGTGCTGCGCAAGCACCTCTCGGCTGTAAAGGGCGGAAGGCTCGGCGTGCGCGCGCACCCCGCACAACAGCTCACGATTTTCATTTCCGACGTGCCAGACCACCTGCCCTCGATGGTCGCCTCCGGCCCGACCATGCCCGATGAGTCCACGGCCGAGCAGGCGTACGAACTGGCGGAACGCCACAGCCTGGTCCGCCGCTTCCCCGCGAGTATCCGGAGATTCTTCGAGCTTCGGGAACTGCCGGAGACTCCCAAACCGGGCGACGCGCGGTTTGCGAATGCGCATTACTTCTGCCTGCTTTCGAACCGCGACGCAGTAGAGGCTGCCCTCACGGCGGCGGAAAGACTCGGGTTCGTCGGTGAGATCGACCGTGGACTGTGGGACGCCGACTACCGGCAAGTGGCGCTCGCGAACCTGGCCGCGCTCGAGGCGCTCTCGAAAAAACACCGGGGCCAGCCCGTCTGCCTCGTGGTCGGCGGAGAAGTCACGTGCCCGGTCACCGGTTCCGGCGTGGGCGGGCGCAACCAGGCTTTCGTACTGTACGCGGCGCAGCAGATCGCGGGACGCCACCGCGTTGTCTTGAGCGCCGGCACCGACGGCCGCGACGGCAACAGCCCCACCAGCGGCGCAGTTGCCGACGGCCAGACCATTTCGCGCACTCAGGCCCGAGGCCCGGATCCCGCCGCCTACCTCGCGGAAAGTGATTCCTATTCGTTTTTCCGCAGCCTGGGCGACACGCTCGACACCGGATTCACGGATAACAACGTTCGCGACGTGCGCATCTGGCTCGACTTCGGGGCGGCAAACTGATGTAGCGCCGACCCTTAAGGTCGGCACCTTGACCTGCTGACCCCGCCTTGCGGGGTCAGCGCTGCGATGTAGCAGCGACCATAGGTGTATGGTGCCAGGAGATCCTTTACAGTTAGTGCCAAGACATGCTTTACACCTTGGGGTAGAGTTTCCGGCCGAGGTGGGGATTATTTCCCCACGGGAGGAGGCCGGGAGCGATGCCGTGGCAGAGG
>Ga0208563_1001408_pt1 | contig 16337 bp, 19 predicted proteins | sample June2015DPH_17_1_2_FD_184717 | JGI IMG/M metagenome (GOLD analysis project Ga0208563, IMG submission 184717) | Peatland microbial communities from SPRUCE experiment site at the Marcell Experimental Forest, Minnesota, USA - June2015DPH_17_150... | ecosystem: Environmental > Terrestrial > Soil >... | reverse complement strand
CTTGGCGAAAAGTCGCTGAAGAAACAAGCAAAATCTACGAGTCACTACTCTAAAATTCTAAAAAAGAATGCTAATAAAAATGATAAGGTTTATGTTGCAAGCATTTCAGCTACTTTCAGCAAGCGTAAATCCAAAGGCTTCCTTTTTTTAGCTGCTTTCTCAAGCTCAACACCCGCAATTGCACCGTTCTGTAATCCAACCGCCATGTTGCCCTGCTCTTGGCAAATTAAGTCAACGGCTTTCTCCGCGAATAAACTAGCTAGTAATCTGCTGCGTGCTGTAGGACTTCCACCACGCTGTGCATAGCCAAGAATGGATAATCGGACTTCTGATTCTGTTTGCCGCTGCATTTCCTGAGCTAATTTACTTGTATTGCCGAAGCCTTCTGCAACAACTACTATTCCAGCTCTTTTGCCTTTTTTAGCGTTTTCCTCCATCACCTTTACAACATCAGATAGGCTCATTGGATTTTCTGGAATCAAAATCACCTCTGCACCCACGCATATGCCTACTTCCAACGCTAAGAATCCTCTTTTCCGACCCATTACTTCCACGATGAATACTCGTTCATGAGAAATCGCTGTATCCCTGATCTTATCGATTGAGCCTACCGCAGTGTTGACTGCTGTATCAAAGCCGATTGTTTCATCTGTTCCGTAAACATCATTGTCAATTGTGGCAGGTACCCCAATCATTAAGGCGTCGCTTTCTCTGCTCAGGTCTAAGGCGCCCCTAAATGAACCGTCACCGCCAATGACCACTAAACTATCAACATTGTTTATGGACAATGTTTCTGCTGCTTTTTCGACACCGCCTTCTTCCTCGAATATTGGGCACCGCAGAGTGTGAAGTATAGTGCCGCCTAACTGGATAATGCCGCCGACACTGCGTGGAGTTAACTTTTTGAAGGTGTTAGTTAATAATCCGTCCCATCCTCTTTCGAAACCTACAACTTGAAAACCCTTCGCATGACCTATTCGCGTAACAGCTCGGATGGCAGCGTTCATGCCTGGTGCATCTCCACCAGATGTGACTATGCCGATAGTTTTTGCCAATTACATCCGCTTCTTTTTGCCCTTAAAACGCGTTACAGTTTTTCAACATAAAAACCTATCTAAAACACACGCTTGATAAAAGATTTAAAATGTTTAATATGGCTGGACATAACCGAAAATGCCAAAAAACATAAATTCTTTTATCATATCCTTATGGTCTTTGTCGGGAGGTAGCTCAGCCTGGCAGAGCTCTCGAACTGGCTAACATGCTTAGCCGGTGGAGACGCTGTAGAGGTCTACCCATGGTGGGCTTCATTCTAGCCTGCACAGGCCACAGATACCGAGCCGTCGCAGGTTCAAATCCTGCTCTCCCGACCATTAAAAAAACATTTATGCTTTCAAACTTGCAGATTAAATTTTTTCAAAAATTTCCATTATTTTGGCATAGCTTTCCACATTGCATCGCCAACCTGCTGAGACCATGTCATTTACTGCTTGTTTAGCGTCATTTTTTGAGATAAGACCTTCATAAACAGCTTGCATTAGGATATACGGTGTGCCCACATAATGGATTCCGTAAATCTTCGCGGTCTTTCTAGCAACCTCGTCGTCAATCACTGCAACATAACTTCCTTCTTTAGCGAGAGCGAGAACTTCAGCATCTGCGATATGAAGCCCTTTTGTTTCTGATAGCTGGATTAAAAATTTTTTATCCTTAGGCGTGCAAACCTTGAATACGTTTTTTGTAAATAGTTTTTCTAGGACCACTGCGTCTGGAACACCCTTGCGTTTTCCTTCTTCTACAACCTCTTTTCTCACGCAGGGCGACGTCATCTTTTCAAAAGTTAACCCTTCAAGCACATTACTTAGTCCAACTTTTGTCAAGTAAATTAGCGGTGTTGAATTGAAAACAAGCGGTGTCATTTATGCTTCGCCGTTGACGCTTCCTTATATTCCTTCTCTAACTCTTCAGGCGTGTACCTTACCCATTCTATATTGCGTTGCTTTACTAAATCAGCAAACTCCCACAAGGAAAATCTAGCGATTTCTGCAGCTTTCGTAAATGTTACTTTGCCCTTCTGCAAAAGGTCCAATGCAGTCTGTTTTCTCCACTCAGTAATTCCTACTTCAAGCAAGTTTCTTACCACGGTTGCTTTGTCTAGTTTTTCCTTTTCTACGATTTCGTCTATTTCTTCCTTTACTTTTGCAGGAATTCGGACTGCTAATGGTTTAAGTGTCAAATACATTCCTCGTATACAAATGATAGCATTTGCATACATAAACCTGTTGCCAATTTTCTCGATGCAGCCTTAACTAATTGTGCATCAGCACGATTTCTCCAGGAGCAAACCAAATATCCCTATAAAACTCAAAGACTCGCCAACCGAAAAGCCGCCATAAACCCAGAAAACCCATTTTTCTGAAACCTTGCATGCTAAAAAAAGCTAAGGAAGCAACATTTCTCCTTTGCACGGAAGCAAAAACCGCTTTTGCACCATCATGCTTTAACAATTCGGTTCCGGCATTCACAAGTGTACTGGCAAAACCTTTTCGGCGAAACTGCGGGTGAACTGCAAGCCAAAGTATGCAACCGAACTCGCCGCCGCCTACTTGGAACTTTACTAGTTTAGCGAAGCCAACAACTGTTCCACGCGTTTCACTTACGAGCACTTCCCCCTCTTCGTTTAGGCTGTGGGTGGCGAAGAAGCGGAAGAACCTTGGAAAAGACAAGTCTACAATTTGCTTAAGACTGCCTATGTCACTTTGGGTCATTTTTCTAATAGTAAACTCAGAATTCATTTCACGCACGCTTCCTTTTTTGGCAATAAGATGATAAAAAGCGTTGCTATACTATTGTTGGTTTGAAAGCGCTGGTTCTAAATGGGGTTTGCAGGTTGTGGCTCTAGCTGTTCCGTAGGCTTCTTGCGTGAAAAGATTAGGCTTGTTGACTTTACAATTTGGGGCACTCCTGCGAGATCTTCAAAAATCAGCAAGCCTCTAGCTAAGATGGCGAAGGCGCCTATGGTGGCTTTCATTTCTAGTGAGATGGGCGCAGGGAACAGGAGGGTAAAGATTCCAACAATACCAAATTCTTGCACACCTATACCGGCAGGAGTGATTGGAACAAACGCTAACGCGGTGACTAATGGGTGAATTAGGAAATAGCCGATCCATGGGATTTGGGTGATTCCTAAAGCTAAGCCTAGAAAGTACCATTCAAAGCCTTTCAAAATCCAGCACGCAACTGTTAAGACGCATATTTCTGGTATTGCTCGACGGGTACTATGGGAGCTCTCCTTATATTCTTCCAGTCTTCCCATCAATCCACCAGTAAATCTTTTGAGAAACCTAGAATTTGCGATACGGTCGAAAACTGAGATTGCTCTTTGGGACCATGTGAACGCCGCGAGTAAAATTGCTCCTGTTAACATTAGTGCTATGCCTAACGCTGCGATGAGTATACCAGAGTTTATTCCTGCTAAAGGGGGAAAAATAGTCCAGTTTTGTGCTGGCACTACTTCTACCAGAAAAATTACTGCGCCTATTCCGCCGATTACTTTAACTAAAAATTCTATTGTTTGTATGCCTAAGATGCTTGAGAGGCTTTTTGATGTTGGCACATTTTGGTCTCGAAGATAAACTGGGGTTAAAATGTAACCTGAGCGTCCAGGTGTAACATCGCTGGTTAGCATTCCTGCATATTGGGCTAGGAGTGTTTTGCCAAAAGATGTTTTTACGCCATCTTTACTTAGGACTCGTCTTAGCCGTACTGTAAAGAGGAGGTTTATTCCAAAATACATCAGGAAAGCAAGAAGCAAATACTCTATCTTAATGGTAAGCAATGCATTATACAGCGAACCTATTCCCACATACCAGAGTAATGCGCCGAAAATAGCGACCATAAGCACTACTTGGAGAAGAATTCTAACAATTCGCCGTAAATTAGGCGATTTTTGTTTTTGCTCACGGGGAATTTCTGAGGTTGCCAAGGTGCATGAACATCTGCTTTGATTGTTAAATCTCTTGCGGAAAAAATTTGAATTTAAATCTGGAGTATAATGCTGCTCAATACCCTTTTTCTCTTATGGTCTTACGCATTCAGCTTTAGGCCTGTACGGGCGTATAGTTGTTCGCTTGCGCTTATGATATTCGCATTCGTCAATTCGAGTAAGCATCCATCCTTTATCTTGGTACACGCATCCGCACGGCAACTTTACGGATTTTTGCTCCTTAGTTTTTTCAATGCTTTTTTTAGCTTCCGCCATTGTTTCAGCCATTACTCACGTAATAGACACATTTATAGTAATTAACTTAACCACTGTTTTTTTAGAAAAACAAAAATAAGAAAAATAAGGGATTTTTTACATATTGCAAGCTACTGTTGATAAGTCAGCTATGTCGATTTTGAAGTGTCCGCAGAAGTCCATTCGGGCGTCGTAGTTGCCCCAGCCAGGCATGGCTCCGTAGCATCGTGCTACTGCAGCTATGTCTGCTCCGGTGACTGCAGTGGTTGTTGTATCGTCAGTTACTTTGAATGGGTTGAACTGGACTTGTCTTGTGACTGATCGGAAGACTGTGCCTGTCAATGGGTCTATTCCGTTTATTGAGAGTGTGAATTTGCTCCAGTTGTCGGTTACGGTGAGTTCTCCGTATGCCTTTTGAACGGATGTATCTGAGGATCGGTGTACTGCTGTTATGTTTCCGTTTTCATTGGTGATAATTGTAATGTTGCTTGTTACAGTGTAGATATTCCATGTGCCGTTAAGGAAGTAGTCGTTGGCAGATGTACTGACGCTTAAAGTTGATACTGAAGCGTTCGCTAATCTTGCTTCATAGAAAGTGTAAGTGAAGTTTTGTTTTGTCACAAGAGAGCTGATTGGACGTGAAGTATTGGTTGTCCACATGGCTGTGGCGGAAGCTAACTGGTTTGTATTTCCGTTATTAAACGTGCCGTTTCTCGCCTGGGTTTGAATCGCACCATTTACGCTGGTTGTTCCCCATTGAGTAATGATGCCATTTATGCGTATGTAACTTCGACTAGCGAGTGCGTTTGCAGCGTTTGCTGCCATAGAACCTTGGTTATTATCTCGACTTGGTGACATCACGTTAGCGCCTACTAAGCTTAAGCTGCTGACTGCGACCAATGCTATGACTATAAGTGCTATTGGGATTTTTTTGTTCATTTTTTCGTCCTCTTCATTGTGTTTTTAAAAGCTTTTATTTGGTTTATAGATAAAAGGGTTTCTGGGCTTCTTTTGTAATAATAGCCTCTGTAACCGTTCATTTTTGTTTATTAACGTTCATTGAGGTTCATTTTGCTTTTTTAAACATGCCAGTGCTCTTTTACAGTTAAATGCTTGAGTAGACGCCTGCTTGCATAAAGCCAGCCTAAAGTCAACAGTTATGGAAAGACTGAACTGCGGGGGAAAGAAATCTGGAGAACAATAGCGTAAACTTATAATTCTTAAATATGCCATAAATTGTTTTTAATGAGACCAAAAATGAAAGCTAGCCGCCTCACCGTTTGCTTTGCCCTCTGTATGCTGCTACTCTTGCTTCTTCCAATCTACAAAGTAAACTGTCAAAATTACTATGCATATTCAGTCCAAATAAACGGTGACAGTTCAGCATTATGGAAAATAACTTATTTCTCTGATGTTAACGCCATAGTTGACACTTGGTATGATTTTCAAACGAAAGTTTTTAACCTTGTTGATTCTGCAGCGAACCTTACCCGTCGAGATATGGCTATAGATCAAAATTCACTCCAAATAAACACAACGATATCATCCGATTCTAAAATAACCGAGTACTCTTTTAGGTGGCAAAACTTCAGCGTAATCCAAGGTAATGAAATCATCTTTGGCGACGTATTTACTGTTAAAAACTTTTTTAGTCAGCTTTATGGCGATGGGGCACTGCAAATAAGTTACCCTTCAACTTTCAGCATCAAATCAGTTGCTCCTCCGCCAAATCAAGAAGATGACTCAGCAAAAACGCTAGGCTGGGCTAGAACCCAAGACTTAGTTAATAGTAAATCAAACATTATCTTAACGAGCGCTCCTTCCAACGAGAATAGCAAACAAAGCCAATGGCAAGAATATACAATTATCGTTCCTATTGTAGCAGTAGCAGCCGCATTATCTTTTGTAGGTTTATACACGTTTAGGCGGCGACGTAAAGTTAACGGCATACCAGCTTCAACATCAATCGTTGGAGAACCATACAAGTTTGAAAGTGAGGAAGAAAAAATCCTAAAAATACTTAAAACTTCTGGCGGCAGCATGCGCCAATCAGCGATTACCGAGCAGTGTAGGTTTTCTAAGGCTAAAACAAGTCAACTGTTAGCTGTTTTGGAGAAGAGGGGTGATATAACAAGGTATAAGAAGGGGAGAGATAAAATAGTGAACCTTACGGAACGGGTGAAAGGTGAATAATATTGGTAAACCCGATTAAATTAAAATTCAAGATTATTGCGATTTTAGTTTGCGTTTTCCTTTCCTTGTGCTTTATCTATTCTGTTTCAGCGCAGGCAAGCAGTACAGTAATGACGGCGGCAGCATCCACAAGCCAACCCGCTGTCGGCAGCACGTTAACAGTTACCATTAAAATCTCGAATGTTCAAAATCTTGCTGGCATAGATACTACCCTTCAATGGAACTCTTCAGTTCTTAGCCTCTCAAACGCGGCTCTCAATTTAGGAGCAGAGTCTCACTCCAATGGCGTCCTTCATGGAAATAAATTGAACTACGATTATAATTCACTTGCAACAGGCGACATATACGTGAACGAAACAAAAGTATCGGGCAGTTACGAACTTGTGGCGCAATCGATTGGTGCATCAACACCCGCTTTCAGCGGCAGCGGAACAATAGCAACTCTGACATTTAATGTTATGAGCACAGGATCAGCAGGATTAAGTTTACAAGCAGACCTTGCAGATCATCCAGTAGCTGGAGAGAACGCCAATCTGATTGATCATACATACGTGGTTGACTCAGTAAACGCGGTTGCTACTAATGCTACGCCTACGCCTACCAATGCTGTTCCCGAGTTTCCAAGCGTAACTATAATCACCGTATTCATTGCTCTGGCAACAGTAGCAATAGTACTTACCGTAAAGAAGCTAAACAAAAAATAAAATTGCCACCGAGAAAGCTGCTCTAAACATCAATTAACAGTCAACTCGTACAATCACTGATCCCACAGGATATTATGAACAGTAAAAACCCAATTTTGCCAAAGCGAAACACTTAAGTGCAGAGAACATGTAGTTTTGTCTTAGAATCAAAAACTAGGATGTAGAACCAATTGGCTGTTGAAGGTTTTTTCGAAAACAAAAAGCAACCAGTAGAAGCAAAAGTCGGCGACTTAACCCCACAATCAAGAGCGGTTAACGTTACGGCCAAAGTAGTATCCAAGACAGAAATCCGCGAAATCCCAATGGGAAGAGACGGATCCCCACACAAAGTAAGCGACGCATTGGTCGGCGACGAAACAGGCGTAGTTTATTTGACACTCTGGGATGACAACATCGAAAAAGTCAACGAAGGCGACACCCTCCGCGTAGAAAACGGCTACGTTACCCTATTCAAAGGCAACATACGCCTAAACATCGGCAAATACGGCAAACTTGAACCAGCAAAAGAACCATTAACCGTAGAAGTAAACACTGAAAACAACGTATCAAGCAAAGCATACGAACAAGAAAGACGACCATACAGAGGCGGAGGACGAGGATTCGGAGGCGGCGGTGGCTACGGCGGTAGAGATAGGCGTGGCGGTAGCGGTGGCGGTTACGGCGGCGGCAGCAACGGCGGCAGAGATCGACGCGGTGGCGGCGGTTACAGACCAAGATACTAAGCTTCAATGCGTTGAAAAATAACCTAATCCTTTTTTGCTTTTTTATAATTCTTAATTTAAATAATACCTATTTCTTGGAAACGCTTAAAGCTATCAGTTGATATTTTAGCGGTTAAATAGGAGAAATAATTTTTGGTTTCGACAGAAAAAGGTAAACCAACTGTGGATGAGTTACTTGCGAAGGCCAAGAAGCCTGCACAGTTAGCTTCTCCAATGCACAGGTTTTATGAGGGAAAAATGCAGGTTATCCCTAAATGCGCTATCAGAAGCACTGACGATTTTGCAGTGTGGTACACTCCAGGCGTTGCTGCACCGTGCAGGGAAATTCAAGCTGACCCTGACAAATCATTTGAGTTGACTAATCGCTGGAATAATGTGGCGGTGGTTTCTGATGGAACGCGTGTTTTAGGTTTAGGTGATATTGGTCCTGAAGCGGCAATGCCCGTGATGGAGGGAAAAGCGCTTTTATTCAAGTATTTAGGCGGCGTTGACGCATTTCCTATTTGCCTAAGAACCAAAGATCCAGATGAAATAGTGAGGATTTGTAAAGCTCTTGAACCGTCTTTCGGCGGCATTAACCTTGAGGATATTGAGAAACCGAAGTGTTTTCATATTCTTGAGAAAACTCGCGAGCAACTAAACATTCCAGTTTGGCATGATGACCAGCAGGGAACAGCCACTGTAATCTTGGCTGGTTTGATTAACGCTTTCAAAATCGTTGGAAAAAACCCCCGCGAAAGCCTAATTACGCTGGTTGGTTCTGGAGCAGCAAACATCAGAACTGCTTATGTGCTCATGAAATGGGGTGTTAAACCAGGCAACATAATCCTTGCCGATAGCAAAGGCGTGGTTCATAAGAGCAGAAAGGACATAACCAAAGAAGAAGACCCATGGAAATATGATGTTACCCAGAAAACTAACGCTGAAGGCAGAACTGGCGACATTCAAGAAGCATTCAAAGGGGTGGACGCTGTAGTTGCGGCTTCAAAACCTGGTCCAAACACCATAAAGAAAGAGTGGATTAAAACAATGGCGCAAGATGCAATAATCTTTGCATGCGCTAACCCAATACCTGAAATTTGGCCGTGGGACGCCGAGGAAGCAGGAGCACGAATTGTAGCGACAGGTAGGAGCGATTTTCCCAACCAAGTGAACAATAGCTTAGGGTTTCCAGGTATTTTCCGCGGGGTCTTAGATGTGAAGGCGAAAACTGTCACGGATGACATGTGCATTGCTGCAGCGCAGGAACTGGCAAATTATGCAGAAGAACGTGGAATAAGCGAGAAGGATATACTACCGAGAATGGACGAGTGGGAAGTTTTTCCCAGAGAAGCGGTTGCATGTGCATTAAAATCAATCGAGCAGGGTGTAGCACGGGTTAAGCTCAGTAAGAAAGAATTGTATGAGCGTGCTTCCGCCATTATTCAGAATGCTAGACAGTCAACTGAGTTGTTGATGAAGCATGGTTTAATTAAGCAGCCTCCAACTGAAAGCGACCTCTTGAAATAATTCCATACGGAAAAATTCGCCCATTTTTTCTTTAAAAGTTAGAGGTAGTATGGAAAATTATTTAAGCAAAAATCTGAAGTAGTGAAGAAACCGTGGAAGATGTATGCGTTTAGACTATATGCTATATGCATTAGCAGCTGTATTCTTTGTGATAACTATAACTTCTGCGTTTTCGCTTACTGGAACAGACCAAATCCTCTGGATTTTAATCTCAGGCTTGTTAGGAATCCTTTCCCTCAGCTTAGGCTTTATTCAAAGACCAAAACCAGCGCAAATTAATCAATCACCAACGTCGGCAACACAGCCCACAGAAACTGCAAAGGTTGAAGCTCCAAAAGAAGAAGAAAAATTGCCGCCTCAAACACCTCCAGCCACTGAAACACCAGTAATCCAAGAACCAGTAGCTACGGTACAGCCTGCAATGCCTGAACCGCCAGCCAACACAGTACCTTCTATAGAAGCCAATGAGCCTTCAATTGAACATGCTTTAACTGAAGTTAGCGGCATCGGAGAAAAAAGAGCAAGCCAACTTAAAGCCTTAGGCATAAACACTGTTGACGATTTGGCGAAAGCGTCAGTTGAAGACTTAGCTAAGAGTTTGAAGGTTTCACCTAAAATCGTGGCTAAATGGGTTGCAGGCGTAAAAGAGCTTCAACAAAAATAAAAAGTGAGTTAAAGAAGAGTAATTTTCACTATATTCCTTTTTTCCAGTCTTCGCAGCGCATCCAAGCATTCGTCTTTTTTCTCGCCAGTAATGTTGAGGTTAAGCATTATGTCTCTAATTGTAACTCCTGGTTTACCAAAATTTACGTGCCGCTTGTAGAGGTGTCGGACAATGGATTTTTCAAGTTTACCGCATCGCCAAGTGGTGTTCCGAATTAAAACAACGATGGTTCGGACAAGTGTTTGCTCGTTTGATTTTCTTCCGCGAGAATCTCCCATCTCTCCCCACCACAAGAGGTAACTGCATCATGGTTTTTAAACGTTTGTTCCACAGTGGAATTAGGGCTTTAATCTTGGGAGATAGCGATTTTTATAGAGTTTTTTTGAGGTATAAACCGTGGGTTTTGCCGTAGTATTTTTCTAGTCTGCCGATTTTTTGGTATCCGCTGTTTTGGTAGAGTTTTAGTGCGGCTTTGTTGTCTTCGCGGACTTCTAAGTGGCATTCGGTTATACCTTTCTGTTTGAAGATGTCTTCTATTTCTTTTAGCAGTTTAGTTGCGATTCCTTTTCGACGGTAGGTTGATGCGACGTTTATGGTTATTATGTGCCCGTAAAGTATGTTGTTTTCTATTTCTTCTTGCGCTATTACGAATCCCGCTATGTCGCTGTCTGCTTTAGCTACTAACGCGATAGTGTTGTAGTCTGTTAGTAAGTAGGCTATTTGTCGCTTCGTGAAGGCTTCTTGGTCAAAGCATTGCTCTTCAATCTCAAAGAACCTATCGAGTTGCTTGAGTGACGCGGTTTCAATTTTTATTTCCATTTTGCTGGTCTTAAGAATAGTTAAAGTGGAGGGTTGATTTTAGTTTTTTCTGTGTTTGCCGCGGCTGAAATTGCTGGCTTTAGTTCAAGCCATTGCTGGGCTGCAAAGCCTATGAAAAAGCGGAACCACAAAGTAATAATTCTTGTAAGTATGGTGGCTGTGGCGCTCAATTCTGCGGGAACACCCATTGAAAAGTAAAGGGTAGTCATTACTGCTTCTGGTAACCCAACTTCAAACGGTATACCTATGGGAATTGATTTGACGGCTAAAACTATGGCTGAAGTGACGAGGATTATGCTCCATGAAACTGGATGCCCAAGCGACATGAAGACAAGGTATGGTACGCTTAAGCCGAAAACCCAAGATACAATCAAATAGAACAGCGAGTAAGCTAAGGCTCTTGGGTTATGTAGGAACTCTTTCATTGAGTCGTGAAAGTGCTCTGTGATTTCGACTGCTTGTTCTTTTAATTTTGCTAGTTTCCATTTTCCCATGCTGATTGTTTGTGTAAACTTTGTTGTCCAATTGATTATTTTTAAGGTCCATTGCCGCTTGAAAGATAAAACAATCATTAAAACAATTATAGCCGATATTGCGGCTGCGATGACTATTATGAGGTTGAAGACTAAGGAGGAAACTTGTCCTCCGATGTAAAGTAACACTATTCCTGCAATTAGGGCGAGAACGTTTATTGCCATGCCGAGAAGCCTGTGAGCGAAGAGTGAAGCTACTATTTTTCCGAGTGAGCCACATTTGTCTCTTAGGAGTAGGTAGGTTCGGGTTACTTCTCCGCTTATTGATTGTGCTGGAACGATGGTGTCAACGTAAATGCCGTACCAAACGTAAAGATAAGCTCGTACTACCGTCATTTTGATAGAGAGATAATTGGTTAACACACGCCATGAAATTGTGAAGAATAACACTTCCAATAACCCGAACAGTATCGCTACTGAGTAAATGACGGGATTGGCGTTTCGTGCGGTAGCTAATATGCCTAAAATGTTTACGTTGAACAGATAAATGTACAAGAAAAACCCGACTATACCTAGCAGTGGAAAAAGTACCATCTTCCAAGATAACTTTGGCTTAGGAGGTTCCATTTTGGTTTTTTGCACCCATCGTAAACGGTGAAATATGCATATGCGATTATATACTTTGTCTAAATCCAGTCTGAAGTGTTCATTACTAAGAAAAGCACAGGTGTTTCTCTAGTGCTCGTGTGGATTTGCTAGTTTACTTAAAGGTTTAAGCGTTAGGCGGAAGAACTATCCGAGAAGAAGTAAGCCTTATCCAAAATTTTGTCATCTGCCGCTTGAATAACCATGCTAATTTGTTAGTAACCTTTTAATCTACTCACCGCACTAAGCTAAAAAAGGTAAACAAAATTGAACGACGAAGTAAAATGTTCAAAACCAGAATGCGACAAGTTCACAGCAATAAACGAGTTAGCACGCCGCAGAGGATTTTTCTGGCCATCTTTTGAAATTTACGGTGGCAGCGGCGGCTTTGTAACTTACGGTCCACTTGGCGCAAGGCTGAAACAGAATATTGAAGCTAAGCTTAGAGAACTTTTCGTTAAGAAAATTGGGATTTACGAAATGGAATCGTCCGTGATTGCGCCTGGAAAAGTCTTCGAAGCCTCAGGTCACGTTGACCATTTCAAGGAGCCTATGGTTGAATGCCAAAACTGTCACGGTCGTTTCCGAGCTGACCATTTGCTTGAAGAAAAAGCAGACATTAGTTCGGCTGAAGCTGAAAAAATGAGTTTAACCGAGATTAAAGAAGAAATCGAGCGACAGGGTATTTTGTGCCCTGACTGCGGCGGCAAATTCGGTGAGCCGCAGCGGTTCTTAACGATGTTTGAAACTACTATTGGACCTTACTCGGGCGCGGTCGGTTACGGGCGACCGGAAGCGGCACAAAACATTTTCGTCGAGTTCAACCGTCTCTATACTGTCGCGCGGGAAAGGCTTCCTTTCGGAGTTATCCAGATAGGTCACGCTTTGCGCAACGAAATTTCGCCTAGGCAAGGCTTGATTAGGCTAAGAGAGTTCACGATTGCTGATTTAGAGTTCTTCTTTGACCCTCAAGAGCCATGCTGCCACCTTCTAAAAGAGGTGGAAAACGAAGTGTTGCCCATTCTACTATGCGAAACAAGGCTGAAGGAGTGCGAGGACACGACAGACCTAACAGTTAGGGAAGCGCTTGATCGGAAAATAATCCGCTCAGAATGGCAAGCGTTTTTCATGGCGATGGCTAAAAAACTCTTAATTGAACTTGGCGTACCAGCAGAAAAACAGCGGTTCATCGAAAAACTCACTTGGGAAAAAGCCCATTACTCAAGCCAAAGCTTCGATCAAGAAGTCTTAGTTGACCGTTGGGGCTGGGTAGAAGTCTCCGGACACGCTTACCGCACGGATTATGATTTGTCATGCCATATGAAAGCCAGCGGTGTTGACATGAGCGTTTACAAAGAATTCGCCAATCCCGTGGAAAAAGAAGAGCTAGTTGTCAAGCCTATAATGGCTAAGCTTGGTCCAGTATACAAGAATGAAGCCTCAAAAGTTGCTGCTCTGCTTGCTAAAGTTCCTGCGCAGGAAGTTGCTGACGCCATGCAAAAACAGGGTTACTTTATGGTTGAAAACTACGAAATCAAAACTGACCAAGTGGACATTAGCCGGCAAAAAACGATTGTTCGCGGCACCCGCTTCATACCGCACGTGGTTGAACCCAGTTTCGGCTCTGACAGGCTCTTTTACGTGGCATTAGAGTACGCTTACGGCATTAAAGACGACCGAGTTGTCATGAGTTTTCCCAGAAGCATTGCACCAGTGCAAGTTGGCGTTTACCCCTTAATGAGCAAAGACGGCTTAGACACTAAAGCGTCGGAAGTGCAAAGGTTGCTTGCGAATGAGGGTTTCATGGTTGAATTTGACGAAACAGGCTCCATCGGCAGACGGTACGCAAGAGCTGACGAAGCTGGCGTTCAATTGGGAATAACCATTGACTATGATACGTTAAGCGATGACACAGTAACCATACGAGACCGGGATTCTTGGCAGCAAGTCCGTTGCGCAATCAAAGACTTACCAAAGCAATTGCATAAGTACTTTGAAGGAAAAGTAAACTTTGAACAATTAGGAAGCATTATCAAAAGTTAAGTAGCTAACTTTTTTAATACACACAGAATAATAACATCATGAGTCAGGGATAGTTATAGGCGGGGGAACAAGTGGTACTTCCATCAGAAACAGAAGAGCGCGTTAAAAGGAGAGCCCTAAACGCTTGCCAAGATAACCTACGCAAGGTTGTAGATGTCTCAAGAAAAATCCCTCAACTTGTTGAGTATTTTGCAAGCGGTGACAAGGAAAACGCAAGAAAACTCGTCAGTGAAATCAGAACAGGCGAAGAAGAAGTTATCAAGGCAAGGCGCATGGTTTCTCAAGAGCTAGCCGAGATAGGTGCCATTCTGATTGCCCGCGAAGACTTCTTGAGATTCACAAATTTATCCAGCGAAATAGCTGATTTCTCTGAAGGCATCGCTTATTACCTAGTTGAAATAATGGAGCACAACTGGAGCATTTCCCCAGACGTCAAAAAAGACCTGCTCAAACTTTCTTCAGCTGTCTTGGATACGGTGCTTAAGCTACGGGAAACAATGATGGTTTTAAACTATGGTTCACAAAAAACCCTAGAGCGCGCAAAAGACGTGGAAATCGCGGAGCGAATCGTTGACGACCAGTACCGAGCGTTAAGCATAAAAGTTCTCAACGGCAAACTTGACGTTCCAGTACTTCTGCTTCTAAGAGACGTTCTTCAATTGCTAGAAAACTCCGCTGACAAAGCTGAAGACGCAGCGGACGCCGCACGGATGCTTTCCTTCATCATGTAACAAGAGCGACTTTAATGTCAAAAATAAAAGTGGAACTCATCGAAAACTTCCTTGTGGTGTGGGATTCAACGGATGGCTCCCAACTATACAAAACAGCATATTACGGCAAACCGCTTGGGATTCCTAAACCAAAAATCCCAGAGTTCAATGTGCCTTTAATTTTGGATTTGATGGAAGGCTTGTACCTTGTTGAAAACAAAAAGATAGTAATCTACGAAAATGTGGATGAGAGCAAGGTTAGCCTCAAAAAGCTTAGGCAAAAAGCTAAACAGTTGTACGATGAGTTTGAAGAAAAATACGCTGTTTACCGTGACCTTCGGGACAGCGGCTTAATTGTTACGCCAGGAATAAAATTTGGCTGCGATTTCGCCGTTTACAAGTACGGTCCAGGCGTTGAACATGCTCCTTACATGGTTTCCGTTAAGAAGGCAGGTTCAGACATGTCAGCCACGGAGATTGTTAAGGCTGGGCGGTTGGCTACGACGGTGCGTAAACGGTTTATTATTGCTGTGCCAGATTTGGGTTCAAATAAAGTTAAGTATTTGATTTTCAAGTGGTTCAAAGCTTAGCTCTACTCCCAAATTTTTTTAACCCAATCTATCCTGTCGAAGTCTTTGTCATGTGAGTATATTTCAGTAATATTGTTCTGTTTCATGGTTTGCAACGTTAACGAATCAACGAAATCTATCTGTTTTCCATATAAATCTTGAAGAGAGGGAAGAAAGTTATCCCAAGTTATAGCAAGTTTATTCATTGATAAATAAGAGTTTATAGCTGTGAGAAAGCTTCCAATCTCTTTTTTGCGATTATTGTATTCTAACCAATCGATTACTTCCTGAATGATAGCTAAGCTTGTAGCTGTTTGTTCGCCGCTTTCGATTCTTTTAAGAATCCTTTTGGCGATTTCATAGTCTTTTTGTGGTGACTTTACAAAGGCGTATATGAAGACGTTAGTATCAACGAACCGCACTATTTAGCCCTCAGCATTTTCTTCGTCACTCTAGCCGCTGATGCTTTTATCAGCTCTTGCTTCACTGGTTCTTTAATTTCTATTCCTTCAGCTAAACCACAAAGTAGTTCTGTTGGATTTGGAACAGTATTTGGAGGTAAAATGACTACTTTGTTGTCTATTATTTGCAATATGACGTAGTCGCCTTCGTCTATTCCTAATTTTTGTCTTATATCTGCTGGAATAGTAATCTTCCCTTTTTGGAGCACCTTAACTTGTTCACCCATATTTGCTCACCATGATTTATTATGATATTTAGGTTACTTAATAAGATTACTTTTAAGATTGTAATTCTATAATCACCTTTGAAATAAAGTTCATTTAGGAAAAGTTTGTAACATTCTTAAAAACGTATGAAAATTCTTTGCTAACGATTAAAAAAAATAAAGGTTCGATAGTAGTGCTTAGTTTGCTATTATTGTTTGGTTTTGGAATTCTCCTCGTATGTACTGGTGCGGGTAAATCTTTGACGCTACGAGGGAGCAGCCTTCTTCTAGTTTAACGTCATCTGCTATTACTGAGACGGCGGTTATTTTTGTTGGTTTACGCTGGCTTGAGTTAACAACTACATGTCTGCCGATTATG
>Ga0208563_1001406_pt1 | contig 16347 bp, 18 predicted proteins | sample June2015DPH_17_1_2_FD_184717 | JGI IMG/M metagenome (GOLD analysis project Ga0208563, IMG submission 184717) | Peatland microbial communities from SPRUCE experiment site at the Marcell Experimental Forest, Minnesota, USA - June2015DPH_17_150... | ecosystem: Environmental > Terrestrial > Soil >... | reverse complement strand
AAACCGTTCGGTGATCTTTGCTCGCACGCAGATTGTGCAGAAAAGTTAAGAGCTTATAAAAAAATAGTCACAGTTGGAGACATAACGACCTACACTGTGATACAAGCCGGTATTGTGCCTGACGTGTGCATCATTGACGGCATCACAATGAGGGCGAAGGTATCCGACGAGATCTACCACGCGATCAGCACCGAACCCCGCACCGTTTATGAAGTAGATAACCCCCCCGGCTCCATCTCTCAGCAGCTTCAAAACGCCGTAAGCGGATCGATGAAGGACCTCGGAAGGTCTCTCCGGACGAGAATCGTCGTCAACGGCGAAGAGGATCTGGCGGTAATCCCGGCAGTTATTGAGGCTCCATTGGGAACAGCGATCGTTTACGGTCAGCCAAGCGAGGGCATGGTTATCATCGTTACAACGCGAGAGAAAAAAGAGAAAGCGAAACGCCTCTTGCGCGAGATATTGAAACCCCCTTAGTGACAAATAAAAGACGGAGCTACCATGCAGATCGAAGTCATCAAAGAAGAGAATAACGAATTACTTAACCGAAAGCAGCTGCAAATCAAGATTCAACACGAGGCAGCTACTCCGGCGCGGATAGAAGTTAGGGATCAGGTTGCGGCCGACTTTAAAATTGAGCCTGAGCGAGTGATAATCGACAACATGCGAACCGCTTTTGGCAAAAGAGAGACTATGGCATATGTTAAGATATACGAATCCGCTGAAGCCGCCCAACAAATAGAACAAGAGCACATCCTGAAGCGGAACGCGTCGCCAACTCCCGAGCCACCAGAAGGGGGTGAAGAAAGTTAAGGCAAGCGAGTTGTATGACGTACGCGAGGACAAGGCGCAGAGGAAGCGCCAGAACTGTCCACGCTGCGGCGAAGGGGTCTTTTTGGCCGAGCACAAAGACAGGCTCTCATGCGGCAAGTGCGGGTATACGCAGTTTAAAAAGTAACCGTCCGGTTTGCGAATGATAGTATTAGGCATTGAAGGAACCGCTTGGAACCTGAGCGCAAGCCTGGTCGATGATGATAATGTTTTATGTCAAGCGAGTTCGGCGTATGTTCCTGCCTCAGGCGGAATACATCCAAGAGAAGCGGCGCAACACGCCGCGAACAACATTGCCAGCGTCATTCGCCAAGCCCTGAGTTCGACAGACCCCCGTTTAATCGAGGGCGTCGCTTTTTCGCAAGGCCCTGGCTTGGGACCGTGTTTGCGCATTGTGGGCACAGCTGCCAGGGCGTTGTCTCTGCGGCTTGGCGTGCCTTTGGTTGGGGTCAATCACTGCGTCGCACATATCGAAGTGGGGCGGTGGAAAACAGACCTCGTGGATCCGATCGTTCTGTACGTGAGCGGAGCAAACTCGCAGGTGCTGTCGTACCGACAACAAAGGTACAGAATTCTCGGAGAGACCTTAGACATCGGCATAGGGAACTGTCTTGACAAGTTCGCTCGATCGGCCGGCTTGCCTCATCCAGGCGGCCCTAAGGTGGAGCGACTCGCGCAAGAATCGCGAAACTACTTGCCTATGCCGTACGTGGTGAAGGGAATGGACTTCTCATTTTCAGGGATCGTTACCGCGGCTACAGAGGCGTTAAAATCAGCATCGCTTGAGGAAATATGTTATAGCTTTCAAGAGACTGCCTTCTCGATGCTCGTCGAAGTAAGCGAGCGAGCGCTATCACAAATGGATAAATCAGATCTGCTTTTGGCAGGCGGCGTCGGCACTAACACGCGACTACAAGAGATGCTGTCGGTAATGTGTGCTCAGCGCGGTGCGCGATTCTACGCGCCCAAGTCGGAATATTTGCAAGACAATGGCGCCATGATCGCGTATACGGGCCTGCTCATGTTGAAACACGGAATCCAAACCGCGATCGCTTCTTCCGGCGCCAACCCGAGCTTCAGGCCAGACGAGGTTGAGGTGCCGTGGATCGAGACACACTAGAGGTCGTTACGGGAGCGGAAGCGGTCGTCGCTCTTCGCGGCCATTCTGTGGTGAAGAAGCGCATTCCGAAAGACTATCGCATAGCTGAGCTTGACACGAAGCTGCGAAGAGAGCGCACGCGACTTGAGGCGAAGATACAATCTGATGCGCGACGAGCAGGGGTACCGACGCCTGTAATAAAGGCAATAGACAGCTTTTCAATCACCATGGAGCGCATAGAGGGACCGCCCGTGAGCAGTGTCATGAGCGAGGCGGTCGCTGAAGACATTGGCGTGGTGCTCTGTGTGCTTCACTCGGCAGGTATCGTCCATGGAGATCCAACGACGCACAACATGATTCTTTCAGCCGGAAAGGTATACCTGATAGATTTTGGCCTCTCCTCCTACGACCGAAGCCTTGAGGCCAGGGGCGTAGACGTCCACGTCTTTTTCCAAACACTCCAGGCAACCGACGACAGGTTCCCTGCGCTGAAGGACGCATTTCTTGCTGGTTACGCGAGAAACTGCTCAAATGCCGCGCTGATCCTAGAAAAGGTGAACGAGATCAAAGAGCGAGGTCGCTACTTGTGAGAGCGTTCAGTTTCATCACGCAAAACCCCGGCAAGGTGGTGGAGCTGCAAGCCAAGGCTCACGAGTTCGGGCTAGAGATCGTCCAAGTCAATGCATCCTACCCAGAGCTCCAAGCTGATACGCTCGAGGAAGTCGTCCGACACGGACTCAGCTACTGCAAAGAGAAGTTCCCATCCCCATTTATTATCGAAGATTCCGGTCTGTTCATCGATGATCTCCACGGGTTCCCAGGACCGTACTCCTCCTATGTGCACAAAACCATAGGGAACACCGGCGTAGTCAAGCTCATCGGAGAGGGGCGACCGGCACGGTTCGAGTCTGCGATCGGAAGCTATTGCCGTGAATTCAAGCTATTCCACGGACGTGTAGAGGGACGCATAGTGAGTTCACGTGGCCTTCGAGGCTTCGGATTCGATCCTATTTTCGAGTATGAAGGCCGGACATTCGCAGAGATGACGGTTGACGAGAAGAACGCACTATCGCACCGAAGCAAGGCCGCGGAACCGTTCTTGGAATGGGCATCAACAATTATATAAGAAGGGATCACAAAGTAGCACACCTCACGGGCATTCAGACCCGTCTCTAACAAGATAACGGAGCTTAAATGGCGCGAATGTACGCACGAAGGAAAGGAGTATCGGGATCTGCTAGGCCACTGAAGAGTACAGTTCCCGTTACCATGACATCAGAGGAGGTCCAGAAGCTAATCGTGGAGCTACGGAACACCGGGCTGTCCTCGAGTCAAGTCGGGATCGTCCTGAGGGACACGTACGGGATACCGAGCGTCAAGTCAGTCACCAAGAAAAGTCTGACCGAAGTGCTTAGTGACCATGGAGTCGCCCCTCAACTCCCTGAAGACTTGTTCAATCTCATCACCAAAGCCTTGAAGCTCAGAGATCATCTTGAAGAAAACAAAAAAGACCTCCACAACAAACGCGCTCTTCAACTCACAGAGTCGAAGATTCGAAGGCTAGTCAATTATTACAAGAGCAGGGACGTGCTGCCTGAGGAGTGGTCGTACCGACTCGACACCGTCGAGATGCTGATCTCACGATAGCACGCGATTCTTTAGCGGCTCGAAATGTGCGCGTTTGCTGCGCAGCCTTTTTTTGGCAAAGCGAACCCTAGCAGCTGAAAGTGGACCGAGCTCCTCCTTCTTACTCCGCCACGCATGATTACTGCAATCCTCGTTTACGAACATCCGCAGGCGCTCTCAATTGTCGAAGCTCTTCAGCCTGATAATACAGCCGAGATAAAAATGAAGGCGACAGGAAACAGAGTGGAGATAACAGTGAAAACGAAGAAACTACGAACCCTAGTAGCTTCCTGCGACGATCTACTTTCGAATCTCCAAATAGCTCAAGAAATGCTTAGCGGCCTCTGAGAGTGAGTGACACCTAGAAGCTCTCGGCGCGCGCGTCTACGCCCCCATGCGCAACGACGAGACTGTGCAAGCCAAGTACGCACCGACCCTGGTCAACTGATCTTTTTTAGATAACTGAGCCACCTTTTTTGGGCTTCATTTCTATCGATTGACGGGGCTTGAGCGGAATTGAGGAGTTTACCTTTCTCCAAGCCTCTCAGTTCAACGGCGGCGCGAATCAGACCTTGCGCTTCCGCGTACAACACAAGCGCCTCGCGCTCATCGATGTCCTGGCTCCGAATTGTCGATTCGATTTGACGTATTTTTCTCTCGATAGCCCCCCAAAGCCTTTGCACGGCTGCACATTCCTGAGGAGTGACCTCATTCTTGTGATTTATCAGATGCCACATGACCTCGTGAAGCGCAACAACCTCTCCGTCGAGTTCGATCTCTTCTGGTATTTCCGTGCCGACGAACGTGAAGATTCGGTTTAGCTTAAACAAGAGCTCTTCTCGCTCTTTCCTTGTGAGAGCGCTGGCATCCATTAAGTGAACACCCCACACGGTTACGTTGGGGTTTTCTTTCACGCTTTTTTTGGGATCCATGGCCGTTCTTCCGCTAGCTCGTATCATTGGTTGTTAGTGCGCTCTCAACTTTAACCATTGCCTCCCAGGCGAGTATCACTGTGGCAACCCGTAAGAACGCCCCGCGAAGAGCGAAAGACCTGGACAAAGATTATGAACCTTGAACTAGATAAACTCGAAACCTATAGGATCTCGCATTTTTGATATATGAACCGAATACCACGCCACGTCGGCATCATCCCTGACGGGAACCGTCGCTGGGCACTCGCTCGCGGTTTGCCGAAAGAGGCAGGCTATGAAGCTGGCTTGCCCCCTGGATTAGAATTACTCAGGCTGTGCAGTAGCGTCGGCGTCAAGGAAGTCACGAGCTACGGCTTCACCCAAGATAACACGAAAAGAACTCAAGTGCAGAGAAGGGCCTTCCAAAAAGCGTGCATTGACGGCGCCGAGATTCTCAAACACGAAGATGCTAACCTGCTTGTCCTCGGAGATACAGACTCTCCGATGTTCCCAAAAGAGCTTCTCCCCTACACAAAAAGAACTATATTTGGTTCAGGAAAAATAAAGGTCAACTTCTTGGTCAATTACGGCTGGCAATGGGACTTAAGTCCGCTCTTTACCCACCCCAAAGCCACACTCGAGGGCGAAAACGTCACAAAGATGATACGATCGCACGACATTTCCCGCATGGATTTGATAGTTCGCTGGGGTGGTAGACGACGACTAAGCGGATTTTTGCCCGTGCAATCGGTATATTCGGATATCTACGTTGTCGATGCATATTGGCCGGATTTCAAGCCGGAGCACTTCTACGCAGCGCTCGATTGGTATAGCAAGCAGGATGTCACGCTGGGCGGATAACTAACCGCTTACAGACTCTCGCTAGCGACTACGCCGAGCGCCTGGCAGGTTTCACGTTGTATTCACTTTGCGGCAAAAACACCTTTCCTTGTAAAGACGTCCCCACTCCGAGCGACCGCGTTACACAAATTATTACGGGTGAGCGAACCAAACGAATGCGCAGTTTGGCTGATGCCACAACATAAGAACTAAATACGTAGGGCTTTTTCGGTGGATCATGAAGCGTTACTTCCGCTGCACAGTTTGTGATGATATACACTACGGGGAAAATGCTCCCGAGATTTGCCCCACCTGCGAAACCATGGGTTCGTATATAGAGGTCACAAAAGATGAGGCTGAGGAGTACTTCTTATAGCCAAAAAAAACAGCAGGCTGTTCACGAGTTGCGCACGCTTCTTTTTAGTTCCAAAGAAAGCGCTTTGTTAGACCACCAGCGCTGAAGATCCGCCGAAAACAAAAAAAAGAGGGCCGCAGAGCCAAAAACGTCTGCGGCAGCACGCGTTCACACTTGATCAAGCATTTGATCGGACATGCCTTCCATCTCGTCTTGCGAAGGCCCTTTCTCAAACGTAGCGGCTTGAATCACGTCGTCTATTCGAAGGATCATGTTCGCGGCTTCGGTGGCCGACAAGATGGCCTGCTTCTTCGTTCTGAGAGGTTCGATCACGTCAGGCCACATGTCTGTTGCTTTTCCTGTCGAAATCTGGAGCCCCATCGTTTTATTTCCCGATTCGTGAGCGGTCCTCAAACCAACAAGCGAGTCCATCGGGTCCAAACCCGAGTTTTCGGCAAGCGTTTTTGGAATAATTTCGATTGCGTCGGCAAAGGCGATGACTGCCAGTTGCTCTCTACCGCTGAGGGTCGACGCGTAGTCACGGAGTTGCATCGCGATCTCAACCTCCGGAGCGCTGCCTCCCGCGACGACTTTGCCATCTTCGATCGATGCTTGAACGACTCGAACCGCATCGTACACAGCTCGGTGAGTTTCTTCGACGATATGATCGGCTCCCCCGTGAATCACGATACTGACGACGCGAGGGTTTTTACAGTCTTTGATTGTTATCATTCCTAGACCTCCGTCTAATCAATGCCGCAGGTGTCACAGCCAGATTCGATGTCAGTTGTTTCTTCGATTTCGCCCGCGTTGCCCAGGTCTGATGCGCTGAGATCATTCAGGCTGGACACCACTCGGGCGCCACTCACCTTGGAAATCGTCTCAATGTCCTCGCGTTTCACGTTCTCCACTGCCATCACGTTATTGCGCGAAAAGTGCCATTGGAGTAGATCGTCGATACCCTTCTGGCAAAAGACGACGTTAGCGCCGCTTGCCAAGATCTTGTCAGCCTTCTCGATCAGCGTTTCATGATCGCGTTCCATGAAGAGTTTCATTTGCGTTGGATCTTTTATTTTGATTTTGGCGTCGGTCTTTGTTTTGGTAAGCTCGAGTGGTTGATCATAAACAAGGATGCGCGCGTCGCATACTTTTCGCGGCATTCCCTCGGCCGCGCGTTCCTTGTCGACAACGATGCCTTCTACGAGTTCTGAATCGGAAACGGAACCAGAAACTTTCTTTTCAATTCTGATGTCTTCCTCGTCGACCTTGTACGTGTTGTCGACTTTTTGCGCTACCATTTTCACCGCTTCAACAACGAGCTGCGGAAGTATCTCAGTGCCCACGTCAGTGCCTTTGCCCGTCAGCGCCGTCTTTGCAATCTTTTTCAGCAGATCGTCATCGCGAATCGAAACGTTGCGCGACAGCAGTTCGGCGATCTCAATCGCTTTTTCTGCGGCGAGGCCGTAGCCTTTCTCTATAACCGTCGGGTGGATGTCTTGATCGAGCAATTCTTCTGCGTTTTTCAGCAATTCCCCAGCCAAGATAACCGCCGTTGTTGTCCCGTCGCCCACTTCATCATCCTGCGTTTTAGCGACTTCAACCATCATCTTAGCTGCTGGATGCTCAATATCCATCTCCTTCAATATCGTCGCGCCGTCGTTCGTTATAACCACATCGCCCATCGAATCAACGAGCATCTTGTCCATGCCTTTCGGTCCGAGCGTAGTTCGCACTGATTCAGCTACGGCCCTGCTCGCGGTAAAATTCATTGACTGGGCTTCCCTGCCCTTCGTCCTTTGTGTTCCTTCGCGTAGAATGAGAATAGGTTGACCACCAATCACTGTGCTAGCCTCCAAAATTACTAGAGTTGTTGTTCTATATAAAAGTTCTCTGAGTGGGCACCGCGTTGGTGGAAAAACCGAACAAACTACGTCCTTGAAAGCGCAAGTTAAAATGACCCGATCAGTAATTGCCTCCAAGACTTGCACGGTGATAGCATTGAGCTTCAATCGTGCTGGTATGGGATGCACCGCAGCTGTGCGGCCACACGTCGTCGTTGCCAACTCGGCTACCGCGATGAGCGGGCAGATGACGGCTCCAAGCGTACCGAGAGAGCGTTCGAAGCCGAATAACCTTCCCCGTGCCGAGGCTCTTTGACTCGGAAACAATAACATAACGCGCCCGTCGCTGACGCCCTCCAAGGCGATCAAACAACTGTCTTGCCAAGACTTGCTGCCGCTGCCATGCAGTTGATACTGCAAGCAAGGGCTTCGCGATCGCTGCGATGGTTTAGCCGGATTACACGAGGGACTCGCATTTCCCGAATCTGTCTAAGAGGAATACGGAAATTATCGCTGCATGCTTGCGGTGCTTTCGACGTATGCTATGAGGCCCACGTCAATGAGCGCCGCTCCCAGGACGTTAACAATAAAAGAGGAATGACCGGATAGATCTTCTCCGCGCTCATCGGCGAGCAGACTTACGATCCCAAGGATTGCGACGTTTAAACTAATGCCAAAAACGAGGGCTCCTTTAGAGAATCTCCCTCCTGAACATCTGCACAGCGCTTAGCTTTTCAGATTTGAAAACTGTCTAAGGATGAAAAGGCGTCTATTAGCGATAAGATTAAGATTGTGCAGCATAAAGGATACTGGAATCATGTTCGAAATCGAAGGAGTTTTAGGGAGACAAGTCCTTGATTCACGCGGAAATCCCACAGTGGAGGTAGAAGTTTTCACAGACTGCGGTTTTGGCCGGGCGATCGTACCGTCCGGCGCGTCCACTGGATCGAACGAAGCACTTGAACTTCGAGACAACGAATCGGATTTCGGCGGAAAAACCGTGTTACGAGCAGTCAATAACGTCAACACAGTAATTGCGGAAGAAGTCTTCGGCATGGACGTGAGGGCCCAGCGCAACGTCGACAAAACGTTGAACGATCTCGACGGGACCCCAAATAAGTCAAATCTCGGGGCAAATGCCATTCTCGGGGTGTCAATGGCAGTTGCTCGAGCAGCGGCGAATTCCGCCAACATGCACCTTTACGAGTACCTTGGCGGCCCAAATGCGTGCACGTTGCCCGTGCCGTTAATGAACGTGATTAATGGCGGGGCACATGCGGGCAACGCTTTGTCTATCCAGGAGTTTTTTATCATACCAATGGCAGCCGAGACATTTTCTGACGCCCTCAGAATGGGCGTCGAGACTTATCACGAACTCAAGCACGTCTTACAAGCACAGTACGGACAGGGAGCGTCGAACGTGGGAGACGAGGGCGGTTTCGCGCCGGCACTGTCCTCATCTTCTGAGGCACTTGATGCGATCATGACGGCCATCGGCAATGCAGGCTACGATCGAGAGATGCGCCTCGGCGTGGACTGTGCCGCGTCAGAGTTCTACGACAAGACGACACAAACCTATCTGATTGATGGAAGAAGGCTCTCCCCCGCTGAGCTGAGCGAGTACTACGAGGACTTGGTGGACCGATATCCGGTAATACTCATTGAGGATCCCTTTAACGAGGATGCGTTTGAAGACTTCGCCTATATAACCTCCCAACTCGCCGGCACTACCATCGTCGGTGACGATTTATTCGTGACGAACGTCGACCGACTTTCCAAAGGGATACAGCTAGAGGCCGCAAACGCTTTGCTCCTAAAGCTGAACCAGATCGGAACAATGTCGGAAGCCTTCGACGCCGCGACCTTAGCATTTCGGAACGGATATTCGGTAGTCGTTAGCCACAGATCGGGAGAGACCGAAGACACGACTATTGCCGACGTTGCAGTTGCATTGGGCTCAGACTTCATCAAAACAGGTGCTCCGGCGCGGAGCGAACGCAATGCAAAGTATAATCAGCTTTTAAGGATTCAAGAATTCCTCGGAGATGCTGCCTCATATCGAGGTCGAAATCTGCAGACTTAATCGACGCCTGTAACACCTCGCACGGGGCGGCACACAACATTGCTCGAGGCGCACATCCTGCTAGTGTCAAAGCAGAGTGTCTCTGGGACCTATCGTTTCAGCTGACCTAGTGGCGCTCTAGCAAGTCCGAAGCAATGCAACCTGCCAGGGGTCGTGAGCCAAAGGGGCCGTGGCAACACGTCCCGATTCTCGGACAAAAAGCGCAATTAGTCTAAGTACGTGGTATTCTGCGAGAGATGCCCCGAACCGCACGCATCATCAAGTGGAGCTGCTCATCGGCGCCAGCGGTTGTTAGCTAGCGACGAACGATACAGAGACCACATCGAAGGCTACTTGTATACTCAACACTCTTGTCCGAAGTGACAATCTATGCCAAAACTAGCCGCGCTCCTTCTCGCGATCCTGTGTGTGGTGTTTCTTGCAGCGTCCTGCGTGACGGCGGCTTTTTGGGCCGGAACGGCGCCGAGCAGCGAGTCATCCGCGCAGACTGTGGTCAACTCGCAGTCGAGTCACTTCACGAAAATGAGCGTCGCCGGCCAAACGGACAAAAGCCTAGAACCGACGCCCCGCATAAGCACGACTTCAGGGCTACGCGTGTTGGCATTGCAATCAGCTGCCACTAATAACGCTAGTCAAGTTAGTAACCTTCTGACGGCGAACAATACAACTCGCATCATCGTTCCAATTTCAACAGCCAAAAACGCTTCTAATGCAGGGGCGCAGAATAGCAACGGATTCACGTTTCCAGCCTGGTTATGGATCTGGGGACTGATTCTCATTCTCGTGATTGTTCTCACGTTTCTTTTGCTTCGACTCGTTCGCGAGGGCAACGGCGAACCGCCGGCTAGCAACACGCGACGCCCCGCCGCAACGCAATATCCGTCAGAAACCGGCAGAGTGCCACCGCGACAAATACCGATAGAAGGGACAGAAACTGACACCGAACTGAGAGACAAATCTGGCAGCCGTGCGAAAGATCAGAAGGTGAGGATACTTATAGAGACGCCTGACGAACCGCGAGAGATAGAAGAAAAATCAGGGTGACACGCGATCTGAGACCGAAACAGGGATAGGACGATACCAGGACTTACCGGAATGGGAGCTCCGCCGATCGGTCAACCAGCGTGCCCCACCAATGCTAGTGAGCTACGGGCCGTCCGATGTGTGTGAGCGGTATCGCACCTCGAAGCCGTAACAAGCAAGAAAGTAGTTGTACCGCGAGCGAACGGGGTTACTTGTTGCAACAGAACGTGGAACGATCACCTGCGTCTAGCCTGAGCAACAACCGGGGACTTAAACTTCTTCGCGCCCGTGCCATTGAGGGCTTATCGTACCACCCGTGCACGTAGAGTATCTGCAGAAGCCGTTCTACGCTGTGAATCTCAGATGGGGGTACATCGATTTCGTCTAAAAGAGACAGCATTTCGCTGCGACACACTTCCCGTGTTTTTTCTTACGCGGTCATCAAAAAGTAGTTTATTGCACGTGACAAATATAGTTTGGGAAGATGTCGAGAGTCTTCAAGGAAACAGTAGATGGCGCCGCAAAGTACGATTTTGTAGCAAGGGCACTCGATCAATTCAGCGATGAAATCGCCTCAGCGTCGTCAATTTTCATCAAACCGAATCTTGTTTCGAAAGAGGCGTACCCGACCACCACCGATCCGCAGCTTCTCGATACGGTCCTACAGTACCTCCCTGACCACGCTATAACAGTAGGAGCTGATCTTGCGTTTGATGCCCCCCTAAACGCATTTTTCGATCGAAAGACGCGTGGCGTAACCAAGCATCTTCCGCTAAAGCGCGTGTGCGATGATCACGGCGTTGACTTCGTCAATCTTAACAAGGGCCGTTTGCGAAAAGGCTCAGCGACCGGGGGTTTAGCGTCTCTCTTTCTACAGTCCCGGGGTCGTTCGATTTGAAAATCTCACTGCCTGTGCTAAAAACGCACTCCATTTGCACGCTGACAGGAGCCGTGAAGAACCAATTTGGATTGGTTAGACCGACAGAACGCGTCCGCTTGCACGCTAGCGGGCTTGAATCTGCACAAAAGCATCGCCGAAGCGGCGGTGCTCGAACCGTTCGATATCTTCATAGTCGATGCAGTAGAAACACTCGTCGATGCTCAAGAGCTGCGTCACGGCGGCAGGAAAGCGCATCTCGGCTACGTGCTTGCAGGAACGGATCCCGTAGCAATCGACTGCGCGGGTCTTGAGCTTTTGAGAACGGACGACGAAAGGCTGGCGGGCAAGACCATTGATAACATCCCCTATCTGGCTTTTGCAGAAAGTTATGGGTTAGGAGACAGGCGACACGAATGCGTGAGGCTAACGGGATCTTAGATTTCTTTTGGGTGGAGAAATACCGGCCGCGATCGTTCGAGGAGATTCTGGGCCAACCGGTTGTCAAGATTCAGCTTCGGCGCATTGTCGACACCAAGAACTTGCCGAACCTGCTCTTCTTTGGCCCTCCAGGGACAGGCAAGAGTTCAGCTGCCGAAGTTGTCGCGAGAGAGCTTTTCGGAGACGTGTGGGAGGGCAACTTCACCGAGATCAACGCCTCAGACATCTTTGAACAAGGCCGGAAGTACCTCGAAGCGTCACGCAGCTTAGCGCGTTTTTACGACAAGCGCAAGGGTGTGCTCGATAATTTCAAGCTGATCATGAACCGGCTTGCCGGAATCGCTCCACTAGCTGCGCCGTACCGAATTCTGTTTATAAACGATGCCGAATCCTTGACGCTGGACGCTCAGCAGGCTCTGCGAAGAATAATCGAACGGTACAATCGGACCTGCAAGTTCATCCTAGCTACCGCGCGTCCGTCGCAAATTATCGTACCCATAAGATCGCGCTGTTTGCCGCTGCACTTCACACAGCTACCCGCCGACATGATGGTCGACTTTCTGCGACGAATCTCGACAAAAGAGGGTCACGCGTTGTCAGATGAGTGCAGCCGCTCGATTGTGGGTCTTAGTGAGGGCAGTCTTCGAACAGCGCTGACGCTGCTCCAACTCGTGACAGAAGGCAATTCTTCTGAGGCTCACCCGCTCGACCTGAGCATGCTCGCCGAATGCGTGCACCCTAAAGGAGTTTCGGAGCTCTTGCAGCTGGCCTTACAAAACGATGCGCCCAAGGCCAGGCACGTACTCGATCGTCTGTTGCTCGAGACCGGTCTAAGCGGCGGCGAAATTATCGCTCAAATGCGGATTCAAGCCCGAAACATGTCACTAACTGAAGAGGCACTCGCTGAGCTCCTCGTACTCCTAGGCAACGCGGAGTACGCCCTTCTCGATGCGCTTAACGAGAGAATTCAGCTCGAGGCGCTCATCTATGAAATCGCCTCCTCGGTGCCTACAATCGGCTAGCGCTTCGAATCGGCGCAGTTGACCTTAGAAAGTGCCGTGTCGCGGTCCGGCACGCCGACAAACTCCACTTTCTTATCGATAAGTGTAGTTGGAACGCTTCGGATGCTGTACTGGTGAATTAGTTGGAGGCCTTCTGGCGTATAGACCTCAATGTCCTTGTAGTCAAAATCACAGCTCTGGTGCAGTTCCTCCCAGAAGCTTTTCGCCATCGGGCAGACCGGGCAGCCTTTATGAGTAAGCAGTATTACTTCTGTCATTTCGTGCTCCACCATGTACTACGCGATTACTTGGATATGAAACTTTCACCGGGGGGCGCGTCGCTGTCGTTAGACCGGCTTGGGCGCGGAACAAGTCAGAAATTTTGGCTGATAACTCGCCTGACGGCTTCCAACAAGCGCGCGTTTTCCGCCTTTGTCCTAACCGCTATCCGTATATAGTCGTCTCCAGTCAATCGAAACGACTGACAGTCCCGTACCAAGAATCCGCACCGCCTCATCTCACTGGCAAAGTCAGTCGATGAGAGCGACGTGCCTGCGACGTTGACCATAATGAAGTTGGCGTCGCTTTCGAGCGGCCGCAGCCCTGGTATTTTTTTGAGTTCACGAGCGAGCCAGCGCCGCTGTGCAGCTATTTTTTCGCGCGAGGCATCAAGATAGGGTTTGCAATCCTTGAGGAGAGCGACCGTGACTCCTTCCGCGATAGAGTTGAGGTTCCACGGAACCCGTATGCTGTTTAATACCTTCGCAAGCTCGGGGTTGGTTATGCCGTAGCTGGCGCGGATGCCAGGGATTGCGAACGACTTAGTGAGAGATCTAAGGACAAACGCTTCGTCGAGACTCTCAGTCGCGACGCTTTGTCGCGGGTCGGAGAGTTCGATGAAGACTTCATCAACGAGCAGGAAGGCGTTTGTCGCGTGACACTTAAGCGCGATATCGGTTACCGTCTCCCTTGCAAGCACTTTGCCGGTGGGGTTGTTCGGATTGCACAAGAATACCATTCGGACGTCTTCCTCAGCCAAAGCGCCGAAAAGGTCTCGTTTGAATGCCTGCTCATCCCACGCAGGCACTATTAAGGGCTCAGCGCCGCTTAAACGGCACGCGAGCTCGTATTCACCAAAGGTTGGAGCGGGAACTATCACTTTGTCGCCTTTTTGGAGAAGCGCCCACGCACAGAACCGTATCAGTTCAGCGGAACCGTTGCCTGGAACTATCGCTTCAGACGGCACCGCGAGGTATTCGCCGACGGCCTCTCTGAAACGCCTGTACGTGTGATCGGGGTAGTGATAGGCTCCTTTAAGGGCCTCCTTGACAGCAGACTTGGTGCGCGGGTGCAAGTATGGGTTGAAGCTTGCACTGAAATCGAGCACGTTCGGCATTGCCTCTGAGGCTTCTATGATTCTACCGCCGTGTTCACAGGGCTTGAAATCCTTTAGATCGTCTCGCACGGAAACTCGCATGGTCAAAAGCGGTTACACCTGTGACCGGGTAAGGAACGGCATGAGCTGCTTTCCGAAGAGGATATTCCGCCGCCCCTGTAGAGCAGATTTCTCGTCATAATGCTGTGCGTGGTCTGCCTTCACCCCGGCCCCGCAGACCGCTATGGGTACCTCAGTGGTCATGTGATCGTGTGTCACGCATGAAGATCCGTGATCTGAGAGGAGGGCAAAGCGGGTTTTTGCGATGTCCGTATGTTCGAGCAAAAGGCCAACCATCGCATCAATCTTCTCAATTATGATCAGTTTTCCTTCGACGTTGCCATCGTGACTGGCTTCATCAGTCCCTTCGACGTGAATCAGAACTATATCGTAGTTACCGAGGTTTTCGAGCGCAATTCTGCCTTTTGCTGCCGTGTCCGTATCGTATTCGCCAGTCGCGCCCGGTACGTCGACAATATCCATGCCGGAGTATTTGCACACGCCCTTTATGACCGGCGCGGCTGCGACACACAGGCCCTTGCCATACTTCCTCATGGTTGGATTCATCCTCTCTATTTGTCCTACAGCCCATGGCATGACGACGTTGGCCGGTGGCTTCTGGTCGGTGAGACGCCCCAAATTAAGCGGGTGCCGCTTCAAGACCTCGTTGGTTTTCACCATAAACTCGTTGATCGTTTCTGCCGTGTGGAGCGCTTGGGAAGTTCCGTTCGCTGCCCGCGCCCATATCTGTCTGCCAACGCCATATTGGGTCGGCAAGCTTACGTCAACACTAAAATCGTCGTCGCGTAGCACGAGAGCGCCTTTAAAGCCCAGAGTTTGCCTAAAATCGAAAGAGACGGCGTCGAGTTCCACCATGTCGTTGACGGCGTGCTCGAGCTGCTTGGTTTCATCTCTGATCCGCCCTGCCCTGCCGTCAACGAGCACGAATTGGTTATCTATGGTGGCGAGGTTCACCCGGAAGCCCACGTCTGTGGGGCCGAGGGTCAAGCCCGCTCCAAGCGCCTCATACGCCCCACGGTTTGAAGAAGACAGGTTCACGTCTTGGCCGAGCATCGCCAAGTGGGCCACGTCACTGTCAACCTTGATGCCAGGCCTTATCGCGTAGAACTGACCTATCGAACCCGAACGCACGACGTCATCCATGTGTGGCGTCTCTGCATACTCGAGCGGAGTCTGGCCTCGGAGCGCCTCTATCGGCTCATCTGCCATCCCATCTCCGACAATAATGATCAGTTTCACATCTAACGGAAGGCAAAAATCAAACAAATACTTTTGCATCAAGACAGTGACCACTGCACGGTCGTTCCTAGCTTTTTTTAGCCCCGAAGCCGAGCAGTTAGCGTCTTGGAATCTACGCTGATACTCACCTCAGTAATGGTCCGATGCAAAAAAAAGAGGTGGTCACGTGAAAATTGGCGCAAGCAAAGTGCAGGCTATCGACATCGAGTCGGTACTTGCACCAGCTTTCTGAAAAAGCGATTATGTTCGAACCAGCCGATCGATTAAAGTGATGGTATTCCATACTGTTAGGTGCTGCGCGACGGTGTGCACGGGGCTTGCGGCGCCGTGAGCCAAAGAGGGAGGAGGGGTTTATGCTTGAGTCACTGGTTCGGCAACTGAAAAGCAACGATCCAGCAGTCCGGACGAAAGCAGCCACGACCCTTGGAAATAGCGGTGAAAAAAGCGCAGTATCGTTTCTTGTAAGAGCGCTTGTCGATGAAAACAGGCACGTTCGCCGAGCTGCTTCTGCAGGCCTTGGACAAGTGTGGACGGATGAGGCCGTGACGCCCTTGTGCACGGCTCTAAACGATACGGACTGGTTTGTCCGATGGAATGGTGCACTGGCCTTAGGACTGATAGGCGATCCACGAGCCGTCGATCCTCTCACCGGGGCTTTGCACGACGCGAACAGGTACGTGCGTCGAAACGCAGCCGAAGCTCTTGGAAACATCAAAAACAAGAG
>Ga0208563_1001401_pt1 | contig 16364 bp, 21 predicted proteins | sample June2015DPH_17_1_2_FD_184717 | JGI IMG/M metagenome (GOLD analysis project Ga0208563, IMG submission 184717) | Peatland microbial communities from SPRUCE experiment site at the Marcell Experimental Forest, Minnesota, USA - June2015DPH_17_150... | ecosystem: Environmental > Terrestrial > Soil >... | reverse complement strand
TAACAGAAACGGTTATTTTGTCGCCTACAGTGGCAGATGGGCAACGTCGCAATCGACCTTTGTAACCCATAGCTTGAATCAAACGTAGTACTCGTGCGCCTGAGTTATCGGCGCATCTTAATTCTGAGCCTGCTAAGAGTCCACGGCTAATTTTTTGTCCGTGTGAAAGCATTCCTTTTGCTACGAGTGCTCTATGTTTTGCCTTCGCCGCCATTCTACTTCTCCTCTCCTAATTTTTCAACCACAACAAAAGACACGGTTTTGCTGATTGGTCTGCACTCGGCGATTCTCACTCTGTCGCCTTCTTTAACATCGATGCATGGAGGGTTGTGGGATGCAATGTGACCGTGTCTTCGTTCATACCTTTGAAATTTTGATGAGAACTGTAAGAATTCTCTGTCAACAATGACGGTTTTATCCATTTTGGCCGTGTGAACTATACCGTCAAAAACACGTCCTCTTACAGCAAGAGTTCCGTGGAATGGACAGCTTCGATCGACACATGTTTTTTTAGGTTGCTTGAAAGTTAGAGACATCACCATAACCTCTTAATGCTTTTTTTAACCCGGTCCTCAGGTCTGCCGACTAAAAGTTTACCGTCAATCTCTACAACTGTGCCATCATCAAACTTAAAGTTGAAAACGGCTGATTCTTTAATTACGCTCTTCTCTTTGCCTTTCAAAAGAAAAGTGAAGGTGTTTTTTGTTTCGCTTACGACTTTGCCGCCTAAACCAACATAGCCTTCATGAGGGCTTCTGGCGACTTTGCCTTCAGTGCCAATAAACTCATAACGAATAATTTCTGGGGTTACTTTCATTGGGAAGTTGTCTCCTCAGTTTCTTTTTTAGCCTTAGGCTCCTTTGCTGGCTTCTCGGCTTTTTTCTTTTGTTTTTTCTCAGGTTCCTCGGCTGCTTTCCTGATGCCCAATTTATACTCGTTTTCCACGGTTAGTATTTGAGCTATTGTTTTGCGCAATTCCCTTATTTTCGCTGGGTTATCAACGGCGCCGCCTGCCTTAACCATGGTTTTGATGCGGACTAGTTCTGTACGTAAAGTAACAAGTTTTTGGGTTCTGCCCTCAGAGGACATTTCGGTGATTTCTTTAAGTCGCATTATTGCCATTTACTCTTTTGCCTCCTCTTTTGGTTCGTCTGCGACTTCTGTTGCTTGTACTTCGGCTTCTGGCTCTGGCTGTGATGCTTCTTCAGCTTGAGGCGGTGCTTGCTCTGGCGGCTTGGCTTCTGCTTGCTCTGGAACAGCTATTGTTTCTTCTGCGGGCAATGCAGCGACGATTTGGATTTTGTCAGGGAAATATGCATCTGGCGGCATGATTTTTACTCTTACGCCGATAATGCCTGGTTTTAGTAGGACATGAGCTTCAGCTTTTTTCATGGCTCGTAGGGCTGGTTCTCCGCATCGCGGGAAGTAGCCAGCTCGAAACTTTTCGAAGCGTGCTCGTTCTGTGGTAAGTTTTCCGCTTATGACTATTTCAGCGCCAAGTGCGCCTGCGTCCATAACTTGGTTTAGCGCCCAAAAACCAGCACGCCTAAAGTGAACGCCTCGCTGAAGCGCTGAGGCAACTCGGGATGCGACAACAAAAGCGTTAAACTCTGGAACTTCAATTTCTGAAACTGAAATTTGAGGGTTAGAAACTTTAAAGTTTTGTTCTAGGGCTGAGGCGAGTTCTTTTATTGTTTCTCCGCCTCTGCCGATGACTAAGCCTGGACGCATAGCGTAAATTACAACATGAGTTCCAAGCGGGGTTTTGGAAATGTTTACTCCGCCATATCCGGCTCTGTCAAGTTTTTTTTGTAAAAATTCATCTATTTCTGTTCTTTTGATTGATTCTGTTATAAAACGTTTGACTATGCTCATTTATTGTTCTCCTTGGGTGGGTTTCTCGTCGAGGACTATTTCAACGTGCGTTGTGGTGTCGTATTTCGGTGAGGCTCTTCCGTGTGCTCTTGGCATGTAACGTTTGAGTTTGATGCCTTGGTAGGCTGCTGCGTGTATTATGCGTAAGCGGTCTACGTCTAAGCCTTTGTTTTCAGCGTTTGACTGCGCTGATTCCAAGACATCTAGAATTTGTTGGGATGCTTTAATGGGGTATCTTCCAGCAAAAGTTTTTATGAGTCCATGACGATGGGGCAGTTTTTTGTTATATCTTGTGTAGGGTATAGCTTTCTTTTTGGCTGTGACATCCCGTAAATACTGTTTTGCGTCGTTTAGCATCATGCCTTTGATTGCTTTGCAGACTTCTCTTGCTGCTTTATGGGATATTTTTAGTTCTCTGCCGCTGGCTTTCGCTGTTTTTTCTGGATTAAGCATTTCTTCGATGATTGAGTATCCCCATTTGGGCATTCTTATATCTCCGATGCGCAAACAAACACGTAAAAGCAATTTATATGGCTTTCCGTATCACAACTAAGATTTCGACTAGCTGACTAGGTTACTATCCCCCGGATAAGGGTGTAGTTCGTCTGCGAGGTGTACAAAGTTTGGATTACGCTTTTGCCTTTTATAGTTTTTCCAAAAAAGCCTGTTACCTTTTATAATTTAGGTCTTTTTGGTCGCTGTGGGGTGATGTTCGCTGCGCTTGTCGCAGTCACTGCTATTAGTCTTTTTATAATGGTGCCGCTAAATGATTTTTTAAAATTGAAATTCTTTTTGTAGCTACGATTTGTTTATGTTTTACCTCTTTTAGAGTATTTGCTATTGCATTTGAATAGGGCAGGAAGCAACCGGAATGTCAAGCAAAAACGAAAAGATTACTATGTTGCATGGAGCTGGCGGCACTGTCATGCATGACCTAGTCAAAAACTACATTGTAAAGTATTTTGGCGGCTTAGGCAACGCTGCAGAAGTGCCATTGGAAGCCATGGATGACGCCGCAGTCATTGGCGATGTGGTTTTTAAGAGTGATTCTCACGCAGTCAAGCCAATTTTCTTCCCCGGCGGCGACATCGGGCGCTTGGCAATTTCAGGCACGGTTAATGATATTTCAGCTTTAGGCGCTGAGCCGTACGCGTTGGCTTGCGGTTTTATTTTGGAAGAGGGCTTAGCGATGAGCGATTTTGAGAAAATCTTGGCAAGCATGCGAGAAACCTGCGTTGAAGCAGACGTCGGCATAGTCACAGGCGACACGAAGGTGGTGGAGAAGGGCAGTTTAGGCGGCTGCGTCATAAACGTTTCAGGCATCGGCAGAAGAACCGCCGCTCTTGAAAGCAACCTCAAAGTTGCAAGGCAATACCGAAACGTTGCTGCTCGCTGGACGCTTGACTCGAACCTTGCGGTGGGTGATAAAATAATCCTGTCAGGAACCATCGGCGACCATGGCTTAGCGGTGCTATCGGCGCAGCAGGGATTAACGTTTGGAAGCGGCATAAAATCAGATGTGAAACCACTCAACCGCATGATACAGCGTTTACTTGGTGAAGTCGGTGGAGTAGTCACTATGAAAGATCCAACGCGTGGAGGATTAGCAGATGCTCTCAACGAGTTCACGGAAAAATCAAAAGCAGGCATCCTAATTCACGAAGACAAAGTGCCAATCAGAGATGACGTGCAAGCCGCATGCGAAATGCTCGGCTTAGACCCTTTGGAAGTGGGAAACGAGGGTAAAATCATCATCGGCATCGTACCTGCCAAAGCAGAAGAAGCCCTGCAGTTTCTAAGAGGCACGGATGAGGGTAAAAACGCTCAAATCATCGGCGAAGTAACTAAGGAATTTAAGGGCGTGGCTATGCAGACAACGGTGGGTGGAAAAAGAATAATCGCCAGACCAATAGGCGATCCAGTCCCGAGAATCTGCTAAAACTTGCAGTTTATCCTGAGCCGATTATTTCAATGTTAACGCTAAAGCTTGTTATTCCGCTTATACTGGATGACACTACTAATGTCAGTACTGCAGAAGTTGATTGCCCAGCGTTCAACGATGCACCCGACTTGTCCCAAGTAATAGTTATGGATCCGTTAGCCCCTGAAGGACTCCAACTGTCTGTTGACATGCTCAACGTTATAGGGCGTTGCCTGTGTTTTTAATGTAAATTGTTTTTGGAACAGAACCGCCCGGCGCTATTTGACCCCAACTTATGGATGTCAACGATTGCGTGCATGCACTATCCGAGTATACTCCAACGTTAAGTGCCGTTATCGTGCCCGAAGAGGAGATTGTTTGAGTAACAGTAAGCAACCCAGCCGTTGTAAAAAACAACAAAACCACAATTGCCGCAATAATCAGGATCAAGCGTGGCGACAGCTTACGCAAAAAACTAAATTTCATAAAAAGATCCCTAAGTAATCGTTCGGCGACAGCTATATATCGGTTTGTTGGCATCTAACAGTTGATACAATCACCGCTAACTAATAGCGATTAAGTCAAAAAACGAATACAAAATTTTTTCAAAAACCCCAGAAAAAACCCGAAACAAGAACAAAACTAACCAAATCCGCCCTAACAGCGAAGACCGATAATTAAGTTATACTTCACACATGGAAGCAGCAACCGCGCAAAATTGAAAATTGCTGTAAAAACAGCAATTTACGTAGTCATAATTTTATTCGGAAGTATTTTTCGCCCAAACCCTGCAGGTACCCTCGCTGCTAACCATGCAAGCACCAATCGGCTTAGCGGGCGTACAAGCTTTCATAAACATTGGACACTCGTTGGGCTTAATTTTCCCAATAATCACCAAATGACATTCACAACCAAGCAGAATATCCCGACCCTGCTCCACCTTAACACCAAACTTTGCTCGAGCGTCAAAATCCTTAAGCGACTCCCGCAATTGCAAAGCAGAGTCAGGAAGTCTTCCAATACCGCGCCAATTTCCACTGGTAACCATGAAAGCTCGGTTCATCAAGTCCAGCGCCTTAGTGTTTCCCTCCCACTTCACCACACGAGGATACTCATTCTCCAACCTAGCTGCTCCTTCACTAACCTGTTTAACAATCATGTAAACAGCCATTAACACGTCAATAGGTTCAAAACCAGCCACCACCGTGGGCATCCGATAAACCCGCGGAAACAATTCATAAGGCTTCATCCCAATAATCGCGCTCACATGCCCCGGAGCAATAAAACCGTCAATCTGCAAATCACCAACACCGAGCAACAATTCCATGGCAGGAGGAATCAAACGGTGAGAAACCAAAAAACTAAAGTTCAAAGGCGGATTCCCAAGCGCCTCAACCGCCGTCGATGGAGCGGTAGTTTCAAAACCAACAGCGAAAAACGCAAACTGTTTATCAGGCTCACGCTTAGCCATTTCAACCGCGTCAGAAACAGCATATACAATTCGCACGTCAGCGCCAGCGGCTTTAGCCTCCAAAAGCGACATTTGGCTACCAGGAACGCGCAACACGTCACCGAAACACGTAACTACGATACCTTTCTGAGCTAACTGTACAGCCTCATCAATCTCAGCAGCTGGCACAATGCAAACTGGGCAGCCGGGACCGGCAATAACCTCAATGTTCTCAGGCAAGAGGCTGCGCAATCCATAATGTGTTATAGTCCACTCATGGGTTCCGCAGATGTGGCAAATTTTCACTTTACCAGCCTTAGGCGCTAAGCTTTTGATTTTTGAAGCGATGCCCTTAGCAAATTCTGGGTCTCTGAACCTGAGTTTCTCAGCCATGCCTTTCGACTCACATTTGCCTTTATTTTTGTCCAGCTTCGAGAATCTCATTCCATAAACTTATGGTTTCTAAGGCTTCTTTTTCTTCAATAACCTGAATCGCGTATCCAGCGTGAACTAAAACGTAATCCCCCACTTTAGCTTCAACAAGCGTTATGTTAACGTCTCGTACGACGCCTTGACCAAAATCCACATTGGCTTTTGTGCCTTCAACGCTCATTACTCGAGCGGGAATTGCTAAACACATACTTTATCAGTTAAAACACGCATTAAACGGCGATAAAAAGAGATTGGTCTAAAAACGTGAAAATCCACCTACAACTGCCTGACCAAACGAAACTCCGCCGTCACCAGCTGGAACAGCCTCATGAACCAGAAAACGCAGTCCAGCATCCTCAACGGTCTCCCGCATGACTTTAGCAAGTATCTGGTTGCATGCTGCGCCACCAGAAAACCCAACGGCTTTAACGCCAAGCGCCAAGGCTTTTTCTATTGCTAAAGAAGCTAACCCTTTTGCCAAGTAAGCATGAGCAGAATAAGCTAAGTTAGCGGTGGATAATTTTTCTTTGTTTTCAAAGATTGACCTTAGCATGCACGTAGTATCCACTGTGTCTCCATGCAAAATGGGCTTTAAGTTCAAAACATCTTTCCCAGTTACCGCGGCTGATTCCAGTTTCATGGCTGGTTCACCCTCATAACTCCGCTCAAAACATACGCCTAAAACGGCAGCGACCGCGTCTAAAACTCTGCCGCAACTCGTAGTTTCAACCGTTCCTAAGCCTTTTTCAAGTTGGTTGAGAATGAGGTTGGCTTCAGTTTCGCCGAAAGGCAAATGCGCACTGTTCTGCATCAGCCAAGGTTCAACCTCTACGCCGGCTTTAGCAAGTATTCCAACGGCTACACGCAAGGGGAAACGGCTAGCCACATCCCCGCCCAGCAATGGCTGTGGTTCCAGATGCCCCAGCCGCTTAAACTTCGCAGACTCACGAGTGCAAAACAGGATTTCGCCGCCCCACGCTTCGCCATCGGTGCCGTAGCCGTACCCATCGCAAACTATGCCGATAACCTCGTCTAAGTTATGCTCTGCCATTAAAGCGGCGGCGTGCGCGTGGTGATGCTGAACCTGAATCAGCGGTGAACCGTCTGCTTCCGCCATCTCTTTGGCTAGTGCGGTTGTGGTGAATTTTGGGTGCAAATCGCAAACCACAGTTTCAGCGTGGCAGTTGGTTAAGTGATAAAGGTGATTTGTTGCTTCTTGAAGAAACGTGCGCGTTTCCACGTTTTCCACGTCGCCGATGTGTTGGCTGATGAAGGCTTTATCCTCAAGCAAAACGCAGGCTGTATTGTTTAATTCGCCGCCTAAACCGACGACGCACCGTTTTGATTTGGCTTTGAGCCTTATGGGTGCTGGAGCGTAACCTCTGCTTCGCCTAAGGAACACTTGGCGGTTCCCATGGGTGCGCATCACTGAGTCGTCGCATCGGTGAGCGATTTTGCGGTTGTGAAACAGGAAATAATCCACTGTGCTGCCCAGAGTCTTTAGCGCTTCATCGTTGTCTTTCACAATAGGTTGGTTTGGCGGATTCGCGCTGGTCATCACAAACGCTGGGTCATCAACACGGTCGAAGAGCATGTAGTGCAAGCCAGTGTAGGGCAGCATGACGCCGACGTTATGCAGGTTCGGCGCAACTAACGGTGAAAGATTGTAACTGCCGCTTTTGTTTAGTAATACTATTGGGCGTGCAGGGGAAGATAGCAGTTCTTGCTCCTTCGAACTTACTTCGGCGAAGCTTTTCGCGGAATCAAGGCTTTTTGCCATGATGGCGAAGGGTTTTTCGCGCCTATGCTTCGTTCGTCGAAGCGCAGCCAAAGGCTTCTCCTTCAAGGTGGATGCTGCAATGTGGAAACCGCCATACCCTTTTATGGCAAGCACGTTGCCTTCAGAGAGCAACTTTCCCGCTTCACGCACTGGGTCTTTAGCTTGGATCGGTTCGCCGTTTCTTGTTGTTAAGAACACTTTAGGACCACATTCTGGGCACGCCACAGTTTGCGCGTGAAACCGTCTGTTTGCTGGGTCATTGTATTCTTTTTGGCAGAAGCCACATAATGGAAACTCGCGCATGGTTGTGTTTTCGCGGTCGTACGGCAATCGCTCGATGATTGTGAAGCGTGGACCGCAATTGGTGCAGGTTATAAAGAAATATTCATAACGCGGGTTTTTTGGGTCTCGCAGTTCAGCGAGGCACTCGTTGCATATTGCGATGTCTGGCGGTATGATTGAGCCTGAAAGCTCCGCTTCTTCGGAACTTTTGTAAATCGTGAATTTATCGTATTGGTTTTTGCCTGAAAGCTCAGTGGATTTAACCGAGTCGATTTGGGCTAAAGGCGGCTTGTTCTCGGTCAGGTCGCGCATAAAATTCTTGATGCTTTGCGCGTTGCCTTCAAGGAGGATTTCTACTCCCGCATCGCCTCTGTTGCGAACGTACCCTGCCAAGCCGTTTTTAACTGCTATGCGGTAGATGAATGGACGGAAACCGACACCTTGAACGATACCTGTGACGTTTAATTTAACTCTCAAGATTAAGCCATCTCTATATCATTGTCGCCTTTTTGCCCTGTTTACGGCATCTTCTCTAGCAAGTTTTTCAGCTTCAACTTTTAGTTCTTTTCTTTCTCTGTTGGTAGGTAACCATCTTTCTGTTTCTCTTTCTGGAGTTTTTGAAAGAGGTATCGTTATGAAATAAGAGCCTGCTGGTATGACTATCGCTTTGGTTTTCTTGATGCCTAACCTTTCTGGGATAGTCATTCTGCCTCTTTCGTCGATTTCTACCACAGACATGATAATCCCTTATGGTATAACAAATCCTTAAAGTTAAAAATTGCCCAAAAACAATCCTATTCTAAACTGCTTTTGCTTTCTCTTCTTCCACAAGCAAGCGCCTCAAAACCTTGCCCGCTGAACTAATAGGCAATTCTTTTCTAAATTCCACTTCACGGATTGCCTTGTAAGGGGCAACTTTACCGTTAACGAAAACCATGATTTCCTCTGCCGATGCAGCCGTGCCTTCTTTGAGCGCTATGAAAGCCTTCGGAACTTCGCCTGCCACTGGGTCTGGTTTGCCGACGACTGCGCACAGCTTCACGGCTGGATGCTCATAGAGTACGTCTTCGATTTCGCGTGGGTAAACGCTGTAGTCCTTGTATTTTATGAGGTCTTTTTTGCGGTCGGTTATGTAAAAGTAGCCATTTTTGTCCATTTTTGCGATGTCGCCTGTGAGAAGCCACCCGTCACGCAGGACCAAAGCGGTTTCCTCAGGCCTATGCCAGTAACCCTTCATCACTTGTGGCCCTTTTACCGCTAGCTCGCCTGTCTCGCCCTGCTTCAACGTTGTTTCGCCTGTAACTAAATCAACGATTCGTGCTTCGGTGTCTGGCAGTGGTAAACCGATTGAGCCAACCTTTACCGTTTTCATGGTCCTGTCCACGGGAGTGCAATGTGTAACTGGTGAGGCTTCAGTTAAACCGTAGCCTTCGGCTAAAAATCCGCCTGTAACTTCCATGAATCTTTTTTGGACTTGTGGTGGCAATGGTGAAGCGCCAGAAATGCACACGCGAATCGAAGTTAAGTCGTACTTGCCCAGTTCTGGGTTAGCTAGCAGTGCCGAGTACATGGTTGGAACGCCGCAAAAAACCGTGACCCTATGCTTCCGGATGGCTTCTAAGGCTTTTGCAGGGTCGAACCGTGGCAGTAGAACCATTTTTGCGGCTAAACTAATGGGCACTGTCATGCTTGTGGTCATGCCGTAAATATGGAACAGGGGCAGAGCGGTTAGGAAGGTTTCTTTGGCTATTTCGCCTTTTATCCAAGCGGCAAACATGATGGCGTTTGAAACCAAGTTTGTGTGAGTTAGCATTGCGCCTTTCGCTGTTCCAGTTGTGCCGCCCGTGTACTGCAAGACGGCTAAATCCTCATACGGATTAATTTCGACCTTGATAGGCGTTTTTGGGGCTTCTTTTAGTAGCTGCTGAAAAGTCCACACGTTTGGTTTGATTGAGGAACTGGCTTTTTTGGATGCTGGTTCGTCTAAGCTTGTAACTATCATGTTCTTTAGCTTAGTTTTAGCCCAAACATTATCCACGATGGCGTAAAGGGAATCTAAAGCAATTATGGTTCCGGCTTCTGAATCGCATAGTTGATACTCAACTTCGCGCTCCCGATGCAAGGGGCTTATGGCGGTTACGATTGCGCCTACCTTGAGGATTCCGAAATAAGCGATTATGAACTGGGGAATGTTCGGCAGGAAAATTGCAATTTTATCGCCTTTTTTCACGTCTAACTTGGCAAGAGCATGGGCAAACTGGTTTGAAAGCGAATCCAACTGCGCATAAGTAATTTCTTTTCCATTGCAAGCTATGGCAACCTTCACTGGGTAATTTTCAGCAATCTTTTGCAGAATCCCGTGAAGAGGAACGGCAGGATACTTCATGTTTTTTGGCACATCAGCAGGCCACGCATTGAACCAAGGCTTGCTCTTATCAACCATGAAACGTGACTTCCATCTGCCAAGTATACGAATAAGCTATTTAAAAAGTGGTGCCGGGAGCGGTTGGTGAGCAGATCAAAGTTTTAAGTAGAAATACCAACCAATTAGCTATCGATAGCTATGTCCAATTTATTGTCCATAGAAGGCAGGCTCAGACTTATGAGCAACAATCACACGGTGGTCTTAGCTTTTTGTTGCAGTGAGATTTATCGTCTTATTCAAGGATCGAAGATCACAGCAATTGCTATTCCCAATGAAAATTTAGCGGAAATTCGAATCTTACCCGCAAAATCTAAAACAAAACTCTATTCTGATGGAAGATATGGTACATGTTTAGCGGTTACTAGGTACATTCCTAAAAACAGCGTTACCCCTAACAACAGGAACAGAAAAGTAAAAGTCTTAATAAACATCAATGAATTTGGACTACCGATAGAGAGCTTTATTGAAGATGCCGATGGCAAACTGCTTTTTCAAAGCTTGAAAAACTTTGACTTTCAACTTTATCCAATACGTTCTACGTGCAGCAATCAAATGGGCGATTTACTTGTCCTACGAAAAGAAAAGCTCTACTCATTGCATATAACTAGATTTAACCCAACGGTAAACAGACCAGATAATAGGTTGCGCTTAAGACATTATTTAATTGGTAAAATCTCATTTCAAACGTTTAGCGCCAAAGAAAAGTTAGACCCAACCTGTATAGTTATCATACACTTAGACTTACTCGATAAAAGAGTTATTACAAAAAAGGTACTGGACTTTTTTACGTCAATGGGCTTACATGTTATATTATCCGATTTTAAGCCTAACTGGCAACAACTGGTATCACAAAAAATTGTGGAATTTATAGAGTCCACTAACTCCCTTTAGAAGCAACGGGCTGGTTTGGTAAATTCGCATAGTATAAACAAAAACCAGAGAAAATGGTGCCGGGAGCGGGATTCTCGCTTATTCTAGCTTCGAGCCCGCGACTTCTGGACATGGGCGTTTGGCCACCGTTTGTTCTCCAGATTATGAGTCTGGCGCCCTAGCCAGGCTAGGCTACCCCGGCAAATTGCCACGTTTTATGGTGCGATGTCATGTTAGTTTGTTTTCCTTGATTTAAACTTTTAAAAGGTATGCTTGTGGCGCATTCAACATAGCATTGCATGTTGAGTTAAGCTTGTTGGGAGGAAAGTAGGTTGCCGAGAGCATTAGTGTGTTCAAAACTGCTTAGCGTCAACATTAAATAAACAGGGTTTATAACATAAAATTTATTGGAGTGGAAAACGCAAGCATACTGTGGTGAGTGTTAATGTCTTCAGATGATGATTACCCCGAATGGTTCAGGAAGAGGCGCGCTAAAGATCCGTTTTTCGGTGACATGGATGACATGTTCCGTGAAATGGAAAAAATGATGGATGAGGAACTGAAAAGTTTCACGGAAAAGGTGCCCAAGGAATACATTAAAGAGCGCAAACTGCCGGATGGCAGCACAGTTAAGGAGCTTGGACCCTTCGTTTATGGTTACAGTATGAAGATTGGTCCTGACGGCAAGCCTGAAATTCAAGAGTTTGGAAACATCAAAAAAGGCCTCAAAGGGGCACCGCAAGTTAAAGAAGAACGTGAGCCACTCGTTGACATTGTTGAAACAAACAGTGAAATCCATGTGGTCGTGGAGCTTCCAGGCGTAGAAAAAAGCGACATAAAACTTCACGGCACGGAAGAGTCGCTGACGATTTCGGTTGATACTCCTCAATCCAAGTACTACAAGGAAGTTGTCCTGCCAGTAAAAGTGAAGGTTAAAGAAGCAAGTTCAAGCTACAAAAACGGCGTCTTAGAAGTGGTGCTTCCCAAGGCTGAGTCAGAAAACAAGCTTAAGGGAGAACAAATCGACATAGGCTAAAAGCTAAAATTCACAGTCCCCTAATCTTTCCAGTAGCGAGTGTATAAATGAACGATAACTCAGAACTAGACACGTTAAACGCTATTTGTCGAGAAGCAAAAACATCAGGCAAACTGTCAGGCAGCAACCTAACTGAACTCTACGAGCTTTTCGGATCAAGATTCACAAAAGCCCTCGATGCGTTAAAAGAGAACAGGGTGAAAAAGTACATTTTCAAGCCAAGCGGAAGAACCGTTTGGATAGTTGTTGGAAGAGAGCGAGATTACCTCATAATGCCTGAAGCTGAATTTTGCACTTGTGACGATTTTTACTTTCGCGTTTTAGACAAAAAAGTCCACATGTGCTATCACCTGTTGACGCAGAAAATCGCGCAAAATCTAAGCTGGTTTGAAACCATAGAGGAAAACGACGACGGCTATGATATGTTGATGAATGAGTGGAAAAAAGCTACTCCTTAAATATTAAGACGCTACAAGAATAAGTAAAACGCAAGGAGAACCTCAATGGATTTAGGCGCATACTTCGTAACTCTACAATATGTCCTTATGGGCTCAGTGTTTATTTCTATACTCCTAATCTTCCTCTACGCTTATTTCGGTAAGGATGAAGAAATAAACCAGTAAAAACCCTCTTAATTGCTAAACCTTCCTAATCTTCTATTCATAACCAAAAAGAGCACTATACTCAAAACGGCAAGGATTATTCCAATCAAGATAAGCCAACTGGCATCCGGTCCTGAACCAAAAACAATTGGAATTGGACCGATAAAAATAACAACCCCAACACTTCCTGAACTGCCAATAACCAAAGAAGCAACCACCAAAATTACTATGCCAATCAAAACCAAAGCAATTCCTAAAATCAAAAAACCAAAAAGTCTGCTGGACATAGTGATGCCTTCGTTCTCAGTTTCCTGCGCGCTTCTTAACATGCCATTTTACCTCAACAACCAGTAATATATTACCATAGCAATCACAAGAACTATTGTGAGCGCTAAAGCAAGCGCCAAAACAGCCTTAACCGATTTCTTATCTGTCCCGAAAATTATCGGAATAGGACCAATCATGATTACGCCTGCACCTTTCACCTTTCCCTTTCCAGCGCCACTCATTGCGACTAGGATAATCGCTATGATAATAATGATAATTCCAATGGCAACTAACGCTGCGCCAAGCGCATAAAGAACTGCAGGATTCACTCGTTTTTCCCCCAGCGCTAAAAATGAAACAGCGTTTTTAATAAACATAGCAACACTTAGACAGAAATGCAAAAAATTAAAAGCGCCAGAATATCTTTATCGTGTCGGCGCAAAATGACCACACAAGACATAATCGAAAAAATTCTCGCAAAAAACCCAGAAATCAGCCAAGAGCAAATTCTTGAAAAATTAAAGGCTGAAAAATCCAGAACTGGTGGTCTGCTTGGTGACGAAACTCTTCTGAGGTTAATCGCCGCTAAGTACGGCGTTGAAGTGCAACAAAACACAGTTCACAATAATGGAAACTTATCGACAAGCCGTTTGTTTGCTGGCTTAAACGATGTTACAGTGGCAGGTCGCTTGATCGCGGTTTATCCTGTGCGAACTTTTGAAGGAGAAAAATCTGGCAAATTTGCCACTTTAATGGTTGCTGATAACGGCGGCGTTCTCAGGGTGGTGTTGTGGAATGATAAGGCTGATTTAGTTGAGAAAGGGGAATTGAAAGCTGAGCAAGCAGTTAGGCTGCTTCACGGTTACACGCGGGAAGATCGTTATGGCAGAGTAGAGTTGCATCTTGGCGTCAAAAGCCAAATTGAAATTGAGCCAAAAGAAAAAGCCAGCGAATACCCAACCATCGACAAGTTTACTACGAAAATAGGCTCTTTAAGCAAAACATCTGGCAATGTGCATCTTTCAGGCACAGTAAAAACGGTTTTAGGCGTAACCAGCTTTACCCGAAGCGACTCAAGCGATGGAACAGTCATGCGATTCGCTCTCGCGGATGATTCTGGAGAAGTAACAGTGGTTGCTTGGAATGAAAAGGCGCAAGAGCTAGAAAAAACCCTCAAAGTGAACGCATGTTTGCAGTTGGTTAACGCTAAAGTGAAAGAAACCCAAAACGGCGGCTTAGAAGTTCACGTCGACTCAAATACTTATGTTAATGTTCAAGCCGCTGCATTGCAGTTGACGAAAATAGCCAGTTTAACTGAGAACCAAAGCGTCAATGTTGAAGGTGCAGTTTCAACGGTTCCTGAAAGAAAAGAAGTAACCACATCGAAAGGCGAAACCGTGAAGCTAACGGTTTTCGAGTTAAAGGATAACAGTGGCGTTGTTCGGGTTTCGGCTTGGCGGCAACATGCGGAAGCCCTTAATGGAATAAAAATTGGCGACAAATTGCTCTTTGAAAATGCCTATGTGAAGAAGGGTTTTTGGGATAAAATGGAATTAACCACCCAAGCTGCAACGGTTGCCTCAGTCGTTAAGGATTGACTTGTGCAGCTATGGCATTTGCCATTTCGCTTGTAGTTGCGGAACCGCCTAAATCAACTGTTCTTACCTTGCCCTCGCTGAGCACGTTTATTACCGCGTTTTCAATTTTGGCTGCGTCTTCTTTTTCTCCAAGATAATCCAGCATCATGGAAGATGCCATTATGGCGGCGATGGGGTTAACTCTGTTTTGTCCAGTGTATTTTGGCGCTGAACCATGAACTGGCTCAAACATGCCGTATGTTTCGCCGATGTTTGCTCCTGCTGCTAAGCCTAAACTTCCAGTTACCTGAGCTGCTTCGTCAGAGAGTATGTCGCCGAAAAGGTTTGTTGTAACAATCACGTCATAGGCTTCTGGTTTTTTGATTAGCTGCATTGTTGCCGCGTCAATGTGCAAGTCGTCAACGGTCACGTCGAGGTATTTTTGAGAGGCTTCTTTAACGGCGTCTTTGAATATGCCATCAGTTATTCTTAGAATGTTGCCTTTATGCACGTAGGTTAAGTGTTTTCTGCGCTGAGAGGCAAGTTTAAACGCGAAATTGGCTATTTTCAGCGATGCTTCTTTGGTGATTATTCTTAAGGCTATGCCGACGCCTGGAGCGAGCAGAGATTCTGCGCCAGAGTACAAGCCTTCTGTATTCTCGCGGACAACGACTAAGTCTATGTTTGGTTTTAAGGCTTCAACGCTTGGAAAGCTTCGGCATGGACGCACGTTTGCATAGAGGTTGAAAATTTTGCGTAGTGTTACGGCTACGCTTACTGGTGCGCCTGGCTCTTCAGGCGTAGTCATTGGTCCTTTCAGGCAAGCGCTTGTTTGCTTTATCAGCTCTAATGTTTCTTTGGGCAGATTGGTGCCATATTGGGCTATGCAGTGGTATCCTGCTTCGCCGTAAAGAAAATTAAGTTTGAAATCAGATTTTTCTTGGATAGCTTGGAGGACTTTTACGGTTGCTTCTGTTACTTCTGGTCCGATGCCGTCGCCTTTAAGCACGGCTATTTTGTAAGTTTTGGTCATTTTGGTTGCCTTCTTGTTTGTGGTTTTGTAAATAGTGTTTTTGCTTATCAGTGTTCCTGTTGCCTTTTGATTTTTTCCTAAAGTGAATTACTATAGCTTGCTTGGCGTGCATCTACGTTTTTGAAATAGAAGAGCAGGGATTAAGTGTATAAGAGATGGAAGAGGAAAATTTCCCAAGAGAATCTGGGAAGCCATTGGAAGGCAGCTTAGCCTAGATTTTTTAGTCTCAGCTTATCGCAGGGTAATAGTTGAGACTATGGAGCCCGTTTCTTAGGCTTTTTTAGTCTGTAGTATAGTCAAAGTCAGTCCTAACGCCAAAGTTATAACTATTGACCTTCTCAAAACGCTTTGAGGGAGGAGGCTGTTAGGGAACTAGTATTCATCTTGTAGCTGACGCGGCAGGTTTTTATGAAGTTAAATTATGCTTCAGGCTTAGCGGTGTATTTTTCGCAGTACTCTTCAACGTTTGGGAAAAGTGCTTTCACGCGGTCAAAGCGCTTTTGCCCGTTAATTTTCTCTTCAAGCATGATAAAGTCTTTTGGCTTGCTGAACCGTTCAACTTTGTCGTCCTCGCGTTTTCGCTTGATTTTTACGCAGTCATCAACCATGCAAATTAACACGCAAGCGCCGCAGTAAACGCATAAGTCCTCGGTGATTCCTACTTCGCCAGTTTTAGTTTTCCAGTACAAAGCGTTAGTTGGGCAAACTTTGACGCATAACTTGCATTCCACGCCAAGGCACGTGTGCTTGTTTATTTTGATGCTTCCTTCCTTGAATAGTTCTTTTACGCCAGTTGGCTCCAAAAGTTCTTGCC
>Ga0208563_1001389_pt1 | contig 16454 bp, 16 predicted proteins | sample June2015DPH_17_1_2_FD_184717 | JGI IMG/M metagenome (GOLD analysis project Ga0208563, IMG submission 184717) | Peatland microbial communities from SPRUCE experiment site at the Marcell Experimental Forest, Minnesota, USA - June2015DPH_17_150... | ecosystem: Environmental > Terrestrial > Soil >... | reverse complement strand
TCTGGTTCTACTCACACCCCGCGGTCTACATCATGATCCTGCCTTCCATGGGCGTCATCAGTGAGCTGGTCACCGCATTCTCCAAGAAACGGATCTTCGGTTACAAGTTCATCGCCTTTTCAAGCGTTGCCATCGCCGCGATTTCCTTCCTGGTTTGGGGTCACCACATGTTCGTCGCGGGACAATCTGTTTACGCGGGGATTGTATTCTCCGCGCTCAGCTTCGCGGTCGCCATTCCCTCCGCCATCAAGGTTTTCAACTGGACCGCCACGCTTTACAAAGGCTCGGTCTCCTACCAGGCGCCGATGCTCTATGCCATTGGCTTCATCGGGCTCTTCACGATGGGTGGATTGACCGGCCTGTTCCTCGCCACGCTGGCCGTTGACGTGCACGTCCACGCCACTTATTTCGTGGTGGCTCACTTCCACTACATCATGGTGGGTGGCGCGGTGATGGGTTACATGGGCGGCATTCATTTTTGGTGGCCCAAGATCACCGGACGCATGTATCCGGATGGATGGGCAAGATTGGCGGCGGCAATCATTTTCATTGGCTTTAACCTGACTTTCTTCCCTCAGTACATGCTCGGCTACCTTGGCATGCCGCGCCGCTACGCCATCTATGCGCCGGAATTCCAGGTGCTGAACGTGATGTCCTCCGCCGGCGCATCGGTCCTGGGCGTGGGTTACCTGCTCCCCCTGGTTTACCTGGTCTGGTCGATGCGCTACGGACCTGTTGCCGGGCCCAACCCCTGGGGCGCCAAAGGCCTGGAATGGCAGACGCCCTCTCCGCCTCCGACTGAGAATTTCGAGGAAACACCCATTGTCACGGAGGAAGCTTACGCGTACGGAACGGAGGAGACCCAAGTTGCGTAGCAGCAACACCGCTCTGGCAGAACAATTCGACGATCTCGAACAGCAGCACGAAGCCTCCAGCCTTGGGATGTGGGTATTCCTGGCTACGGAGGTCATGTTTTTTGGCGGCTTGTTCACGGCCTATATTATTTTCCGCAACCTTTATTTGCCCGCCTTCGAAGCTGGTAGCCGTCTGCTGGACGTCCGCATTGGAGCCTTCAATACAGCGGTATTGCTGTGCAGCAGCTTGACCATGGCGCTGGCCGTTCGCGCTGCCCAACTGGGGAGAAAGGGGGCGCTCATAACCTTTTTGCTGCTTACCTTGCTTTTGGGACTGACGTTCGTCGGTGTCAAACTCGCCTTGGAATGGAGGCACGACTACCTCGAAGGGCTGGTGCCTGGGGTGAACTGGACTTTTGATGGGCCTGACTCGCGACACCTGGAATTGTTCTTCTGCTTTTACTTCTTCATGACCGGCGTCCACGCCCTGCACATGGTGATTGGCGTCGGAGTCCTCACGGTACTCATCATCATGGCTTGGCGGGGGAAGTTCTCACCGCAGCGCTACAACACCGTTGAGATGTCGGGCCTCTACTGGCACTTCGTGGACATCGTCTGGATTTTCCTCTTTCCTTTACTGTATTTGATCGGGGGGCGCTACTGATGTCGGGCCACGTTGTTCCCAAGAAGCTCTATATCCTGGTTTTCGCTGCACTGATCGTGTTTACCGGCCTCACCACAGGTGTCGCGTTCATTAACCTGGGCAAATGGAACACCGTCGCGGCGCTCGTGATTGCCGTTTGCAAGGCCTCGCTGGTAGTCCTTTTCTTCATGCACCTTCGGTGGAGTTCTAACCTCCTGCGGATCGTGGTCGCCTCCTCCCTCCTCTGGCTCGCCATCCTGATCGGCTTGACCCTCAGCGACGTGTTCACCCGCGATTGGACGCCCGTCCCTTCCAATTGGGAAGCCCAGATTCAGCAAGATGTGCGCTAGGCGCAAGGTCCCCGAATTCCGCGCAACAAGGTCTCAGGGTGTTCAGGCCCGGAGGGCCGCAAGAAGGTGTGAAAGAATCGGACTGGCCATTTGTAGCGGCGCTCTATGAGCGCCGAAGTCATTGATTCTAAAATGCGCCGGTCATAGGCCACGGCTGTCCAAATTAGCGAACGCTTCGAATGGTCAACGCGGCTCTGCCGCCGGCTGTGCGGAAAGCCTCTGGCTTTCCGGCTAGACCCGCCCCATACTTCCTCCTGCGCGCAGGCTGGAAGGCTCAGCCTTCCAGCCTGCGCGCAGGAGGTTGGTTAGTGAACCAGCGCCACGGAAAGGCGAAGCCTTTCCGCACAGCCGGCGGCAGAGCCGCTGGTTACCGCCCGCCTAATTGAGTGCAATTTGGACAGGCTTGGTCATAGACCACCGCATCAGCGCGATTTTTTCACACGTTCCAAGCCCTGGGACCCCGGCCCGCCGCAATAAACCCGTAGCCCCGGCAGGGGCGTAAGAGTCTGCACAGTCGAAGCTTCTTTCGCCCCTTCCGGGGCTCACTCCCGTGGCGCGACCCCAACCCAGGGCTTGCGCCCTGGCCTAAATTCTCCCGCCCCTAACGGGGCTAGGTCGGTGGAATCCCGGTCGCTGCGGTTGGTCTTTCTGACGCGAGTTTCCGTCAGTAAGAACTGGCATCGCTGGTCGCGAAGATATAGCGGTCATGAAGGGACGGACGCGACAACCTGGACATGCGATCAATCTACCCCCGGTGCGGTGCCGAGGCAACAAAGAACCGAGGCCGCGAGCGCTCGCGGACGCGAAGAACCGCGGACCTCACACGCCGGAGGTCCGCGCTACTTCCTCCGCGCCGAGCGTGGCGAACCGGCCACGCAGGCGCGCCATGTGGTTTGCTTTCCAGGCGCTGGTGCCTTGCCTCGCCGTTTATGGTATAACCAACCCTGACTCTGGAGGTGCCTATGGGTGAAGAACAGCCTCAGGGAGCGACGGGCAAGCTGGAACAGTTGGCTCGAGCTAGATTCGGGGAGACCTTAACGCCGTCCGAGCTCAAACTCATCCGCGCTGCGCCAAACGCCCCGCCAAAAAGCTATTGGGCGCAGTGCGGCCCAAACCTCAACGATGAGGACCCTAACAACGACCCCAGCAAGGCAGACAAAGAATGGGGAACGGAGCGCGAGATTCGCGCCGAGGTGATTCGTTGGCTCTGCGTTGACGAGAAGGCCAAACACGAGGTAGACCCGAAGGGGATCTGGGTGTATGGCGCTAAGGTCACCGGGAAGCTTGACCTGTCTTCCGTCATCGTCCCTTTTCCCATTGTGCTGCGGCATTGCCGCCTGATGCAGGATGCCCGGCTCTTCAATTCTCAACTTCCGCTCCTCAGTCTGGAAGGCAGTTGGGTGCGGGTGATAAGCGCCGACAGGCTGGATGTCGAGGGCGACGTTTTTCTGCGCAACGGATTCCGTGCTGAGGGCGAGCTGCGGCTGCTGGGGGCACAAATTGGGGGCAATCTGGACTGCTCCAGCGGGAAGTTCATTAACTTCCCCGGAGATGCTTTAAGCGCCGATGGCATGAATGTTGACGGCAACGTTTTGCTCCGCGACGGGTTTCATGCCGAAGGCGCGGTGCGGCTGCCGGGAGCGCAGATCGGAGGCAACCTTGAGTGTGACGGAGGCACGTTCGTGAACCCCCCCGGAAGAGCTTTGTTCGCCGACCGCATCCATGTTCACGGCGACGTTTCCCTGAGCGACGGGTTTCGTGCGGAAGGTGAGGTGCGGCTGCCGGAGGCGCAAATCGGAGGCAATCTTGGGTGCGACCGAGGCAGGTTCATCAAGCCCTCGGGGAAAGCTTTGAATGCCGACGGCATCGATGTTCGGGGCTACGTGTTTTTGCGCAACGACTTTCGCGCCGAAGGCGAGGTGTCGCTGCCGGGAGCACAAATCGGAGGCGATCTCGACTGCATTGACAGCACGTTCACCAAGCTCACCGCTTACTCCGCGACTGTAAGGGGCAACTTCTGGTGGCGGGGCTTGAAGGATGCGGCGGGCGCAACGCTCAATCTCGGAAACACTTCGGTCGGCTCGATCATCGACGACGAGAAGAGCTGGCCGACGAAGGGAAACCTCCTTCTCGACGGCTTTGTGTACGGTCGCATCTCCGAAGGACCGACGAAAGCAAAAACCCGCCTCGAGTGGCTTGCCCGTCAGGATCCCTTCAAACCCCAGCCCTATCGTCAACTCGCCAAAGTGCTGCGGGAGAGGGGAGACGAGGATGGCGCGGTGACGGTTCTTGAGGAAATGGAAAGCCTGCGCAGGAAGGAGGAGGACCGTACCGCGGTCGCACGCCTCGAGAGCTGGGCTTTCAAGGAATCAATCGGCTACGGGTACGACCCCGCGCGGGCGGTTTGGGAAATTGTGGGCCTCAGCGCCCTGGCATGGATAGTCTACAGAAGGACTTACCTTGCCGGAAACATCGTGCCTACGGAGAAGGACGCCTACGAATCCTTCAGGCGCGACGGTCAGCCTCCGCCGCACTACACGCCGTTCGCACCGCTGGTCTACTCGGTGGAGAATTCGCTGCCTCTGGTGAAACTCGGACAAGAGGACAAGTGGCATCCCGAACCCGATTCAGGGAGTGCCTTGTCGCGAAGGAGCAATTGGCCGACCCGACTTGCCGGCCCGCGTACTTGGACACACTTCCAGTGGCTGCAGCGCCGCTTGATTCTTCGGGGGCTACTTCGCGATCCAGTACCGAAAGGAGAACCCCCGCGGCTGCAGCGCTTCCTGGTGTTTTGCGGCTTGCAGCCGCACCCGGATCGGGAAGCCGCGCGGTCGCGCCCCAGCCGATGGCTTACGTCGCCGCGGTTCGTGCGGTGGTTCCTGTGGATTCAAATTTTGCTGGGCTGGCTGTTGGCCACTTTATTCCTCGCGGGCCTGACAGGCATCGTCCGCAAGGAATAGACCGGCGGGGCGGCAACCGTAGCGCGGACCTGCTCCTCAAGGTGCGCAGCTTGCAGCTTCAAGTCCTCACCTTCTCGGCGGCTGGCAAACGCACGAGGTCAATCGTCAGGGCACCCTGCCAGCGGTCGGGCAGCGGATGCACGGGCTTTGCTCCGTAAGATCTGCAACACCGAAGTGGACCTGTTTCCCGACGCCCAAAACAAAACCTTGACCGTGCGCGTGCCCCATCTGACGCGGGCGGCGCATGATGAGGCAGCACGTCATCTCTGCGATGAACTCAACGCTACCGAGACCCTGTTCTCAGGTGCGGACCTGCGCTCTGTCAGGTGCGCAGCCCTTCCCCGACGAAACGCACGTGCCGCAGAGCTTGCCGAGTAAAGTGAAGTGGCCAGAGGGCGGACCGCGGCGCTACGTCTTGCTCACATGCCCCGACCTGAATCACCCCACAAACGATTTCTCCGGCATGTTGATGTAGCGGTCGGGTCGCTCGGACTTATTCCGGATGGCGAAGAATCGGCGCTCGATTTCCTTGAGCACTGCGGCATCGTAATAGACCATGCCACAATTCAGGCAGACGTCTACTGGAGTGTTGGGGACAAGCAAGTGCTCTCCCTGATGGCTGTAGAGATATTCGATGCGACGTTCTTCATGCCGATCGCTGCCACAGAAATTGCATCTTGATTCGGTCACTCGGTTCCTCCCGCCCCGCGAGTCCAAGGGTCGGAAAACTTGGGTGGTCGTGGAATGTAAACCGTTATCACCGCGACGCTTTCGCCGCGCCACCCGCAGACCACGTGGATCGGCACGTCCCCAGATAAGCCTACCACAAGACAACTCTCTCCGCGACCGGTGTCAGGATACTCCTCCAGGATTCGCCCATTGAGTATGGCTTGTTCGATCTGAATGAAGGTAAGTGACTCGGCTCTCCGCTCAATGACGGCGTGATGGCTGTAAACGTAGCGGTTCTCTCTGACTCTCCGTTTGATCTCTTCGATGTCCATGCGCAAGAAAGCCCGAACCAATTTTGGGCCGTGCGGAGCCTTCGCGGGTGGCGCGTACGCGCCACGTTATGGACTCTATGCGATTTCAAAGGTTGGAATCAAGGCGAAAAAGAAAGTCCACCGTCGATAGTCGATATTAGGTAGAATCCGGGGCTGCCCGCGAAAGTAATGCCAGGAAAGTGGGTGCCCAGGCAGCCGGTTTTTGGTAAGATGCGCTACAAGGAGGTGTCGGGGTGCAGCTCGAGAACTCTTGCCCAACTAATTCCGGCGGCCTGAACCCACTTTTTACGGTAGGTCACTCGATCTTGGAGTTCGAGCATTTCGCCAAGCTGCTCAAGGACTTCGGAGTCGAGCTGGTGGTCGATGTGCGCAGCTTGCCGCAGAGCGCGCGCTTGCCTCATTTTAGCCAGCCGGCGTTCGAGAAGCTGCTGGGCGCCGAACACATCTCCTACCTCTTCCTTGGAGAGGAGCTGGGAGGTCGCCCGGACGACGTCGATGCCTATCGCCCCGACGGGTTGGTTGACTATCAGGTGCGCCGCAAATCCTACGCCTTCCAGAGGGGGCTGGAACGTCTTTTGAAGGAGTTGGAGGGCCGCTCGGTGGCGATGATGTGCGCGGAGGAAGACCCGCTCGAGTGTCACCGCTTTCTCATGGTCTGCCCTGAACTCGTCAAGCTTGGAGTCCATCCGCTGCACATCCGTAAGGACTCGCGAATTGAAACGCAAGAAGCCGCTGAGAACGGGCTGCTGGCTGCCAACGGCTTTGCCGGCGTTGCCGCCAACACGCTTTTCCCCCAGGCTCGTACCGATGCTTTGGAGGATGCCTACCGACTGCAAGCGGAAAAGTTCGCCTTTCGCGTCAAGCCTTTCGCGCTCGACACTTGGTAGCGCTGCGAATGACCTCAACGATTTTCACTATCGGCTTCACCAAGAAGACGGCGAAGGAATTCTTCCGGCTTCTTCAAGAGGCCCAAGTGCAGAAGCTGATTGACATCCGGGAGAACCGCGTCGGACAACTCGCCGGATTTGCGAAGTACCCCGACCTGGCCTTCTTCCTCGATCGAATCTTGGGAATCGCCTACGACTATCAACCCATCTTCGCCCCCAGCGTCAAGATTCGGACTGCCTACCGCAAGACGCGCGACTGGGCGCAATTCGCGAAGTCTTTTCGGGAACTGATGAGGCAAAGGAGAGTTCTGGATGGCGTGGATTCCGCCTCGTTTGAAGGAAGAGTGGCGCTTCTGTGCTCGGAGGCTGAACCCGATAAGTGTCATCGTCGCTTGGTGGCGGAAATGCTGGCAAAACACTGGACGTCGCAAGGCCACCAGATCGAAGTCAAGCACCTGGGCTCCCCCAAGCCAGTGCCTCGCAAGAAACGAACCCGTAGCAGCCATGAGGGACCTGATTCTATCTGACATCACCGTGATGGGGCCGGCGGGACGGGAATGACCGGCGTTTCGAAAGGGATCCCATCCCAAATGACACCACCACCTGGGTGCGAAGTGCATCTTGTGCTTACGCCAGTGCCCTGAGTCAGAAGTTCGTTGAATAATTCAGCCCCGACTTGTCGGGGCGAAAGAATGTAGCCCAGGGCGCAAGCCGTGGGTCAGCGAGCCCTCCCTCACCCCCGTCCCCTCTCCCGCCCGAGCGGGAGAGGGGTGGCGAAGGCGGGGTGAGGGTCCTCCCCCAGGGCTTGCGCCCTGGGCTACAATCTTCCGCCCCTGACGGGGCTGCGAAAAGACCGCCCGCATGAGGAAGACTTTGTAAGCGAACTTCTGACTCAGGACACTAGGATTCAATCCGAGGCTTGACAAACTCCCGTCAGTCGGCTATTGTTGTAGCGTATGCTTCCCCAGCGGAAATTCCAGGGAACATTGGCCACCTCCGCACCCTTCCCTGTCATGGTGACAACAAGTCCATGCGGGCCGGAAAAGGCAATCTTTTCGTCGGCGTTCACTGTAAACTGCCTCGGCGCAGCGGGTCGGCTGTCCATCGTAGGGTGGACTGGAAGCAGGAAAAAGAATTCCTTTTTTTGCACGAGCAACGCGGGAATGTTATTGAAAACAAAGGACCGCTGTGGAAAAAGGCCGAAGAAGCGGGAATGTTATTGAAAACAAAGGACCGCTGTGGAAAAAGTGGGAACGAAGCGGGAATGTTGTTGATTACAAAGGAGATAAGCGCAGAAAGCGGGAATGTTATAGAAAACAAAGAGGATAATCGGTATGAAAAGAGTTAGTGGGCTTGGCGGAATATTCTTCAAGGCTGACCATCCCGAGAAACTCTATGCGTGGTATGAGAAGCATCTTGGCTTGCAGCGTCAGGCGCAGGAAGCAGTGGTTTTCAATTGGCGTCAAGCCGACGATCCAGAAAAATCCGGCATGACCGTCTGGGCGATCTTCCCGAAGGATACGAAGTATTTCGACCCCAGCCGCTCCGGGTTCATGATGAACTTTATTGTGGAAGATTTGGACGGGTTGCTGGCCGCGCTCCGCGAAGAAGGCGTGGAGGTCGATCCAAAGCGCGAGGACTACGATTACGGACGCTTCGCCTGGATCATGGATCCCGAGGGCAACCGTATTGAACTCTGGGAGCCGCCCAAAAAGAAGCAGAGTGACGAGTGACAAGTGATGAGTGACGAGTGACGAGCAAAAAAGAGTGACGAGCGACGGATGGGTAATGAGTGACGACGAGCAAGGTTGGCTTCTATCCTCCGCTCGTCATTCGGCACTTATCACTTGTCACTGCTCGTAGGAAGTCCCCGTTTCTGGACGGGCTTCTCGCCATCGGGCTTTGGAAGGAAGATATCCTGCCATGTTAGCCCGCACTCCTTCACCATTTCCACGGCGTACTCCATACGGCCCAAGTTCTTGTCACTGTTGTTCGTGCCAAAAGAGAACTTGACGCCCGCCTTCTTGGCCGCCTTGATGAAAGCCGGGCTGGGCACTCGGTACCGATTGTTTATTTCGATGGCCACGTCGTTCCTCCGCGCGGCGTCGATCACAGTCTGCATTCGCTCAGGCGTCCAAAGTCGATCGTAGTCGGCCGCGATAACATCCGGCAGAAACGTCGGATTGGCGTGGATGTCGATCGGCTCATGATTGAGCACTCCAAGGATGCGGTTGACGTACATATCCATGAATCGTTCCTTGTCCTTAATCTCTCCCACCTCTTCCTTGATCCAAATCCGCATTCGCTTGCCGCTGTCGTCGGTGAAGGTCATGGCGTCAGTAAACACGTAATCGAATTTCGCCACCGTTTCCTTTGAGAACAGCTTCACCCATTCCCGGCCTTCGCCTTGCAGCGCCACGAAGATCGGTTGCCCCTTCATGGCGCGGAGGAACTCCTCGGCTGCGGCATCGTCGGTGACGGGAAAGCCGAGCCCGCCGTTGATAGCGATTCCGTACTGGATGCCGAGCCGTCGCGACTCCTTGAGCGCCTCTTCCAGTGTGAGCCCGCCTTTCAGGTGAACGTGGTAATCCACCACGGGGAAATTCTGGGCATTCATCCGCAGCAGTTCTCGGTAGACGGCGTCTACGACGGGCCGCTCGGCAGTGTCTGCGGGGAGATCGTCCGGCAGCGGCTTCACCTGGATATTCCGGAACAAGACCTTCGAGTTCGCGTCGTGGCATTCGAGCGCGAGTGTACCGCGCCCGAGAACACGTCCGGCGTAATCAGCCTCCACTGCTGGCGGGTCAGGCTCGAGGTAATCCACCAGCAGCGTGTCGTTCAGCCGGACCTGCACCTGTTTACCCCGGACCAGAATGTGCAACTGGGACCATTCGTTGTCGTTTGCGAACGCCTTGTACACGTCGCGGACGCCGTAAAGCGAGCCGGTCTTCCTGCGCTCGCGGTAATCGCCCTCACCCGGGTAGGTGTTGTTGATCTGAACCTTGAACCCCTTTTCCGGCCGGCCCCTCGTCTGGAACCCAGTGTGAAAGTAAATGCCAGACTCGGCCCCCGCGCGCGGCATCACTTCCGCCCTTAACTCGAAGTTCTTGAAACTCGCATTCCGCGTCCGTCCCGTGTAAAACAAGTGCGAGCGCGGTCCACCGGCTGCGATCTGCCCGTCCACGACCCGGAAGGAGCGGCTGTTCTCGCTGGCCTTCCAGCCGCGGAGCGCGCGGCCGTCAAAGAGCGGCATCCAGTCGGGGTCCGCGCGGAGCGTAGCAGGCAGAACCAGCAAGGAAGCCAGCAAATCGCGCCTTGATATGGGAACCATAGGTATTCCTTTCAGGGCTCTCGTGTCCTGAACAGCTCCACAACCGCGCCAAGACAGCTTGCGCAAACCGCGCCAGAGAACTCCGGGGACACTGTACCCCAATCGCCTGCCCGCCACAACCCCATGCGTTGTCGGGTACTGGTGTCATTTGGAACGCAGTCATTCCCGTCCCGTCCCGCCTTGCAGGAGAGGAATCCACGCGGCGACATCGTCTTTATTACCACCGGTTGGCGCGTGGGGGAAAAGTACGAGAAGTACAAGAAGGTTTTCGCCGCCGTCCTTGCTTCCTTCAATCCCACTGGAAAGTAGATTGACGGCCCTATACCGGCAGTTATAGGTTGAATCAATTTAATGAATTGGATGAAGGCGGGTCAGGTGGAGTAAAATAGCTGATGAGATGCAACAAACTAGCCAAATTCGGGAACTCACCTGCCTGTTTTCTTCCGCCATGGTGTTGATGGCCGAGTCACGCAAGGGTCGAGAAACTCTACTGTAACAATGGCCATTTAAAATAAGCCGACCAAGGAACTCGATCAAACAGGCGAGTTGGGGTTACAGGCCTGAGGAGGAGATGTCTATGCAAGTGACAACTCAGATTGCTAAACAATACCTGGTAGCGAGCGACTTTGACCAGACGCTCAGCTTCCACGATTCCGGCGTAGTTTTGAGTGAACTGGTGGGAATTTCCAGTAAAGAGTTCGAGCGAAAGACGGCAATCCTGTCGGCGCAAAACCTGGTGCAACAGGGCGGAGAATTAGCTTACCTGCTCCTTCACGACCCCGAATTTCAGGCCCGAGTAAGGAAAGATCATTTCAAGGAAGCAGGGAAGAAAATCCGTCTGAAAAAGAATATCAAGCGGCTGCACGAAATGCTGGCCGGCGCCGTGGATGGCTACCAGTTCGAATTCCATGTGATCTCGGCTGCTCCCCAGGAGGTTGTGGAGTCGGCACTCGAGGACATCATTGCGCCAGACCACATCCACGGTACCCTGTTGGAGTATGACGATGCGGGTTGCATCGCGGGGCTCATTCGAGTGAATGCCGGTTACGGCAAAGTGGCCGTGTTGGACGACCTGCAGGCGAAGCTGCAGATCGGCGCGGACCGGATCGTGTACATTGGAGACGGCAGCTCTGACATCCACGTGATGTTGCATCTGAATCAGCGCGAGGGCTTCACAGTCGCGGTTTCCGAGGCGCGAAATATTACCCAAATCGCCAAGCGTACTGTGCTCGGCGACGACGCGCTGAGCGTGCTGGTTCCCATCCTGGAGGAGATCGTGGGCTGGGGACGGTCTCAAATCCGTGCTCTCTTCGAGGCGCAAGGCCTCGTCATCCAGGATTGGGACAAGGCTCAAGCCGACTGGCTCACCATCCGCTCCACGCAGCCGGCGCAGGATGCCAAGCCGGAAGAAGCCAAAGCAAGCTGGGTCAATTCGTGAAACCGGCTCTCACAACCCCAGTCCAACCCTTGCCACGCGCCGCCAAGCCGCTGGCTCACTCTTGATGAGCTGCAGGTAAAGTCCACTAACCTTGAACTCGAGCTCGAACCGCCGGCCAAGGGAAGCGACGATTCTTTCTTTCACGCCTGAGGGCAAATCGGCGTACAGAAGGCTGAGGTGGGGCATGAAGGCGGGCTGCTTCTCGAGGCTGAAGACTGCCCGCGCAACCTTGTTCGCCTTCATGATGGGGTGAGTCGTCGCCACCCTCACGAACAGGCAGCGAAAGTATTCGTCAAGGAAATCGACTTCGGTAAGGCGAACTGTAAAAGGTGGGATTCGCCTTGCCAAGTCCGCCATCCTCGACGCGACCTCCCGCGCCGGCCCCACAATGCCGCCGGCCAAGGTGACGTGAGGCTCAAAGGCCGGCGCGGCATATTCCCGGCTCAAATCGAGGATCGTTCCTGCCAAGCGGTGACGAACACCCCCGGTGGGCATCAACCAGAGCGAATAACTCGGTGTTTTCTGGGGTGGTCTCATATCAATCTTTCCGGCCCATTGTTAGGTTGGACTTCCACTTGTGCTTTCCCTTGCGCGGAATCCTGGTTCCCGTGTACACTTTAGGTGTACATGGAGTCACTGCATGGGCACACATAAGGTCAGCGTCCGGGAAGCGCGGCAAGGCTTGCGCCGCTTGCTGGATCAGGTCCAGGGGGGCGATGAGGTCGTGGTGCTGCGCCGGGGCGTCGAGGTCGGAAGACTCGTCCGGCCCGAGCGAAAGACCCCGCCCCTTCCTGACCTGAGCCGCCTTCGAGCCTCGGTCAAACTTCGCGGACGAGCATTGAGCCAGGACATTCGGGAAGCCCGCCGGAGCAGCCGCTATTGATTTATATCGACACAAGCGTGCTGGCTGCCTATTACTGCCCCGAGCCGCTGAGCCGCCGGGCGCAACAGGCGTTGCACGAAGAAGACGGGCGGGCCATTAGCTGGCTCGTAGAAGCGGAATTGGTGTCCGCGCTCGCCCGCAAGGTGCGCGCCCGCGAAATGCGCCGGGCGGACGGGCATCGTATCCTCGCTGTCTTTCAATCCCATCTCGAGCAAGGAATTTACACCCGGCTTGCAGTGGAGGGCGCACATTTTGCAAAGGCACGCGAGTGGCTCGCGACTTTCACAGCCCCGCTCCAGACCCTGGATGCCTTGCATGTGGCGGTGGCCGCCATGCAGGATTGCCCCTTTCTGACTGCTGACGCGGCGCTCGCCAAAGCCTGCGCAGGAATCGGCGTCACGGCACGTCTGATCAGTTAATCGTCAAGGATAGTCTCCCCCTCCAGCGGACACCACCAGTACTAAGGATCACTCGAGCGATGGTACGTAGCCCGTCCATCCCTAGCCAGCGGCCCCCTGATCGATCAGCCGCCAACCCCGCTCCAGGCGTGTATCGATTTCATCGAGACAACCACATTTTATACTCTAAAAGATAGCCAATCAATCAGCCGCTACGGCGGATCAGCGAGCACAACCACGGCGGTCTTTTTCGGGGTCGCCCCTTCCTACGAGCGCACGATCCGCTTGCAAACCTCCTCGTGTGGGAATAACTTGGAACCGGTCCTCAGGAGGTCATATGCAGAGGCGTTTTTTCCTGCAATCGGTCGGTTTGGGAGGAGCAGCGGCTCTAGTGGCGCCTTCGAAGGCGACGGGGACTGCCGCGCCTCCTCCCATGAAGATTACACGCGTTCGTTTCTACCACAACCCGAGCTCTCCCGCTCATTTCAACCAGAGCTTCCACATCGTGACCGTCGAAACGGACCAGGGCATCACGGGCATTGGCGAGGGCGGCTCGCGCGACCCCATCTCGCAGTGCGCCGCCATGATTATCGGCGAAGACCCTTTCCGCATCGAGCATCTGTGGCAAATGATGTTTCGCGGTTACTTCTATCCTGCCGGGCGCGAAAAACTCGACGCGCTCGGTGCAATCGACCTGGCGCTCTGGGACCTCAAAGGGAAGGCTCTGGGCGTGCCGGTCTACGAATTGCTCGGAGGTTTCTCACGCGACCACCTGGAGTGCTACTCCACCGGGTTTCCAAGCAAGGGAAGCCTGAAGGAAACCGCCCGCGCCTGCCTTGAAGCTGGTTTCCGCGCTTTCCGCTATGCCACTGCGGACCCCCCGGCCGGCCAGCCTTTCAACTCACATCAGATGGTGTGGAAGACATACGAGGACTGCGTGCAGATACGCGACGGTGTGGGAAAAGACGGCGATTGGGCGCTGGATTACCACACCCGCCTCGACTTCCCGGATGCCGTGCGGCTCAGCACACTGATTGAGCCGCTCGAGCCTTACTTCGCCGAGGATCTGATCCGATCTGAAAATCCCGAAGTCTATAAGGAACTCCGCGCGCACGTCAAAGTACCCATTGCGGTCGGCGAACAGTTCGGAACCCGGTGGGACATAAACCTGTTGATCGAACAGCAACTCATTGACTACGCGCGCGTCACTTTGCCGAACGTAGGAGGCATCACCGAGTACATGAAGATCCTCGCCCTCTGTGAGACGCACTACGTCGGTCTGATCCCGCACTTCACCGGGCCGGTTGCGGAAGCCGCGTTGGTCCATGCCTGCGGAGCGTTCTCGGGACCGGTGTTGATGGAAATGACCGGCGAGGGGAAAGCTTATTACCCTCATTTGCCGGAGTGGTACGATTTCCACCAGGGCAAGATGTGGCCGAATCGCCGTCCAGGCCTCGGTGTTACGTTGGATACCAAGCCGCTGCAACTCGCGGCCGAGATCACGGAAGGCGCGCGTCCCATCCCCATGTTCCAAAGGCCCGACGGGTCCATTACGAACTGGTAAGCTCGGGCGCCTGCGAACCTCGACTGGCATTTGCCGGCCATTCTTGCCCTGCGACTTTAGTCACATGCAAGGTCTGAAATGACCGCTACTATGGAGAGCGTGAATTGCAGAGGAGGACACATGGCAATAGCAACCAAAGTATTGCGGCACGAACATGAAGCTATTCTAAAAATGCTTGGGGCGAGTGAAGAGGTAGGCCGCCGGCTGGAGCAGGGTGAACAAGTGGACCAGCAAACGCTCGACGGCCTGCTGGAATTCTTCCAGCTCTTTGCTGACCGTTGTCATCACGGCAAAGAGGAGGACTTGCTATTCCCGCTCCTCGAAAAGAAGGGCTTTCCACGTGATGGCGGACCCATCGGTGTGATGCTTTTCGAGCACGAGCGCGGCCGGTCGTTAATCCGGCAAATGGCGGAGGCAACGGCGGCCTACAAGTCCGGCGACAAGAGCGCCGGGATACGCTGGGCGGGGGCTGGCGCAGGCTATGCCGCACTGCTGCGCGCCCACATCGATAAAGAAAACAACATCCTGTTCGCAATGGCGGAAAGAGTCCTTACGCCCGCCGAGCAAGCCGACCTGGCAGAAGGGTTCGAAAAGCTGGAGGTCGAAAAAATGGGCGCCGGAACCCACGAGAGACTGCATGTTATGATGGACGCCCTGCTCGCCCGGCTCTCAACCTAGCGACCAGGGACCGGCGATGCTCATGAGATGATCTGACAGGACGCTGAAGAAAGTCGCGCCTTGCATTCTTGTCGGCGGCGCGCCACAATATTTCTGCGGCTGGGGACGGCATCAAATTTGAAATCCTGACGTGGAGAGCAGGTCATGGAGACAGCCACTTTTGGCGCGGGGTGCTTCTGGGGGGTCGAGGCAACGTTTCGGCAGGCGCCGGGAGTCGTCTCAACCTCCGTCGGCTATATGGGAGGAACACTCGACAGCCCAACTTACCAGGACGTCTGCACCGATAAGACCGGACACGCCGAGGTCGTGCAAATCATTTATGACCCCTTAAAGACATCCTACGACGACCTCTTGAGGGTCTTTTGGCAGAACCATGATCCAACGACGATGAACCGCCAAGGCCCCGACGTGGGGACTCAATACCGGTCGGTGATTTTCTATCACACTCCGGAGCAGGAGGCAGCCGCCAGAGCATCCAAGGAAGGCCTGGAGCGCGCCGCAGCATTTAAGAAAACCATCGTAACGGAGATCGTTCCTGCTTCTGCCTTCTGGCGAGCAGAGGAATATCACCAGCAATATTTGGAAAAGCGCGGCCTCGCCCAATGCCATATCAAGTAGGGGCAAGGCGTTGCCTCGTCCCTTGACGGGCCGCACTCCAGAGCGCTTCGTCACATTGGAGGAACACATGTCCGCGATTCGTACCCTCGAGCCTTATGCGCGCTCCGTGCTCCGCGTGGTTGTGGGATTCACTTTCTCCCTGCACGGAATGCAAAAACTGCTCGGCTTCTTTGGCGGCTTGAATGGAAAAGGCGCGACGGTTCCATTCGGCTCCCTTTTTTGGTTTGCTGGCGGCCTGGAACTGATCGGCGGGCTGCTGATCATCCTGGGGCTCTTCACCTCTCCGGTGGCGTTTATTCTGTGCGGGGAAATGGCCGTGGCCTATTTCAAGGTGCATTTTCCCCACGGGTTCATCCCCCTTCGTAACGGCGGAGAGTTGGCTGTGGTCTACTGCTTCATCTTCCTTTACCTGTGCGTGGCTGGGGCCGGGCCGCTCAGCTTGGATTTCCTGATTTGGAAAAAATCCAGTTAGGCCGTCTTCGGACTCACACGGTAATTGCCGGGAAAAATTGGCAACTGATCCGCGCGCTGGCTTCCAATCAGCCGGTGAGGGACAGGCCATGGTATAATAGTGATTTAGCGCTTGCTGGAAAATGGCGATCGGTTTCTTCAGCAACCTGTTAAGGCTGCTTGTTCTGGCCAGTGCGCCTCGAGAATTCCTTCGGCTTCCACCAACCCATTCCAAACCAAGTCTGGTTGAAGCGGCGTCGAGCGGAAAAGGAACGCGGGCGCGCGAGAATGTGAGAGGGGTTTAGACTCTTGACCCAACAGATTCGCAACATCGCCATCATTGCCCACGTTGACCATGGGAAGACCACGCTCGTCGACACCATGCTGCGCCAGAGCGGC
>Ga0208563_1001385_pt1 | contig 16461 bp, 19 predicted proteins | sample June2015DPH_17_1_2_FD_184717 | JGI IMG/M metagenome (GOLD analysis project Ga0208563, IMG submission 184717) | Peatland microbial communities from SPRUCE experiment site at the Marcell Experimental Forest, Minnesota, USA - June2015DPH_17_150... | ecosystem: Environmental > Terrestrial > Soil >... | reverse complement strand
GTCGTTGTGCCCAATCTCGTCGACCCCTCGCAGTTCCGCTATCGCGAACGCGCTCCGCTGCGCCCGCGCCTGGTCTGCACCCGCGGCTTCTCCAAGTATTACAGCGTGGATGTGGTCGTAAAAGCGTTTGCGGAAGTGAAGAAGGAATACTCCGACGCGCAGCTCGATCTGGTCGGCGGCGGTCGGCTCGAAGGCGATGTCCGCAAGCTGGTTGCGGACATGAATCTCACCGGCGTCAACTTCACCGGCGTCGCTTCGCGCCAGGAAATAGGGAAGCATTACGACGAGGCCGACATCTTCATCAACGCCTCGTGGCTCGATAACATGCCGCTGTCGGTCATCGAAGCCTTTGCGGCGGGAACTCCGGTGGTCACGACTTCGCCGGAGTGCATGCCTTATCTCGTCCAGCACGAGCGCAGCGGATTGCTATCGCCTGTGGGCGACGAAAGAGCGCTCGCCGCAAATGTCATCCGTCTGTTGCGCGATCCCGCGCTCGCCGCTCGCCTGGCGCGGAACGCTCACGATGAAGCGCAAAAATACACCTGGGAAGCCGTGCGCGATCAATGGCTGAATGTCTATTGTGGACTCAGCTCTGGCCACTGCGGTCCTGGCCGATAACAGGCATGGATCGTTCCGGGCGGAAGGTCCTTGTCACTGTCGCTGCGGTCGTTTTCAGTCTCATTCTCATTCTCTTTGTCTTTATTTTTGTCTTTATCTTTATCTTTGTCTTGGCCGGTTTTGGTTGAGGCGTTGACTGGACGAGCGTTCCATTCCTGTTGCGCGCTTGGCGAGCTTTTGTCCGAGCGTTCGTCTGAACTCTCGCTCGAAATCTCGCGGGCGGTTTCGTCTTCAGTAATGGCAGCCATGGGAGTTTCCGATTCCGTTTCGAGGTTGACGACAACCTGCTCTGGTTGCGGCTTTTCGAGTTCCATACGCTTGAGATTCGAAGAGGCGATCTGGAGCGCGTAGAGCAGGAGGCTGGCGGTTTTCCGTTCGAGTCTCTTTTGCAGGACCATCTGCACGACCAGGCGAATGACGGTCTGAATGGAGTGCGCATCTTCAAAAACGGGTGAGGCGATTTCGCCGGTTGCGTGAGGCCCTTCGGAGTAACATTCGACGGTCAGGGGACGATCCTGTTGATGGTAGAAACAGAAATTCTTGTTGCGGAGAGCGGGCGAACCGCATTGGGTTCCGTTGACCTTGACGCGCCGGCAACGAGGTGCTGCAAAGGATGACATAGTTGCTCCTATTTATTGGCTGCGTTTATTGGCTGCGATCTGCTCGCTGGCCAAGGTTAGTAAGGGGTACCCCCCTGTGGTTCGGTATATTAGAATCATAGACTTAGCTTCGCGCTGGGCGGCAAAGTCTTGAAAGGAATATAGTTATAGGTAAAGTCTTGATTCGACATGGGTTGATGGAATCGGGTCCTTAATCTGCCGGATAGGTCACGGCTGGCGCGGCGCTATAAGTGGATAGGCCGCGTGTATCTACTGTGTTTTGCTTTTATTTCTATTATAAGACGGGTTGTCAAGTGTTATTTGTGAAAAGTACGATGAGTGCTTTGGAGTCAGCGGCATCGCGGCCCACAGAACCTGTGTCGGCTGTCGGAAGGAAGTGGAACATCACTGGTCTAGACCGAGAATATAAGATATGGAGCAGTCGCGTCGGGCAGCGCGGCGCTGCACAATCGCATTTATCGACACCCTAGCAATGTTCGCGCCCACTATACCAGCCGCCCCCGCTAAGCCGAGAATACTTGCCCAAGATATGTCCCCATAAACCTGTAATACCGCGCCCGAGCCTACAGACAGTAGAACTCCTGATGCAAGAGCACCCTTCAATTGTGCATACACGTTGTCCAGAGTGTTCTTGAATTTCCTGGCTTCGGGGATGATATCTCCGACTATGATTTTCTTGATTGCGGCGCTGTAATCACCATCATGTATCGCCCCCTGTTTCGCTTGCAACGCTGATAGATGCTCCAGGAATGCCTCCCGCGGTCCTTCTGTTTCCTTTCTGTAATTCACGACATCTCTCATGGTCATTTGTTCGAGACGTTCGGCAGGAACTAACTCATCGAATATCGCGACACCCAAATCAGTGAGTTGAATCGTAGCACCACTTTTCTTCAATGCAGTTGCTGCCCTAGGAGTGTGTCCGAGTATTCGGAAATCGTTTTTCAAAAGCACAACGGGTTGGGTGCGACGTGGAACCGGGCTACAACCTGTAGCACGAGAAGTGATTACTCGGACACACTCCTAGCATATTTTGTACTCAGCAAGCGCTGGTACACCGCTGAGTCTGCGAGCGGGGAGACGCCCTGACGTTCACTTGATCGCAAGGCAAAGTTCATCATCGCTGAACAGGTTTGCGCGTGCTGAACCAGAGCCTTGGCTTTCTCCTGACTAGTCTTAAGCCGAAAGTGCTGGACTGTTTTATCCTTCATTAGCAATGTTGGAGTGTTTTCGCCTGCAAGCACGGTATCGACGTTTACGTTGATAAGTGCCTTCGCCAAGTCCTCGTGGTTACCTCCTTCACCGTAGTCTCCATGCTGAATTTGTTGATCGCGGAAAATGATGGAGTTCTCAAGCCCTCGCTGGAATTCCTTCAAGAATTCCAGGTCATTTATGTCGTTCGTTACCTGTTCTAAAAACTCCCCCTGTACAGGTCCATCTTGTGGCATGTGGACGTAAAGCGGCACACCCTCGTTGCGGAAGGATTTCTCCACTTGCCGTAGCGGTGACGCCATACCGATGGTTCCTACGTCGCCGAACATGAACGACGGCCTGTCGATGAAGTGAAGCTCGTCGAAGAGGAGAATGGATTTCTTGAGCGTCGCATAGTAGGGGAACATGCTCGGGTAGTAGAACACGCTGACTTTATCGCGCATAATTTCTCAATGTTACGCCCGCCGCGATTCAGCTGTCTGTTCCAAACCCACTTCGCTAGCACAATGCTGGTATTGTGAGGCTCCGCTTTACGCAGGCGGAGGTCAGATCTTTATCTTACGCACGCTCATTTGGGGCACACGCGGCGTGAAAGGCAAAGCCGATTGCGCGATCAGTCTGGCTCCCACCCTTGCGCAAAGGACGCGCAAGGATGGGGCACGCCCCGGCGCTGGTTGTGCGTGCGGGTAAAGCTTCGGCCACCCGCCGTGGAAGTATTATAGGTCGAGGAGTAGGAAGCCGTGACCGCGCGTCAACACACCAATCGTCAACCCCGGGTTCACACTCAACTCGGCCGAGCCGCAGTCCAGATCTTTGCCGCCAATGATCGCATGAACCAGATTCTTATCGAACATCTTGACCCTGCCGCCTGGAGAGCCAAACCGCCCGGCAAGGCCCGCCCCATTGTGGCGATCTTCACGCACATGCACAATGTCCGCTGCAAGTGGGTCAGGCTTACAGCTCCGCATCTGAAGGTTCCACCGCAGCTCGATCGCGCGCACTGCACGCCGCAACAGGCCCGTGCGGGATTGGCCGAGAGCGCCGCTCGCTGCGCGGAGATGCTCGCGGAAGCGCTCGGCGGCGGTGGGGGCCGCGTCGAGAAGTTTCGCAGAGACGGCTGGGCTCGGCCTTGGCCGGTTGGCCTGGAAATGCTGTGCTACATGCTTTCTCACGAAGCCCACCATCGCGGGCAGGTGTGTATGCTCGCGCATCAGCTCGGATTCCCGTTGCCGACCGAGGTGGCGTCCGGGATCTGGAATTGGGAAAAGCTGTGGAAAGAGTGCGGGTCGCCTGGCGGCCCCGGCTACGATTCTTAAGGAATCGGCGGGTGGGCCACTTTGACGGGGAAGTATGGCGCGGGTTTTTTTTGACATTGACCGAAATAACTGGGGGTGCGCCGCTTCTCAGGCTTTTTGAGAAGTGGCTCGCTGAACTGCTGGCATTGTGAGACTCCGGTTTACGCGGGCGGAGGTGAGGTCTTTATCTTACGCACGCTCATTTGGGGCACACGCGGCGTGAAAGGCAAAGCCCGGTGCGCGATCAGTCTGGCTCCCACCCCTTCGACTCGGCTCAGGGCAGGCCCTTGCGCAAAGGACGCGCAAGGATGGGGCACCCCCGGCGCTGGTTGTGCGCAGGCGGGTAAGGCGGCCACCCGTCGCTAAAGCGCGGTATCTTTTGAAGCGCTTAGCGGCACGACTAAACAGGCTGCGGAAAAACGCAAATTGCTGAGAAAAGGCAACCACGGGGGCTAAAGCCCTCTTTGATTTCGCGAGACTTACGCGGCCCTGAAGGGCCGCTCTTCCACGGTAATGCACGCAGCCGTGAGTTCTTCCGCAGCCTGTAAAGTCGTGTCCATCCACTCAAATGAAAAGCCCCGCTCTTGCGAGCGGGGCTGAGGTCTTCCTGCCGAGCTTCGCTCGGCCTGGGCGGGCGAGGACGCCCGTCCCTACACAGTCCTAGTACATGTCGCCCATGCCGCCGCCGTGGCCGCCGGGCATCGGAGCGTTCTTCTTTTCTTCCGGGATCTCCGCCACCAGGGCTTCGGTCGTCAGCATCAGCGCCGCAATCGAGCCGGCGTTGGTGAGTGCGGTGCGCACTACTTTCGTCGGATCGAGGACGCCCGCCTTCACCAGGTCTTCATAATCGCTGGTCAGAGCGTTGAAGCCGTAGTTGGGGTCCTTGGAATCGTTGACCTTGCCCAGGACGATCGCGCCTTCTTCGCCCGAGTTTTCCGCGATCTGGCGCAACGGCTCGACCAGAGCGCGCTTGACGATGTTGACGCCGATCTGCTCGTCGCCTTCGACCTTCAGTTTGTCGAGAGCCGCAACGCAACGCGCCAGGGCCACGCCGCCGCCGGGAACAATGCCTTCCTCGACCGCTGCGCGGGTGGCGTGCATTGCGTCTTCCACACGCGCCTTCTTCTCTTTCATTTCGGTTTCGGTTGCGGCGCCGACTTTGATCACGGCCACGCCACCGACCAGCTTCGCCAGCCGCTCCTGCAATTTCTCGCGGTCGTAGTCGCTGGTGGTCTTATCGATCTGGCTGCGAATCTCTTTCACGCGGCCTTGCACGTCGCCCGGCTTGCCTTTGCCTTCGACAATCGTCGTGTTGTCCTTGTCGATGGTGATCTTCTTGGCCTGTCCGAGATCGGCAACCTGGACGTTCTCGAGCTTGATGCCGAGATCTTCGGTGATCGCTTTGCCGCCGGTCAAAGTCGCGATGTCCTGCAGCATGGCCTTGCGGCGATCGCCGAAGCCCGGAGCCTTGACGGCCGCGACTTGCAGCGTGCCACGAAGTTTGTTCACGACCAGAGTCGCAAGCGCTTCGCCTTCCACGTCCTCCGCGATGATCAGGAGCGGCTTGCCGCCCTTGGCGATCTGCTCCAGCAGCGGCAGCAGGTCTTTCATCGAGCTGATCTTCTTTTCGTGGATCAGGATGTAAGCGTTCTCCTGCACCGACTCCATGCGCTCCGGATCGGTAACAAAGTAAGGAGAGAGATAGCCGCGATCGAACTGCATGCCTTCGACCACTTCGAGCTGGGTTTCGAGCGTCTTCGACTCTTCGACGGTGATGACGCCATCCTTGCCGACCTTCTTCATAGCCTCGGCAATGATCTTGCCGATGGTCTCGTCGTTGTTCGCCGAGATCGTCCCCACCTGCGCAATCATCTCGCCGGTGACCGGCTTGCTCAGTTTGTCGAGCTCGCCTTTTTCGCGGTTGCCTTCCTTGTCGAATTTGCCGGTGATGAGCCACACGGCTTTCTCGATGCCGCGCTTCATCGCCATTGGATTGGCGCCAGCGGCTACGGTCTTCACGCCTTCGCGATAAATTGCCTGGGCAAGAACCGTGGCGGTGGTGGTGCCGTCGCCGGCGACGTCCGAAGTCTTCGAAGCGACTTCGCGAACCATCTGCGCGCCCATGTTCTCGAGCACGTCTGGCAATTCAATTTCTTTGGCTACGGTTACGCCGTCTTTGGTGATGGTCGGCGCACCGAATTTCTTTTCGATGACAACGTTGCGGCCCTTGGGGCCGAGAGTGACCTTTACAGCATCAGCCAGCAGGTTGACGCCGCGGAGAATGGCCTGGCGAGACTCTTCTCCCTGAACAATTTGCTTTGCCATAACTATTTGCTCCTTAAGATGTGTGCAGGCGCAAAGCCTGCGAAATTTTTGAATCGGGTCTCAGGTCTCAGTTGTCAAGTCTCAGGGTTTAGCTGATGGCTGACGGCTGAAGGCTGTTAGTGAGATCCTTCGCGCAGAAACCGCGCTCGGGATGACGCCAGCGGGCTCAGACGCCCGCTAAACGGCGTCACTTGTGCGATCCGACGGTTTCTTTCTTGGCCGCGCCCGTGAGGATGCCGAGTACTTCTTCCTCGCGCATGATGACGAAGTCTTCACCATCGATCTTGATCTCGGTGCCGGAATACTTGCCGAACAGAATGCGGTCGCCTGCTTTCACATCGAGCGGCCGGACCTTGCCTTCTTCGCTGATCTTGCCTTTGCCAGCGGAGATGACTTCTCCCTCCTGCGGCTTGTCTTTCGCGGAGTCGGGAATAATGATCCCGCCGCGGGTGGTATCGGCTTCTTCCACGCGACGGACCAGGATGCGGTCATGCAGCGGGGTAAACTTGGTTGCCATAGTTTCGTACTCCTTTCAAGAGTTGTTGAGTAGGTTCAATCGAGTCCGGAATTGCCCCAGAATCGAGGATTGTTAGCACTAAAGGCCCACGAGTGCTAATTATAGGAATGTGAGTGGGTAGTTGTCAAGCAGTCGCCACAGCGAAATTAAATATTCTACAATCAACATGTTAGGTAAATTAGGTATTCGCGCATGCTGTCGACTTCCCACTGCTGTACAGCTCAAACCGGTGCCGGTGCCAGCTTGATGCGCAAAAGAATCCACCCGGGGGGTACCCGCCCCCCATACTAACTGGTTACTACACGCGGAGTAATAGGAAGACAGGAGGTCGAAAATGTCTCTATACTCCGGAAAGCATTGCTCGCTGTCAGCCTGTCCAGGGTGGGATTCCACGGTCAGGTCCCGCTCGGGATTTTGTTTGATTTCTTCCCCACCATCCAGTGTCGCCCAATTTTCGGCGGGTTTGCCAGCCTTCCGGCTAGTCTCGGTCGCCGCGGACGGGATCAATGCTGCAAGGATTGGTCGCACGAAGAATCAACAACTTGCACGGAGTGCTCCGAAATGTGATGGAATACCGCAAATGCCTTGCCCCACAAGGCTTTCCAGTGATACTGCGACACTCCGTCACACTCGGTAGGGTTTGGTGGTGGGCACAAAAGTGGGCACAGTGGGTACAGCGCTCCTACGCTGTAAATCTCCCCACAAGACGGAGATTCAGCCCTCGAAGCAGCCACGGAGCACTCAGTTCACCATCGCCCCGCCGCAGCACTTCTTGTATTTCTTCCCGGAGCCGCACGGGCACGGGTCGTTCCGCCCGACCTTGGGAGCACTGCGCTGAGGCTCACTCCGGTGGGCACTCGCTTCGGCTTGCCGGTGCTCCCGGAAATAGCGATACGCCCCCAACAGCCCAGCCGCCATGTGCACGATGACTTCTTCGCGCTTCTCCGGGCTGATCGGTTTGGGGCGCATGTTCGGGTCTTCGTCGTGCTCGTGGCAGAGCATCGTGAGTTTTCGGCAAGCCTGCGTCTTTTACGTGGAACCGCAACAGATCGCATGGTGCTTTTTTCGCAAATCTCGTTTGGGGCATTCTAGGGCTGCCGCTGCAGAGCGTCATTCGCTTGACGGGGTTATACGCATTGAGGGGATTTTGCTACACCGTACCCCCAGGGGGTATATGGCCGGGGGCCCGCGCGCGCGGGAGCGGAAAGCGCGGCTAAAGGGACCGGGATCGCGGCGCGAATCGGCGGCTTATTCCCCCGCAATCGGGAACGCATCGGCAGCGCAAAACGACAAGGGCCGCGCCCCAGATCGGGACGGCCCTTGCGTTGCGTTTAGCAGCTAATGAAAGAACTCATTCCCGCCCGCCAGCGCATCCCGGAACCAGACTAACTCCCTCAACGGAGCGGCGCTGAACAATGAATACAGCTTGTTGCTCTACAAGAAACCATTCGGCTTATTTGGCCAGTAGCCAGCATCCTTATCATCGTTGGTATCATCCAAATTTTTCGTCGCAACGGAGCAGATCAAGAGGACCACGATAGAACCGATGAACAGAAGGACTTGAGTCCATGTTGCCAGAGGCACCAACAGAAAGACCACAGCTGCGATGCTTGCAACAACCTTGACCACCTTCAAGCCTATTCGTTTTCTCATGAGTCCTCCATACCTTTGGCTTGAGAACTCAGTGGCATCCGCCCGCCTGGAATTCATCGCACGAAGATGACGTAAAACAGCCCAAAATAAGCGAGCAGACCAAAATACCAGCACCACTGCCTGTTGCTCTTGGGCCACCAAAGCCAAAGGAGGCTGAAGATCAAGACTGCATGTGGCGTGACCACTAGCATTTGTAGCCAAAACGGCCAATCACGTAATTTTGTCATTCAGGAGGCCCTCGACCGTAATTCTCTACGGAGTTGGCGGCGCTGCGCTTACACAAGCTTCCAGCGTGCCGACATCAACTGCCGTCGCTGTCCCTACCAACGTGGAAAGGACATCCTAGCGGAGATTATTGACGAAGTGTCGGAAGAACGCAAAAGCGTCACGTGGGAACTTCCATATTTCGAAAAAACAACCAAGCGCTACGTAGATTTTAAGAAGACTTTCTCGGTGAGGCTGTGCGGACTCGACCTCTGCGTGTTCACCGTTGACGGAAGTTCAACAATAACTGCGGATCAACCGCCCCCAGGGAATCTCATACCGACATGGGTGGCTAGGTATTCCCTTCTTCAACAAGAGTTGAAAACGATTCTTAAGAACATTAAAGCCAATTGGAAATCGGGGAACCCACAGCGAATGAATGCAGTACGACTATTCACTGCAATTGACCACGGTGGAGTGTTCGCTCCGACGGTTAAACCCTCAACTGGCACGCTTCGGTATGACTTAAAGCGCCTCACCAGGTTACTGGCACCACGTTCAAATGCTCTCCTAACTTCCTACGGAAACTTTCTCGCGAGATCTGCCTTTGAGCACGACCTAGAACGGCCAAAGCAGCCGCCTCAGAGAACTAATTGATCCTGCTCAGGCACTTTCCACAAGGGTTGTGTAGGCCTGAGCTGTTGAGTAGCCACGACTTGATCGTCAGGACCCATCCAGTTTCAGGCTTGATCGCCCACGTCGTCACCAGAGCGTCGCACGTTTGCACGCCACGAAACAACACTCGCACCCCGCTCGCCGCACTCGCCCCGCCCCGCGACAGTCTTGACTTTCCCAACTCCTAGCGCCAGTCTTGAACCATGACCACACCACCTGATGCACAGAGCAGCGACAGCCATGTCGCGAGGTAGGCGTGCTCTTTCAACCGATTCATTCGTGCACTCCTCCCACGTTCTTCTTACGCTGAATCCCTTTGCTCCGACGATTGGGCTTGTGAAGTCGTTTCCGGGGATGGCGGCTTAGCCGTCGCCGTCATACTGCCGACAAAGGGTGCCAGAACCTCAACGAGTGCATCGAGCACACGCACATCGTCCGGCCCGATCCCGTCCAATTCTCCAAGCTCGCCCGGATAGCGAAGCTCGAAGAAAAACGGGTCAAACATCGCAAACGCACTTTCAATGGTGAGCGGACCCCGTATCGGCACGTAGCACGGCACGATCAACTCTGCTGATAGGTCAAATTCCGGGCGCTTCGCCGCCAAGAGCTTCGCGAGATCCACGAGGTTATGGGCCCAGGCACAATCTGTCTTATCCAACTTCACGGATGGGTCCAACTGCCCCGCTTTGTCGGGATTGAAGATCGTGTACCCCTCGTTGATAAGGGCCGTCTTCAGGAACATTTCGAGCGCATGGTGCGCGACGGGCGCAGCCTCAAAGCAGAGCATGAGCGCATTCTCGTGCGTGAAGAGTATCCGCGCCGCTTGGTAAGCGATGGCCGCACGAGTCCTCCAATGCTCCGCATCGCGCGCGTATTTGTCGATGTGAACAGTTTTCGCCATGCCTCACTTTTACGCCGGGGTTATCCCGAGTAGAACACCTGCATTAGAGACGAGGTTTAATCCCACAAGGAAAAGTCCCCCAGGCCGCACGCCGCATCCTAGCCGCCGCGCGCGTTCCCGCCCTCTCCACGCTCCCGCCCCACCCCGCTCCCACTCGCACACCCACGTCGCGATCCATCCCACGCATACCCCCTGGGGGTGTGGGCCCTGGGGCGCGCTCGCTAGCGGCGAGCGGGGCGGGGCGGGCGAGGCGCGCTAGGGTATTCAAGCTAGCGTGGGGTGGAGCGGGTGAGTGGAGTGGGAGTGGGAGAGCGGGTGCTGGGCTGGGGCGCTAGGCTAGCGGGCGCGCGGGGCCGGTTCGCAAAGTGTCGCCAGTCGAACCGCGATTAGACCACGAATCGGGAGCACAAAGGACAGCGAATCGGGCTGGGATTAGGGCACAGATCGGCGGCACAATCGGGAGAGGAAAGCGCGGCTAATTGGATCGGGATCGGAGAGCGAATCGGGAGCGGAAAGGGCGGCTAATCGGACCTGGATCACGGCGCGGATCGGCGGGCAAGAACACCCGGAATCAGGAACTGATCACCAGCCTAAAGCAGCAGGGCCGCGCCACAGATCGGCGCGGCCAGAACCCAAACCCACGGCTAAATGAAAAACTCTCAGAACACCCCGGCAACCCGAGTGCATGCCCCGACCCTCACCCGCTCCCCGGATCGCTCGCCCTAGCCACCCAGAAAACGCCAGCGGCAGGCACTCTGCTCGGCGGTCAGGCTAATCGTCGTTGTACTTCGCGTCGTCAAACCCAGGAACGCGGCACCCGTAGTAAAGGCGAAACCTCTGGAACTCCCAATGAGCACGGGGCGTCTTAATTGCGGAGTCCAGGGCGCCGAGAGTCTTACAGAGATCTTTCGTTGGAATTGCACCCCGTGCCGCTCCCTTTGAGAAGATTACGACGACGTCCATGACCTCGGTGACCGGAATCATCTGCCAGTCCTCAAGTACTTCGACGCCCTTCGTCTGCTGTCCCATCATGATGGAACGCGTCATTCCCGCGACCAGCTCCTGCATCTCAGAAAGCGAGATGTGGACCGTACGACCTTCCGCAAGGACTGGTGCGACCTTCATTCGCTCGTCGTTTGCGGCTGCAACCCGGAGCACTAGTGGGTACACATACCGGTTTGCGTTCCGGGGGTGGTAGTAAAACCTGACGACGGTACTGCCGTCAATGGGTGAAGTCAATACTCCGGGATCGGGATTGTATATCTGCTTTGCCTGCTGTGCCTCCGCCAGCAGACCGCATGCGATTACAGTAAGCATGAACCTGAACACCGTATAGATATAGCGAGTCTGTTCCATCGGTTTCCCCCTTACTAATTGATCGTCCACCCTGAAGAATCGGCTCTTATCCTTCCCAAGGAATGAGTCCGCTCAGCTTCGGTAGCGGCTCTCGGACGCGCGCCCACCCACTCTCACTCGCCTGCTCGCCCTTCCCCGCTCGCCCGCCGCGCCCTTCGCTCCCGCCCCGCCCCACTCGGCGCGGGCCCCGGCCTGGCCTCCGGTGTGGGGGGTGTAGCAAAATCCCCTCAGGTCATAGTACCCCGTCATTCGCTTGACGGGTGTATACGACACGAGGGCAAAACGCTACACCATACCCCCTGGGGGTATGCGAGTGGGCCGGGACGCGGGGGTGGGATGAGCGGGGCTGACGTATCGAGGACGGAAAGTGAAGTTTAACCCTGAACAGAGTGACGCCATCCGGCGCTTTATCGTCAAGGGACCAATGCTCCTTATGAAGCCCAGTTGGTTGCGGAGAGTCCCGATCACTTCTTGATCTTCACAGACACATTCGCGTCCAACCCGGGAAACATTCAGGGCCATTGCGGTGCGAGCGAGACCGGCGAGCGTTTCGTTCATGTAGTCGCTCTTGGAGCTAATCCGCACGAGACTCTGTCGGTGCTTATGGATAGCTGCCTTCTCGATTTGGAGCCGACCTCACGAAGCCCCGAGTGGATCGCGAAACCCGATTCCGCTGGTTTCGTCGGCCGAATCATTCTGAGCTTTGAGCGCGGCACGCAGCCAACCGCCGTTTACTATGTCGCACCCGACGGTGCTGTCACCCGCCCAGAGATCGATCCAAATTCTCCGAAACCTCACTGATTTCTTGTCCACCAGTTGGCGTTCTAGGATCCCCGAAAAGAAGATAAAAGGCAAGCAGCGCAAGGGTCCAATCGATAGGATAGTGATAGCGCGCATCGGCCTGCATAAAATAGTAGATGAATGGGTAGGCAATCCATAAGCACAACAGTATGGACCCCAGAGCAAGACGCCGGCGCAGCGCGCGCCAAAGCCCGGCGGCGGCCAGCAGCGACCAAGGAACCAGCAGCAAAGCTTTCAGCGGTTGCGATTGAGGTTGCATGAACCAAAAAAAGAAAACCCTTTCCAGAGTCAGCTTCGCGAAGTCGCGCGGATTCGCCCGGATCCAGTCTATGGCACGCCGCCGGCGTTGACGGTTGAATTCAAGTTCGCCGATTTGACGGACCTTTTCCGCAACTTCGTTGTTCGCCCACGGGTGCTGCTGGTGATAGTAGTTGTTAGGAAATCCAATCGAGAGATTATCGGCAAACGAGGCGTGCGCGCCGGGATGGTAGGAAAGATCGAGTTCGATTCCGAAGTTGCTTCGAACGAAAACCAAGCCGCCCAGCGCCCGATAATTCCGGATAGTCCAAGGAGAAACGGCCACTGCCATGCCCAGAGCGGCAATGGCAACAGTGAGCAGCCACTGTGGCTGTTTCCGTTTCCAGGCGGATACGCCAAAGAACAACAGTAAGAGCAGAAACACCAGCAACAAGGGAGGGCAGCACAACATTCCCGCCCCCCATGCAAGACCCAAGAAAAACGTGTACGAGCGCGAGGGCCGTGTGGTTTGCCACCAGCGCGTGGTGAGAAGGGCCAAAACGACAATCGCCAGCGCGGACAGGGTTGTTTCCCACCGAATCTCCCGCTTAATCCGAAAGGGCACCAAGGCGCCGAAAAGTCCGGCAGCGACACCCACAACGCGACGAACCTTTGCGACTTCGGTCAAAACCGGTAGAAGAGCACATTGCAATGCAGCAAAAGAAATGTTCATCGCCGCCATCGCGTATGCTGCCGCAGTGCCATATCCGAAAGCGCGGAAGATTAGGCTCAGCAGCAAAGGGTAAACGGGAGCGTGGTGGGCCGTGGGTCCAGTCGGCATGCTAAAAGGATTGGCAAACGTGCCATGCTGGGCCAAACTGCGCGCAATCTTCTCCATCTCGGCAAAGTTGATCGTCGGGTGCATTCTGAGAAGCACGACAGCAGCCATGTGGACAACAAATCCCAGGACGAGCAAAAAACTAAAGATATGTGCAAGTTTTAACGAATTTAACCAGCGGCACAGTCTATTCATCGCGTTCGTTCACCTGATGCGCCTGACGCATCGTGGTTAGTCAGCCGACGTGGCGGATCCTCACTCCACGCCGGATCTAACACGAAAAGTAAGTAACTTCCATGCCCCGGACTTATGCCGTCGCTCCACCGTCGATCACGATTGTTTGCCCGGTGATAAACGCGGCGGCATCCGAGCACAAGAATTTCACGATGCTGGCGACGTCTTCGCCGCGGCCGAGTCTCCCCGCTGGAGTTCGACGCACGATCTGGTCTTTCTGCTGTGGGGACAATCCGTGGGTCATTTCCGTTTCCAGAAATCCAGGCGCGACCGAGTTCACGGTAATGCCTCGGTCTCCGAGTTCACGGGCCAAACTTCGCGTGAATCCGTCGAGCCCAGCCTTGGTTATGGAGTAGACCGACAGTCCGCGGAAACCGCTCTTTCCTACAATGGAAGTGATGGTAACGATTCTGCCCCAGCGATTGATCAACATCTCCCGGACACACGCCTTCGTGAGCGCGATTGTGCCCTTGAGGTTGATATCGATCATCTGGTCGATGGCGCGATCGGTCTGTAGAGCGAGAACCCCGTCCAATGCCACACCCGCATTGTTCACCAAGACGTGGACCGTGCCGAAGCGCTCTCCGACCTCGCGCAAGTAGTCGTGGACCGCGGTCCGGTCGGAAAGATCGACTTGCTTGAACAGGAAGCGGCCCTCGAAACCGCTGTCCGACGAGATGGAATCGACAAATTCCGAGCGCGAGCGGCTGCAAATGGCAACATTATAGCCCTCTTCGGTCAGAAAGGCTCTGGTGAGGACCGCGCCGAGCCCGCGGCTTCCTCCGCTGATGACAACAGTTCTACGCACTTCCCCTCCTTACCAACTTTTCGTTTCTTTTTTCCAACTGGCCGACAATGGCGATCTGACGCGGCTGCTCATAACGGTTGAGCTCGGCCAAACACGTTTTTTGCACGGCCTCTCGCACCGCAGTTTCTTTTGCATCGCTTTCCAGTTCAAGATCACAGGCAACGATCTGTCCAGTGACCGGATTCGCGCGCCCATAGGCACGAGCGGCTGCCACGCCGGGGACCCGCAATAGGGTTTCTTCGACCTTGAGGGGATGAACCTTCACGCCCCCTACATTGATGATTTCTGTTTTGCGGCCGCGAAACAGAACGCGATCGCCAACCTGGTCGACGGTATCGCCGGTGGCAGTCCAGTCTTCTCTCGCCTCGGGTGGAGGGCTACCGTCCACGTAGGCAATCATTTTCACCGCGGATCGAACATACAGTTCTCCGTCGATGATCTTCAGTTGAACGTTCCCGACTGGCCGATCAAGATAGGACGCTGGAAATCCGGGCAATCCGTCCTTTACCGAGAAACAGGTGCCGAGTTCGGTGGTCGCATAGACCTGCGTAATGGATGCCGCTGGAAATTTCGACTTCAGCCTCTCCAGTAGGTCGGGAGTCGAAGCCTCTCCACCCACAGTGATTTGCCTGAGTTGCAGTCGTGCCAGTTGGTCCGAACCAATTCGTCCAACCATCATTCGCCAGAAGGTTGGCGTCCCGGAGACGGAGTCAACCCCCTGCTCAATTATGGTGGTAATGATTCGCCCGTAATCCCGGGAAGAGGGGATTACCAGTGTTTCGTGGTTCTGCAACACATGCAGGACAACCTGGATACCGGCAAAGTGATTCAGCGGATATGCCAGCAGCCAACTGTGACGATCTTTCTCACCTTGCCTTTGCCGCCCTGGCCGTGCCAGCAACCGCTTCCATTTGTGCTTGGCAGCTTTCGGCACGCCGGTGGTGCCAGTCGTGAGAATGATAATTGCGCCCTTGTCGTCGGAATCCGCCTCATCGCTCACCGGCTCACTGTGCGAGAAGGCCACTACGCTGGCCAACTGGTGCACTGCCGCATCGGGAATTTCCAAGGGTGCATCCACCACCAATGCGCCCTTCCCCAGTCGCTCCAGAATTGCCTGTATCTCGGTGGTCTTAAAACTCCGGTTGAGCACGCAGACTTCCAGGTCAACCGCTTGCGAAGCAATCAGGCAGAGGACCAGATCGATGGAATCCGCCGCATAGAAATAAATTCGCGGAGAGTTAAGTGCTGCCAGGGACCGCGCGATGTGACAACACCGCTCGAACGCTTCCCGCGCGGTTACAGGCTCGTTCCGGAGAAAGAGACGGCCTGGCTCTCGCTTTGCATAGTCTCTCAGCAGTTCAAAAATCATTTGGTTTCAATTCGCAGGACCGGAATTCGAAGAACGGGAATAAAAACTCACGATCTCAGCCACAGTCTGCGGAAACTCCCCGGAATTGTAAGGGTCGGACTTGAATTCATTTTCCAGCATGGCCGCAAGGGTTGCCGCGTCCAGCGAATCCAGCCCCAATCCTCCTTCGTAGAGGAAGTCTCCCGGATTTACTACTGCTTTTTCTACGCCTTTGGCCTGCAGTAGTCGCACTATCAGTTCCGTAATTTTCTGGCTTAGAGCTCCACTCACAGTCGTTCTCACCTTTCTGACGAATGGATAATATTTTAGCGAATGGATATAAATTTCAAACGAAAGTTACAACCAAGTTGCCAATCTAGACACGGGCGTCCCCGCCCGTGCGGTGCCACTTTTCCTAAGCTTCACTTAATTCTGGATGCTGGTGCGCCCATTGGATCATCTGCTTCCGCGCCCACAACACCAGACCCATCGTAGGCTTGAACTCCCCGCTTTTATACAGTTTTCTACGGACCTCGCTGCCAGCCAGGAAGCCCTCGCTGACTTCAGCCCTCCCCCGGGTCGTAGTAAGCGCACCCGATTCAAGAAATGGTTTAACGAGAAAGGAGAGATGTGGGCTCACTTTGAATGTATCGGGAGAGAAAAGCCATGAGCAGGCCACTAACCCGCGAATCTCCGGCTGCTGCTCCGCGGAGATCGCCATGCGATACCACGATTTCTCGCATTCCCTTTGGATGAGCATCAAGGGATTTTTCCGGCGGAATGCCATATGCGGCACGATGTAGGGCGCGAAGCCTTTCAACT
>Ga0208563_1001364_pt1 | contig 16726 bp, 12 predicted proteins | sample June2015DPH_17_1_2_FD_184717 | JGI IMG/M metagenome (GOLD analysis project Ga0208563, IMG submission 184717) | Peatland microbial communities from SPRUCE experiment site at the Marcell Experimental Forest, Minnesota, USA - June2015DPH_17_150... | ecosystem: Environmental > Terrestrial > Soil >... | reverse complement strand
AGTTCGGGCATGTCCTGCCCTACGTGTAGGTCCACATCCCTCATGGGTTGATTTTCTATTTAAGCACCAATGCGATTCATCCCACGACTGAAGCCTGTGGGCTTTCTCGCATGGTTTGGTAAAAAGAAGATGGTGGGCTGAATTCAGCCCACGATGGTTTGGATCTGTTTGGCCAGCTGTCCTTCCACATGGGTCGTCCAGAGCATCTCTGGGACGTCCACCGTTAGGAAGAGGACGGACAAGAGGAGGGCCTCAACGGCAGCGACGCCGATGTTCTGGATCCACCGCCCGATACCAATATGGACCGTGAAGTCGTTTGGCTGTCCGCTCACCACCAAGGTGAAGCACCTGTCCGCGGCGATGATGTCGCGTAGTATGCCAGCCTTCTGCGCCTGGATGATGTTACCGAGCGGCGCGACCTTGGACTGGGTCTTGTACCCGTCTGCCTTGAGCTGCTGCTCGATTTGCTGGGCCACCTGGGCCGGATCCTTTCCCTTGTTCTGGAACCGAAGTATCTTTTCAGAGACCAATTTTCTCAATCAGCCCCCTTCCAGGGCACCTAAAAACACAACGGCGCGCCATGATGGTCTCACATTGGCTCGAACTAATCGACTCAACATGTACTTTCGCAAGGACTGCGGAGCGTCTAAGGGTTCTGGCGGAGGAAGCTGTCCGGAGCATCTAATTGGAGGGACACACAGTTTCGTAGAAGGCAACCAAGAAATGGCCTGCCGACACTGTAACAAGCGCGTCGGTGGCAGGGGTTCAGTCTGCAAAGAGAGCATCAGCCGGCGCCATGAATTCGCGTGAGCCATCGGGTCAAGAACCCAAGACAGAGACGCTGTTGAATCTCCATTGCTCGCGGCTTGAATAAGTGTGCCACTTTGGTACGGATGAGGCTGACATTGGGACTCAATACCGACCGCAGCCGAGGCCAAAGAGCTCGGATTACTCAACCGCACTTGAAAGTGTAACAGAAGAGGCCAGATGTTCGTTCTGTGGCGCGAAAGCTGTCTTTGAATTGAGAAGGAGAAAGCCCACTTAACGGAGACTCATCAACCAAGCTGACGGCCTCAACACGGAGAAGATTTCACCTCAGCTGACGGAGACTTTGCAGAACCCCATTGATGACGCTCCGGCGTTCCTAGCAAAGCAAAGGTCTTAATCTGACGTAGAAACTGGTTAACACTCCATGGATTTCAGAGACTTGCGTAGAGGGCTAATCAGGTTCTTCTTTGGGCTCGGTCTTCTTTTTCTCATGATTGGCGCAATCCGCACTGCCACTAACAAGGCGGTCAGCGATTGGCTGTCGAATGATCTTCTGGTCGCTGGCGCGGTCTTCATAATCGTCGCCGTTGGGATTTATTGGTTCACTTAGGGAACCGTCATCTGCAGAAGCAACACCAAAAGATAACCAATCAGTCCGATGAATGAGCCGGCTTGCTCGGTGTGGATCAACATGAATTTGCCAGGTATTGGGAAAGCGTCGGCAGGTGGGCAATACTCATCTTACACTTTGGTCTTGAGTAGGGCTTCTGTTTGTTCGGCAGAGGAACCGATCTCCCTCAGCCCGTCTCTCAATTCCTTGACTGTTTCTCCCTCCCTCTAGCTCACCGAAGTTGGTCCGGATTACGACCTTGAACTTGAGCAACTCTTCCTCATTACTAATATGGTTCTTGTATTGACGTAACCTGAGGAATCGGGGTCAAAGCTTGACGAATGCCCGAGCAGGAGAGAGTTGTGGGTGGTTAAGCCGAAGGAACACCCAGAATGACAATTTCCGAATGCGCGCGCGCTTGTTTGTTCTCAAGGAGCATGATCTTCTCGCCACCTGGGAATCGCTCTGCTGGCAATCGGTCTTCTCGTCTTGAACTGTTCCGAATAACCGCGGCGATGGGGAAGCATTTTCCGAGACATTTTAGGAGTGGTCTTGTCTAGCGGAGCGCGAGGATGAGCGACCCAGAGAGACCGTCCGCCGTCGTGAAATCAAGGGTTCCGCATTTCATCCTGATAATAATCGCCTCGCTTGTGACAGCGTTGCTCGCAGGTTACCTCTCCGATCATGGGTTGGTACCCGAAAACTACGTTCTGCTCATCTACGCAATCATAGTATTGGTCGCCGGTTATCTGGTGATCAGGGTCGTCAACGGGATACTCAAGAAGGTGGTCGAGCCGTCGCTTGGGCCGACGCATGCGCAGGGGATCAGGAACTTCTTTTCAGTGATCGCCGGCATTGTCTTGATTGTCCTCGTCTTTGGAGTACTCGGCTTCAACCTCACGGCGGTCCTCATCGGCGCGGGCTTCCTCGGTATAGTCCTAGGCCTCGCCGGACAGCAGGTGCTGGGCAACATATTCGCCGGCCTTTCCCTGATCATCTCGAGGCCGTTCAAAATCGGCGACCGGGTGAACATGGTATCCTCCCTAGGTAGTGTCACCGGCACCGTCCAGGAGATCGGGATATTCTACACGCATGTGCTCATGGACAACGGCCTTCCCGTTGTTCTCCCGAACTCGGCAGTCCTGGGGGCCTATACCGTGAATTATTCGAGAGCGGGTCTTAGGACGGTGAGCGTTAGAACGGAGCTTGACAAGAAGTTGGACTATAACAAATTCAAGTCAAGAGTCTTGGAATCGTTCAAGAAATATGATGCCCTGGCTACGGAAAAGTCGAGCGTGGAGATTGTGGGTTCGGCAGCAACAACCTATGAAGTTGCCATTGAGGTCTGCACAAAAAGCGAATTGGACGAGCCGATAAGGAAAATCATCATTGGAGAGGTGTTGAAGGCGCAGGAAGAGCTCGCGCGGGCATAGGACTAAGTTAGGTAGCAACATTGCCCTAGATCTGAGCGCGCGCGCTTCAGACGCGGGAATCGTTCTGCAGTCTTAATAGGGTCGTCTACCGACACGCACCCATGTCTGGCACGAGCAAGAGAAGCAAGGCAAAAGCGAAGGTGGAGACCGACGTCAAGAAGGTCGGGCATGAAATGAAGATGGCCGGCAAGGACATCGAGAAGGCGGTCGAGAAGGGAGGTCGCGACCTAGAGAGAGCCGGCCGGAAGATGAGGAAGAAAGTCTGAAAGACGAAGCAAGTCACAACCTCCACCCCTTCTGCATGAGCCGCCAAGGGACTCGTACGGGAGTTCGAAGTGATCATGGCGCACAGTTCCTCGTTGTTGGTGTCGAGGCAGTCGAGGAGGAAGTGGTTCTCGTCGAGGAAGCGCTAGTGGCGTCGGAGATGACGGAGATGGTGGTTAGAATGTGATGGAGAGACGAGGACACTGAATCGGAGAGAGAGATCTCGCGTTCGTGATTAGTCTGTTTGTCTCCATACACTTCACCGATCATTATAGGCGGTGCGCAGTATATAGAGGCAAGGTATTTTTTGCGTTCAGATGCAATCTGAAGGGCGAGCGGCGCGCGCGCTAAACAGCTAGAATCTAGTTATTCTAGACGAACGGAGGCCATTCTGGGCTTATCCTGAGCGGGCCCGGTGGGATTCGAACCCACGGCCTTCAGCTTTCTGCCGGAGGCAGCCGCAGGCGTGCACCCTTTCGAGTTGATGCCCTGATCCGTATATGGAGATAGTGTGGTTATCCCTAACCGCACCTTTCCCCTAACGGAAGTCTAGGCTACGGGCCCGAGAAGCCTCGGGCAGACGCGATTCTTATGTGTTGAGACCCGCGACGCAGTCACCTCGAATCCCCTCACACCCGAAGGGCGGGCGTCCCTCGTGACTCCTGTGACGAAGCAGGCGACTGAGGCCGCGGTGAAGCGTGGAGACAGACGAGCTCCGAGGCCAGGGTCAGTTCAGGAAGCCAGCCCGTCGAGGAGGGACCTGCTTACGACAGCGGAGCCGGAGTCGACGACGTAGGGACCTAGCCTCGGGCCCCTGTCGGAACCGAGCAAGATCGAATAGACAACGGGGAAGAAGTCCTTCGGTTTCAAACCATTCTTCTTGACCGCCTCGAACGCAGCGTTCTGGATGGCGTCTGGGTCGGAGAGCCGCTGTATCGCTCCTGCGAATTCCTGGATCGCAATCCTGGCCTCGGGGCTGACCTCCACCCGCCTTCCGCTTGGCCTCTCTTCCCTCCCGGCCCACTTCGAAGCCCAGGCGATCCGTCTGATGAGTGCGGGAGTCGGTTCCTTCACCATCCCGTAGGCGATCAGTCGCTTTACGACGTAATCCTCTTCCGAGCCCCTCGGCGCGACCGCGGCCAGCTGAGCGAGCAGCCTGTAGGGGACGTGCAGACCCTTCGCCTTGGGGACCCTCAGCAGCATCGTATACTCGTAGAGCCCTTTCTGCTTGGCATCCTTCATTTGATTGGGGTCCTTGACCTGCGAGAAGTAATGTTCCTCGAGGTCGTCGAAGTCCTCCATGTAGACCGGAATGTCCTCCAAGGAGACGCTCCTGGCTCCGATGATCCTCTTGTACATCAGAAGCCTGAGGCTCTCGGGCGAAGCGTACTCCAACCACTCCCCTGGCGTCACGAGGTTCCCCACAGACTTGGAGATCTTCCGCCCAGACTTGTCCTGAAAGAGCTCATACCTGGCGTGGAAGGGCGGCGGATACTTCAGGGCGTGTTCCGCAACCCAGTCGTTTATCCTCACCGAGTCCGTCAGCTCCTTGCCGTGGGCCTCGAACCTGATGTCGAAGGCCGCCCACCTCGCGGCGAACTCAACCTTCCACATCAGCTTGCCGTTGCCCTCGGAAATCCTCGCGTCCCCTTCATAGCCGCAGCCCTTCAGGAATCTGTCCCCGAGCTCGGTGCCCTCGCACTTGTAATGGACGGTGTCCTTCTTTCGGTTGAAGGAAAGCGACTGGGTGGTGTAGATGCGGTCACACTGGTCGCATACGGGAGTGTAGGGCAGGTTCTGCTCGTACTTCGACTGGCCCACTAGCTCGTTAATCTTGCTCCCGATGGACTTCGAATGTGACAGGATCAGCCGGATCTGGTCGTTCAGGAGCCCAGACTTGTACGCCTCCGTGCCGCTCTGGAACCGATACTTCACCCCCAGCCTGTCGAGCGAATCTCGCAGCAGGAACCCGACGTGTTCTGCGTACGAGGCGTGGCAATCGAAGGGGTCTGGGATCCTCGACACGGGGTGGGCGATGTAATCCTTGAGCCATGTGGGGAAGCCGGCAGGAACCTTCCTCAGGCCGTCGAAGTCGTCGGAGTAGGCTACCAGTTCCGACTTGTACCCCGCTGTCTCGAGCGCCAGCTTGACGCCAAAGCTCCTGATCGCGTCTCCCACACTGCCGATGTGAGGCAGCCCGGAGGCACCGAGCCCGCTCTCGACCCTGATCATGGAAAGCGTCCTGCCGAGTGTCCTCTCCCTCTCGACGGTTTCCTTCGCGACCTTGTCGAGCCAGGTTCCACGGCCGAAGATGCGGGGGTTCTGCAGCAACGTGCGGCTGACCAAGAGGGGCGAATTATAACCTTGTCAGGACCCCGCTGGTAACCACAGGGTCCCCCCAGAGAGATCCAGAATTGATCCGAATTGTCGAGGACACTCGAGGAGAGGGGGACATTCAGATGCCGAAGTGGGTACCTTCGAGGGCAGTAAGGCGGTCGAGCGTAGCCACGTGCCGCAGAGTCAGCGCTTCGGAGTTAGGAGAACTACCTGTAGTAGGGAACGGAGATTCTTTCCTTGGGTCTCCCTTCTCTAGAGGTTCTGACCTTCTCTATCGCCTGCATCAAGTCAGCCTGTGTGACTATTGCATCGTCTATGTGTTTCTTCCCTCTCTCCGGGTCCGGATGCTTTGAAACGAAAGCCTGCAACACTATTGAAACTGCCGTGTTTGCAATGGCTGACATGTCTGCCCCGCTCAGCCCCTCCGTCTTTTCTGCTACATCGTCCAGACAGGCACGCAGGGTATTGACTTCGTCCGTCTTCCTGCTTATCCTTCTAGTGATTTCCTCCGCTTGGTCCTTCTTTCTCGCAATGTCATCGCGCACTCTCTTGAGTTCGTCTCCGTCCTTCGTGTGTTCCAGTTTCTCGGTCTGCACTCCGATGTCATGCTTCACTGATTCGAGAACCTCTTCCATCTGCTTTATTCTCTTCTCACGTGAAGCGATGAGATCGATCCTCAAGATCTCTCTTCGCGAATCCTTGTCCGGAAGAGGAACTTGGACGAGCTTATCGAATCTCCCCGCTCGGAGCAGGGCGGGATCGATCAACTCAATCCTATTCGTTGCTGCGAGCACGACGACCCCTTGCAGGCTTTGGATGCCGTCCAACTCGGTAAGGAGCTGACTCACGACCCTTTCAGTCACCATACTATCTCCGCCCATCCCTCGCACAGGAGCCAGTGCGTCGAGTTCGTCGAAGAATATCACGCAAGGGGACGCCTGCCTGGCTCTGCGGAACACCTCCCTGATTCCCCTTTCAGACTCGCCTACCCATTTGCTAAGGAGCTCCGGTCCTCTGACACTAATGAAGTTCGCCTCACTCTCCGTTGCCACAGCCTTGGCGAGCATGGTCTTTCCTGTTCCAGAGGCTCCGAAGAGGAGAATTCCTTTTGGCATCGTATACCCAGTTCTCTCATAAAGATCGGGGTACTTCAGAGGCCACTCGACCGCCTCCTGTAGCTCCTTCTTTACAGCATCAAGACCACCAATCTCTGCCCACGTCACGTCAGGGGTCTCCAAATACACCTCTCTCATCGCAGAGGGCGTGACATCTCTTAACGCACTCTCGAAATCAGCCATCGTTACGGTCAACTTGTCCAGAGTCTCAGGAGAGAGCCTATCCTCCTCCAATTGAATGTCTGGGAGGTTCCTTCGGAGCGTCTTCATGGCGGCTTCCTTGCACAGGTATTCAAGGTCTGCACCTACGAACCCGTGTGTGACGGCTGCCAGTTTCTCGAGATCCACGATATCAGTAGTTCTGACCGACTTGTCCGATTCGGAGGCCTCAACCAGCGGCATGTGTCTGGCGTGAATCTGAAGGATCTCCAGCCTTCCGCCCTTCGCGGGCACCTTGATCTCGATCTCCCTGTCGAACCTTCCCGGTCTCCTGAGCGCGGGGTCGATGGCGTTGGGGCGATTAGTGTTGTGTAGAAGGATTGGGCTCTCACCGCCGAAGAACGCTTCGCCCTGGGCGCCGCAGATGTCGTACACATAGTCGTCGAACGGAAGCTTCCTGATTGACTTTACAATCGCACGCTTCTGTGCCAGCTTCTTCTGGACAGAGACTGTGGTGAAGGGATTGTTCGTCTTCCCAATCGCGAGCCTGTAGGCGATCGTCTCCTTCTCGATGACCTCCCCCGCGATCACTCTTCCCGATGGGACTTTGAATGATGATGTGGAAGCCTTGATTCCGTGCATCCTGCAGATCCAGTTGAGTTGCAGGATGAACTGCTTGCTTACGGACGTTATCTCGAGATTGCCCCTCTTCGGACTGTTGTAGCCGTCCCCCCTGGCCTCCCCCTTCAAGAACTCGAGGAAGTACTCCTTCGGTAGCTCGAAGACGAACGTAGACACGTGTTTCTCGTGCGCACTGCGACCAAAGAGCTCTCCGAAGAGATGCGCCACTGGGCGCCGCTCGAAGTAGATTGAGTATGCGTTGTTGTGTTCCCGCTCGATAGACGGAGCGACTGCGAAGGTCTCCTGCATCAAAGACTTCACGTCGTCAGTGTACGACTTCTCTTCCTTGCTGAATGTGAAGGTGAGTTCCTTCGTTCTCGACGAGCCTTCGGCCGCGTAGTATCCAAACAGCCTGCTCAGACCCGGAGTGAACTTGACCGCCTTCGGTATCCCTTCGTCCTGCCACCTCACTGAGTCTGGCACCATCCCCTCATGTCTCCATTTTTGCACTGTGGAGCGGTCGACTCCAGCTTGTAACGCGATCAGATGGGACTGGCCGTTGGGTCCCGGCACGTCCTGGAGGACCAACGCCTTGTTGTAGGCCTGGACTATCTCGTCGCCATAGAGGTCGAAGGTTGGAAGAGGATGCTCCTCGAAGGTGTGCGCTCTTACTTCCATCAACTCCTTGCTCGTTCTGTTGACTTTCATCGGAAGGTCCACGAGGGAGTCGCCAACCTTCAGCTCGTCTACCCTTCTTGGTTCGATTCCGTGACGCGTCCTTACGAAGACTGAGTGGTTACCGGTCGTTCGAACCTTCCCTCCGAGATACTCAATCTCGTAGATCTCGTTCACTTTGTGGCGGAAGACTCCCCTGAAGGGCTGGAACATGCTACCGCCGAAGAAGGTGTACTTCGAGAAACCTGGGCCGGCGGATTGCCTTGGCCTGAGGCCCAGAACCTGGTATCCGTCTGATGACTTCTCCACATTCTCCTCGCCGTCAACATAGAACGAGTCTACGAAGTCTCCTATCGGAGTAAGCTTGACCTTGCCATCCTTGTCCTTGACGAGTATTGGTGTATCGCCGGTTACGCTCGCGGCAATCACGATGACCTTCCCTCTCGCCTCCAGGCCGTCCATCAACGAAAGCAGCTGACTGACGACGCGTCTTTCGACTTCGCCCGTGACCTCTTCCCTCTTCGGAGCTATGGAATCGATCTCGTCTATGAAGACTATCGTAGGCGCTTTCTCCTTCGCCTCCTTGAAGATTTCCCTCAGCCTGGCTTCGCTCTCTCCGTAGAACTTCGACATTATCTCAGGTCCGCTGATCGGGATGAAGTGGGCGTTGCTCTCCGTGGCCACTGCCTTCGCTAGCAGCGTCTTGCCAGTCCCTGGCGGGCCGTAGAGAAGAATACCCTTGGGCGCTTCCACGCCGAGCTTCTCGAAGATCTCGGGGTGGCGGAGCGGGAGCTCAATCATCTCCCTCACCTTCTGGATCTCGTCCTTCAGGCCGCCGATGTCTTCGTAGGTGACCTGCGGGACGCCGCGGAGCGACTCCCCCTTCTCTGAAATCACGAAGACGGTGCGCTGGGTGATCAGGGCCGCGTCAGCGACCGGGCTGACACCGACCACCTGGAACGTCAGCCTGCCTCCGAAGTAGGGAATCATGATGTTGTCCCCCTTCGTGACCGGGACACTTTCGAGAGCGTCGGCTAGGTACCGCTCGTCTATCGGGGGCACTGCCTCGAGCGGTGCAACGACGACCTTTTCGGCCGGAGGAGCCTTCACCTTCTTCACGACCACGACATCGCCAATGGCTACACCGGCGTTGTTCCTGATTAGACCGTCAACCCTGACTATCCCCCTGCCCTCGTCCGAGGGATACAGCGGAAGGCACTTCGCGACCGTCCTCCTCTTGCCCTTGATCTCGACCACGTCGCCCGTCGAAGCGTCGAGCGCGTCCATCGCGTCGTAGTCAATCCTTGCGACACCTCTGCCTACGTCACGCGTGTAGGCTTCGAGGACCTTCAATTGGACCTGTTGCTGACTCAACCCTGATGAACCCTCAGACAATTTTAACCCTCCTGTAGTCCTTATTAGCCTTGTCCCTCAGAGAAAACGAAATCTCCAAGAGACCATTCCTGTATTCGGCTTTCCCGCTGTCAGGCTGGACCCGTGCCTTAAGACCGATGTCAGCCTTGTACTTCCGAGAGTCCCTCTCGGCGGTTACGAGCGCTCTGTCCTCGGTCGCCTCCACTCTAATGTCGTCCTTCTCCACCCCGGGCATGTCCAGCACCAGCCTGAGTAATCCGTTCTTCTCGTCGGGTATCTGCTCGCTCATAGGCGACCGGAAGCCGTCGTGATGCAGAGGGCTGTCGCCGAAGAACTGAACGCTCGGCCTACCCTCCGGGCCGAGCATGAACGAAAACCCGGCTACGTAGGGCTCGGACTGCGGATGGATGGCCGAGATGCTGTCCCTGACAACGTCCTGGACGTCCTTCTCGAACTCCTCGAAATACTTGTCCAGTTCGTCAAGCATGTCCCTCAGATTCTTTCGTCTGTCTTCACTCATGAGTTTAACCCTTGGTTAATTAACCTCGGGTTAAACCCTTTTATAAACCCTTTGCCACCCAGCGAGGGGTGACTCACGACCCGCTTCCGGAAGTGATCTCCTCCCCTACGAGGCTCAGGCTAGCAGACCTCGTGTCGACCAGACCACGGACCTTGGGAGAACTGGCGGCCGCCACTGGAATCTCAATCCAAGGAGTGCTAAAACACCTGAGGAAGATGGAAGAGCTTGGACTGGTCGAGGAGAAGAGCGTGAGGGGCCCTGCTCTGGCGGTCCGCAAGGTCTACGCGGCGAAGGCAGCGAAGCTTAGAGATTTCTCCGCCGGCGACCTCACGCTGGTGAAGCTCAGCTGGAAGCATCCTGCGCAAACCGAGGAACTGGACCGGCCTGTGGACCTAGAGTATCTGGCCGAGGAGGCAATCCTCCGAAGAAGGAGAATACGAGACCAAACCAGAAGGCTCGGCAGGATGATTGACGACCTCGTTGAGGACGAGTCGAGAATCAGAGATGCGCTCGAATCGATGGACCTGAACGATACCGAACGGTTGATCCTAAACGTCCTCTTCACGGAAGAGAGTCTTGAGGAGGGAAAACGAGTTCTCTCGGAGAACTTCGGGTTGCAGGATGGCAAGAATTCGATCGAGAAGGCGCTCAGCAAGGCGAGACACCAGGCCAAGAAGAGAATCAACAGATGACACGCCGTGCGGGAACCCGCTGAGCACACAGAGCGGGATGCGATGACGATGCCCGAGAGAGTTTCGTTCATGGATAAATAGAACACTCGGCCGGTCGAAGTCGGAATTGTCAGTCACGGGCGCCGGATGGGAGCTGGTGGCCAAGAGGACGCAAGTGATCACACTCTCCCCGCTCCTGCAGGTGTTGATGCCACCTCTGTTGGCACAGACTTTCTCGAAGAGCACCCGGGGAGTCTCGTTTCATGGTGGAAGGTCGGGTCAGGTCCTGGGGCTCTTTCTCGTGGTCGCCAGTGTTGGCATCGGCTGGCTGCTCGTGGGGCCAACCGGGATTTTGGGGTACATTGTGGCCTTCTGGCTTATCGGGACTACGGGCCTCGTGATGGTCGCCAGCAGCCTGAAGCCCCTCGCCTTCGTAAAGCATATCTGCACAAGGTGCAGGCTCCTCCCGGTCATAGTGGAGCACGAAGCGATTCACCTGACTGGAGTGGTCCGCGAGGAGACTGTTTGGGCCTCCATGAGGCAGAGACACAGCGTAGAGAGCCTGAAGCTCGAAGGCGACCGGGCCATCTGCTCGTTCTGCCCCATCCCGAAGAGGCTCAGCGAGCGCTGAGGGAACGACATTGGTTCACAGAGTCGCGGTCGTAGACGAGGACCTCTGCCAGTCGAAGAAGTGCGGGCTGGAGTGCATCAAAGAGTGCCCGGTCAATATCAACGGCGACGAGTGCATCGTGCTCGGGGGCAACAGGATCGCGGTCATCTCCGAAGAACTCTGCATCGGCTGCGGGATCTGCACTAAGGTCTGCCCATTCGACGCCATTGACATCCTGAACCTGAGCGAGGAACTCAGGACAGAGAAGGTCCACCAGTACGGGGTCAACTCCTTCAGGCTCTTCCGAATACCGATGGTTAGGAAGGGGCACGTGGTCGGACTTGTCGGCCGGAACGGGATCGGAAAGTCAACTGCCCTCAGAATACTCGCCGGACAGCTGGTTCCGAACCTGGGCGACTACGAAAGGGAACCATCCTGGGACAGGTTCCTCTCCTATCTGAGCGGGCGCGAGATGAAGGGCCACTTCGAGAAGATCGCCGACGGGGACCTCAGGGTCTCGCTCAAGCCCCAGGCGGTCTACAAGCTTCCGGAGGCGTGGAAGAAGGAGACGAGGCTGCTTCTCAGACGGATGGACGAAAGAAATGCGATGGCCGAGGTGGTCGAGGCGCTCAACATCCAAGAGACCCTCGACAAGAAAGTCCCGGACCTGAGCGGCGGGGAGCTGCAGAGGGTCGCGGTCGCGGTCACGGCCCTGAAGGAAGCCGATCTGTATCTCTTCGACGAGCCTTCGTCATACAACGACGTCTACCAGCGGCTCGCAGTCTCCATGCTGATCGGCAGCATAGCCCATGCCGGCAAGTCGGTCCTAGTCGTCGAGCATGACATGGCATTCCTCGACTACGTGACCGATTATGTCCAGATAATCTACGGCGAGCCGGGAGCCTACGGTATCGTCTCTGGGCTCTACGCATCCAGGACCGGCATCAATTCGCTCCTCGACGGATATCTTCCACAGGAGAACATCAGGTTCAGGGATCACGCAGTCTCCTTCGGGCAAAAGGCGGCGGGCGAGACCTTCGAAAGCGAAGAAGTCGTGGCCAGGTACACCGACCTGAGGAAGTCGTATGGAAGTTTCAAGCTCAAGGTCGAAGAAGGAGAGATGAACCGCGGCACAATCCTCGGCGTGGTGGGCGCCAATGCCCTGGGCAAGACGACCTTCCTCAGGATGGTCGCCGGTGAGGAGAAGCCGACCAGGGGAAAGGTTGCGGTGGACGCGTCGGTCGCCTACAAGCCGCAGTACCTGACCTCTGCCTTCGATGGAACAGTAGGCGAGTTCTTCGCCGGGACCCTTGGGACGAGGTACGGCGAGCCCGACCTGCAGGACGCACTCGCCGTCCCGCTGAAGATGGACAAGCTGCTGGCGAGGAACATGAAGGAGCTGAGTGGAGGGGAGCTCCAGAAGGTCGCAATAGTGGCCACGATGGCCCAGAAGGCGGAGGTGTACGCCCTGGACGAACCGTCGGCCTTCCTCGACGTCGAGGACAGGTTCGTAGTGGCAAGGGCTGTCAACAGGATGGTCAAGGCGAGAGGGAAAGCGGCGATCGTTATAGATCACGACCTCCAGGTAGTCGACATCGTCTCCGACAGGCTAATGGTCTTCACCGGCGAGCCGGGGGTCGCCGGGGAAGCGACCAAGCCGCTGAGCAAGGAAGACGGAATGAACACGTTCCTCAAGCAGGTGGGTCTGACCTACCGGCGGGACGTCAATACTGGAAGACCTAGGGTCAACAAGCCAGGCAGCAAGCTCGACCGGGAGCAGAAGGAGAAGGGAGAATACTACTATGTGTCTGCTGAAAAGGGTGGGGACGTAGAAGGCTAGGGCGAGCCCGGTAGGACCCAGGCCGACTATAGGTTCGAATCCGGCGGGATTCGATAGGTTTACCGTGCAAATCCACACCTTGCGAAGGGCGTGCAGAATTTAGATCAGTAGCCAACCAGTCACCGACCGAATTTAGACGGAGGAGACCAACTGGCGACGGTTAACGCCTCTCCCCGATGCCTCAGAATCAACACAACCCATCCGTCGAGAGTTTTTATAGAGTAAATGAAATCGCGCTGGCCGTAAATGTCAGAAGAGGACCAGGAACTGGATGAAGACTTAGACGAGGACTCGAACGAGGACGGAGGGGAAGTGGACTCGGACGATGACGGGTTCTGAAATAGTGTTAGAATAGCTTCCCCGCTCGGCATCATCCTTACTCTAGTCGGAAAAGTGTTCGTCCCAGTCCACATCCAGTACTGGGTGGCTATGGAAACCTCTCCTTCATCATTTGCTTGAATGCCCGCTTGTCGTAACGGTACTCTCTGTCGGAGTCCAGCTCACGGTAAAGCTCTCCAGCTGTGGCTTTCCTGAAGAGCACTTCCGAGGTCCAAAGGGAAACATCCTCCGTCTTCCTGAATGGCACCTTCATGAGGTAGAAGGGATAGTCGACCGCCTCGGGCAGCACTCCGACGAATGGGAGGAAGAGGGTGACGATCCTGCAGCCGGCCTTCACTCCTCTCTCGAAATAGGCGATGTCCTCTTCGGTCTCGCTGAGGCCGGAGTACACGATTGTTGCGTCGTACAAGTCGGACTCCATGAAGTCCTCGTTCCTGATTTCGATCCGATCGGCCATGCCAAGCTCATGAACACGCCTCGCAGCTTTGGCCGCCCGACCCCTGTGCATCTCTATTCCAACCGCCCTTTTCACACCGAACTCGGCGACGGCAACAATGCAGAGCTGGCCCTTCCCGCACCCCAAGTCATAGAAGATGTCCTTGGTGGAGGCACGTGCGAGTTGAAGGATCTTCCGGATGTGCCTGTTGCTCTGGTAGTCTTCTGGACCCAGACGGTTCATTTCTCCCCCAACAGCGAGGCCTCAGGGCTATCAAATAAACGAAAACGTAGTCAGTCCTGGCTTGCTGACAGAGATTGCGTAGCCTAAAGAGTCGACATAGCGAACTTACATCACATACAAGTATATCGAATGAGGCTCTTTCCAACCCGCAGGTGTAACCTCTATCCGATTCGCAGGCGTCCAATCTGGAATCTCGTAGTGAAAATTCACGATTCTGGCGCCAGGTCTCAGTTCTTTCGCGAACTTCGGCGCCAGTAGGTTGAGGGTGTAGTCCGAGAGATACGTGGCAAGGACGTCGGCCCTGCGCAAGCTTACCTCCTTGAAGTTGGAACACCTTATCGTGACCTGATGAGAAAGCCCCATCTCCCTCACCTTTCTGCGGCACTCTGTCACGAGGCGCCTCCGAATCTCCACCCCTACCACTCTGGCATGGAAGTCTCTAGCCGCCGTTATCACCATCCTGCCGTCGCCCGAGCCGAGGTCGAACAGCGTCTCGTTTGGTTTTACGGAGGCCAAGGCGAGCATCCTCGGTATGATGTCTTCGGGAGTCGGGATGTATGGTTCGGTGTAATTCATTCATGCCAAGCAGTTTCTGGCCTTAGATAAGCATCGAGGCGGCAGGGGTCACGCCGGCTATTGCAGCGGCGACCCAGTTCCCAACTACTGGTTTGGGAGGGTAGGTTGACTCGAGTATATCCCTAAGCATCCTGTCAAGAAGCTGTCCACGAAGGATGATGCCGAAGTACGCCCGAATCAAGCTCACGAGCGCGAACCTCGAACAGCTCGAGAGGGTAGCGAAGAGCATCAGGGAGATCGCAGACAAGACGGGCGTCAGGGTGAAGGGCCCGCAACCTCTTCCGACCAAGAGGCTCAAGGTCACCACCCGCAAGGCACCGACGGGAGAGGGTTCCCACACCTTCGACCACTGGCAGCTGAGGATTCACATGAGGATTCTCGACGTCCAGCCGGACGACAGGACGTTGAGGCAGATCACGAAATTGGATATTCCCGAGGACGTTAGGATAGAGATCATTCTGACTACTTAGGTCGGAGGGAGGCGAGGTGGAGAATACTGTCGTCCTGAACGACAGACTCGAAGGCGCCAGAAGAGATGGAGAATCGTGATAGACAGCGTTTCTGAAAGCCTTGTAAACAGTTCCATGAACAATAGTAACGTGATTAGGAATGGAACGATAACGTCGGGTCATGCAAGGCTCAATCGGGATGTGAGGAGAGAAAAGGAAGGCCGAACTGATTAGCATCGAAATCAAGTGTGGGATGCATGAGTTACCGCTCTACCGCAACAGGAGGACACCTAACTTCAAAGGGTTACGTCGAATACATCGATCAAAGGCTGGGTTTTGCGAGAGGAACCATCTACGATCTATGTCTGGCAGCCATAAAGTCGAAGACCGAATCTAAACCGGGGGGTCAAGGTAACGTATAGAGGAGAGATCGAACGCCAGGTGCGTATGGCTCCTCGTCACTCCGTTCAGGTGCGCGCGCGCAAAGTTATCGAAGGCCAGTTAGTCCATGCCTTCCATTCCGCCGGCACCGCCAGGACCGCCCGGCCCACCCGGAGGCATCGACGGACCCTTCCTGCCGCTTGCGACCACGTCATCTATCCGTAGGATCATGCAGGTGCATTCGGTGGCCGACTTGACGACCTGCACCTTTACTTTCACCGGCTCAATCACGTCCTTCTCGAACATGTCTTTGGCGCCCTTTCCGAGGACGTCCACCCCGACCCATATTTTGCCTTCGCTGTGCTTCTCCCTGAGCTCGACCTGGATGTCAATCGGGTTGAACCCGGCGTTGACGGCCAGCGCGATAGGTGTGGCCTCCAGGGCTTCAGCGAACTTCTCCGCGGCGAGCTGCTCCCTCCCTTGCAGGGTAGAGGACCACTTCAGCAGGCGGTAGGACAGTTCCTCCTCGACCGCGCCGCCGCCGGCAACGATCCTAGGGTTCTCGAGAACGTCCTTGACGACCATGATGGCGTCGTGCATTGACCTTTCGGCCTCGTCGACCACTCTCTGGCTTCCTCCTCTTACGAAGATCGTCACCGCCTTCGGATTCTTGCACCCTTCGACGAACGTCCACTTGTCTTCCTCGATCTTTCTTTCTTCGACCAGACCCGCCTGACCTACGTCGGCCTCGGTCAGGCCGTCAAGGCCGGTTACCATCCTTGCGCCGGTGGCCTTCGCCAGCTTGACCATGTCAGACTCCTTCGCCCTTCTTATCGACAGAATGCCGGCCTTCGCAAGATAGTGTTGAGCAATGTCGTCGATCCCCTTCTGGCAGATGAGCACATTGGCTCCTGATTCCGAGGCCTTGTCGACCATGCTCTTCAGCACGCGCGTCTCCTCGTCCATGAACTGTTGGATCTGCGCCGGCTTGCTTATGTCGATCTTGGCGTCGAATTCGGTCTTCTTTATCTCGAGAGCCGAGCAGACCAGCGCTATCTTCGCCTTCTCTATCCTCTTCGGCATCCCTGAGTGAACGACTTCCTTGTCCAGGATGATCCCGCGTATGAGGCTGGTGCCCCTGAGAGAGCCTCCCACCTTCTTCTCGACCTTCAGGTCATCGAGGTCGACCCTGAACTCTCCTTCGGCCGTCTTTTCAACTATCTGGAGGAGAGCGTCGACCACGAGGGCTCCCAGAGCCGCGCTGTCGCTCGAGACCATCTTCGAGGCCATGCTGGTTCTCGCGAC
>Ga0208563_1001343_pt1 | contig 16846 bp, 8 predicted proteins | sample June2015DPH_17_1_2_FD_184717 | JGI IMG/M metagenome (GOLD analysis project Ga0208563, IMG submission 184717) | Peatland microbial communities from SPRUCE experiment site at the Marcell Experimental Forest, Minnesota, USA - June2015DPH_17_150... | ecosystem: Environmental > Terrestrial > Soil >... | reverse complement strand
GCAAGCGAAACCGTACTCCACAAACAGCTTCTCAAAAAGAAGCGGCCGATCCCAAATGAGCGCAATTTCAGTCATTACCTCAACGTGACTGGGCGGTTACTTAATCGTTATTGCAGCAGCGAAGCCCCCCACACATCGTAGAACTGACGCAGCGATAATAACACTTGACCTTCGTCCAAGCCTGACGCGCCGAACACCGCTTTGCTGAAGCACCCTAAAAGATCAGCCAGCACGTCGCGAACAGCTCGCTCGCGACAGGCTTAGCACGGGTTCGATTGGGGTAAACTCTGACAAACGCCTTTTTTTCACATCGGTGATTGCGCGTGCTTCCAGCTCTCGACCAATTCCGCTAGTTCTTCTGGGTCAGTGATTTCCTCGATCCAAATCTCATTGAACCTAGTGCGCAGCGCGGGAGAGAGCACGTTTCGCGACGGGTGAATTTTAGGAGGATTGATGGAAAAAAACAACCTGAAATTGGGATGTAGTTCAAAGAGGGTTCCCTGTTCATCGGCAACGTAGCCGAAGTCTAATAACGTGTTGAGATACTCAGAGAGAGGATTGAGGTTTGCCTCGTCAATCAAAAGCCACGCGCCCTTCTTGATAGCCTTAAACAGCAGTCCTCGCTTGTAGTGCCATTTGCCGCTGCGGCCTTGCGTATAGCCACCCAAGAGCTCCTCAAGACCTGAGTCTGATGATAGGTTAACGTAGTAAAGGTCCGTTTTCTTCTCCCGTGCAAGGTAGCGTATCAACGTCGTTTTGCCTGAAGCAGGGTAGCCAACTAAAAGAATCGGCTCATTGAAAAAGAGCGCTTTGACAACGCTCGCGAGTGTATATCTCTGCGTTTTAGTCGGGACAATGTTAGCCTCTTGACCAGGAATAAGGTGGTGACCGCGAGTAACCGACAAGTCCGTTAAGAACTGCTCCAACTGCCCAGCACTGATAGCAAGAACGTCCTCAATGGACGTGCTCTCAGTTTTAATGCCAAAAAGCGTGTCGACAAGCTTTATAAGAGCTTCCCGTTCGTCGCCGTTTCGGACGCGTGCCACGTAAATATCTGACAGCTCTCTAGCGAGGAGCTCCAAAAGCGCTGGTTCGGGTGCATTCGCCTTTATAGCGGGCGTTAATCGCCTCCCGAGCCGTATCAAGTCGCGCAAGCTGAATATATACGCCTCCTTTTCCTCCTTGCCGATGACTTTCGAGTCCGCTTGTTCCTGCAGGGTAATGTGGAAAAACGCCACCGAGTACGCTAAATGAGCGGGAATGTCGAACAGCCCGCTCAAAATCTCAATTAGGTCTTCTTCGCTCAGCTCGGGTTGATAGTGCACTTTGAATCTCGACACAAACACCTGCGAAAGCCGTTCTCTTTGCGCGTAACTCAATGGGTTCGCCGTGGCAAACAGCCGGAATTCGTTTGACGGCTCGACAACGCGTTGATCGCCATTCTCTGAATAGACAAACTTGCCGGTGATCAGGTAATCATTCAGTATCTCAAGGACTTCAGAGGTCGCGAGGTTGAGCTCTTCGAGAACGAGGCACATGCCGCGCTTGGCTGCCTTGAGTATGATCCCATCCTGCCAGGCAAAGATGCCTCGTTTGTTTGGCTTTATCCCGCCTATGAGTTCTGACTTGGAAATGTACGGGTTGAGCGTATACGAGATGTGTTGGTTGCCCAGCGCCTCAGTTAGCCACTTGACCAAGAAGCTCTTCCCCGTCGACGTCGGCCCCATCAGCAGGAGTGGATGGTGTAGAAGATACGCTGAGGCGATAGCGTAGAGCATCTCGTACGAGGATTTAGTTACGATGCACGGCTGTGTATTGGTTCGCAGTCTCTTTTTCTTCAAGGTGAGACGACCTACCTGGAGGGCGTCTTTTTCCAATAGAACAAAAGGCGAATAAGCACCAGAAAGGGGGGCAGACAACGGCTCATTCAGCTCTTTGTCCAGCTCTCGGAGGGTCTCCGCAAACCCAGCCCCCTCCTGACCCGATAACACTGCGCGCAACACGCTTGCGAAGAGGTCTTGCGCGGCAGCACGAACTTCGGCCGCCTCGTCGTCTAGCGCGCGCTCCAACTCGTGCAGCGATGCAGCCCCTTCATCACGGACGTGCCGCGGGTAGACTCGTTGGAGGGCTTCTATCGTGGCCCGGCGCACCTCCGGGTCGTGATCAGTGAGCAGCTGTTCGAGAGGCGCCAGGTTGACGGCGTTCCCGCGTTCGATGAGTGATGCATAAATCCTGCCCAGAGCTTCGGCCGCTGCCACACGAACTCCTGCGTGTTTGCTCTGTATGGATTTCTCTAATTTTGTAACCTCGATGGCCGTGTCCCTTTGAAGCAGCGCGGGATAAATCGCGCCAAGCGCTGTCACGGTGGCCCGGCGCACCTCCGGGTCGTGATCAGTGAGCAGCTGTTCGAGAGGCGCCAGGTTGACGGCGTTCCCGTGTTCGATGAGGGCCAGGTACACACGGCTGAGCGCGTGGACGGCAGTCCGGCGCATCTGGTCATCTGATTGTAACAGAAGGCGCTCGAGAAGCGCGCTGTCAACCGCATTCCCGTGTTCGATGAGAGCGGGGTAGACGGTGCCGAGCGCGTTCGCGGCTGTTTTGCGTACAACCCAAGATCGATCGCTGAGAGCCGCTTCTAGCGCCTTGAGGTCGACATCCGTGTCACGTTGGATGAGAGCGGGGTAGACGGTGCCGAGCGCTTCGGCGGTCGCTTGCCGTACGGCCCAATAGTCATCAGAAAGTCCGGTCTTCAAGCGTGACACGTCGACTGCTACGCCCACCCCAATAAGCGCCGGGTAAATGATGCCAAGGGCCTCTATCGTCGTTTGCCGTATATAATCGATCAGTCCGTCCAGGCCCCGTTCAATTTGAGCTACGCTTATCTGCCTGTCGTGCTTTATAAAAGCCGGATAAACAGCGCTCAAAACCTGCGCTGCCGTCTTGCGCACTCCGAGGAACTCGCTGTCAAGCGCGTGCTCGAGCTTTGACAACGAGGGCACTACTCCTCGTTCGAGCAGCGAAACATAAACGCGACCGAGCGCATCGATGAGCGCCATTTGGAATTTCTCGTCACGATCTCCAAGATCGGCCTCGAGCGCGTCGATGTCAACGCTCTCGCCTCGTTTCACGAATTCTGAATACGCGATGCCTAACGCCCGTACAGTGGCTTGACGCACCTCGGTGTCGTGATCAGTGAGCAGACGCTCTAAAAAGACTATTTCAACCGCATTCCCGTGTTCGATGAGAGCGGGGTAGACGGTGCCGAGTGCGTTCGCGGCTGTTTTGCGTACAACCCAAGATCGATCGCTGAGAGCCGCTTCTAGCGCCTTGAGGTCGACATCCGTGTCACGTTGGATGAGAGCGGGGTAGACGGTGCCGAGCGCTTCGGCGGTCGCTTGCCGTACGGCCCACGATTCATCGCGAAGCAGCAGCTCGAGAAGACTTGTGTCGACCACTTTTCCCTCTCCGATGCGTTCGCTATACAAAGAGGCCAGAACTGCGACGGCTGCTTGGCGTGCAGTCCACGCTGTATCCGTTAACTCGTCTTCTAATTCCTCGATGATAAGATCGCGCAAAAAATCGGCGACAAGAACGTCATATGCGATCTTGCGTCCCACGATCTGGGTGCGTTTGTCTGGCGGACTCACTAGTGCGCTAAGGACGCGTAGGAACGGCTTGATGCGGGGACTCGCAGTAAAGGTGATGAGAAGCTCAACAAAAGAGCTCACGCCTTCTGAAAGAGAGGTGACGAGCGCAGGCAGTTGAGGAGATTCCGAAGTGAAATCGAGCAGTTCAAAATCTTTTAGGACTGCTTTGATGTTTTGTTGCTCTTCGACTATTGAACGGATGATCAGTTCATTCTCTGGCTGTATCCGGGTAAAACCGTAGTGACACGCTTCAACAAACGCGTCTTTCTCGCTTAAGCCAGCCTCCAAGAACAGCGTCACTGCTTCAGTTGCCCGTTTCAAATCCCGAATTGTGAATAAGTCGGGAAAGTCGTGTTTAAGTTTGAGGTAAACGCCGGCGATTAGCGCTCCGAGCGCGGCCGTGAACCTATCGTCAGTGGCTTCAGAAGGCCCGTCGCTTCGAGTGTCGCGTCTTGACAAGTCATCAGGATGAATGACTCATCACCTCTTGCTGGAGCACTTCGCCCAACGTCAGCGGCAACTCGTCAACAGTAGGGACTTGTATCGGACGGCGATATCGCGTGCTTATCGTTTTTGCCTGTTCGCCGATACCGATGCCGACTACGCTTATGGCTTTTGTTTCTGCCGCGTCTTGCAGTTCCTCGAACGTCATGCCGGTCGTATTGACGTTGCCTTCGCCGTCGGATATGACGATTATGAGGCGATAAACATCTTCTGGCTCTCGATCGAATAGGTCGATCCCTAGCGCGAGCGCGTCTGCATCTGCCGTCGCCCCGAGCGGAATGAACTGAGAGACGTCCTCAAACACATCCTCACGAGTCCGCTGAGTCAGCGCCTCCCCAAACGGTTTGTGGATGATTGGCGCGTCCGAGAAGCCGATGATCGCGTAGTCGATTCCCAGATAATCGAACGCTTCCATAAAGAGCAAAAGTGCGTGCAGTGCAGCAGTTCGCCTTGGTTCCTGCATCGAGCCTGATTCGTCTAAGAGCAACATTATCCGGTGGTCCAAGCGGGTCGGCCGCCTGCGCTTGAGGAATACGTCGAAATCTTTCTTGGTCGTGGGCAAGCCTTGTTGCATCTTGCGCGTAACGTCCATCACCCGACGCAAATCCGGTTTTTGCCCAGACGGATAGTAGCCTTCGTACTTTGGCTTGCGATTCTTTGCAAGCACGTTTTCAAGCGTTCCGACGAGTATATGCAGCAATCCCGAAACAGCAGCGTACGCTCCTTGATATTCGTTCATACGGCGGCCGCGTTCGAATTCGAGGTGCCGGCGCTGAGCGACAAGGTCTCTGCGGGTGAGTTCGGAGTGCGGCTTTTCTGCTGAAATTCGCACGTGTTCAAGGCTATCCCTGTTCTCCGCAATTTTTTGTTCAAGGGCATCAGCGTCGACCGATTCGGGCGCAGTTCGCTTAGCAGACAGCCGATCGGCGAGTTCCTTGGCTTGCTCCTCGAGGATCTCCCCCTCTTGCTCCGAAAGTTGTGGGTTAATTTCAGAGGGGTTTTCACCTTCGCCGAGAGGGTGCTGCCCGCGCTCTGCGCCTAGCGTAAGGTTGTCAGCGGCTTGCTTGAGCAGCTGTTCGTACTGCTCTAGAATATGGTCCCGTATCTGTTCGGCCGCTTCCCGTGCGTACCGAAGCTTGTCGTACTCTGTCGCGCGGCTAGGGGGGTAGTGGTTGAAGATTGATGGAAAAAACTGAACTGTACTTTCGAGAGCAGCGCCTACTTGTGGGCTTATGACGTGCGAAGGAAGCCTGCCAAACCGCCAGAAGTAAAGAACGCATAACAGGTACTCGAGATGCGGAAACAGCTGGTATGCCTGAATCGTTGAATCGGAGTATTTTTGCACCTCCTTCTGCAATTTGTGGCTGTAAGCCGTTGCGCTGAGGTCGTCTGACAACAGATCGTCATAAATGATATCGAGATATGGGGTCGTTCCCTTAAACGTGGATTTCATCCAGTTACTTGCGCGCGGATCTTCAAACGTGTTGAGCAATAAGCGCAACGATTCGCTCGAAAGAAGACGCTTGAAGACCGGATGTTTCACGTCGACACGCGTTACTTGGTAGTGGCCGATCTCGTGCAATAAGTAACCAATAATTTTGTCGGGCGGTGCTGTGACGAGGTCGACGAGAGGAAAGGTTATGGTGTTACTCTCATAGTCAAAAGCCCACCATTCACCAGGAACGACGCTGATGTCAACATCCTCACCCAGTCCCGTTGAGATAATGGTCACGAGCGTGCGCATCTTCTTGAGGAGGATTGCCTGGTCTATTCTATTTCTCGCGGCTAACTGGGCTATCCGTTGACGTTGTTCTTCCGAAAGCTCAGTGTATGGCTCACGCAAAGGCGTTCCTGATGTGGCGAGCGGGGCTGCTTGCACATCCAAATGCGGGAGCTTCTGAGCCAGATGCGCGAACAATGCGTCCAACCAGTCTTTGTTAGCCAACATCGCGTAGCGCTCGGGCGCGCCCAACACGTCGACTTGGTCTTTGAGAAGCGGCAGTGAGAGTTCATCGAGCAGCTCGTCACAGTTTCTGTCGTTTCCGTTTCGCGCGAGGCGGTCAAACACATACGCAAACACTCCGAGTCGAAAGCCAACGGGCACGCCTTCGCGCAGCAATGCGTAGCTCAGATAAACGACACGGTCGTCTGCGCTCGCTAACGCCGTGCCTTTCGCATCAACGTTGAGCGAGCGCGAACTGGCCGAAATGACTACCCGCGCTGGGAGCGTTCGTGCTGGCTGCTTGTGACTCAAGGAAACCCACGTCGCAAAATCACGTTCAAACTGACCGAGCATCTGCGTCACTCGTGCCTGAATAGCTGGTGGCAAGTTAGCAATCCGGTTCTGATCGAAGACGAAGCGCACGTGCGAATCAGCGATGCGTAGCGAGACAGTTAGCTCTGGAAGGCTTTTCTCTTCCTCTGTCGGCCTAGAAAACGCCGGATAATGAGCCAGGGACACGTCGGTGGTTCTCCTAGTGACGTTCTCTAATCAGAAAAACGTGCCGGTCGAGGGGGACCAATCTCTCTGTGCAACACTTATTCAACGTCACCGTTCTTCGCATATGTATTTGCGAGAGAGAATATAATGGTGATGGAGTCGTAATGCTAATTAAACGCGCGGATTCCGTTGGCCTTGGACAGCCGCGCCAGACTACAGAATGGTTCTACGAAGAGAGGTCCAAGTGTGCGCGAACTACTATGTCAATTCATCCAATAGTAAAAAACAACTGTGCGCAGGCCGAGCTATCTAAAATGAGACTGCTTCACGATCGTAGCAATCTGCTACCGCGCCGTGCACTTGAGTGCTTAGGGGGGGTCTGTGCGAGTTCTAAATCCGCTCACCCGTGATGTCCACTTTGACGCCTGTAACCTTTTCGACAGGCTCTTTTCGGGGCATCGTGACCTCTAAGACCCCGTTGTTGAATCGCGCTTTAGCTTTGTCTGGAATTACTGGAGCTGGCAAACGCATTGTTCGCTTGTACGCCATGTAGCCCCTCTCTCGACGAGCGTAAGGTTGCTGTTCACGTGCTATTTCAGCTTTTGATTCGGCACTGATCTCTATAGTGTCTGGCGTGAGGTTGAGGTCTATGTCCTCTTTCTTAACCCCTGGCAGATCAGCGACCAAGTGGATTTCTGTTCCGACGTCGATAATATCTACGTCAGGGGCCCTAACCGGCCCTCGAGGCCTTGGTATGATTTCAGGGACGTACGCTTTGTACAAGTGCTCAGCACGCGAGCGCTGCGGCTCCGGAACAAGCATCTTGTAGAGGTCTTCGGCACTCGCAAACATAGCGTCGAATGCGCGCCTCACATCAGCAAGGGTACCCAAGATCCAATCTTCTCTCGTCGTCATTTTTCTGCCTTTCATTCGTTTCTCGACCATATGATCACCTGTTAGTCGTTCGGCTGAAAATAATCACTTTCCATAGAATTCTGCTTTGTTCCTATTTATATCCTCACCTCTGCGTTGAAACGGTGCGCGAGCGCTCTTAGCAGCTTCACTGCACCCAGACAGCTTGAGCTGGATCGCTTAGGTGGCGTCCGCAGGACTGCAGGAACGTCATACGGCACCGACTATATGCACCGCACTCGCTGCCGGGCATATCACAGCCTGCCAGAAAACTCAATCTTAAACTCTTTTATTGATTGCGGAGTGACAAAGAGCTAAGTAATTGCGTGACCAAAAAGATAGCTAGTGCTGTTGAAATAGCAGGGAAAAACTAGGTCGGGCGCCTAGATAGCTAGCTATTTGAGTTTTCGCCGAACAGCTCTGAGCTAGCGTGGTAGGATCAACATGGGAATCGAAGTTGCACTTATTCATCCGCCGTTTGGCAAGGGAGACGTCAGAAAGCTGAATATCTGCTCGCCGCCATTGGGGCTTGCTTATTTAGGCGCTTTTCTCAGAGAGCACGGTCATCACGTCGCTATCATAGATGCCGAAGTTGAGCGGCTGAGCAATACGCAGATTATGGAGCGCGTGCAGACGGCCGATCTCGTTGGCATCACGACCACAGCACCAACTTACAGCTCAGCCCTTGCGCTTGCAAACCTCATTAAGCAATCGAACAACAGCAAGAAGGTAGTTCTCGGTGGCCCACAAGCAACTTTTTTGGACCGCGAGTGTCTCGAGAAATCAGCGGCTGACGCCGTCGTTAGGGGGGAGGGAGAAGCCACCATGCTCGAAATCGCGGATTCCACCGAGTCGGGCAGCTTGCACCACGTTGAGGGCATCACCTTGCGAGACGGGGACGCGATAGTTCGAAACCCCGATCGGAAGTTGATCGCCGATTTAGACGAGATTCCATTTCCCGCGAGGGACTTGCTACCAATGGCAAAGTACTTGCCACCTAAGAGCACCGGCGTCATATCGAGTAGGGGGTGCCCATTCAAGTGTATTTTCTGCGCCTCCTCAAACGTGTACCACAAGACGTTTCGGTCGCGGAGCGCGGACAACGTCTTTGACGAGGTAGCTCAGCTCGTTGCTCAAGGCTACGACAACGTCACCATGCTCGATGACAATTTCATTCTCAACAAAGAGCGCGCCTTCAAGTTTGCCGATCTGGTAGAGGAAAACAACCTAAAGTTTAGCTGGTCGTGCACGGGGCGTGTTGACTCCGTTGATGAGGACTTACTCGGCAGGCTGCGCGAAGTCGGCTGCAACGGGCTCTTTTTTGGCGTTGAGTCTGCCTCGGACGACACGCTGAAGCTCATCAAGAAAGGGTTTTCGACCGATCAGGTGATTAACGCCTTTGACGTGCTTAGAGACTACGATTATGCAACAACGGCGTCCTTTATGATCGGATTGCCCGGAGATGACGGGCAGAAGGTCGCCGACACGATCAACCTAGCAAAACAGGTCATGCCGGATTTCGCAATGTTTTCGGTCACCACGCCCTATCCGGGAACTGAGCTTTACGACAACATTGACAACTACGATCTTGAGATTACCTTGGATGACTGGAGTGAGTTCACCCTCACAAAGCCCGTGGTTCGTACACGTGCTCTTTCGACAGCAGACTTACACCGGTGGTTTTTGAAAGCATACTTTGGTTTTTACGTACGTGCCTCCTACTTACGACGGGCCATCGCAAAGAAGCAGCTCGGCTTCGTTCTAGGCCCCGTACAGCACGCCATTGTCGACAAATTCAGCGGCGCGTTCTCGCGTCACAGTTTGTGAGATAATGCTACTCGAGACGTGGCGACATAGATTTTGGCGGAAAGCCTTGGTTAAAAAGGATTAAGCGTAAATATCTTGCCTCACAGAGGTTAAAGCCTGATTGCAATCAGAAGGAGATGAGACGTATGGAAGCGAACAAAGTTTATGTCTTACCAGACCTGCCCTATGGCTATAACGACTTAGAACCCTATATCTCTGAGCAACAGCTCAGGATTCACCACGACAAACACCACCTCACGTACGTAAACGGCGCGAACGCGACTTTTGAGAAGCTCGATGCTGCACGAAAGAGCAACGCAGACGTAGACGTCAAGGCTACGCTGAAGGAGCTGTCGTTCAACATCGGTGGCCACGTGCTCCACAAGCTTTTTTGGCCGACGATGGCGCCTGCCGGCAAGGGCGGCGGCGGGGCCCCTAAAGGCAAGTTGGCCGCTGCCATAAACGAGGAGTTTGGCAGCTTTGATCGATTCAAGGCGGAGTTTAGCAAAGCTGCAGCAACGACCGAAGGGTCAGGATGGGCAGCGTTGGCGCTCGACAAGCTGACAGATAGGCCCATAATAATGCAAATAGAGAAGCACAATGTCAACGTCTATCCAAACTTCCGCATCGTCATGGTTCTTGACGTCTGGGAGCACGCCTACTATCTCGATTACAAGAACGAGCGGCCGAAATTCGTCGACGCGTTCTGGAACATAGTGAACTGGGAGATGGTGAACGAGCGGTTTGAAGACGTGCTTGAGTGTTCGTGCGCGATCACCTGAGCCTTCGCGTCGCCGCAAGCATACGAGAGTATTGGATGGGATTCCTGTCCAATGCTCTTTCCTGTCGCCACGAGTCAATAGCACTCGGACGGAACGCCCGCGGCCGATTGATTTGTGAAAGATTCATGATGCTTTTTTAGAGACAGCTGTGCCCATTGTGGGCCACGGCACATATGGTCTCGCTTCTGTTTCGCCCGAGCCTTTGAGGGCAAAAAGTGACTAGAGCTCAACTACGCTAGCGTGACTGCTGGGGTCTTTTCGTATTGTTATCTGCTGCTGCGTGTACGCGTGAAAGGTGTCATCGTGGCTTATCACAATAACCTGGTTCAATCCCTTGATTGCACCGATTTGCCGAGCGAGGCTGTCGCATCTCTCTTCGTCAAGATGGATAGTTGGTTCGTCCAAGATGAACAGGCCGAGGCCGCTCAAAGTCTCTTGCATCGCGAGACGTACAGCCAAACACGCTGAGACCTTCTCGCCGCCGCTCATTTCATACAATGAGATCACATTGCCGCCATCTGCTTTGAAAACGAGGTAGTCCTCTTGCCAGTGAAGTTGCGATTCATCATTGACCATTTGCCTCCAGTGACGGGCGGCGTGCTGGCTCACTTTCTTTGTATAAAGCGGCCTCATCGCACTCAAGTTTTTGAAACTATCTCTGATTTCATCAAAGAACTTACCGTCGGCAGCAATCTCGTTGAGCTCAACGTCGAGTGCCATCAGATCCTCTCTCTTAACCACGAGATCCGCTTCGTGGGGTTTCAGATCTTCAATCTGTTTGTTAAGTTGCGATGCAATCCCACGCATCTCATTAAGCCGTTGACTCGTTTCTAAGCTATCTTTTTCAATTCTGAGGTGCTCAGCGGCATCATAAAGCCTTGATTTGGCTTCTATGTCACCGGCAAGATTCTGCCGCCGCTCATTGAGTGCCGCCAAGTCTCGGGCACAGTCGTCGTGTCGCGCTCTGGCCCCCTCAAGATTCGCCGCCAAACTGACGGACGCCCTGTAGCTATCGTAGTTTTCTTGAAGCTCCCGCAATTCGTGTTCAAGTCGCGCTACAAGCGCCTCATCCCCGCCTTGTTCGGTCAAGTGCGCGATAATGCTTTCAGCCTCCTCTATGTCGCTTTGCAATGCTTCGTCTCTTTGACTGAGCTCAGCGAGCCGACTTGCTAGTGCTCTCCGATCTGATTTCTTGAGAGCGTACGCGAGTGACTGATACTCCTCTGCGCTCGATTTCAATGCCTCGATGCGCTCTTCAAGAGACTTTATGCTGGCCAAGTTGTCACCAATCGCTTGGACAGAATCACGTTCGTCTGCCAGTTCTCGACGCAGTGTGTCTATCTGTTCCAGTTTAAGTTCCAGTTCACGACGCTTGCCGTCGAGCAATTGCAGTTGGCTTGCAGCACCGCGCGCCTCAGTAATGGCGGATGCCCCTATATCGCGTTCAGACTGCAGCAGCGCGAGTTCCACCCGAATAGCTTCGAGTTCATGCTCGTGCCGATGGCCGCGTTCTTCAATCGATTCACACCGATCGCTCGTGTACGGACAGACACCTTTAAGGAGGCTGTCGAGATCCTTTTCCATCTGCTTCTTGTGCCCGTCAAGCTCACCGACCTTTCGTGCTAACTGGTCGTATTCGCGCAGCAACGTTTCAAGCCTTTCAGCGCGCACTTGGAGTGCGCCGTGCTCTTTGAGTTCCGCTTCCAGCTCCTTTGCTGCCAGACGCTTTGTTTGTATCAGTTCTTCGGTTGCTTTAATGCGCTCGAGACCCGCCCGGTAGCGCTGCTGATCCAGTTTGAGCTGTGAGAGGGCTTCAATGAGCTGCGAGTGTTCGGCAGCCATTGGCGACAGTTGGGTCACTCGAGCTGACGCCTCATCCAATTGCTGAAGCTCTTTTGACACATTTTCCTTAGCGCTTGTGATGCTTGCGCGAGTAACGCGGAGTTCGGACAGCCTCGTCGCTGCGCTTGCCACCTGCCGCACGAGCGCCCGTACCTCGTCAAGCTGTCCGACGATGTGTTGATATCGCAAGAACGAAGGCCGGTGTCGTTCGACCACGTTCTGCGCCCCGCGACAGTTTTGCACCTCGCGATTTGCGACCTCGACTGCCGCCGCCACGTCGCCTGCTTTGACATCTGCCGTGCTGAGTTCCCTATTGAGGTTTTCGAGTTCTGCGCGAACCGATTCGTACGTTTGCCTCTGATTTTCGACCGCAGACAATTTGGCTTCGACTGCACTGATCGACCGCCGAAGGTTTTTCAGCTCGCTTTCATATTCTCGCAATCGGTTAACGAGTCCGATTAGGTGCGTTATTTCAGCTTCAAGCACTCGCGCTTCAGACTCAGCACGCGCTATCTTGCTTTTGAAGTTGTTTTTTACATGGACTGAGTCGCTGTAGGCCTGCCTATAGCTGTAAAGGCCGAGAACCTTGTCAAAATGGTCTTTTCGTTTTTGAGACGCGAACTCAAATTCATTGATGACCTGCCCCTGTAACACGCAGATAACATCGCTGAAGAGACTTTCCGCCGAGGAAATATGAAGCTCCGCCATACCGAGCTCGTCGCGAATGCGTTCGTGTATCTCTTGTTTTCCGTACAGATCGGTCTTCTCTCCGTCTATGTACAGCTCCCACGTCTGAGCCGTACGCGACAGGACGTGCCTCACGCGGTACACGTGTCCCTTGTGCGAGAACGTTGCGTCTATAGACCCTTCTGCCGCTCCTTTTCGCAAGAGGTACTCGGTAACTCCTTGCCTGTGCCGTTCTCCCGCGTAGTCTATCGTCGCCTGCTTGACCCCGTCGTCCCAGCCAAAGATCGTCCTGCCAATGCTTGTCACTATTGTGCTCTTGCCGGCGCCGTTTTCTCCGTATATTGAGATCGTACCGTCTTGAAATTTGATCTCGCCCGAGTCTTCGAACGCTCGGATATTCACGAGGCGGAGGCTTTCCAGTTTCACAAGTACTCTCTCCTAAAGCGTGAGACGTGCTGTACGACGGGCTCAGCTTCATCAGTGCTCGTAAGTTGGCTTTCGGTTATTTCGCGAAGAAGCATGCGAGCGAAACCCGCAACGTCTCGCGCTTGCTCGTTGTACCGCGCAAAGCTGCTTGCGAACATGTTCATTTCCAGGTCGTCAAGGGTTCCAGGAGTCTCGATGAGCCCACTGTCGGTGCTGACGGTGTTGTCGAGAACGGTGCTGTACAAGGGCACGTAACGCTCGTCGATAAACTGCTTTAGCTCGGAGAGGTTAGGAGGGTTCTCCACCTCCCCTTCTAGAATCACACGCAACAGCGCACCCGAAACCGGAGCTTCGAGCTCGGCTTCGTCGAGCCGCGCTTGCAACACTCTCAGCAGCGAATAGTCGTCACCCGGATGATCCGCGGAAATGCTCAGCATTCGACGAACGCCGGGCACGTCGATTTCACGAACCTTTAGGGCCCCGTTTTGCATAGTGACGTCGTAAAAGCAGCGCCCAATGCCATAGTCGGAGAATCGATAGTATTCTGGACTTCCCGGATTGAAGATCCAGTCATCGAGGCGAAACTTGTTGTGGTAGTGCCCGAGCGCGAGGTACGCGGTCTTAGGCCGTAATACTGCTAGCTCAGGTGGGGCGATCTCCGGCTGCCCCCCTTCCACGTATTGAGTTATGCCGGCGTGGAGCAGCACGACGTTGGGCCCTTCGGGCATTTGTTGATAAAAATCGTGCAGCTTTGACCTGAGGTAGACACCTTGGTAGCCGAGCCCGACGATCGAATTACCGTTCACCTCACCTATCGCACCTTCGAGGGTTCTTCCTGCAGGCGCCAAGTAGTGGCACAGATCTAAGCGTTGCAACACATCGAGGGCGGTGTGCGTTTGAGAGCCTTTTCTTCTGTCATGATTGCCATCAATAACAAAGAAAGGGATGTCAGCGTCCTTCAGCGCTCTTAGCATCTCTATGGCGTGGATCAACGAGGTGTGATCAACTTTGTTTGAATTGAACAAATCGCCGCTGTGAACGACACAGTCTACCTGGTTTTGTATGGCGTAATTGATGCTTTTGCGGGTGGCGCTGCTCCAATCATCAAGACGCTCGCTCAAACCGTATTGGCGATATCCCAGGTGAGTATCGCTTACGTGCACAAATCTCAAAGCAGGAGCTATGTACGATTCCCCAGTGATACTTAAGCGCTAGTCATTATTAAAAGCAAGCTCGTAGAATCTGAGCCCCTGCGCGAGACAGATCTCTAAGATACAGCTCCGTAGATAGAAATTACGAGTGCGGACTGCACCAATGGAACTTATATATAAATTCGCAATTAGTTCCACCTAGGTTTAGCCCGTGATGTCGCTCAAGGAACTCGGTTTTCGTTTGCTCAGTGCACCGTATGAGCTGATTTTTAAGGAGAAGATGGACGACGAAGCGCAGAAGTTCATCTTGGGTACCTCGTACGTCGGCATTGCCACGGCGTTCGGAGCGCTGTTCACGTTGGCCTTCAGCATCATTGCGGCACGGGCATTGGGGCCGAGCAATTTTGGTGTTCTTGGACTAATCACGACAATGGGCACCATTCTCGCCATCTCAATGATAGCGGTTTCCACGCCGATGATAAAATATGGTTCAGAGGTGTCGGATCATTTTGCGCAGGTCGGCATCATCTCCACTTCGTACATTCTAATAGCGTTGGTGACCGCAGCCTCGATAGTTATTTACGCATTCTTTTCTGCGCCGTTATCGTACTTGTTTGGGGTTTCGACAGAGCTTTTCTTTTTCGCTCTTTTTCTCGCCGTTACTTCTACGCTCTACCAGTTAACCACAAATTCTCTCAGAGTCTTCTTCAAAATGAGAGCGTATGCACTTCTGACTGCCGCTCAATCGGTCGTACTGCTTGCTGCGTTTTTCATATTCATCAGCCAGGACATGAAGTCGTGGGAAACGGCATCTTACTCGTATTTCCTATCCTACGCGGTAATCGGCTTCATTTTGGTCATCTATCTTAAAGACTATATAACGCTTCGATTTGAGCGGTCCTGGGCGAAAAAAATCGTGCATTATTCTCTTCTTGCCCTCCCGGGAGGTGTGGCAGCCACCTTCATGGGCGTCGACAGATTACTCATCAACAAGTTCATGACGACCGCGGCCGTGGGAATTTACGCCGCATATTTCATGCCATCAATAACTGTAGCCGTCATGCTTTGGATGATCATTAACGCCGCTTTTTTCCCCTATGCATCCAAGAGCAACGATAAGCTGGCCATTCTACGTCGCGTAAGCAAGGCAGCGCCGTACCTTGCTGCCTTGATCGTGCCATCAGTGCTTTTATTACAGTGGATAGTCTTCTTTTTTTATGGGCGCCAGTATCCCTTCAGCTGGGAAATTGCACTCTTTTTTGCTATTGCAGCAACAATGGCCTTTTTTTATCAAGCGCTTAGTTGGCTCATGGCTTCAGAAGGTACGCGCGGAGCCAAAGTGAATACACTCAGTAGCATTATCGCGCTTATCGTGCTCGTCGGTTTCGACGTGGTTCTGATTCCACTGATCGGCATTCTAGGCGCGGCAATCACGCTCATCTTCGCTTATCTGATCGCGGCCTTCTATCTCCTGTCAAAACGGCGCGTATTGAGTGCGAACTAAGCACGAACGTGCCGTCTTGTTATGTGCTCGGAAAGTGAACTAAAACGATTTTCGATATGGCCCTAGTGAAGAAGGTAACGAGAGGAAAGTAGTCGCGCGCGGGAGCGCGCGTGGCATTCCGTTGAGTTTACGCCCAAGTTTAGGGTTTGTATCGGAACGAATGACACGCACGTAATGCCGTATGATGATGTCGGCTTACATTGTCGCAAAGAGATAGCCATTCCTGAATCAAGTCGGAGCGACAAGATAGAAAAGACGCTCAAGCGCGTTTTTCGGACGGAGCGCGACACGCAAGAACGCATTTTATCCTAGCTCATGAAAAGTTGCCTGCTGCGGCAGCGGCGATTAAAATAGTTTTCATATGGTCGACTTCAAAAAAAACCGATGCGCTTTTTAAATGGCTTTGTGCGGCATCTGTGTGCGCCGATTCAGTGTAATTCCGAAGCCCGAAACTTATGGGCATGCGCTGCGATCCCACCCCGCGCAGCTCTTACTCGAGGCCGGTTCACGTTATGGTGATCGAGTGTTTGCTATGGGAGGATTTACTGGCGATGTTCTTGAGCGCGTGTGCAGCGGCTTTTTGCACGCGCTGATTATCATCCTTGAGCGCCTCGTTAAGGGGGTTCAACGCCCGAGAGTCTCCGAGTTGACCGAGCGCCCAAGCCGCAACTTCGCGCACATCGCTGTATGGATCTTCCAGGGCCCTTATGAGAGGCCCTACGGCTTGTGTGTTGCCGAGTTGACCGAGCGCCCAAGCCGCAACTTCGCGCACGTTTTTATATCTATCAGACAGCACTTCGACGAGCGGCTCAACGGCGCGGGGGTTGCCGAGCTGGCCAAGGGCTTCGGCGGCGGCCCGTCGCACGTCACTGTTTTCGGCGTATAGCGTGCGGACGAGCGGCTCAACGGCGCGGGGGTTGCCGAGCTGGCCAAGGGCTTCGGCGGCGGCCCGTCGCACGTCCGTCGCTCCCTCGCTCAGCACTTCTATGAACGGCTCTAATGAGCGTGGATCGTTAAACTGCTTAAGCGCGCACGCGGCGGCGAAGCTGACGTGCCAGTCCTGATCCTTGAGGGCAGCTATGAGCGGCAAAACGGCGCGGGGGTTGCCGAGCTGGCCAAGGGCTTCGGCGGCGGCTCGACGTGCC
>Ga0208563_1001341_pt1 | contig 16849 bp, 15 predicted proteins | sample June2015DPH_17_1_2_FD_184717 | JGI IMG/M metagenome (GOLD analysis project Ga0208563, IMG submission 184717) | Peatland microbial communities from SPRUCE experiment site at the Marcell Experimental Forest, Minnesota, USA - June2015DPH_17_150... | ecosystem: Environmental > Terrestrial > Soil >... | reverse complement strand
CTCAACGCTTCGTGGATCTCCCGTCTGACCTCATGCGTAGGCATCATGTACGTGAGGCCAATTGTCGCAGCGACGAGCAGCGGATCTTCCTGTTCGGCCATCATAGAATCCAGCGAATGTCTAAGTTCAGAAAGGAGATTCTTGAAATCATGTCTAAGTTCAGCTCTTAACCTAGGCTCGGATTCGATCATCCTTGACATGACAGCGAGTGTTTTTGTGTAGATGCTCTTTGTTTTCTGAGCCCCAGCGGTTCTGCCAGTCTTTTGTTTGAGTTTGCGTCTGTCCTGATAACGCTCGGCTTCAAACTGGACCAAAGCCGTCTTTACGACGGCGCGGAAGTCCCTGAAAGCATCATTATCAATTAGGCCTTCTCGATCCGTTTTGTCAATTAACTTCGGATTCGTTTGAGAGGAAATCTCGATGACTCCTATTACCTGATTTCGGCTAAGGTTCATCTCGAATTGTCTTATCCTTCCCATGTCCATGCTTAGCCAGTCATTGTCCTCTCCGCCATAGGGGAGAACGCGGAACCCGTCACGGAACAACTTCACGCCAGTATTTGGTTTGATGGATTCATCGTAAATTGCGGTGTCGCCGAATACGTCTCGCAAGTCACGACGATCTAGATCCCATGCATAGAACCTAAGTTTGAACGAGCCACAGGTCGGTTTCCGAGTTTTGAAATATTCAGGGTCAGGCAGAGCGACTTGTGTCACATGTCGCGCAATCTCGATGAGATCAGGTCTGCTGAATTTGTACTGGTAATTTATCTTTCCGTTGCTACTTATCTCTCCGACAAATGAATATGTGGAGAAGCTAACGAGATCCTTTAGGTTTTCTTCTCGGAAGTCAGAATCCAGTTTGTCGTGAACCTGAACTTCGATATTAAAACCAGTTAGGCCAGCAAACGGAGACTTCATCGCCCACAGGCTGAGTCGAATCCGCATAATCATGCTCTGAGTCCATTGTCTCTGTAACTTGTTTATCGTAATTTGCGTACCATTTGGAAACGCCTCCCCCTCTTCCTCTGCTTTCGCGTTAGATGGCCGGTCGACGAAAACTTCAGGGGCTCTTTGCTCCCATAAGACAGGTATGTCGTTAAGGAGTCCTCCCGTTTCGAATTTCGTCCAATCGAGTACGACTTTTGTTTCCAGGTTCTCGTTTGTGCGTCGTGTGACCAGTTCAGTTAATTCACCGAGTTTGTTGATGGCGAGGCGCCCGAGACCTTTCTCGCCCAGATAGGGGCGCTTTCCGCTTTCAGATTTTCGTCTCTTTTCACCAGGCGTTCTAGTTTTCGAAAGAGTGCCAAGCTCAAGCCAAGACGAGAGCACCGTTTCGCGCGTCATCCCGTGCCCATTGTCTTTTATCTGAATGTAGCCGTCAGGCTCAGACACGTTAAACAGAGTCACTATGACACTCTTTGCGTCAGCATCCCAAGAGTTCTTGACGAGCTCAGAAATTGCGGCGATTTCGTCGGTGATTAATTGCTCTCCAAGTAAACGCATAACTCGAGCGCGAACAGCTATTCGGGCGTGCCCTTTGGCGGCCTGCATGGGCTGTTTAGTCCAGCCTCCGATTTGTTGCCCATTTGATAAATTAATGGGTGGACTCACTTGATTTTCAGTACAATAAAACGTCTTCGCAGCCTAAAACTCTAAGCCGGTTAATTACGAGACGACAGGCAGAAGCTGACAAATCCGAACCAATCCATCTACGCGCGAGTTTGAAGCTCACAGCACCTCCCGGAGCTGATCCTGCAAACGGTTCATACACAATCTGACCTCGCTTTGTTGATGTTCGTATGATGCGGTCAAGCAATTGCTCTGGCTTCTGTGTAGGATAGCCAACGTCTAGCGCCGATTTTGATACAGGTTGAATGTCGCTCCAGATATCCTGCAATGGCTTTCCGTTCATTTCGTCAAGATATCTCTTCAGCTTTGGAACGCGCCCTTTCACATGGTGGATTCTTCCCGTCGTTCGGAGCTCTTGCATTCTCTGCCTGCTATATCGCCAATACTTCTCTGAGCCGAGGAATTTGTATTTTGGATTACCATTTGAGGCTCCACCTGGCCCGGATAGATCACCTAGCGCGTATCTGCGACGGGTTTCTTTTTCAACAAATCGGTACGCGTGCTCGACATATGCCTTCTCGTAAGGCGCATATTGCTGGTTCCAAACATAGTTAGAGGACTTCGAGTATACTAGGATCGTGTCGTGGACACGTCCGAAATGTCGACCGCCTTGACGTGCATCACTGTGGCAGCTCTGCCGCTTCCAAATTATCTCATTTAGAAAATGTCTGTATCCAAAGATTTGATCAGCCAACATCTTAATGTAGTGACTCGCGTGCCAGTCGGAATGAATGAACAACATCCCGCTGTCCTTCAAAACACGGTGAAAACTCCTGAGCCGCGGATTAATCCAGGCCAGATAGTCATCAAGCCCGTTCCATCTATCCTCAAAGGCGAATTGCCTTTTCTTGTATCTTCTTCCTGAGAAAAAGGGTGCGTCGGCATAGACTAAACCGACACTGCCCTCCGGTAGTCTTTTCGCGGTTTCCAAACAATCTTCGTTGAAAAGAGAAAAATCAGGTAGTTGGCGTTTTACCCGTGGACTCTCGACACTTTCCATTATCCTCATGCACGATTCCTCACTTAGCGTATCTTATACATGGCTATTCTAGTCCCCACCAATCAATTTCAGGGAGAACGCACGCAAAATTTTGTTCTGGACGCGTAAACGCTAGATGAGCGGAAGTAAATAGCAAACTGCTCGGGCATTTCTGTCCAGGTGACGTTTCAAAGTCCTCCCCTTAGGCCGTCATGAGTATTCAGACAAAAAATGGCCCTGAAGCACCAGTTTCCGAACAGAGCCGGTAATACTTAGCGATTTATCTAAGTATATGCCATAAAGCTTTGCCAGTCCAAAGCGGTGCAAAATTTCTTGGAAAATCTAACCTTTCACACCTCAAAGATTGATAATTTCTCAGGTTTCTCAAAACCATTAGACGAAGCGCGCTACGTGGTGGTAGGCGTTCCATACGATCACACAAGTACGTATCGAGCGGGGTCGCGTTTCGCCCCACGAACAATTCGCGATGCATCATTGAACATTGAAACCTACAGCCTCCGAACAGGAGTCGATATCGAAAACGTTCCAATACACGATGCAGGAGACCTGCATATAGTCGATAATGTTTCTGAAACACTCGACCGGCTCAGTGGGGTTACAAAGGACATTCTAACCCTAGGCAAGATGCCAGTCATCATCGGCGGGGAACACACAATCACTCAAGCCCCAGTCCGTAGCCTTCCGCACCCTGTTGGGGTTGTTAGTTTTGATGCCCACGGCGACCTGAGGGGTGAATATGGTGGCGGAAAATTATCCCACGCCACAGTCTTGAGGCGCATTACCGAGATTGTTGGGACAGATGGCGTTTTCGTGTGCGGTCTGCGAGCCCTATGCAAAGAAGAGGTAGATTTTATTGAACTGGAGAAAGTCCAGACGATGACGCCTTGGGAAATTAGGGAGAAAGGCTTAGCCAAAGCGACAGAACGCATCAAAGCCTTTACTCAAAAGTTCAAACACACATACCTTACTATCGATACTGATGTCTTAGACCCAGCCTTCGCACCCGGCGTCGCAAACCCTGAATTCGATGGCTTAACGCCCCAGGAACTCCTAACACTAGCCACAGCTGTGGTTGACGAAAAAATGGTCGGCTTCGACCTCGTGGAGGTATGTCCAAACTATGATACCGGCGTCACTTCCGTAGCTGCCGCACGCCTTATCTTCGAAGTCATCGCCAAAGCAGAGAAATCAAGAAAGCACTAGTCAATTCTTTGCAATTTCGCTATGAAGTACCCGTTACATTCGTGTATGTGCGGGTAGAACCTCTGGCACAGATCAAAGCCCCTCAATCCAATGGAACCCAAGAACGGCATCTGCCGCACTACTTTGAAGTCTGGATTTTTCCTTAGAAATTCTTCGATTACAAATTCATTCTCTTCTGGCAAGATGCTGCAAGTACAATAAACGAGGGTTCCGCTAGGATTAACATAATCCGATGCGTTTTGAAGGATGGAGTATTGCCTCAATCCGTACTCCCTTACGCGCGTCGGGGTGAGCTTCCATTTTCCGGCGGGGCTCCTTGCAAACACTCCGCTGTTTGAGCATGGTGGGTCGACTATAACAACATCAGCGCTTGTCTTCAGGGGAAGCCTTCTAGCGTCAGCGCGGATGGGTCTGGCAATCTCGCATCCGCACCGCTCCATTTCCTTCTTCCAATACGCGAGTCTGCGGCCTGAAACGTCGACCGAATAGATTTGGCCTCTATTCTGCATCTGGGCAGCTGCGTGGGTGGTTTTGTTCCCAGGTGCAGCGCATAAGTCTATGACGATTTGCCCAGGCTTTGGGGAAGCGACGAGGCCGGCCGTAATGCTCGCCAAATCTTGCACAACTACTCCACCTGATTTAATGAGCCTGGACGGCTGGCCCTTCATTCCCAAACGGAAGACGCCATCGACGCCTTCGACCTTCAACCCTCCTAACTCTGCCGTAATTTCCGCTGCTTGACTAACGGGCTTCAGCGAGTTCAGTCGCACGTAAGCAGGCATGGTGTGTAAATCCCGGCGCAGAATTCGGAGAGCAAAACTTCTTCCGAAAACATTCACAAGCCGTTCTACGAACCAAACAGGATGGCAGGTTTCCAGGGAAAGTCTTTCGAATTCAGGTAAGGCATCTTTGGTAACCCTTCTTCCCGCAACGATTAGGGCGATTTGTTTCTCATAGACGCGGAGTTCCCTCCAACCCAAAATTTGCCGGGCCAATTCCACTTGGCGTTCCAGGTCGCTTTGGCGCGTCCCATCAACATACTTGAGGTATGCGATAATTCTCAGGAAGCTCCCTATGCCGTGCGGGGTCCTGTCGATCTCATCCTTGGAGACTACTTGTGAAATCAAATAGTCAAGTCGGTTTTGGAATCGCGTTGTCTCCATGATGAGCCGGTACGCTTGGCGAAGTTCATTCGTTTCCTTAACCTCCATCTGGTCAGCGGCCTTGAAGAGGGCGGTTCTCTCTCCGATGCCTGTGTAAGCCATCCAGCTCAGGGCTTCAATGGATACTGCGAGAGAATTCTTCATCAAGGTCATACAACCCCTTTATCGCTAGTTCAACAGGCAATTATTTAGAGCGAGCGTCGCTATTCCGTTAAGATAGTGTCCGCTCAATATGTTGTATAGTGCGCCGTCGAAGATGTTGAAGTTTTGTTCAAACAACCCTGCCAGCAGACCCGACAAGAAAACTCGTCCACATCACAGGAAAGTACGGAACACACACGATCAGATTCGATAGCGCAAACGGCGGTTGGATCAGAGCTGATTTTGGTCTACGAGGTGTGCGACGGAAAATCTGACGGAAAATGTAAGAGTATATAAAGGGAACGCGCTTGCCCAGTTTCGGGACTAGACCCTAGATGTCTCCCTATCTGAAATATGCGTTCAAACCGGGTTTTGCGACTAATCTTCAGCTCATAACTTCTGATAATGAGGCTGATGAAATAGAGGCCTAGCCTATGTCGAAAACACTTGAAAGCTACTTTACGGAAAAGCGCGAGGAGACCAAGCCGGCCCCGAGGCCTCTGGTCAAGCGGCAGAGCCTAGTCTTCTCGCCAGCAACGCCAGCGTCAATTCCACCATCATACTTGGTATCCATAGGCTATGACGGGGATCTCAAGAAATGTTTTCTCCGTCTTTACGAACCAAAGTCGCATAAAATCTATTTTTGGTTTGACGATTCGGGTCACAAACCTTACTGTTACAGCAAGCAGTCGGTCGGAGAACTTCAGAGAGTGGAAGCAGTAGCGAGGAACCCTGGGTTCGACCATTTCGACGAGGAAACGAAGTTTGACGCGCTCAGAAGTGAGTATGTTAAAGTAACAAAAATCGTTGCCAAAGACCCACTGACAATCGGTGGAAAACCTACCGGTTCAATGCGCGACGCCATAACCGCTTGGGAAGCGGACATAAAGTATGTCGAGAATTTCATCTATGACCGCGAGCTCGAACCTGGCATGATGTACGAGTATAAAGACAAACAGTTGGCCGCGCTGAAATACCAACTGCCAGAACAAGCAGCCATGGAGATTGACAGCCTGTTCCGGGATGAATCTCAAGAGTACAGGGGCCTAGCAAGAGAATGGATGCGGCTGCTTGAGTGCCCCGTACCAGAATACAGGAGGGCGGCCGTTGACATCGAGGTTTTTCAGGCCGTTGAGTCACGTATTCCCGATCCAGAATTATCGGAACAACCAGTAATCTGTGCAAGCCTAGTGGGATCCGACGGCGCCAAACGCGTACTCCTCTTACGACGAGAAGGGACTCCTGAGGGTCAGGCTTCATTACCAACCGGCGTTGAATCGGAATTCTATGACACAGAGGAAGAATTGTTAATCTCTCTCTTCCAAGCTTTTCTGGATTATCCGATAGTGGTCACATTCAACGGCGACGATTTTGACCTGAAATACCTCTACCACCGCGCGCAAAGGTTGGGTTTCAGAAATGAAGAAATACCAATCGAGTTAGGCCGTGACGTCGCATTTCTCAAGTATGGTGTCCATATAGACCTCTACAAGTTCTTCTTTAACAGGTCTATCCAAGTTTATGCGTTCGGCCAGAAGTACCGAGAGAACACGCTGGACGCTGTCGGCGCAGCGCTAATCGGAACTCCAAAGGTGGAAATAGAATCAGTTTCGAAAGCATCCTACAAGGAATTGGCCGCCTACTGCTATCGTGACTCCGAAATTGTCCTTAACCTAACTTCATTCAACGAAGAGTTGGTCATGAAGTTGATGACGGCGATATCACGAATTAGCTACATGACGCTGGACGATGTCTCAAGGCAGGGGGTTTCGGGTTGGATTCGAAGCATACTGTTCTGTCACCACCGCAAACGCGGATACTTGATTCCTAGGAGAGACGAGATTCTAGAGGTTAAAGGCCAAACGGCTACGGAAGCTGTGATTAAGGGCAAGAAGTACAAGGGCGCTTTAGTTGTTGAACCTAAACCAGGCGTCCATTTCAACGTCGCCGTCCTCGACTTCGCATCACTGTACCCTTCTATCATCAAGGTCTGGAACCTCGGCTACGAGACCGTTCGTTGCCCACACGGGGACGAGGCTTGCAGGAAAAACCTGATCCCAGGAACGCCCCACTGGGTCTGCAAGAAGAAGCGAGGACTTGAAAGCCTACTGATTGGGTCGCTTAGGGACCTTCGAGTTGGCAGGTACAAGCTCAAGTCCAAAGACCAGTCTTTACCACCGGACTTGAAGAGTTGGTACAAAGTCGTATCCGATGCGCTGAAGGTGGTACTAAATGCCTCCTACGGTGTCTTCGGTGCGGATAATTTTGCGTTGTATTGTCTGCCTGTCGCCGAGGCCACTGCCGCAATAGGCAGGCACGTTATAACTCAAGCATTGCAGAAAGCGCAGGAACTTAATTTGGAAGTTTTCTACGGCGACACGGATTCCATATTTCTTCAAGGTCAGGATAAAGCCTCGCTTAACAAGCTTATAGAATGGTCTACCGGCCAGCTCAGGATGGAGTTGGAAATTGACAAGATCTATCGTTACCTTGCGCTTAGTTCAAGGAAGAAGAACTACTTCGGCGTTCTGCCCGATGGAAGCGTAGACATCAAAGGATTGACAGGGAAAAAGCGGCATATTCCAGAGTTCTTGCACGGCGCCTTTTACGAAATGGTTTCGGCCCTGGCCGAAGTCAAATCGCCGGAAGACATCGACATTGCGAAAGCGAAGACAATTGAAATCGTGAAACGCAGTTATGTGAGACTGCGGAACAGGGAATACACGCTCCACGAACTCGCCTTTTCAATGATGATGAGCAAAACCCCGGAACATTACACAAAAACGACCCCGCAGCACGTGAAAGCGGCTAAGCAATTACAACAAGCCGGCGCAGAAATGAAACCAGGCGATATCATATCTTTCGTAAAGGTACGAGGCGAGCCCGGAGTTAAGCCCGTGCAGCTTGCTAGGCTGGAAGAGGTAGACACTGAGAAATACATCGAATACATCCGGGGCACATTTGAACAGGTACTTGACGCTTTAGGAGTGGAATTCGAAGATTTGGCAGGCGTAAAGAAACTGGAATCCTTCTTCAACGGGTGAATAAATTGATTCAGATAATCGGGCTAAGAAAGATTCCGCTCACCAGACGCGGGGACAATATAGCCGATCAGATCGTTAATGCAGCCAGAGAGGAAGGCGCTCAAATCTCAGATCACGACATCTTGGTAATCGCGCAGAAAATTGTCTCCAAAGCGGAGGGAGGCGTTGTAGATTTGAAAACGATCAAGCCTACGGGAAAGGCAGAAGAAATTTCCAAGGCCTGCGGCAAGGATCCCAGACACGTGGAAACAATTCTGAGAGAAAGCGCGAAAATCGTGCGGCAGAAGGGCCCACATATTATCGTGCAAACGCGCCATGGTTTCGTCTGTGCGAACGCTGGTGTCGACAGGTCGAATGTTGAAAATCCTGATTCAGTGGTTGTACTTCCAGTCGACCCCGACAAATCAGCGCGCGAAATAAGGGAACGAATCAGAGAACTCACAGGCCGAGACGTGGCTGTAATCATCTCCGACACATTCGGGCGCGCCTGGCGAAATGGGCAAGTAAACGTAGCGATAGGCGTGGATGGATTACGGCCTATAATTGATTACCGTGGATCCAAAGACATGTTCGGCTACGTTCTTAATGTAACCCAAGTGGCCGTGGCGGATGAACTGGCTTCGGCCGCCGAATTGGTGATGAAGAAACGAGATGGCGTCCCGGTCGCAATCATAAAGGGCGTCGATTACGCACGCGGCAAGGGCTCAGTTCGTGACCTCATACGGCCCGAGGAAGAGGACCTGTTTCGCTAATTCACTCCATCCAATATGCTTTGAGAGGGACCCTTCGCAAGCTTAATTATTCCTAGACCTTTGTCTAGCTGAAACGGTGTCCTGCATGGAGTCAGTTAAGCCGCCCGTGCCTGTTCAAGTTGCTGACATGCAGGCTTTCTCGCGGCTCGCACTAGGGTTAACGGAAGGTTCGCAAATCCTCTGGTACTTCAAACACAAAGGAAAACATGTCTTAGGACTGTTCACAGCATACATGTACTGGGAAGGCGACCTCCCAATGTTGGCCTACGCCTATTCGGATACCCCGCCGAAGGCGTTCTTGGCCTACAGAAGTGACTCAGTGAAAGGTGAAGAGTGGATGTTCACCGACGATGTAGATGATACTCGTTTCAGGTACGCTTCCTTCGTTAATTTGAAGACTGTTCCAGAAGCCTTCGCGCAGAGCCTGGACGGCAAATCACCCGAATTGACTCCGCCAATGCTCGCCGAAGTCGACGACATCAAGTCAATCGCAAGAATCCTGCTCCCCCTATCGCTCCGGGAGGGAACACTATTTCCGCTGTGGCACTTCATGCGGGGAAAGAAGCATATTATCGGTACATGTATTCCCTTCGAACATTACTACGAAGCAGACGCCCTGCCCGTCTTCTTTTACGTCTCCCAAGATGAAGCACCTGAAAAAAGTTTCATAAAGTACATCGCGGTCAAACCAAACGGCGAGAAAGTTGAATACTCAAACAACACAAGCGACGCCAAATACTTCTACGCAAAACTCGTCGACGTGAAGGACATGCCGATTTTTCCCAAGTGACTGCGAGTTTCATGGATTTTATTAGCCCCTCCGCTCACTTTCCATGGAGGTAGCTGGGTGTCTTTTAACGAGAAGATACGGAAAACTGCTGAAGCGAACAGGAGCAGAACAGTTCTCGCATTAGATTTGGAAGAACGCGACCCAAAGCAGCTAGCGATGAAAAGTGAGAAGCTTCTTCAGAAGGTCGGCAAGCACATCTGCGCTGTGAAGATTAACCGTCAACTGGCAATGTCATTAGGCATGCGGGGTGGGATTGACAGGGTCGTCGATTTAGCACATGACCTCGCTCTGCCTGCCATAATGGATGCGAAGCTAAACGACGTCGGCCACACGAACGAATTCATGGCGCGGTCATTCTTCGACATAGGTTTCGACGCTATCATAGCGAGCCCCGTTGCTGGATGGGAAAACGGGTTAGACACAGTGTTCGCTCAGGCTAATTCACGCGGAAGGGCAGTTATACTTCTAGTCTACATGAGTAATCCAGGCGCCGAGGCCTTCTACTCAATGCTTGTGGTGCAGGGGCGAGAAGCACCAAAGCCGGTTTTCGAACTTCTGGCAGGGATGGCGATCCAATGGAAGGCACAAGGCGTTGTAGTCGGAGCTACCAAGCCTGACATAATTTCGCGAGTCCGTGAACTGGTTGGGCCAGGAATGGGGATTTACAGCCCGGGCGTCGGTGCCCAGGGAGGCGATCCTAGAAAGGCGTTGGATGCCGGTTCAACTTACCTTATAGTAGGACGAGCGATTTACGGGGCTCCGGAACCTGAAAAGGCGGCTATGGAGTTCCAAGGCTTAGTCTCGTAATCCATCCTAGCTTGTCGCCTATATGCTTCAGCGCCGTGCCACAGCGAACCAAATGCCAAATCTGTGCATGAGGCCGGTATGGATTTCAAGCCCCTTCTCTAACCACCGTCTTACTTGGAATGTGTCAACTCCAAGACCAAGACTTTTATTTACCTACAATTGTAGCCGACTACTAGTGTTTTCTCATGGGTGGGGCAAAAAAGAAGAACCTAGCGCAGATGGAGAAACAACAGGTTCAGCAGGACTCCGGCAAGAAACCTGAACCAGCAAAGAAATCAAAAGGAAAGACAGGGGCAGAGAAGAAGACCGCAGGAATAAATCTTCCAAATTTCGACGACCCTAAATTCACCGGTGAACTTTCAAAGATGACAGCCCTCACTCCCTACGCAATTGCCACGCAGTTCAACGTAAGACTTAGCGTTGCGAGGGACATCCTCGAGGAACTGGAGAGGCGCCGCCTAGTCAAATCGGTTGGCGGCAACGCGAGGATCAAAATCTACAAGCTAGCAGCAGCCTAGACTTTCTCAACGCGTATTTTTGTACCACTCTTCAGCTTCGCGAATAACTCCAGGTTACTAGTTATCTTTCCAACTAAATTGACGGGGCTGTAAGGCTGTGTTGCGCCGTAGAAGACGCACAAAGCTGAACCCATAGGCCAGTATGCAATAGTCCCAACGTCAACGTTGCTCTTTGCCTTCTCAACGCCTAGCCTCACAGGAGTTTCGAAATAGATTTCTTCCTTCCATCTTGCCGCGCGTCCTTCAAAAGGTAAAGCCTTCGCCAAATTATCGACAGTCATTGGACTCTGAAAACGAATTAATTCACCTTCGGCTTCGCCGAAACCTTCTGCAACCAATCTGACCTTGTAACGGCTTACGTCGCTTTCCTGCGGTTTAGCAGTCAGTTCAGTAGGTGGTAACGAACTGGTCGACATGGATTTTTTCCTCTACGAAATCACTGGTCGTCGGAGAATCGCATTTGGGCTTGCCTTCTTAAAAATTGGACGTGCCACAGCCCCGTTATGCCAAAAGACCTCGAAATGTATAGTTTTCTGACAAAAAGGATAACTACCACCATTTTCTAGCCGCCCGAGAGGCATCGTGACTTGAGCGGTCGTATTCGAACAATAATAATGGGCGCCGCTGGAAGAGACTTCCACAATTTCAACGTGTATTTCAGGAACAACCCAGACTACGAAGTTGTCGCCTTTACTGCCACACAGATTCCGGGAATCGAGGGACGCACATACCCAACCGATCTTTCTGGGAAAATGTATCCGAACGGCATCCCAATTTTCCCGGAAGATGATCTGTCCAAGCTCATTAAAGAGAAGAACATCGACTTGGTCGTATTGGCTTACAGTGACCTCTCGTACGACGAAGTTATGCACAAAGCCTCCCAAGTCCTTGCATGCGGTGCAGATTTCAGGTTAATGGGACCCAAAACCACGATGCTCAAGTCAAGGTTGCCAGTGATCTCTGTCTGCGCGGTAAGAACCGGCGCTGGCAAGAGTACGGTCTCGCGCTCTGTTTCCAAATCCCTAAAGAAAATCGCGGGCAGAGTTGTCGTCATTCGACATCCAATGCCATACGGAACTCTCTCGAAGGAGGTTTGCGAACGTTTCGCGACATACGACGACATGAAACGCTATGAGTGCACTATTGAAGAGCGTGAGGAATACGAACCTCACATCGACATTGGCAACGTTGTATATGCAGGCGTTGACTACGAGAAGATTTTGCGTGAGGCTGAGAAGGAGGCAGATGTGATACTATGGGACGGCGGAAACAACGACCTGCCTTTCTACTATCCGGACCTTCAGATCGTGGTTGTCGACCCGCAACGCCCCGGGGATGAAGTTCGATATTACCCTGGGGAGGCTAACCTAAGAATGGCCGACGTTGTCCTCATAAACAAAGTCGACTCTTCAACACCCGAAGCCATAGAGACTGTTCGGAAGAACGTGAAACGCGTGAGGCCTGAGGCGAAGGTTGTCGAAGCAGCCTCTGAAATTCAAGTTGACGACATCGCACACATACGCGGTAAGAGGGTGGTTGCAATTGAGGACGGGCCAACAGTTACCCATGGCGGATTAAAGGAAGGAGTCGGTGCCCTGGCAGCAAGGAAATATGGTGCAAAGGAACTTATCGACCCCAGACCATTCGCCGTAGGGTCTATCAAGCGAATCTACGAGAAGTACCCTCACCTCGGCCAAGTATTGCCAGCCATGGGATACGGTGAGAAACAGATCAAAGAACTGGAACAAACAATCGCAGCGATCGATTGCGATTCACTCATCTACGGGACCCCGATTGATTTGAAGAGAATTATGAATATACCGAAACCTGCAGTTAGAGTCCGGTACGAGATTCGCGAAACTACGAAGCCGACACTGGAGGAAATCCTCAGTTCAATGCCCATTTTGGTAACGGCAAAGTCACGTTAGAACTCGCTTCACCGTATCGAAGATATAATTCAACTCGGCATCGGTGAGCCTCGGGTGCACGGGCACTGAAAAGACCTGCCTACAAGCTTTCTCAGTCTCAGGAAGAGGTCGGCGTGACGTCGTGCGTTCACGGTATAGCGGGAGGAGGTGCAAAGGAGATTCATAATACACCGCAGCCTCGATGTTCCTTGACCGAAGCTTTTCGATGACCTTATTGCGCTTCCCCGCATTCGCGCCATGCAACCTAAGCGTGTAAAGATACCAAGCACTCTTCCTGCCCTCCGGCTCCTTAGGCGGCAATACCTTACCTAGAACTCCAAGCTTCTCTCCTAGAAATTCCGCGTTCTTTCTTCTTTTCTCCAAGAAAGAAGGCAGTTTCTTCAATTGGGCGGTCCCCACGGCGGCAAGTAATTCCGTCATCCTGTAATTGTTTCCGACCATCACCGGCCAGTACGGGCGTTCTTCCCCGTGAGACCTAATCATCCGTAATCTCTCAGAGTAATCATCATCATTAGTAGTGACCATGCCGCCCTCGCCCGTGGTCATGTTCTTCCCTGCGTACATGCTGAAACATGTCATGTCACCGATGGATCCAATCTTGGACCCATTGTATTCAGCGCCGTGGGCTTGCGCAGCATCCTCAATCAATGTTACTCCCCGATCTCTGGCCAGTTTCTTCAGTGGGTCCAAGTCCGCCGGCAACCCGTATAGATGAACCGGCATGATGACTTTCGTATTCCGCGTCATCACGGCCTCGACCGTCTCGGCAGTTATTGTATAAGTGTCAGGATCAATGTCGGCGAAAATTGGTTCACCCCCCGCCATCAGGACAACCTCCGCGGTTGCATGAAACGTAAAGGATGGAAGAATCACTTCGTCCCCTGGCTTAACGCCAGCGATGACGACGGCGGAGTGAAGGGCAGCAGTACCGGTGTTCAAAGCCACGGCGTGCTTGGCCCCGACATAATGGGCGAATTCTTTCTCGAATTCTAAGACCCGAGGGCCCATTCCACTCTTCTCAGTCAGAATGCCGCTCTTCAAAACCTCTGTCGCTGCGTCAATCTCCTCCTTACCGATGCTTGGTTGGTTTATTCGAATTAGGTCGCGCATAATGATCGTCTCGAGGTCGGGTTCGGTGTCTACTGGAGCGTTCACCTAAAGGTATTGCTGGGGATGGAACGAATTCAGGGGCCGATATGGAAAAGGTTTCGGTTTCCGCTGAACGTTAGGGACATAAACCTTCAACTGAGAATTGCTGAGATGTCAATCCCGAAATAATGCCGCAGGCCACCGCTTGCAAGGTTATTGGATCTTCGGTAACCACGGCTAACCAGATTTGATACATCGGGAGAGCATCAGGCTTGTGGGCATCAACGTTCAAGGTGAGACCGAATGGTTGACCGTCAAAGGAACTGCAATGGGCGGTTAGTTCGCCAAATGATGAGTTGAGCGAGCCAGTTTCTAAGCTATGCATACGAAAAATCGAGTACCAAACGAGAGGTAACGGCCCTGAAAATTGAGTCTACCAAACGGCAAGGTACCAGAGCCAGCAACAATAACCTTATATGAAATTGCTTTTTGTTGGAGAGTGGTTCAGGTTAGCGGAGGCTTTGAGGTTTGTCGGCGATTATCGGTGGGCAGCGGGCCCAAATACTCAAGGAAGGGACTTCTAGCACCCAGGGGCGCGAAGCTCAACACGCCGATATTATGGCTGCCATGGTCATCGCAGAGTCGATCCGTTCTTCTCTTGGCCCAAAAGGCATGGATAAGATGCTCGTGGATGGTTTCGGTGACGTCACTATCAGCAATGACGGTGCAACGATTCTCGACGAGATGGATGTGCAACACCCCGCAGCAAAAATGATGGTGGAAGTCGCCAAAACACAAGATGACGAAGTAGGAGACGGAACCACCACTGCGGTCGTCTTAGCTGCTGAACTACTTTCGAAGGCACAGGTCTTAATGGACAAGGATGTCCATCCAACGGTAATTGTTGACGGCTACCAGATAGCGAGCGAGAAGGCGCTCGAGTTCATGCGCAAAATCGCAACTAAGGTCAATCCGACCGACAAAGTGATGTTAAAGAAAATCGCGAAAGTCGCCCTCGCCTCAAAGTTAGTGGCAGAGCACAAGGACTTCGTTGCGGACCTTGCCGTTAAGGCCGTTCTTCATGTAGCTGAGAAGGCGGGAACCAATTACAAGGTTGATCTTGACGACATCAAGGTCGAAAAGAAACCAGGGGGATCCTTGACCGATACAGCGCTCATCCAAGGTGTAGTGCTCGACAAAGAGGTTGTTCACCCCGGAATGCCACGCCGAGTTGAGAATGCAAGAATTGCGCTCTTGAATTGTCCGTTCGAAGTAGAGAAAACTGAGTTCGACGCGAAACTAAACGTCAAGACTCCAGATCAAATGAAAGGTTTCCTTGACGAGGAAGAGAAGATTCTGCGGGGGATGGTGGAAACTGTGGTGTCCAGCGGGGCGAACGTGGTCATTTGCGAGAAAGGTATCGATGATATGGCGCAGCACTTCATGGCCAAGAAGAATGTGTTGGCCGTTAGGCGTGTGAAAGAATCTGACATGGAAAAGCTCGCTAAGGCCACAGGTGCGACTATCCTCACGCAACTCGAAGACTTGAAGGCGTCTGACTTAGGGCGGGCAAACCTAGTAGAAGAACGTAAGGTTTCAGACGATAAGATGACGTTTGTCGAAGGATGCAAGAACCCGAAGGCAGTTAGCATCCTCGTTCGAGGAGGGACCGAGAGGGTTGTGGATGAAGCGGAGCGCGCGATTCACGATGCGTTATGCGTTGTCCGCGATGTTGTGCTGGAACCCCAGGTTGTCGCCGGTGGCGGAGCTCCCGAAGCCGAAGTAGCACGAATGCTTAGGAGCTATGCTCAGAGATTGTCGGGGAAGGAGCAGCTGGCGGTTCAGGCCTACGCTGATGGATTAGAGATTATTCCATTGACCCTAGCCGAAAACGCTGGGATGGACCCGATTAATTCCCTAATGGAAGTTAGGTCGAAACATCAATCCAAATTAAAATCGGTTGGGATCGACCCGTTCAAGGGGAAGGTCTCAGACCTTGCAAAACTCGAAGTTTATGAGCCCCTATCCGTTAAGGTGCAGGCTCTGAAATCCGCTGGCGAAGCCGCCGCCATGATTCTGAGGATTGACGACATCATAGCGGCGTCAAAGTCAAAGGAAGCGCCCAAGGGGCCAGAAAAAAGTGCCAAAGAAGAAGGAGAAGGCGAGTCCTAGGAAAACGATTCAGCTCATCGGTCCGAAGAAACTAACGCGTTTTGAACGCGCTCGGATCGTGGGTGCGAGAGCTCTACAAATATCCATGGGTGCGCCTGTACTCTTGGATGTACCCGAATCGATTAAGTCGCCGATAGAACTTGCCGAACTTGAACTTCAGGAAGGAGCACTTCCTATTAGCATTCGACGAGCCCTGCCAGACGGAACCAGCCTGAACATCCCACTCAAGACACTCCTTGAAGGCGAGCGGGAAGAAGCGGAACTATAGTTTGGCAGAGTCGCCAAGTTCAACAGACGAAAGAAGACTTTGGCTCTTCGCTTTCCTAATTCTTTTGCTCGTCTCCGCATGGATGCTATCAATGCGCCTTTTGAACAATGCATTCTTGGCTTTGAATTTCGAAGTTTCGCTCATCTATTTGCCCACATTACTTGCGGGCCTAATTGCGTTCTACCTTTCCTTGAAAACGAAACCTAGTCAGTAGATATGGCAGCGATATTCGTGTTGATTGTTAGTTTTGACAAGTGGGCCCAAAGAGCCGCCTCAACGATGCGGCTTCGGGTCGTGTGTTTGTAGTCCGCGGTTTTCTGTAGGGCTAGGTAATGTGTTGGGG
>Ga0208563_1001336_pt1 | contig 16909 bp, 18 predicted proteins | sample June2015DPH_17_1_2_FD_184717 | JGI IMG/M metagenome (GOLD analysis project Ga0208563, IMG submission 184717) | Peatland microbial communities from SPRUCE experiment site at the Marcell Experimental Forest, Minnesota, USA - June2015DPH_17_150... | ecosystem: Environmental > Terrestrial > Soil >... | reverse complement strand
GTTCGGCTCCTCTCTCCCGAGCGCTCTTGGTTGGTTGGTAGCCACCAAAGTTTACTCGGGTCTAGGAGCCGACTTTGTCATGGAATCAATTTCACTCATTGACCCTGTGACCGGGGTTTTGAGTGTAATGGGGATGTTACAACAGTTGATGCGCGGCCCTTTCCGACACCGGGTGTAGAATCCGTCCATGAGCCTGCCGCTCCGCTTGGCGATCATGTTCACTCCCGTGCTGGTTTGGGGTTTGCTCTATCTCACGTCGCGGCTCGGTGGCATTTCGCCAACGCGATTTATGCCATGGCTTAAGGCTGGTTTTGTCGTTCTAATGGGCGTGTCCCTCACATTGTTCGCCTTTGACCGCACACACTTGTCGAATGTCGTGGCGATTCATGCTTGGGGGCTTTTTGGCGCGCAACTTTGGATTCAACGCCACTACAAACAGGAGACCAAGGAGCTTGTGACCTCTCTCAAGCTCTAGCCAGCGAAGAAGAACGCCAGCCGCAGACCGCTCAGATCGACAGCTATCTGCTAAATCACCACGCAAACTCACGTCAACTTCAACCAGATGTTGCCTTGCGCGTGGGGTTCCAGCTTCGGAGGAAAGGCCCGAAGAATAAATCCTTGAACGATGAAAGCCGCTGCCAAACCGAAGGGCCATCCGATCAAAAGCCAACCGGGGCCTTGTTTCATGTAGCCGTAGGCTATCGTTCCAAACAACACGCCTTCGGAAGCAATGAACAGAATCGCTCGGTAGTACGTTGGAAAACCGAGCGGCACCTTGCATCGAGGACATGTCCGAACGGATCGAGAGTAGTGGCGGTACGCGAAGCGGAACTGACACATCGGGCATATGAGAGGCCGCCCTATGCTCATCTTGCAGTTCCCCAGTTTCGGTATCCACAAAAGCAATTTGTTGGAAGCTCGGGTGGTAATCGCATCCTATAATGATCATTGTTCGGCTCCTCTCTCCCGAGCGCTCTTGGTTGGTTGGTAGCCACCAAAGTTTACTCGGGTCGCTGCGCACCACACAGGCTGTGACCGAGCATCGTGGAGAGCCGCTGCTGAACGAAATCAAAGCCCTTCGTGAATGGTTGCGGCAGCGTCCGGATGACGGCTCTGATTATGTCTTTACGAGTCAGAAGGGCGGACGGCTTGATCGCTCTCAGTTTTTCCGGTTGTTCAGGACGATTGCTAGTGCAGCCGGGGTGCCAGCAGAAAAGCAACATCCCCATGTTCTGAAGCACTCGATTGCCAGCCATTTGGTTTCTGCAAATGTCAATCTCGCCCTGGTGAAACAGCAACTTGGCCACAAGAGCATCAATAGCACCATGCGCTACGTCGCGACTACTGACCAGCAGGCTTCACAAGCCACGACGACCGCTCTTATGAACATCTACTGAGACCGATTGTAAGCGTCTGACCAACACAAACACACCTGTTCGGCGGGCGGGGTCTGTGTTGAAGTGTCCGGGTGACCGCAAAAACAGAGTTGTCAGCGCCCAAACGACGTACCCGTGCGGAAGTTCAGCAGTTGGTGGCCGAGTTTGCGAGCAGCGGCATGCGCCGGAGCGAGTTTTGCCAGAGTCGAGGTTTGAGCTTCAGCACGCTGGATCGCCATCTGAAAAAGCGGCGGTGGAAGAGAAGGCGTAGACTAGTTTCTTCGGCCGGCCGGTTGGTGGCGGTGGAGTTGGCCGCCAGGAAATCGCCGAAGCAGCACGAACCGAGTTGTGGGCTGGCCGTGGTGCTGCCGGGCGGGCGCCGGATCGAGGTACATCCTGATTTTGATACGAGTACGTTCGAACGCGTGGTGGGCATTCTGGAGCGAGCGTAAGCCGTGTTTGGACTGGGCCCAGCTACACGGATCTATCTGGCCGCCGGGGTCACCGACATGCGCAAGGGGTTCGAAGGGCTGTACGGTCTGGTTCGGGATCGATTGTCGTGTGAGCCTCTGAGCGGGCACCTGTTCTTGTTCTGCAACGGCCAGCGCAATCGGCTGAAGGTCCTCGTCTGGGACGGAAGCGGACTCTGGGTCTGTGCCAAGAGGTTGGAGAAAGGGCGTTTCACCTGGCCGCAATCCGGCGATGCGCAGGGCAAGGTCATCCTGAGTCACGAAGAGTTCTCGCTGTTGTTGGGTGGGATCGACCTGACCAAAACCAAGCACAAGCGGTGGTACCGGAAGGCTCTGCCAGAAGGACATACTACCGCATGAGTTGGTTGCTTGAACGATTCGAGCGGCTCTGGTAAATCAATAACCCATCGTGAGTGCGCCTTCCATTCCTTCAGCTCCAGCCGATCTGGAACTCATCGCACAACTGAAGAGCAAGCTACAGTACGCGGAACTGAGGATTCGAGTGCTGGAAGAGCGTCTGCGGCTGATGCGGATCGAGAAGTATGGTGCGGGCGGAGAGAAACTTTCGCAGGCGCAAATGCAATTGTTCGAGCCTGAGCCTGTCGTCAGTGAAATGATCGAGCAGGCGGAGAGGGAGCACGCGCCAGTGCATCGCTCGACCAAGAAATCCGTCAAGCATCCGGGTCGCCAGGAGTTGTCGGCGAATCTTCCACGCATAGAGCGGATTCTGCCCTGCGCATTGGATCAGCGCGTATGCAAACGCTGCGGAAAAGAAACTGTGGTGATCGGCTACGAAGAGAGTTCCCAGTTGGATGTGGAGCCTGCGAGGTACTTCGTACTGGTCACGAAACGAGAGAAGCGGGCTTGCCGGTCGTGTGAGGATCTCGGCGTCGTCTCAGCGCCCCTGCCGCCACGGATCATCGAGAAGTGCCTGGCGAGTGACCGGATCGTCATCGAGACGGTCGTCAGCAAATATTGCAATCACACTCCCCTGCATCGGCAGAGCATGATTCTGGAAAGAGATATCGGCTTGGAAATCAGCTGCGCAACGCTGGACGGTTGGGTCCTCAAAGTTGGCGAGTTGCTGATCCCTATGGTCGCCGCGATGAGGCGAGAGTTGATCAGCGGAAGTTACATTCAGGCGGATGAAACCCCAGTCGATGTGCAGACACGCGAGGGCCGAGGTAAGAACCACCAAGCATACCTCTGGCAATACAGTCGCCCTGGAGGAAGCGTGGTGTTCGATTTTCGTCTAGGCCGTGGACGCGATGGGCCGAAGCGGTTCCTGGGACAGTTCGAAGGCATTCTGCAAACTGATGGAGACGCGGCTTACGATCAGATCGGCGGGCCGAGTCTGGTACATGCGGCTTGTTGGGCTCATGCTAGAAGACAGTTTTTCGAGGCGGTGCAGCTAAATCCCCGAGATCCGGTCGCAACCCCGATTGTGGCTCAGATGGACGAACTGTTTGCCGTCGACGCCGAAGCTCGCCGCAAAGCACTGAGTGTTGCGGCGCGCCACGTCCGGCGCCAGGAAAGAGCGAAGCCTCTACTCGATGAGATCCGTGTGAGGATCGAAGCGGCGCAGTCCGTCGCATTGCCCTCCAGCGCACTCAGCAAGGCTTGCCAGTACGCGCTCACGCTTTGGAGGAAACTTACACGATTTCTGGAATATCCAGAACTTGAGCTGAGCAATAACCTGGCGGAGAACTCCATGCGTCCGGTAGTTCTTGGTCGAAGGAATTGGTTGCACATCGGCAGCCCACAAGCGGGACCGAAGGTTGCGGCGATTCTCTCGGTAGTGGAAAGCTGCCGCAGGCTGAAAGTCCCGGTGCGCGACTACTTTTCTGCGATTCTCCCCGGGCTTGCCGAACTCCCGATCCGGTGCCTCCCAGGCCTTACTCCCGCTGTGTGGGTTGGCCGGCATTCATAGACTCAAGTGACTGGGGCATTAGCGGGAAGGGGTTTTGCGAGGACAACCCCATAGGTTCCTGTTTGCCAATCACACGTCCCGTGATGAGCCGATTCTGGCATCGTGAACAAATAACGCGATGTTTTATCAACTGACGGTATGCGACAAAAAAGCGCGCATGCCTGCTTCACTGTAGCTCAGCGTATTCCGCTTTGGCTTCCTTCAGGATGGGGATGTCGGAATCGGCGTTTTTCCACAGTGACAGAAAAGTTTGGTACTCAGTCTTCGCTTTTGTCGAGTCATGCGACAAGGCGCAGGCGCGGCCGAGTCCAAGGTGCGCGAGCGCTCCGATGGGCTTGTTTTCGACAAGTCCCGGATGGTCGATAATCATGCGAAATAGCTGAGGACGATGGTCACTTTAGGATCACGGGATGCCGACGCCGCGTACAAGATCCATGAAGCGCGGAGCGAATGGGATCGTATTCTCGATTGATTCTCAATCCCAGACAGGGAGAAGTGGGGGCACCAGATCTTGCAGAAGTCCGGAGCAAAGCAGAGGTGGCATGAAGCGGGCGCACATGCTTCGCTTCGCCACCCGGCGACGTTACGCAATCTGCTTATGCTTCCGGTGTCCTTCCGAACTCAGCGGCGCACCGCTGGATCGAGCTTTAAGAATGGCCGCAGCCTTCCGGGAGATCCGCCCGAATCCCTTCCTGGAGGCATCTTTCTCTAAGGCTGCAAGATGCGCGCAGCCGGGGGCCGTGTCGCCGGAAGCGATTTCAGCCTGTGCGAGCGCTAGGCGAGCCTCGAATTCCTCCGGGACAAACCCGGTTTTCTTGGTTTCGGCGACGATCAGCCGGAGGCTCTTGACCGCTTCGATTCTCTCCACGCGGCTGGCCGATGCGGCGCGCACGCTAGCAGCCGTAGTAGCCAAGATGAACTCACTCTCCCGGCTGGTTCTTTGTCCGGGAGTTGCAGTAGCTTGGTCCAATATCTTCCTGGAATCCTGAATTTTTCCCTGGGCGAGAAGAACTCGCGCCAGAACGGCTTCTGCATCCGATCGGTAACGATCCGGTGCCTTAAGCCTTTCGATCTGCTCTATTGCTTTGCGAGCCGCAATCGCTGCATCTTCGCTCTTACCCAAGTCAAGTAAGATACCAGCTAAGCTCATATAGGTATCGATAATCTGTGCCTGCCCGTTCTCTTGAAATGTCGAGATGGCTTTGCTTTCATCCTGCCAAGCTTCATTCGGGTTTCCCTGCGCTTGAAGAACGAGGCCCAGTTCGTGAAGATCGTAAGCGGCTAGATCCTTATTACTGGTTGCTCGACAGATCTCGAGGGACTGCTGGTACATGCGCTCGGCGCCTCGAAGATCGCCGAGATCCAATAAGATTTCGCCGAGATTGGCCTTTGACACAGCAATACCCTCTTGGTCCCGGAGTTCAGACCAGATTGCCAGCGATTCTTCAAGATTTCTGTGCGCTCCGTTTAGATCGCCGAACTGCTGAAGCTCTGCTGCGATGTTGTTAAGCTCGCGCGCGACACCGTCGCGATCTCCAATAGCTCGAAACGTAGATAGAGAATCCTCATACGTCTTCTTGGCTGCGGCAAAATCTCCCTGCAGATCGAATAAATGCCCGTCCATTGCCTCCGCATGGGCAAACTCGTCCTTATTGCCGACTACGGCAAAGACCTGCTTCGACTCGTTCACCGCTGCCGCGGACTCATCCAGCCTGCCCAGATTTCCGAGCTCGCGGGCTCGTATGATCAAAGCGTGCGCCAGAAGAAGAGAAGCCCCCAGCGAACGCGCCTTTTCCGCCCCTTTGTCGGCCCCTGCCAAAGCTTTCTTTAAATCTCCTTGGGCTTCCGCCGCGTCCGCTTCAGCCAGATCAATGCTCGGATCGTTTCCGAGTGGCGGAGGAAGCTTGCGCAGAGCCGCGATAATCGCTTCCGCGTCCTTTCCTTTTCCTCCGCTAACCTGGGCATGGATCAAGGCCAGCCCATAGTCGATCCTATCGGGGAAGAACTCGAAGAGCAGGCGATAGGTCTCGATTGTCTTCTCCCAGTCCCGAGAGACCTCGTAATAACGCGCCTGTACCAGTGATCGTTCTGCGCGGGGCAGCCTGGAAGAAAGCTCTGAAGCTCTCTTCGCTTCCCCTATTGCCATTGCATCGTAGCCCAATTTTGACCATGCGGTCGCCAAGGCGGAATGCGGCAGAGCATTATTCGGTTCTATGGCGATTGCCTTTTGCAACAAATCGCGACCGGCTAGAGCGTCAAACGCACGTAGCTTGTCAAGTCCTTCCGCGTAAAACCGCGCCGCCTCGGGGTTCGAGGGCAAGGCGGATGCCACTTGTTCCGCTTGCTGGCTCGTAACCGCAGGGACCGCAAGCTTGGCACGCAGATGCTCGCCGACCCGCGAAACCAAATCGAACAGGTGAGAGTCGGTTCCGGTTTCCGATATGGTAGCGATAGTCTCTCCGGTTGCCGTGTCTTGCAAACGAACATCAACCCGAATATCGGTGCCCGAAGCACTCCCCAAGCTGGCATAGGAACCAATGACGACCCAATCGCTCCCCAGGTATTGCCTGACTCGTCCCAGACTGTCCCGGCCGAGGCTGTCGACTTCGGGCAGGGCCAGTTCGACCTTCATGCGCGCGACATTCTCCTCGGGTATGGTCCGGAGCCGCTCTCCGGCGGCAAGTTCCGCGCTCAACCAGTCGGACAGCGCGGTGGAGAGCCAGGCATGTTCGGCATCCCCGGTGAGGTTCTTGAATCCCAGAACCGCGACTGAACTCCTCGCGACTAGAGGCGGACCGGTCGGAACTTGCGGGCGATGAGAGTGCGTGGAATAGACCACCGTCAGCCCATTGCTTCCGCATGACCTCGCGACCTCGACCATTCCTGTTCAGATCTACGATGTCACGTTACTGAGTGACTCCGATCAGCCCCAACACCTACAGCTCAGGCTTGAGAACAGCAAGCCGGGAAAAGCCTCCGATCACGTAGTCGTATTCAGCGACAATGATGGCCAGATTGCCTTCGGCGCGCAAGATGGAGTGGCCGACGAACACGGCGTTGGCGTCAATCTTGATTTGCCCGCGCACGCCTCGCGCACGGCGCGCTTTGTGATTGGATGGTACTATCCGGCGCTGCACATACGGGGACAGGAATCGCGGTACTACACAAAAGCTTTTGCAAATGCGACCGCAGTGGTCGCGCGAGGATTGCAGGATGCGGATGCGTGGTCGGATCGAATCGATGCCTGGCACGATTCCCTGCAAGTGCCAACTTATTTCAAAAGATTGTGGTTCAGTTCGCTGGCTTCGGTGATGGCATCGACCATGCTGACGAGCGAGCTCGCTTACTATGCCATCGAGACGCCGCATGACGGCCTCAACACGATGGATGTCGATGCCTACAGCAGCTGGATCAATTTGGTCAATTGGCCGGAGCTGGAACGCATGGACATGGAGGAGTTTTTCGCTACCTTCACCGTACACGTACACTCTGGTTGGGAAAAAGCATTGCTGAACGGCAAACCTTCCGCGGTTCCTGTTCGCATACCCAGGAGCACAAGGGAGTGCCGGATTGAGTTCGTCCCATGATTGTCCTTGTGGGGCGGCGATGAATGCTTCTCGCGGCGCAGGATCAAAGTGCGGCACATTTCTTGGAGGCGCCTGACTGAAAGCTCGGACAAACGCGAGTGGCTTGCAATATGCCATCCGATTAGCGGTGGCGGCATTTCTCTTGGGCACGGTGACAGCGTCTGCGCACGCGCAGAACTCCGTTGGCATCAAGCCGTCGCCGCAGCAGGTGGAGTGGCAGGACCTGGAGTTCGGAATCCCACTCCCCGACAGGTAGAAAGATAATCTGTGACCGTCTATATCGCGGTCAGGAGAGACGAACGGTTATGAAAATGGATTCGGTTTCCCGACGGTTATTTTTGAAACAACTCAGCGTGGCCGGGGCCGGTGCGATCGTGTACTCGGCCCGCAATGCGGAAGGACTGAGTATCGCGAAAGCGGCAGATCCACAGGCCACGACTGCACAGACTAGCTCTGTACTAAACAAGGAAGCAGCCACGCGGGCGCAAAGAATGGCGTGGTGGCATGAGGCCAAGTTCGGCATGTTCATCCACTGGGGACTGTACAGCGTGGTGGGCCAGCATGAATGGGCCATGGAGGCGGAAGGAATTCCGATTTTGCAGTACGAGTTGCTGGCCAAACATTTTCAGCCAAAGCCCAATGCCGCGCGGGAGTGGGCCAGACTGGCGCGACGCGCGGGGCAGAAGTATATGGTGATGACCACCAAGCACCACGAGGGCTTCTGCCATTTCGACTCCAAGCTCACCGATTACTGCGCCACTCGCCAGGGGCCCGGACGCGACCTGGTTCGCGAATTCGTCGACGCGGCGCGGGCCGAGGGGCTGCGCGTGGGTTTCTACTACTCGCTGATGGACTGGCACCATCCCGATGGCGTTCGCTGCAAAACCGATGAGGGCGCGCGCAAGCGCTTTGTCGAATACTCCCATGGCTTGATCCGCGAGTTGATGACGAATTACGGGAAGATCGATGTGCTCTGGTATGACGTCGACTGGCCCATGACTGCGGAACAGTGGGAAGCGGAGCGTATGAATCAAATGGTATTCGAACTTCAGCCCGAGATCATCGTGAATAACCGCAATGGACTGGAAGGGGATTTCTCCACGCCTGAGCAGGAAATCGAGGCGGCAGAGAAAGGGCGCGCCTGGGAAACCTGCATGACCATGAACGATAGCTGGGGTTATAACCGGGGCGATGACGGATGGAAGACAGCCAAGACGATCGTGAGCAATCTTGCGAGTTGCGCCCAAGGCGGCGGAAATTATCTGCTGAATATTGGTCCCAAGCCCGACGGATCGGTGCCCGTCGAATCCGTCGAGATTCTTGAAACCGTAGGCAAGTGGCTCGACACCAACGGCAAGTCCATCTACGGCACTGAGCGCGGATCGTTTAGCTGGAACCCCAATGCCAACTACACGCGTCGCGGCGCCACGCTCTACATCCATCAGCAATACTGGCCGGGAGGCTCTCCCGCGGCCGAGTGGTTGCCGTTCTTCCAGCCCGCAACCGTGCTTGCCATCGGCGGCCTGAAGACGAAGGTGAAATCCGTGCGACTGCTGAAAACCGGCCAGAACGTGCCCTTCACGCAGGACGAGTTCTCCCTGCGTCTGACGGCGCTGCCATCGCAAGCGCCGGACCATCCCACTACCGTCTTCGAAGTAGAGTGCGAAGACGAGCCTGTGATCGACCACAACGCAATCCGCTCGCAGTGGCCGCGCTACAAGGTGGGTATCGGCGAGGAACTGTCCAAATGAGTTTGCGACCGAAAAGAATCGGAAAGCTGCCAGTCAGCTGCTGAAAAACTCGCGTCAGGAGTGCATACACTCGCGCGCTGAGGCGATTGAGCGATTTGTCCAGTTGATTCTCAGAGGCAAACCCTACCAATGCATTCCCCGCACGGACGTTGAAGTCAATATCGGGCAGGGGTTCGATCTTGTCACCGGGACTGACCTGTGCAACTAGCTTGAGGAAAAGACGTAGTTTGCAGATTTCGGTCGCCTCTTCCATGATGTCCACGCCATAAATGTTATTGAGGATGATTGACTTCAAGATGAAGTAACGCGGACTGGGGTGCCGTTGCTTGTCGTTCATTTCGTCTAGGAGTTGCCGGAAGTCCTTGAGTTTGTCAGGACTGTGCTTCTCGCCAGAGCGGTCAAGATCATCTACGAACGCTTGCATCCTGACAAGGCACGCGTCGTAAAGCCCTTCGAGAATGTTCAAGGCGGCAAAGAGGAATGCACCGGAACCACATGCCGGGTCAAGAACCGATGTGCTACGAATGGCTTTGTAGAAGGATCGGAGGGTTTCGGTGCCTTCGCAGTTCGCGATGACTTCCTCGGCAAAGCGACGACTGTCGAGGTTGTATGTAACAAACTGATCGATCGAGCGAACCTCGCCAGATTCCAATTTGTTGCGAATTAGTTTGTAGCGTTCGCGTCTGGCAACGACCTCCCGCCACGTTTCCGTTGGTAGGGCGTATCGCACATCGGCAGCTTTGTTCCAGTCACCACGTTGGTTCGGAATTGAAGGCAGTGAGATCGAATCTGGTGAATGAGCTTCGGCATGTTGACGCGGCTCTTTCCGTTCTTGGCAAGTTGGGCGGCGGGAGTTCCCACGCGAAACCGAGGCACACTGTGTCAGCCTCGGCTCGTAAGCGGATCAGCCTCGCGCAGAAAGCGCGATGGGCAAAGGCAAAAGGTCACGCGCCGAAACCCAAGCGCACCATGTCAGCATCAGCCCGCAGGAAGATCGCGGCGGCACAAAGAGCGAGATGGGCGAAGGTGAAAGCGCAGCAGAAGTAGGCTGCTCAGAGCCGGACAGGCGTCACATCGTCAACCTTCTGTTCAGCGTGTACGGAACACATTATCAATCTTTCGCATGATCCGCTCGGCCCACTGAACGGCGGCGGCGACCATGGACTCGGTCCTCGGGCTGAAACGGCTGTCATCTCTTTCCAGGAATCCGCCGAAACGTACTTGGGTGGCCTGAGTATATCCAGCTTTCTTTTTCCTCTTCCCCAGAAATCTTCGCGGCTTTCTCTGTCATGTCCCGCAAGTCTTCTTCCCTAAAAAGCCCAGTGCTGGGCTCCTCTTGACTTGTCGCTCCTGACTTAACCTGTGATTCTGTGCGGAAGTCTACTGGATATGCTGTGTTAATCGGATTGACGCATAGGTGCAAATCTACCAGTCCAGAAAAGTCGAAGGGGTATTGCGCCCACTGATGAATGGGAGTGAGTCGGTCGTCCGTCAGTTCCCCCTGAAAGGAAATCACCGTCCCGAGGGGCCAGAACGTGAATTCCGAAACAACGTGTGTCCCTTTCGTATCGATGTGGGCGGACACGCCTGAGTTGCGACTGGTTCTTGCGTTGGATGCAAACACGTAGATTGCTATGTCGCGTGGAATGGCGGTGTTCAACCGGTTCCTGATGAATGGCGCGACCCACTCGTTGGTTCGCACGAAATTGGGGCCATTCGCAGTCACGAATTGAAGCATGACTTGCTTCAGAATTGCCAGCGGACGTTTGATCCCGAGGATAGAAGTTCGATGGCATTCCCGTATATCTCCAATTCGTTCTGCGATCCGCCGAACCAAGTCGACGTATGCTCCACCGTACTTGCTTCCGTACCTGTTGTTGCAGCCTTGGCACAAGCTGCGGAAGTACAGACCCCGCTGAAAATCCTGAGATGATGTCCACTCCAGTAGGCCAGTCTTGCTGCTGCGTTCGTCGACCTTCATCAAAAGCAAGGGGCAGTCGTTGAACGCGCTTTCGGGAGGAATGTGCTCTCTTGTCAACTTCCCGTATCTGTTGCACAGCCAGCAATGGCCTTCAGGAGCGGGCATACTACCTATCCATCACCATTGTACTTTCCGAAAACGCCATCGATCTTCTGCATGATCCGTTCGGCCCACTGGATGCTCGCTTCAATCAGCTTGTCCGTCCGTGGGCTCCCCTGTGGAGTCCCGAACAGGTCGTCCGCCGTCTGCATGTGCAGGCTCGCAAGAATCGCTGCCATGATTCCAATCACCCGTTTTCGACCTTCGTCCATTCGCGAAGGATAGCATATTCGCCGTTTGTTCGCCATGTCGCGTAGGGCCAGCAATTTCGGCCTTACAAGCGGGGCATTCAACGGGTGAACCTCGACGAGGATGTGCCCGCCAGACTGGTCACAAAGGGCTCCAACAGAGATTGAGACTAATGTTCGGACTGAGCCCTACCAGCAGCCGAAGGTCCGCAGAACGGTCAGATACCCAACGCTGGCGGCTCAAATCCGCCTCTGGGGTCAGGGAGTAGTGGAATACGAGGGATGCGGCGGGTAACTGGCAATCTGTATCGAAACGGTAGGTCGGGCGGCTTCGGTGCATTGCAAGCCCCCGCATAGAACCACCGTCTCGCAAAGCCCGAAGCAGATCGCGGCGAGGTGTGGTGTCCCCTTCTATCTACGAGTCTTTCAATCTTTCAATCACGTCTGCCACTAGTTTCTCCGGGCCGAGCATCCGCCGGAAACCGCGCCGTTTGGCTGCTGTGCGGAAGCGACTGTCCGCCTCTCCACAGCTCTGCGGTTTTCGCGGCTGGTATTCGTGGAAAACCAAGTTTGAGAACTTGGTATCTGCGAAACCGCGTGCATCCGCTGTACGTGATGGGAGCCTCTGGCCCGAAGGCGTCCAGTGCAATGATTGCACGGTTGCTGCAGGTCACGGTGATTGAGGCAGGTCAAACCGTCGGTAGCACATTGGTAGCACGGAAACTGCTGGTAGCGATATAAGTGGTGGGCAGTGCAGGACTCGAACCTGCGACCTCCTGCTTGTAAGGCAGGCGCTCTAACCAACTGAGCTAACCGCCCGCTGGGCGCGGATGCGAGCACGGCGGGTTTCCGCCGCTCGCGAAAAAACTTCTGCAAAACTTATGCTGAGGATACTGGACGCTTCCCTTCCCGGTCAAACCAGTGTAGTGTCCGGCAAATTCGCGGCATAAATTTGGGTTGTCATCCTGGCCCTGAGCGGAGCCGAAGGGGAAAGACCGATGCATTGCGCATTCGAATCCATAGTCCTTTGCTTCGCTCAGGATGAGAGTGTGGATTTATGCCACGAACTTGCGGGACACTACACCAGATCCAAACGATGCTGAACTCACCGGCGCGGCTGGCACACTTTCGCTGCTACACTCTCTTTGTGCGAAAGTTAATCGTCAACGCCGATGATTTTGGTCTGACCGCAGGAGTGAATCGAGCCATTGTGGAAACCCACGCCGGTGGAGTCGTATCGTCGGCGACATTGATGGCCAATGGCTCTGCGTTCGAGGACGCGGTGACTGCAGCGCGCTCGGCGCCGAATCTCTCCGTGGGATGCCACGTGGTATTGGTGGACGGAACGCCGGTGTCGCCACCGGACGCGGTGGATACATTGCTGGCGATTCGCTCGGCAGAGCCGGGCAAGTTCTACTCCAGCCTTTCGGCCTTCGCCACGCGCGCCATGTTGGGAGGCTTCGATCGCGATCAACTGGTCGCGGAGATCACTGCGCAAATAAGGAAAATTCAATCCACCGGTCTCCAGGTCACTCACCTCGACACACATAAACACGCCCACATCTTTCCCGAGATTCTGGTGGCTCTGCTGCGAGCCGCGCGGATTTGCGGCGTGCGCGCGATCCGCAATCCGTTCGTTCCCGTAAAAGCGATGCCAGCGCGGCTGTTCAAACACAAGCGAAATCTCTGGAAGCGATATGGCCAGGTGCGTATGCTGCACACCTTCTCCGGGCAATTCCTTCAGCGGACGGAGCGCGCTGGACTGCTTACGCCCGACGGCATGGTGGGCGTGATCGAGACCGGGTCGGTCGATAATCCTGGGGACAGTTCCGGCTATAATTCCCTGCTGCGCCAGACGGTCGCCGGCCTGCCGGATGGAACGTGGGAGTTAGTCTGCCATCCCGGCTACAACGACGCCGACTTGCGCGCGGCGCACACGCGATTGCTCGATTCTCGCGAGGAGGAGCGGCGTCTGCTGACCTCGGCGGAACTGCGGCGGTTTCTGGAGGAGCAGAAGATCCGGGTCATCGGGTATCGAGAGTTCGTACAAAAGTCCGCAGAAAAGTTCGTGGAAATCCGGCCCTGAATGACGATAGGAAGGTGCCGAAAGTGGTGCTTCCCTCGTTACTGTGCGGGCTGACTTTGTAATGTCGCGGCGCGCCAGAGGGCGGTATCATCGCATCAACAGAAACGAGGATAAGGCATGGCTGACCATCAATCCGAACCTCGCCTTACTGTGGACTTGCCGGTGCGGATATGGGGAATGAGTGCGGACGGACGCCCCTTTTCCCAGCATGCCCGCGCTCAGAACATCAGTTCGGAGGGCGCGCTGATCTCCGGAGTCGAGAGCGAACTGAAAGTGGGCGACATGATCGGAGTGCAATGCGAGGAGAAAAAAACGCGCTGCACGGTGATCTGGGTGATGAACACCGGCCCGGTCAAGAAAAATCAGGTGGGAGTGAAGTTGGTCGCCGACCAGGAGTGCCCGTGGAAAAACTATCTTTCACTCGACGGCGCGACGGTGACGATTGGGGCCTCCAACCGCCGGCGCTATCACCGGCATAAGATCGCGTTTCCGCTGGAACTTCGCGACGAGCGCGTCAACGCACCGCTCCGCATCAATGCCACCGACGTGAGCGGCAATGGATGTTACGTCGAGAACATGCTGCCTCTGCCGGCCGGAACTGTGTTGCGGGTGGATTTCTGGCTGGACTCGGAGCATATCAATATCACGGCGGTGGTGCGGACGTGCGATCCGGGCGTGGGCAATGGAATCGAGTTCACCGGGATGCCCGCCGCCACCAAGGAACGCACGCAGGCCTACCTGGACGCGATTGACCCGCCGAGGGGAGTCTCGCACCCAAAGCCGGAGTAGAGTTCTTCGAACTATGCGGAAGCTTCTGCGTAGCGGGCGAGGACAATCGCCCGAATCAATCCACCCATCGTGAATTCGCGGGCCTCGATTGCGGCCGGCATCTGCAATTCGCCGAGCGTCGCCGAAGTCACCGGACCAATCGAAGCAAACTGGACATGCTTGAGAAAATCTACGCCGAGTGAGCCTGGCTTGACGTTGCCGAGCAGTTCGGCAAAGTTTTTCGCGGTGGAGGAACTGGTGAAGGTCACGATGTGCGGGCGGCGCGCCGCATTTTTCATCAGCGCGCGCAGGCGCGCGCGCGATCTCTCGGGCACTGCGGTTTCGTAAGCTTCGACCACATCGACTTCGGCTCCGGCCGCGCGCAGCTCTTCTGGAATCACGTCGCGCGCGACTTTGGCTCGTATCAGCACGACGCGCTTGCCGTTGACCTTATCGCGCAGGCCCTTCACGACAGACTCGGCGACGTATTCGTCCGGAACCATCTTGACCTTCAGCCCATGCTTCACAATCGCCTTTTTGGTCGCCGGCCCGATCGCGGCGATCTGGAGATGCTTGAGATTCCGCCGCGTAATGCGAAGTTTCCGGACGCGTTCCCACATCGCTTCGACGCCATTGGCGCTGGTGAGTATGACCCAGTCGTAAGTCTTTATATTTTTCAGGGCATCGTCGAGTGGCCGGTACGATTGCGGCTTGCGAATCTCGATGAACGGGATTTCGATTACCGATGCGCCCAGGCTGCGCAGGCTGGCGGAAAGGCTGCCAGCCTGATGGCGGGCGCGCCCGACAAGAATCCGGGTTCCGGCGAGGGGATGTTTTTCGTTGGGCCTGCGCATGGGGACAGCTCTTGGCTCTTAGCTTTCGGCTCTCAGCTTTCAGTTCTCACACTTTCCTGCTATGGGTTAGGCTCCGGCCACTAACAGCAGGTCCTTCCCCTTCGACTAGCTCAGGGTCAGGATGACAGGTTCTTGATAGACGATCTTTCATGGTTGTTGCGGCAGAGCAAAGCCTTCGCCGTAGACTTCTTCGAGAATAACATCGCCGCCTCGACGGAGAAGGGTTTCGCCGACTTCTTCGCCCAGGCGCACGGGGTCGTCGCCCTCGCGGGTTTCGCGCAGAACTGTGGTTCCATCGGGACGGGCTACGAGCGCGTGCAGGCGGATGCGGCCTTCCGTTGCTCCTGTGAAGACGGCTTCGGCGAAGGCTCCGATGGGAACCTGGCAGCCGCCGCCGAGTTTACGGAGCAGGGCGCGCTCGCAGGTGGTGGTAGCGCGGGCGGCAGCGTCGTCAAGAAAAGCGACGAGAACCCGCGTTGCGCTGTCACCGCTGCGAATTTCGATTCCCAACGCGCCTTGTCCGGCGGCGGGGGTCATCACTTCCGCGGGGATCACCTGGCGAACCAACTGCGTTTTGCCCAGACGGTTCACGCCGGCGGCGGCCAGAATGATGGCGTCGTAGTCGCCGGATTCGAGCTTGCGCAGGCGTGTATCCACATTGCCGCGGAGCGGGTGAGTCTGAAGGTCCGGACGAAGCGCTTTCAACTGGGCCTGGCGCCGCAGGCTGCTGGTGCCAACGTTCGCCTGCTGCGGCAGCGCTTCGATGCTCGGGAACTTCACGGAACAAAAAACGTCGCGTGGATTTTCGCGGGTGGTGATGGCGGCAATTTCGAAATCGGCGGCCAGATCCGTGGGTAAGTCTTTCAAGCTGTGCACGGCGAGGTCAACCCGGTTTTCGACGAGGGCTTCTTCGATTTCCTTGGTGAACATGCCCTTGGTGCCGACTTTCGCGAGCGCAACGCCGGTGATTTTGTCGCCGGTGGTCTTGATGATCTCAAGTTCCACGGTATGGCCCTGAGCGCGAAGCAGGCCAGAAATGTGATGAGCCTGCCAGAGAGCGAGTTCGGAGCCGCGGGAACCGATGCGCAGGCGGGCCATCAGTCTTCCGGTCCTTTTTCAGGACCCTGGCCACGGATGGACTTCGAAACGGCGGATTCCTTTTCTTCGTCTTTGTTATGCAGGTTGAAAAGGCGGCGCACAAGGTCGATGACGGTGGTGGATTCGGGATCGCGCGCAGCCGTTTTCAGGGTGCTGATGGGGGTGTGCATGATTTTGTTGACGATGCCGCGAGTCAGCGCTTCGACGGCAAGTTCCTGGTCGGTGGTCATGGAACCGAGGCGGCCACGAACGCGATCAATCTCAGCCTGGCGAATGGTTTCGAGGTGGTCCTGCAAACTGACGATGGTGGGAACCACGTCGAGAGCCTGCAGCCGAGCCTGAAATTTTTCGACCTCGTCATTGACGATCGCCTCCGCCTTTTCGGCTTCCTTCTTGCGATCGGAGACGTGCGAAGAGACCGCTTGCTGCAGATCGTCGATGTCGTAGACGAAAATGCCATCGAGCTTATTCATCTCCGGGTCGACGTCGCGGGGAACGGCAATATCGATGAAGAACATGGGCTTGTTGCGGCGCAGCGCCATGAGCTTTTCGCCGTGTTCGCGCCGGAAGATGAAGTGCGGCGAGCCGGTCGAGGTGATCACGATATCGGCGCGATCGCAGGTGTCATAAAGCCGGCTAAACTCGATCGCCTGTCCGTTAAATTTTTGCGCCATCCGGATGGCGCGGTCGTAGGTGCGGTTGGCGACAAAAAGAGAGGCGG